>Ga0105241_10004132_pt1 | contig 10711 bp, 8 predicted proteins | sample KBSC64metaG_FD_80422 | JGI IMG/M metagenome (GOLD analysis project Ga0105241, IMG submission 80422) | Corn rhizosphere microbial communities from Kellogg Biological Station, Michigan, USA - KBS C6-4 metaG | ecosystem: Host-associated > Plants > Roots > Rhizosphere > Soil | place: Michigan, USA...
CGTAGTGCGCCGTTCGCGGCAGACACCAACGACGTCGGACCGCCGGAGACGCGCGGCGGGTGAATGACGACGTATTGCGCTTGCACGAGCGAGTACAGCGCCTTCGTGGTCTCGAATTCACCCAATCCGGTATTTCGGCCCAGCTCTTCGACGCTGAGTAGGCCATCGACCACGGCGTAAACCTTTTGCAGCTCCTCGGCCGGCGTACCGCGGTTTTCGACCTTGAGCGGGATGTGCTCGGACGATGGGATTTTCTGCCGAAAATAGCGCAGCTCATCCATGCGCGTGACGCCATCCATGAGCAGGGCATTGGCGCTCACGGTGTGGCGCGACACCAATCGTGACTCGTCGAAGCCATCCAGGAAGAAGAACGTGCCGTCCCCCACCGTCATGGTGGCGAACACGATTTCTTCGATTTGCCGGGAAATATAGGAGTAAATTTGGTCTTGCTTGAGCACGCCGAGCTCGATCGCCGCCTCACCGAAGCGCTTGCCGCTCTTGGCCACCTCCAGAATGCGAGCGCGGTCCTCATCGCTGATCACGCCGAAGCGATACAGCACCGAGCCCAGCCGCTCTTCATCCACGTTCGTGACTGCACCGACTACGTTGCCCTGCTCGAAGAAGATCGAGCGCGCTTGCTCGCCATCCAGCACCGCGAGCTCGCCGCGCCAGCCGGTTTGAGCGAGCAACGCCAAGATGTCGCACAGCGTACCGGGCGCCGTGACTTCGCCGGACAAGCGCACGATCGCGCCATCCTCGGCGTCGCGACGGCCATCTTCGCCGGTGTAGCGCATGAACACGACGTGGGCCGGTGCCGGCAGCATCCGATACGCGCCCTCTCGGGAACGCATGCGCTGGCTGGCGACGGTGCCAATCGGATGGGCTTCACCGCGTGAGTCGATGCGGACGAGCTCTGCCCGGGCGTCTTTCATCGATCTTCAAGCTTAGCGAGTTTTGCCGCGCGGGGGAACTCCGCCGTCAATCACGCGGTGAATGGGCGCTTAGCGCAGCTCGGCGACGGAAGTCCCGAACATGCGCTCGAGGCCGCCCAAAAAGCTGTCATTCGGGGTGACGCGCGTGCCTTCGAGGTCGAGCACCGCCTCGGCGCCCTCACCCAGGAGCAGCACGAGTTCCACCGGGCAAGGCCCAGGCGACGCCGCAAACAGTACTTTCAAGGCCTCGAAGTCACGTCGCGCCGTACTGTTTGCGTCGAGTTTAATCGACACCGCACGTGTGGCTTTCAGTGCCGCGTCCGACAAAAGCTCGACCGTATCGATCAGCAATGTCGGTTCGAGCTCTTCATCGGTGGGCTCCTCCTGCATCGGAAAGCTCACTTTGCCGTTGATCAGCACCGGATCGCCGCAGGTCAGCAAGTGCGAATAGGTGTCGATGCGGTCGCCGCGCAGCTTGGCGCGGACACGCCCGTACATGTCTTCGATCTCGAGGAACGCGGCTTTGCCTGTGCCGCTCTTGAAGATCTTCTCTTGGTAATTTTCGACCATGCCGGCGACCGCCACCATCGACCAGGCGTCTTCGCTGGCGAGTTTTTGCGAGTAGACCACGCCCAAACGGCCGAGTTTGCTCGCGTAGCGGAACAGCGGGTGTCCAGAGACGTAGCAGCCCAGCGCTTCGCGCTCACGCTTGAGCAGCTCGATTTTGTCCCATTCGCCGGCAGGTGGATAGTCATCCAGCAACGTCATGGCCTTGCCATTGCCGTTGCCGTTCGACTTGTTCGACGCTTGTTCGAAGATGCCGAACATCGTGGATTGGCCTCGTTCACGATCGCGACTGGCGCTCCGCGAGCGCTCGAGCGCGCGGTCGATCGCGGCGTAGGCGCGCGCGCGGGTGACCCCCATGCGGTCGAGCGCGGAGTCGAAAGCTCCGCACTGCACCAGCGCTTCCAACACGCCTTTATTTAGCCGTTTGGCGTCGACACGCGTCGCGAAGTCGAACAAATCACGAAAGGGCCCAGAACCGTTCCGTGCTTCGAACATGTTCTCGAGCGCCGCCTCACCGACGCCGCGCACGGCGCCGAGACCAAAGCGCACCTGCGGGCCGAAGCGATCCCGCATCCGACCCGTGCCCCGCGTGGGGCCATCACCCCGCGGGTGAGTGTAGACGACGGTGAAGTCGGTCTCGCTCAAGTTGATGTCGGGGGGCAACACTTGCACGCCCCAGGCACGCGCTTCAGCGATCGTGCGCACCACTTTTTCGATCTTGTCTTTATCCGCGGTCAGCACGGCGGCAAAGAACTCACACGGGTAGTGCGCCTTTAGGTAGGCCGTCTGATAAGTGATGAGCGCGTAGGCTGCGGAGTGGCTCTTGTTGAAGCCGTACGAAGCAAAGCCCTCGATCTCTTTGAAGATCGCGGTCGACTGCTCGATGCTCACGCCGCGTGCCAGCGCGCCATCGATGAAGGCTTGGAGCTGCTTTTGCATCTCCTCTGCCTTCTTTTTACCCATCGCGCGTCGCAGCAAGTCGGCGCCACCCAAGGTGAAGCCAGCGAGCTGCTGCGCGATCTGCATCACCTGTTCCTGATAAACAGGGACGCCGTAGGTCGGCGCCAGCACGTCGTCGACCAACGGATGCAGCTTGCGGATGGCTTTCTTGCCGTGCTTGCTACCGATGAAGTCGTCGATCATACCCGTGCCGAGCGGGCCCGGGCGATACAAGGCGACGGCTGCGACGATGTCTTCGAAGCAGTCCGGCTTCAAGCCGCGGAGCAGCTGCTGCATGCCGCTCGACTCGAGCTGGAACACGCCGGTCGTGTCGCCGCTCGTGATGAGGTGGTAGGTGTCGCGATCCTCGAGCGGGATCTTCATCAGCGAGAGCGGGTTGCCCTTTCGCTCGGGGCGCGCGTTGACGAGCTTCTCGGCGATATCGATCACCGTCAGCGTTTTCAGGCCCAAAAAGTCGAACTTGACGAGCCCGGCCGCCTCGACGTCGTCCTTGTCGTACATGGTGACGATCGTCTCGTCACTCTTGAAACAGGGGACGTGATCGGAGAGTGGCCCCTCGCTGATCACTACGCCTGCAGCGTGCATGCCCGCGTGCCGCGTCAGCCCTTCGAGCTTCCGGCTCTGACGGATGAGCTCCGCCACACGCTCATCACTTGCGGCCAGCGCCTTCAACTTGGGCTCGACCTCGAGCGCCTCGTCGATCGTGTACATCTTGCCTTGGCCCTTTTCGGGCACCAGGCTCGCGATGCGCTGCGCTTCCGGCGCGGGCATCCCCATCGCGCGCGCGACGTCTTTCATCACGCTGCGCGCTTTGAGGTTTTGAAAAGTCGCGATCTGCCCGACGCTCTCGGCGCCGTAGCGCTGCGAGACGTACTTGATGACTTCGTCGCGACGCGCCATGCAAAAGTCGACGTCGAAGTCGGGCATGCTGACGCGCTCGGGATTCAGGAAGCGCTCGAACAGCAAGTTGTACGGGAGCGGGTCGATCTCCGTAATTCCCAGCGAATACGCGACGATAGAGCCAGCGCCGGAGCCGCGCCCTGGGCCCACCGGAATGCCGCGCGCCTTCGCTTCGCGGATGAAGTCCCACACGATGAGGAAGTACCCCGGGTACTTCATGCCGACGATCACGTCGAGTTCGCGGACCAGCCGCTGATGATACACGGCTTCGTCGACGACTTTTCCGAGCACGCGGAACTCAGCGAGGCGTTGCTCCAAACCGAGTAGCGAAACATGACGGAAGTAGCCGTCCGTGTCGTAACCCTCCGGCACCTGAAAGCGCGGGAGCATCGGCTGATTGAGGTCGAGCTTCAGCCCCGAGCACATCTCGTTCACGAGCAAGGTGTTCTCGATTGCCTTGGGTAAAGCAGAGAACGTGGAGACCATCTCCTCCTGACTCTTCAGGTACATCTCGAAACTGCCGTGATGCAGTGGCTCGGCTTCGGCGAACGTCCGCCCCTGGCGCACGCACTCGAGATAGATGTGCGCCTGGCCGTCGTCCTTGTTCATGAAATGAACATCGTTGGTGGCGACCAAAGGCAAGCCCAAGTGGTCCGCCGCTTTCACCAACGTGTCATTGACGACGGCCTGCTCGGGGAAGCCGTGATCCTGCAATTCCACGAACAAATGACCCGGATCGAACATCTCCTTGAGCTCGCCCAAGATCGCGCCGCCGCGCTCCGGGCCATACTCGAGCACGCGTTGTGCGGCGACCCCGCCCAGGCACCCCGTGAGCCCGATCAGCCCCTTACTGCGGGCAGCGATCTGCTCGAACGTGATCGCCGAGCCGTGTTGACTCGCCGAGCGCAGGTGCCCTTCGGACACCAATTGAATGAGATTTTTGTAACCCTCTTTGCTCGCCGCCAAGAGCACGAGGTGATCGAACGAGGCGGAGGCATCCTTGCGAACGACGTTGACTTCACAGCCGAGAATCGGTGTGAGACCGGCGCTACGACAATAGTTGTAGTGCCGGATCGCGCCGTACATGTTGGCGTGATCGGTCAGCGCGACGCCGCGCATCCCCTGATCCTTGGCGCGCTTGGCGAGATCGCCGAGCTTCACTGCGCTCGTTAAGAACGAGTACTGCGAATGAACGTGTAGATGAACGAACTCACGCGCCACGAACGGGTCACTTACCACTCATCCGGCGCCGCGCAGCGCGCCGAATGTGATCGCCGGCCAGAAGGCCGACACGATTTGTCAAAAACGAGGCGTTCCTGCGTTGAACAGAACCTTGGGTCCCTTCGTCTATCGCCCTGATTGCCGCTGCGTGGGGGCTCGCCCTTGCGCGCCGGCGTGAGTTTGGACTACCGCTTGCCGGATTAAGTGGGGGACCGCGCGCTGGTCGCACGGCACTCGTCCCGAGAGTCAGTTGGAGGAATTCTAATATGGTCGCAAAGTCAGCGTTCTTGATTGCACTTATTGGCGCCGCACTCGTGGTGCCCACGCTCTCGGGCTGCCAGGGCTCCGCGTCCTTCGGCGCCGGTAGCCAGCCCGCCGCAGCACCCACCCCGCCGGCACCGCCCGCGCCGCCGGCACCGCCCGCGCCGCCGGTCGCTACCACGCCTCCGGCGCCTGCTGCGCCTGCCCCGGCCGCCGCCCCGCCGGCCGCCGTGGTCAAAGGCGACAGCGTCCAGATCCCGGGAACGATCGAGTTCGACACGGGTAAAGCGACGTTCAAGGCCGGCAGCGACAGCGAAAAGGTCGTCGACCAGCTAAAGACGTTCTTGGATCAGAACCCGCGCGTCACCAAGCTCCGCATCGAAGGCCACACGGACAACGTGGGCACGCCGGAAGCGAACGTCACGCTCTCGGGTCAGCGCGCGCTGACCATCAAGAATGGCCTCGTCACCCGTGGTGAGAAGAAAGAGCGCCTGCTCGCGGTGGGCTTCGGTCAATCGAAGCCGGTCGCCGACAACAGCACCGAAGAGGGCCGCGCCAAGAACCGCCGCACCGAGTTCCGCATCGCGGAAATCAGCGGCAAGAAGTACCTGGGCCTCGACCCGACGGGCGGCGCCAAAGTCTTCGAATGAACGCTCGCCCCTCGCGGGGTGAACAGTCACGATGATCGACACGAGCGGCTAGGCTTTCGCCTGGCCGCTCTGCTTTTGTGGGCACGACCCGGTGATTTCGCGTGCTATGGCTGCCCCAATGATCCGCTTCCAGCTCGGCCGACTCCTGCTCGCGTGCGGCCTCCTGCTCGCCTGCAACGAGACGCCCGCGGACCTGCGCACCTGGCGCCCGACCGATCACGACCACACCGAGAATCCGAACTCGGAACAGGTTCAAGTCACGGACGCAGGTTCCGCAGAGGCCAACCATGGCCTCGATGACGTGACGATCGTGGCCTGGCAACAGAACTGCACGAGCTGCCACGGCCCGCTCGGCCGCGGTGACGGGCCACAAGGGCCGATGGTCCACGCCGCTGACTTGTCGCGCAGCGACTGGCAAGCCTCCGTGACGGACGAAGCGATCGCCACTACGATTTTACAAGGCCGCGGACGCATGCCCGCATTCAAGCTACCGGAAGCGACCGTCCAACGCTTGGTTGCGCTCGTGCGCATGCTCGATGCCACGCGCATGCAGGAGGCGATGCAGGCGGACAACCCGCATGGCGCGGCTCCCGCGCACGGTGCCGCTCCGACACCGTCCGCCTCCGCAGTGGCGCCGAAGAAGGTCGGGCGTTGAGCCCCGGCTGGTTCGGGCCAAAAAGTTTTGGTCGCCGCTTGGCAACGCGCGCGACCGTGATCCTCGGAGCGGTGCTGCTCGGCGGACAAATCGCGCGTACCCTCCCGCACGATCAAGTTTTGGTGTTTCCGATCGGCTCGGCGTTCCCGCGCGCGCAGCGCTTCGCGGCGTCTTGGAAGCGCCCGAAGGAGGCCGAGGCCATGGGCGGCATGGATCTTTCGTTCGCAAACCGCCCGCCACTCGTGATCCGGCACCATGCCTCTTTGCCGGACGGCGAGTACGTCCTCAGTCTCGAGATCGTCGAAAAGCCCGATTCTGAAGCGGGTTCAGCTGGGATGCAGACAAACCTCGAACGCCGCGTTACCCTGAGTGGTGGTGAGACGAAGGTCGCTCTCGCCGCTGGTGGCTTCTGAGTGACTCACCCCGTCCCTTCCGCAGAGATCGCCACTCGGGCTCAGCCTCCGCCGGGAGCACAGTCCGAGGAGTTGCTGCTCGTCGTCATCACGGGCAGCGCGCGGGGCAAACGGATCAACGTCGGCACGCGTCTGACCATCGGCAAAGCACCCGACAACGATCTCGTCCTCCCGGACGACACGGTGTCACGCCACCACTGTGAACTCGAACGCACCGCCGTCGGCCTCGTGGTGCGCGATCTCGGTTCCACGAATCACACGCGCGTCGGTCGCACCGCCGTGCGCGAAGCGGTGATCGAATCCGGGTCGACGATCGTGGTCGGCAATGTCGAGCTTCTGCTCCGTGGCGAGCCGAATCGGACGCAAGTGTTGCCAAGCGAGGCGACGAGCTTCGGCGAAGCACTCGGCGCGAGCTTGCCGATGCGACAAATTTTCGGCGTGCTCGAGCGCATCGCGCCGACCGATGCCTCGGTGTTGCTCGAAGGCGAAACCGGCACGGGCAAGGATGTGCTCGCGCGCTCTATCCATCAAATCAGCGCCCGAAAAGACCAACCGTTCGTCGTCGTCGATTGCGGCGCGGTCAGCTACAACCTGATCGAAAGCGAGCTATTCGGGCACGAGCGGGGTGCATTCACCGGCGCTGTCTCGCATCGCCAGGGTGCTTTCGAGATCGCGGGTCGCGGCACCGTGTTCTTGGACGAAGTCGGAGAGCTGCCTCTCGACGTGCAACCGAAACTGCTTCGCGTACTCGAGTCCGGAGAATTTCGTCGTGTCGGCGGCAACAAGACGATGCACGCGGAGGCGCGCATCGTGGCCGCCACCAAGCGCAACCTGAAGGATGAAGTCGAGCGCGGCAAATTCCGCGAAGACCTGTATTTCCGCCTTTCCGTGGTACCCGTTACCGTGCCCCCGCTGCGCACGCGCCGTGAGGACGTGCCGGGCCTGGTCGAGCGCTTCTTGGAGCTGGCGCGCAAGCGCGACCCGACCGCGTCAGCCATCTCGCTCACTCGCGAAACGGTCAGCTCGCTCGCTGCTCACGATTGGCCGGGAAACGTGCGCGAGCTGAGAAACGTGCTCGATCGCGCGATCTACATGGCGACCGCGGGCGGCGAGCGCGAGATTCGCCTCGTCGACCTACCGGTGTCGCCAGGGTCGATCGGCGGCAACTTGCCCTCCGCGGGCAGCTCCGGTTACCCCGCGTTCGAGTCGGACAAGAGCTACCGAGAGATCCGCGCTGACTTCGAAGCCGAGTTCGAGCGGCGTTACGTGGCCTGGTTACTCGATCGTCACGCCGGCAACATCAGCGCCGCTGCGCGCGAAGCCAAGATGGATCGCAAGCATTTGTACGATCTGGCGCGCAAACGCGGCCTGCGCGGCGACCGCTAGAACTCGCCGCGGAAGCCGAGCGACCCGAGCAGCGCCAACGTGTCGTCCGGCGCGGTGCCGCCCAACGTAAAGTCACGCAGCTTGGTCTTCAGTGCGTCGAAGCCGACGGAGCCCGAACAGCTGAGGAACAGTCCCAGCACACGCGCGCCCGGCTCTCCTTCACGCGTCGCCAGCGCTCGCGCGCCGAGCAAGTAGCTGGATAGTGGCGACAACTCGCGATCGCCGCTCCAATACTGGCCACGCGGACCGAACGCGGGTTCGCCGCCGGTGTAATCGTCGCTCCAGAAGAGCGCGCCGGTCTGCGTGTAGTAGCGGCCACGGACGAGCACACGCAGCCACGGAAACACGTAGCGCTCGGCATCCAGCTCGTAAGTCTGACCGAAGATCGCCCAGGTATCGCGATACAAGCGGCCTCCGAGCGAGAACGCCGTTTGCAAGCTGCGCACGTAATATTTGCCGCGCACCCCGATCGCGCCGCGGCCACGATTTTCCGGGTTATTTTCCAGGGCTTGGTCGCCGGCCGGCGCAATCACCACCGAGCGATACGGATTGCCCAGGAAGCCGTGTTGCAAGGCTGCACTGAGCACTACCTGCGTCGCAAACTCCGGCGTCCAGGTTTGCGTCCAGCCGAGCTGAAAGTTGTTGAGGCTGATGTCGCGCGCCGCGCGATCCTTCGCGTTCGTGAAACATCCCTTGGAGCTATCGAGCGCGAGGCGACTGGAAGGCGCATCGCTTGCGGTGTAGTTGGTCGTGCAAACTTGATCGAAACCGCGCCCGTACGAGAGCTCGATCTGGGTGTTTTTCTGCAGAAAATCGGTACCAGCGGAGATCGCGAACGCGTTCGAGCGGTAGTCGTGCTCGGTGCCGTAGGTGTACGTCCCGGTCAGGTGCGTGAACGCGCGAGTGAGCGTAAAGCCGCCGGTGAGCGCGTGGCGCGTATCCGAAAAATGTGTGGCCGAGGTCACGATGTCGACGTTGCTGAGCCGCCCGCCCTTTAGCGCCTCGCTAGCGCCACTCACGATATCCGCTTCGTAATTGCCCTGAAAAGTCAGCCAATTCACGGGCGAAACCGTGAGCGCCGCGCTCGGGTTCAAGACCGTGAGCTTGCTGCGAGCCGAGGGTTCCAAGAACAGCGCGGAGTTCACGTCCAGGGTTGCGACTTGGGCGCGCGCTGGAAGCGCGCACAAGAAAACGAGCGAACTCGAACCAACGCCCACCCAGCGCGCCACGCGGGGCTTACCCAAGATTGCTCGTATGACCCTCGACCAAACCACGTTCAGTTGCAGCCGCAGCCGCCTCCTTTGACAGAGCCACCGCCGGTCGACCCTTCGCGGTTCTCGAGGGCATGATCGAGCGCCGCCTGGTCGCCCGCCTTCTCGTCGAACTGCATGGTCGGGTCCGCGAGGATCGCACGCTGTTCGGGCCGAACCGTCGCACAACCGGCCAAGCTGGCGAGCAAAACGCCTCCCAACGTGAGGAGCGCCCAGGTTTTGAGGGAAGAGAATCGATCGCCGTTCATGCGCGTCTCCTTGCCGGTTCGAGCGAGCGGGGCATCAAAAATACGTCCCTAGGCCGCCGATGTACGTCTGCACGTTTTGATAGGCGTCCTCCGTGTACAGCACCATGTTCGAGGCTTCGAGCCGCAAGAGCACGCGCCACCGGAGCGAGATCAACACGCCGCCGCCGGCGCGCGCTTGGAACCAGTTGCGCTTCAAGCGCACGCTCGCCTCGTCCTTGGGCTGCTCGTGCATTCCGCCTGCGCCCAACGTGACGAAGGGAGCGATCGCCCAATCGGGGGCCAAGTTGAGCGTGCCCGCAAGCCCGTACACCACTCGCCGACTGTCCGTTTTCAAGGCGAGCCCAATGAACGGCTCGAAAGCGATCGCAGGCGCCAGCACGAAGGCCGGCTTCAACTCGACATAACCGTCACGATCGTAAGTGCCGCCCATCAACGCAAAGCCGCCGCGCGCCGATTGCAACGCGGGTGGTGCGAAGAATCCGGGTTTGGCGGGCGCATCGGGCGCATCTTCCGAAACCGCAACCGCCTCGACGGTATCACCCAAGACGAAGGCCGTGCGCCCGTCGGGCATGGCCACCTGAAGCCAGAATCCTGACGTCTCTCGCGTCTGAATCAGAAACGTTTCGCCGCGGTGCGCGTGATAAATCACTCGGTGCGAGACACCCGGTCCCGCGCGCAAATCGGTATCGGCGACGATCACGCGAGCAAACGCATCTTCGTCCTCCGCGGCCTTTGCCAAGCCCGAGGCGAAAATGCTGGCGACCGCGATCGCTGTGACCAGAGCTCTCATTGATTCGAAAACTGCGTTGCCCACTGCCGGATCGCATCCGCGTCCGCCGAGTTGATGTCGATCACTTTGCGCGGATGCGCTTGATTCCCAGTGGGCCGCTGCAGTAGCGGCGCGAGATCGGGGTCGCGTTTCATGCGCGCCTGCGAAGCTTGGTAGTTGGCTTGAGCCGCCTGCGGAATGCTGCCGACACCGGGCACGACACCGCCGTTGCAGCTGTCACCAACGAGCGGCATGTACGAAGTGAGGCGATAAGCCGTGGCGCTGAAGTGGCAGCCGCCCTTCGGATCGCTCGCGTTCCCCGAGCCGCAGCTATTGGCAAACAGCACCGGTTCCACTTTGCAGTAAAAATATTTGTCGTCGAAGACGACGTCGGCGATCGAAAAATCCGGACCCGGATCCACGGTCGACGGAAAAAGCCCGTGGTCGCCGCACGCGGGCAAACCCACAGTGCCCACCA
>Ga0105241_10004134_pt1 | contig 10710 bp, 14 predicted proteins | sample KBSC64metaG_FD_80422 | JGI IMG/M metagenome (GOLD analysis project Ga0105241, IMG submission 80422) | Corn rhizosphere microbial communities from Kellogg Biological Station, Michigan, USA - KBS C6-4 metaG | ecosystem: Host-associated > Plants > Roots > Rhizosphere > Soil | place: Michigan, USA...
AGCGACAGCGTAGCGCGACACCGATTTGACCGGCTTTGCCGGTCGCCTTGAACCCCAAATTATTTTTCGCCGCCTTTAAAGCCCAGGGCCACCACATACAACTCCACCGACTCCTGGCGCGAGGCGGGCGGCTTGACATGTTTGACCTCGCGGAAGGCCTTTTTCAGCCGCACCAGCAATTCGTTGGACGAGCCGCCCTGAAACACCTTGCCCACAAAGCTGCCGCCGGGCTTGAGCGTGTCCAGCGCCACTTCCAACGCGATCTCCACCAAGGCGATGGTGCGGATATGGTCGGTGGCGCGATGGCCCGTGGTGGGCGCGGCCATGTCGGTCAGGACCACATCGGCGGGACCGTCCAGCGCCTGTTTCAATATCGCGGGCACATCGGCATCCGTCAGGTCGGCCTGAAAGAAGGTGACGCCGGGAATCGGCTCCATCTCCAGCACATCGGCGGCAACCACCACAGCGCCGGCATTGGCTGCCACCTGGCTCCAGCCGCCCGGCGCCGCGCCCAGATCCAGCACCCGGGCGCCCTTTTTCAAGAAGCGGAATTTGTCATTCAGCTCGATCAGCTTGAAGGCGGCGCGGCTGCGATAACCCTTGGCCTTGGCGGCGGCGACATAAGGATCATTGAGCTGGCGCTTCAGCCAGGCGCGCGAGGATTGGCTACGGCCCCGGTCTTTCTTGACTTTCACCGGCTCGCGGCCGCGGCCCGAGGCGTCACCCTGTTTCATGCCAAGACCTGCCTCATGAACGACTCAGCCTGCGCAGCATGCCTTCGCGCAGGCCCCGGTCGGCGACGCGCAGCACCGGCGACGGCCACAAAGAACAGATGGCGGAGAAAATGGCGCAACCCGGCAGCATCAAATCGGCGCGCTCCGTTCCGATACTGCCGATCCTGGCCAGGGCTTCGGTGCTTTGTCCCAAGAGTCTTTCCACCACCCGCAGCATATGGGCGGTTTCATGCCAACTGCCGTCCACCTTGGTGCGGTTGTAGCGCGGCAGCTTGAGCGCGATGGCCGCCAAGGTCGTCACCGTGCCCGAAGTCCCCAGCAGATGATAATGGTCGGTATTGAAACCATCCCCCATCTCACGGGCAAAGGGTTCGAACCGCGCGGTGAGATCGCGGCGCATGGCTTCGAAACCGTCGCGGCTGGTGGAAACCGGGCCGTAACTTTCCGCCAAACTTACAACCCCCACCGGCACGGAGGCGGCCAGCCTGGTCTCGGGCCGCCCCGATGGACCCTTTTGCAGCCAGATGATTTCGGTGGAACCGCCGCCGATATCGAACACCAGCGCACCATGATAGCGGCGCCCGATCAGGGGGGCACAGCCCTCGGCCGCCAGATCGGCTTCCTCCTCGGCGGAAATCACTTCCAGATTCAGGCCTGTCGCCTGACGCACGCGCGTGACCAGCACTTCGGTGTTCTGGGCCAGCCGCGCCGCCTGGGTGGCGATGGCGCGCACATGCCGGACATTATATTTGGCGATCCGGTCGGCGCAGACCTTGAGGGCGGCGACGGTGCGGGTCATGGCGGCCTCGGACAACAGCCCGGTCTGGTTCACACCCTCCCCCAGCCGCACGATACGGGAAAAGGAATCCACCACCCGAAAGCCGCCGCCCTGGCCCGCGACCGGCGCCGCAATCAACAGACGGCAATTGTTGGTGCCCAAGTCCACCACGGCCAGCAGCGGGCCCTTTTTCCAGTCCTGGTGGCTGGTCGCCGGCTTGACGGGTTCTAGTGTAGATTCCTTGGCATTTTCGCCGGGATTCTGGCCGTTTCTATGCATTTTGCCCCCAGCGCGACGGCGCTGCTTGCGCTCAAGCTAGCACGGTTGGGGATAGAATGCGGGCTTAAAAAGGGGCCGAAAAGCCGTCCTTGCAAGGGGTTGGCGGCTGGTCTAAAGGGGCGGTCCCGGCAGGCCACTCCCTTATAAAGAGGGGCCCTGATGGGGGATCGTCTAACGGTAGGACCCCAGACTCTGACTCTGGTTGTCTAGGTTCGAATCCTAGTCCCCCAGCCAATTCACCGCCCGAGCTTTCCGATTGCTCTCCGCGGGATTGGCAAAAGCCCAGAATACTCCGAAGATTCTCTCTGCAGTATCCCGAGCTGTCCCGCTACAGGCAGAACGCCCTGGCGGTATTTTTGACGGTATCGGCGAGCAAAATTGGGAACCGGATACCGTCAAATGGCACTGACCGCTCTCACCGTGAAAAATGCCCGACCAAAGGCCAAGCCTTACAAACTCGGCGACGAGAAAGGCCTGTACCTGATCGTCACGCCGAGCGGTTCAAAGCTATGGCGGTTCGACTATCGATACAGCGGAAAGCGCAAGACCTTAGCGTTCGGCAAATGGGACGATATCGAGCTAGCGCAGGCCCGTGACCGACGAGACGCCGCGAGGAAGAAGCTGGTTGAGGGTATCGATCCTGGTGCGCCGGAGCCGCCGCAGACCGCAGTCGTCTTAAACACGTTTGAGACTGTCGGCCGAGACTGGCATGCGTCGGCCAAGGTGGCGTGGACATCTCGCTACGCCAAGTTGGTCCTGGGGCGCCTCGAAGCCGACATCTTCCCTCACCTCGGACGGCACGATATTGACCTCATCGAGCCGCCGAGGCTGTTGGAGGTTATCCGCAAGATCGAAGCCCGGGGCGCGATCGAGATGGCCAAGCGGGTCAAGAACCATTGTAGCGAGATTTTCCAATACGGCATCGCCGAGGGAAAATGCCGCCGGGATCCCGCAGCGGATATTCGGCGTGCATTAATGAAGGCACGCCCAAAGCAACACCGCGCTGCACTGCCGCCATCTGAATTCCCCATTTTTCTCGCATCACTAAAAAATTACGACGGCGATGAAATCACAAAGCTTGCGCTGCGTCTCACCCTCCTGACCATGGTGCGCACCCAGGAAACGCGTTTCGCAAAATGGCCAGAGTTCGAACAGCTCAACGGCGATCAACCCCTGTGGCGTCTCAGCCCTGACCGCATGAAGATGAGTCGTGAACACCTCGTGCCATTGTCACGCCAGGTCGTAATTCTTCTCAAGCGCTTAAAAGAGTTGTCGCCCGACAGTCCATATTTGTTCCCGGCTCCAACACGGCACGGCGTCATCAGTGAAAACACGATGCTATATGCTCTGTATCGGATGGGATATCATTCGCGGCAGACGACCCACGGTTTCCGGCGCTGCGCCTCAACGATTCTAAATGAAACCGGCCACTTTGAGCCCGATTGGGTTGAGACTCAGTTGGCCCATATCGATCAAAATAAGGTCCGTGGCGCTTATAACGCGGCGCTTTATCTGAAGCACCGTCGCCAAATGCTGCAATGGTGGGCGGACTTTGTCGACCGACAGACCCAGGCTTTCCGAGTCGTCGCATAAGGCCGAATAGATCGACCCAGTGATGGACTCGGCGGGAGACATTCTTGTTTCCAAGGGCCTAGCGCCTCTCATCACACGGCTATCACACTGGCAGTTCTGCCTCTCTATCGCATCCGTTCCTTTTCGTTCATACGAGAGACAACGGAAAACTCGTGCCATCGCTTGCGGGACGGCTTGACAGTTACCGCGATCGTTTCAAAGAAGGTCTCGATAGTTCCGCCCCCCTTTTACCGCCGAATCCACGCGATTCCGGCCAGGTCCGTAAGAACGCCAAGCGCATACTTTAATGATATAAGATCGAGAAAGCGCCAAGGAATCCGTGGGCTTATTCACGTTTTGTCTGCAGGACTTTTCGCCCCCCTGCCCTGCTAGTGCCGGTACGGCTTAGAAAGAGTCCGAATGTCTGAAAAATCAATCCATGTCCCTCCCCACGTCGCGGAGACCATCCACGCCATTGCCCTGTTGCATTCTGAGCATCACAGGAAATCGACGCTTGCCGAGCGCATCGTTGATCAAGCCACGTCTTCTGTCGGTCGCCCCGTATTTCTCCTGGCCTTGATGGGCGCAGCGGGGCTGTGGGTCGCACTCAATACATTTGCTACGCTGAGCGGCAGATCGGCACCGGACCCGCCGCCCTATAACTGGCTCCAGCTGCTGTTCTCGGTCACGTCCCTTGTGATAGCGGTGATGATCCTCATTAGTCAGAGCCGCGCCGACCGGTTTGCGAATTTGCGGGAACAAATGACTCTTGAAGCGACTCTGCTGACAGAGCAGAAAACCAGAAAAATCATTGAACTCCTTGAGGAATTGCGGCGCGATAGTCCAGGAGTCCGGGACCGGAAGGATGTTGAAGCCGATCAGATGGCGGCAAAGGCCGATCCTCATGACGTGTTGGCCGTAACCGAAGACGCCAAGCCCGTACAGCTAGTTATCAGCGAACCCGCGCCCTAGGCCGCCGCGTTCAACCTCGGGTTTCAGTCGAGCAGGGCGGACAGGCTTTTCTTTCAGGAAGCGGCAGATGCCGATCGGGGAATAGAAACGGTCGTAAACCTCAAGGCATTCGCCTGGCAGATTGTGCGGTCCTTCGAACAAAATATAGTTGGGCGCGGCAACGGGCTGTGACGTCGGCGGTGCGGCACCAGTGATATACCAACCGGGACCGTTCCAGCCCTGGGCATCCGGATTCGCGGCTGCGGGAACGGTACTCGCAAAAATGCATGCGAGGATCTGAAGAGCAGCCTGGTATCTTCTCATATCATCAGCGCGGCCAGACAATGCGCGGCATATGCAATGTGCCCAAGCGCAACGGCAGCCGGGGCAGCGGAAGGGCTATGATGAATCATTGTCGTCCCTTGGTGCGCAGCGAAAGCGCTTCGAGGCTTTCGGGAGATGCGAACTGTTATCATGCAGGAACCGGGCAGCGCGCTCCTTCAACTCCGGGTCCGGCGCGCCATGCCGACGCGCGATTTCCTGAAACACCGCTTGCTTGAAATCGTGGGGAAGCTCATTCCAGTGCATGGCGACGCTTTGCCCGAAGCTGATGAGAACGTCATCGCTGGCGTACCGCGAAGCGCTGTCCGGCGCACCGCGCGCACCGCCTTCATTTTCCCAATTGGAGAGCACGCTAGAACTGTCATACAGATCGCGGCTATCTAAATTCATGATCTTAATCCTCTTCCTTTGCCCCGGACGGGCGCGCGCTCGTCCCCATTACCGCAGCGGGCCGTGCAAAACCGCTATCGTCAAGGCGAAAAAGAACAGGACCGCCGCGGCGCCCATCACCACATAAGCTATGCGCTCTCGTTTCATGGCGCCACTGCATCCGCGTGCACCTTGGACTCCATCTGCCCAACCTTAGCCGCGCATCCAAATCGTTTGCGCTATTTCATATCCGTCGATGTCGCTGTCTTGGCGTCCGCGACATTCTGGTAATTGTCCCACAGGAAGAAGCCGCCCATCGTGGTGACGATCATCAGCACGCCAAGAAAAAGCCCCACCAGGGGACTGCCAAGATTGACCACAGCGCGCTCCGGACGCGGTTCGAGCGGTGCAGGCGCCGCCGCTTGGGGCTTCTTGAATTTCTGGAACTCGTCCGACAGCAGCTGGGACAAAATGCTGTATCTGCCATCATCAGTTTCGTTTTTCAGCAATTCCTGAAAACCGGCGATATTCTTTGTGGCCGCCCAGTCGGCTTGCATTTGCTCTTGAGTCGTTTTCGTCATGATTGATCTCCTGCATCTGGGAACGTCGTACGCGGCCCATGACAGACTCTGATGTCTTGCAAACAGTCTCCTTGGCTCTGACGGCCAAGGCTGCCCGAATTGCGCTGCGAAATCTGTACCGGATTGACCATCCGGCATTCGCGCCAGGAAGGTTGGTCAAATGCCAAAACCAACCCGGCAGGGGCTTATTTTGCCGGGTCAGTTTCGGAGACGGGGCCTCCATCTGGGAGGAGCTGGTACGGCCCACGCAAGACAACTTAAACCCAGCTGCGACGCAAAACTGAGCAAGATTGATCACTGTTGCGGGTTTTCGTGTTGGGCGCGAATTGCGCCCGCGGTGCCAATGCCGTGGAACTTTTGCTGGCCCGAGAACGTTGCCGCACGTAAGATAACCAGAAGAACAACTTCATGCCCCTCCTTTACATCGTCGGTGTCTTGATCGTAGTCGGAGTGCTCCTCTGGCTGGTAAACAACTACATTCCCATGGACGGCAAAATCAAAAGCATCCTGAACGCCGTCGTTGTGATTGCGGTAGTCATCTACCTGCTGCAGGTTTTCGGACTTCTCGGCACCTTGGAAAACATCAAAGTAGGTCACATCTCCGGCACCTGAATAAGGAGCGCGGAATTGCGCGTCCTGGCCGGCTGGCACGAAATGCTGATATTTTTGATCTGATAGGTGACGTCATGAAGAATGAATTGGCGCTGGCCGCCTTGCTGATCGCTGCCCCCGCGCGGGCAGCGGAGGTACTCCCCGCCTCCTTTGGCACCGCCTATACGCTGCGTACCCCGGTTGAGGTCATCGCCGCCGATCCTGCCGCAGCTGCCGTGCTGAACAGGGATCTGCCCGGTTTGTTGACCGATCCGAGTTACGGCATATTCAAGACCATGAGCCTGAAGCAAATGCAGGAGGCCTCGGGCGGCGATCTAAGCATGGTAGATGTCAACAAGACGCTGGAAGATCTCCAGGCGCTACAATCTCGCTAAACGGAAGCCACGACGATTCTCGTTCAGCTTCGTTTGAATCCCAGCGCGGCAGGCCCGATCCCCATGATGCCACCCAACCCTTTAAAGTCTGTGGCTCAACTCCGGGCCCTTGCCGGCGCATGGCGCGAACGGGCCGATAACGCAACTAACCCAAGCCTTGCCGAACCGATGCTTCGTACCGCAAAAGAGTTTGACGAGCGGGCCACAGAGTTGGAAGACCTGAACCGCCCAAGCTGACGCGGCGCATTCCCAGCCAAAGCAGCCTGCAGCCCGTGGAAGCCAGACAGGGGCTTGGCCAAATTGCCTTCGCCGGCCCTTGCCGGCGAAGGTGGGTACCCGGCCATCGGTTGAAGCCGAACTCTATTTAATCGCGGCGGCGGCTAATGCTCGCGCTGTGCACCGCTGCCGTGAACCCGCGCCCATGTGCTGCCGTCGCCTGTATCGCGACGGAAATGCTTGCCCTCGTCGCGGTGCCAGTTGCGGTCGCTGTCGGCATAGTAAAACGAACCGTCATTGCCCCAATAGCCGTCATGGAACGCGCCATAGGAGCCGTCGTAATAACCGTCATAATATTCCCCCTGACCGACGGAGATGCCTCTGCGGTCATGGTCACGATAGGCGCAGCCGCCGAGCAAGGTCAGCCCGGCAAGCAAAGCGGTGAATATTCTCATGGTTTGAAATCCTTCGTTGATCGCCCGATCGCAGCGGTAACGCACGGTTCGGCAATAAGCCCATTCCCGGAGGGAGCAGGCCGAGCGACGTGTATAAAATTGCACAGTATTCATTCCCGTGTTCTTCTACAGTTTTCGCGCTTTGGCTGGGGGGTCCATGCATCCGAGAAGGACGATGGAGAGGAATCACGAAATCTATTCCAGATTCAAGGCGGGGATAACTGTCGAGTGCCTGGCTGAGCAATATGGTCTCACGGGCCAGCGAATTCGCGCCATATTGATCGATGAAAAGCACAGACAGGAGCTCAGTCCGGAATATTTCTATCGGGCCCTGCGAGACGCCTGACCATTGAATCGCCGCGCCTGAATTTGCGCGCGGCCGGGCCAAGTATTCAGGAAAACAACACCACAAACCGCGCGCCTTGGTTGTCGGCGCCCCGGCCGAAGCCGAAATCGCCGCCAATCTTCCGTACCAGCGACTCGATGATCTTCATTCCCAGCCCTTTGCACGCAGCGGGATCGAAATCCTCCGGCAGTGCTACGCCCGTGTTGCTGACCGACAAGGCATAGCCTGTCTCGGGATCGAGAAACTGCTTTCGCAAAAACAGCTGCGTCCCGAATATTATGGACAGGTCCGGGTCAAGCTTCACCAACATTGCCGGACACCCCCAAAACCTGCCGCTTATAGCCAGGTCAATAAATGCCATGATCGTATCGCGTTCTCAACAAGTCGTCAGCCGGTCCACCTTGTAGACCACCACATTGTCGACCCGGCCGGCGGCAATATGGGCGGAATCATATTCGCGTATACGCTGGCGCGTCTCCCAACCGTTGAGCCCGCCGGGTAAAGCGGACATTCGGCCGGCGGGGGCTGAATGGCTGCTTTTGGGGGTACGCCCTCGACAGTCCCAATTGTTCTGACGGCGCACATGCATAGGCTTTGGCTGCAGTCACCAAGCAAATAAGCCACCAAGCAAAAGGCCTCCCGGTCCTGACGGAACGGGAGGCCTGTTTGTATCGGCACTTCAAACGAGGAAGGCAGAACCTTCCACAGCCGCGTTAGCTGAGTTCAGTCAGCTCTTTGATCCGGCCATTGGCGTCGCCCAGCTTCTCGAACGGAACGCCCATCTTGTCCAGAATGGTCGCACCCACATTGCTCAGCGGGGTCGACGGATCGAACATTATGTGACGGCCACCCTTGATCTGGCCACCGCCACCGCCCAGCACCAGGACCGGCAGGTCATTGTGATTGTGGATGTTGCCGTTGCTGATGCCCGCGCCATACAGCAGGATCGAGTTGTCCAGCAGCGTGCCATTGCCATCGGGCGTGTTCTTCAGTCTATCCATGAACTTCGCCAAAAGTTCGATCTGATGGGTGTTGATCTTCACCACCTTGGCGATCTTCACGGGGTCACCAGAATGGTGCGTCAGGCCATGGTGGCCGTCCGCAATGCCGATCTCCGGATAGACGCGGCCGTTCTGCTCACGGCCCAGCATGAAGGTGAAGACGCGCGTCATATCCGTCTGGAACGCCAGCACCAGCAGGTCGGACATGATCCCGACATGTTCGGTGAACGTGGCCGGCGCGCCAGCGGGCTGCGTCATCAGCGGAAGCTTCTTGTTCTGGCTCTCCGCCAACTGAATCTGACGCTCGATATCACGCACAGAGTCCAGATATTGCGAGAGCTTGACGCGATCGGCCGCGCCCAGGCTCGCCAACAACCTCTTCATGTCGTCCGTCACCGAGTCCAGCAGGCTCTTCTCTCTGAGCAGCGATGCACGGCGGACATTCGGATCAGTGCTGTCGCTGGCCCCGAACAGGCGTTCGAAGACGCGGCGCGGATCGTTTTCCATCGGCAGTGGTGTCGTCTCATCGCGCCAGGAGATTGTGCCCGAATACGCACAGCTATAACCAATGTCGCAAGCGCCGGGGAACTCGCTCGAGTCCAGACCGATTTCCAGCGACGCCAGCTGCGTCTTCTTGCCAAGCTCCTGGGCCGCGATCTGGTCCCAAGAAATGCCGGACCGGATATCGGCGCCTTCCGACTTCTTGACGTGCGCGCCCGTCATGAATGAGCCAGGACCGCGGGAATGGTCACCCTGCCCTTCACCCAGAATGGCCTTCGCTGGCTCACTGTTCAAACGGCTCAGAACCAGCACATGCTCGCGGTGCGCCTCAAGCGGCTTGAGGATCGGCGAGAACTCAAAGTTCTTGCCGCCCTTGCCCGTCGGCTCCCAAGACGGCGGGATCACGCCATTCGGGATATAAAACGCGCCCGTACGGATAACCGGACCAGGCGTCGCGGCCAAAGCCGGGACCATGCTGTCCAAGAACGGCAGCGCAACTGCTGCGCCAGCTCCCCGCAAAAACGTGCGGCGACCAAGATGGTGTTTCCTAATTATCATGACCAGGGTTCCTTCCTGGGAAATTTTCCGCCGTGGTCAGGGGAGCAGACATTCTCTCCTGGAACGGCATGCTTTTGACAACGCCCAGAATAAGCGACGACCAACGATAGTCGTTTGCGGCCGCCTGATGCATGATCGCCCGTTCCGACGGCATGTCGTAATACTCGGTGCCGCGGCCCAGAGCATAGGTCAACAGATTGTTGACGAATGCGCCGACGAACTCCTCGCGGCGGGTCAGCAGCAGTTTACGCAAGTCTGCCGAACCGGTGAACGTCGTGCCATCCGGAAGCGAAGCGGACGCATCGATCGGGGTGCCGTCGATATCGACCGTCCGCCACTTGCCGACGGCATCGAAATTCTCGAGCGCGAAGCCGAGAGGATCCATGCCGACGTGGCAGCTGGCGCACACCGGACTCTTGCGATGCATTTCCATCTGCTGACGAACCGTAAGGGTCTTGCCAGCCAAGATTGCCGGCGTCACATCCAGAGCCGGAACAGACGGCGGCGGCGGCGGCGGCGGCGCACCCAGAAGCTCGAGGATATACTTGCCCCGCAGCGTCGGAGAGGTGCGCGTGTGGAAGGTATAGGTCGAGACGGCCAAAACGCTGCCCTGACCCAAGATACCACGGCGCGGATTGTCGGACGGATACGAAATCTTCCGGAACGCGTCGCCATAGACGCCGGGAATGCCGTAGAACTCCGCCAATCGCTGATTGAGAAAGGTGTAATCCGCGGTCAACAGGTCCGTCAGAGGCCGATCGGCTTTCATCTGGCTTTCGACGAACATCTCGGTTTCCCGCTTCATCGAGTCACGCAGCGTGTCGTCGAACGCCGGGAAGGTATAAACGTCCGGAGAAACGGCAGGAGTGCTGCGGACCTGCAGCCACTGGTCGGCGAAGTTCGTCACCAGCGATCTTGCACGGCGGTCAACGAGCATACGCTTGACCTGCTGTTCCAGCACCTTCGGGTCCTTGAGCTGGCCACGCTCGGCCACCCGCAGGAGTTCGTCATCCGGAATGCTGCTCCACAGGAAGAAGGAGA
>Ga0105241_10004137_pt1 | contig 10707 bp, 7 predicted proteins | sample KBSC64metaG_FD_80422 | JGI IMG/M metagenome (GOLD analysis project Ga0105241, IMG submission 80422) | Corn rhizosphere microbial communities from Kellogg Biological Station, Michigan, USA - KBS C6-4 metaG | ecosystem: Host-associated > Plants > Roots > Rhizosphere > Soil | place: Michigan, USA...
CCCGACCTGCCGTTGGCGGCGCAGGTTAAGATCGCGCTGGAGCGCGACCCGATGGTGCGCGCGGCCACCAGCGGAATCGGCTACGAGCGGACCCAACAGCAGCGGCTCGATGCGGGCAGCCACGAATTCACGGTGCGCGGCGATGCCGCCCGGCGCCGAGTCACGGAGCCCGAGATCCCCGGCAACTTCAACGAATGGGGCGTCGCGCTCGAGCGCCCGCTGCGCCTTCCGAACAAGGGCAGCCTGGACCGCAACCTCGGTGCGCAGGGTGTGAGCGTCGCGCGCCTGTCGGCCGGCGATGCGATGCACGAGGCCGGCCGCTCCCTGCTGCGACTGTGGTTCGCGTGGATGAAGGAGAACGCGCAGCTCGCGGTATGGCAGCAGCAAGCCGAGCTGGCGCGCCAGCAACAAGCCACTGTGCAAAAGCGCAAGCGCGCCGGTGACGCGCCCAAGATGGAGCTCAATCTGGCCGAGGCCGCCGCCATTCAGGCCGAATCGAGCTCGGCACAGGCGCGTTCGCGCGAGGTCACCGCGAGAAACACGCTCGTGCGCACCTTCCCGGCCATCACCGTCCCCGAAAAAGCCACGCTCGCCGAGCCGCACGCACTGGCCGAAGGGGTCGACTTCTGGAACGAGCAGATCCTCAACCACAACCATCAGCTCGCGGCTGCGCGAGCCGAGGTCACGCGTCGCGAGCTGCTCACCAAGCGCGCGAACGCAGAGCGAGTGCCCGACCCCACGGTCGGAATACGCTACAGCAACGAGTTCGGGGGCACCGAAAAGGTGACCGGTCTTTACTTCACCATCCCGCTGCCCGGCTCCGCGCGAACCGCGGCGCGCGACGGCAGCCGTTTCCAGACCGCGCAAGCGCAGGATCGCGAAGCGGCGGTGCTGCGACAGGTCGAGGTCGAGATCGCCACTGCAGTCGAGTCTGCCAACGCCAACTACCAGACCTGGCAACAACTGCGACGCGCGGCCGACGGGATGCGGCAGCATGCCGAAGTCACCGCTCGCGCCTACCAGCTCGGCGAGGCCGGGTTGCCGGAAGTGCTCGTCGCGCGGCGCATGGCGCTGGAGTCGGAGCTGGCGGCCATGACGGCTCAACTCGAGGCGCAAGAGTCGCGCTATCGCCTGCTGCTGGACGCGCACCGGTTGTGGCCGCTCGATCCGGTCGAGGGCGCGGACGGGCATGCCCGTTGACAGCCGCCGCAGCCAACCAATTGGGGCCGGCTCTTAACCGGCCCGGCCCATCGTTGCGGCCCCGGGACGGCCGAGCTCGTCGTACGCTGACGGGCGCCCGAGCACGAACCGAGCGGGTTGCGAGACGGCGAAGCCCTGTGCGAAGTCGACGCCGATACTTCTGAGCTCCTCGATTATCCTGGGGCTCTCGACGAACTCCGCAACGGTGTTGAGGCCCATCAGGTGCCCCATGCGGTTGATCGCGTCCACCATGGCCCGATCTATCGGATCTTCCAGCAGGTCCTTCACGAAGCGCCCGTCGATCTTCAGGAAGTCGACCGGGAGGCTCTTGAGATAGCCGAACGAACACAGACCGCTGCCGAAATCGTCGAGCGAAAAGTGGCAGCCCGCCTCCCGCAGAGTCGAGATGACGTCGCGCGCCCGCTCGAGGTGGGTGACCGCGGCAGTTTCGGTTATCTCGAAGCACAGCTTGCCCGGCGGCACGGCATGGCGCCTGATCTGCTCCAGGACGAAGCTGAGGAAGCTGGCGTCCGTCAGGTTTTGGCCGGACAGGTTGATCGAGCAGGATTCCACGCGGTGGTCGCTATCCCCAGCCAATGCGGCCAGAGCCGTGCGCACTACCCAACGGTCGATGGTAGGCATCAGGTTGTAGCGCTCAGCCGCTGGCAGGAATGCGCGCGGTGAGACGATATTGCCTTGCTCATCTCGCAGACGCAGCAGCAGCTCGATGCGGCGCCCCTGAGACAATCCCGGCCGCAACGCGACGATCTCCTGGGCATACAGCAGAAACCGGTTGTCTTCCAGGCCCCGGGTAATGCGCGAAACCCATTCCATCTCGCCCTTACGCAGGTCGAGCTCCGCGTCGTCCGGCCGGTAGACATGGACGCGATTGCGGCCCTTCTCCTTGGCCGCGTAGCAGGCCACATCGGCAGCGCTTTGCACATCGGCCGTCGTGCCGCTGTGCGCGGTGATCGGTACCAGCCCGATGCTTACCCCCACGGCAAAGGACTTCTCTGCCCAGATAAAGCGCAGATCCTGAATCTCCTCCCGCATGTCGTTGGCAACTCTCAAGGCCTGATCCAGCGGACAATCATTCAGCAGCGCGCCGAACTCGTCACCGCCTAGCCTCGCGATCACGTCGGTGCCCCGGATATGCGCCTGGAGCAGTTTGGCGATCCGTTGCAGGAGCAGGTCGCCGGCCCCGTGCCCGCAGGTGTCGTTGACGACCTTGAACTGATCCAGATCGAGATACAAGAGGGCGTGATGTGCCCCCCGCTCGGCGCTGTCGCGCAACGCTTCTTGCAGTTGCTGCTCGAAGCTGAACCGATTCGACAGCCCGGTGAGCTGGTCGTGCGAGGCGTGCCAGGACAGCTCGGTAGTCAGACGACGCGAGTCCGTTACGTCGCGAAAAACCGCAACCGTGCCGATCACTGCCCCGCTGAGCGCACGGATCGGTGCTGCGCGCCCTTCGATGGCACGCTGCTCGCCCCTGCGCGTGATCAGGGTGGCGTCCTGGTCGAGGTCGGTGAGCTCGCCCTCCTGCGTGACGCGATCGAACGGGTCTTCGGCGGAAGCCACCGTCCCCTCTCCAGCGTTTCCCAATATCTCACGCAGCGGCCGTCCGGTCGCTTCGTCAGTCCTCCAGCCGGTCAGCGCTTCCGCGGCAGGGTTCAGATAAGTCACCGCTCCTTGCGCCTGGGTGGTGATCACGGCGTCGCCGATCGACTTCAAGGTGACGGACAGTCTCTCGCGCTCCTCGTAGACCTCTTGCTCGGCGGCTTGACGCGCGGACAAAAGACTCCTGATCGACGAGAAGATCCGCAGGGCGATCAAACCGCCGAACAGGAACAGGAGGGCCAGCACCAGCAGCAGGCGCCGGGCACGTTTGTTCCTGGTGTCGGCCAGCTGCTCGTTTAACTCGGTGAACTGCGCCTCGTGCAAGCGACGGAACTGTTCGACTGCAAGAGCGGCGGAGGCGGCTTTCTCTGCGAGCCCACTGCTCGCGTGCAGAGCGAGCGAGGATTGGTAAGGATCCGTCGTCCCGATCAGGTTTAGTACCTGCCGGTCTAATCGCCGCAAGGCCGCAGTAGCGCCCTGACCCGGGTAGCGTCGGCTCAAGGCGTGCAACTCCTCGAGGTGGCTGCCGATCCGGCTCACCGACTTCAGCAGCTGCTGCCGAACATCGGACGAGGGGTCGCGCCTCCGGGCTTCTCGCGACCCGCCGTCGCCCAGCTCCATCAGCAACGCCTTGATCTGCAACACCTCGTTACCGAGCGCCGCCGCATGACGGATGGAGCTGACGTGATAGTCGTCCGCTGCAGCCTCGTCCTTCTCCAGCTGCCCGTGCTGGATCATCACCGTGCTCAGGGAAGCGACGAATATGGCGACCAGAACTGCGATGAGCGCATAGACGTACCCAACTACGGGAGTGAGCGGCGGTGCGGTTCGGTTCATGACAGCACCATTATTCGAGCAGACCGCTCTCGGCGGCCACCCGCTCGAGAGGGGTGAAATCCGAGTCGATCGCAGGCATGAACGCCCTCGCCTGAAGCGCTGCCAGGACCGCAGCGTTCGCCGGCCCGTTCGTCGACAAGTCGAGGAACGCGTCACGCACTTGGTCTCTGAAGCGCACCGGAAGGTCGGGTTGCGCGACCCAGACATAATCGGGATAGGTTGGCGTCTCCCACACGACGCGCACCGCTTCCCGGCGCACCAGCCCGCTGCGGTACATCTGGGCCAATGCGAGTGAGTTGACCACGCCGAGATCGACCACACCGTCGCGCACCCAGACGGCAGTGGTGTCGTGGTAGTCCGAATAGCGGACCGCTGAGAAGAACTTCTCCGGGACAATGTTCTGCTGAGCGAGATAGTGGCGCGGCATGAGATGTCCGGAAGTGGAAAGCTTTGGACCGAAGGCAAAGGGCCTGCCGCGGAAAGCTTCGATCTTATCCCCGGCCGCAGCGGTCCGGGCGATGAACGACGAGCTGAAGGCCAGATCTGCGTCGCGCATCACCAGCGGTACCGCGCGGTCCTTCGCACGCGCTCTGATGAACACGACACCCCCCAGATTCGCGAGCTGCACATCCCGCCGATGAAAAAGCTCGACGGCATGTTCATAGGTGTCCGAGATGACCAGCTCGCACGGGAGATCCAGCTTGCGCGATAGATACCGGATCAGTGGGGCGTAGGTTGCTTCAACCTGCTCACGCGGGCGGTCTGGCAGCACCAGTATCTTGAGTACAGCAGGTTGGTCCGCCTTTTCAGTCGACGGGCCGCAGGCTGCCAAGACCACGAGTGTCTGCGCCAGCAACAGCGACCACGGAAGACGGCGGTGAGTCATCGGATCTGGGCTTTGCGAATTGACGGACGCCAGGTGGCAAGCCGGTATCCCCCCTCATCCGCGACCGCGCTGAACTTCGTCGGCCGGTCTGCCCGAGATGATCTTGCGTCCCGTGAACATCGCGGAGACGATGCTGCCCCCCTCCTTGATCTCGGTCGCAACGACCGCCGCCACGTGCAGCACCACCAGGACCGCAAGCGCGTAGAACCCGTAGAGGTGGACCACGGCAAAGGGCTTGCGGAACGCGCGCATGCTGTCCCAAGCGGTCTTGTCGTACAGATCGGGTGAATACAGAGCCAGGGTCGCCGGGTCCACCCCGGAGGCGGCCACCCACTGGTCCCAGACCGCATAGGACTTCAGTTCGGCCATGTCGAATCCTCCTGTCTCAGTCTCGATGGATGAACGTTCCGGTCGCTTATTCCATCACACATCAACCGCGGCCCTTTTGACCGAGATCAAACGGGCGCCTAGCCGAAGGCCTGCGACGGTCAAGTTGCACGAGATGGCGAGCGTCATGCCGCCACGGCGCGCTCTCCCGTCCACCCAAAAATATCCGCCTCTTTAGAGCCGTTCGCTTCGCGCGCCACTCTCACCCTCCCTGTCCATCAACTCGGGACTTCGTGAGCATCGGCACATACACCAGCAGATAGAGAAGGAACGCCAGCGACCAGAATGCGCCCGAGATCAGCAACGCGGAGCGGTATGCTGAGGGCAAGACGAGCGGAACGAGCACACGCGTAGCGGCAGCGATAACCACCAACGCATATGCGGTGACCTCGATCCTTCCGGGTTGCAGAGACCGGCCCGTGTGCCCGCGCGCTGTGCGCGTGATCATGCCGAGGATCATGCCGCCGACTACGCCGACTCCCAAGGCATGGTCCGCGAGCATCGTTGGCACTGCCGCACCCAGCGCAGCCACGCCGAGCAGCAGCAGAGCGACCGGAATCCACGCGTACGACAGATGCAGAATCCAGAGGATCGGCTGTTTGCGCGTGCTCCACGGATCCCACATCGCGAGGCGCGCTGCGTGCAGCGCCGCCGCGAGCAGACACACCGGACCCGAGACGAGTCCAGGCATTTCGGCCAGAACGCTCGCCAGAGCGAGTGCGAGCGCCGCAATGGCCGCGATATCCAGCACGCGCCAGCGCCGGATCCGGGCTCCGCGAATCGCGTTCTGCGTGAACGACGGGATGACGCGCCCGCTCATGATCGCGACGATTACGACGATCAGATAGAGCGCGAAACGCAGCGGCAGCAGCTCGGAAAGCGCGATCAGCCCGGTGTGCGACAAATGAAACAGCACGTTCGCTGCGGCGAGTGCGAGCAGCAGCACGACGAAGAATTGATTGCGATTGCGGCTGCGTCGAAGCGGAAGCCAAAGCGCAGTGGCAACCGCAGGCAGGAATGCAACGTCGACGATCGCGGCGAGCCAGCCCGGTCCGCTCAGCAGGAGCACGCGCCCGGCCAGCCAGAGCGCTGCCAGAGCCGCGAGCGCCGTCCCGGTTGGCGTCGGCAACCCGGTCCAGTTGCGTGCCGCGGTGAACAAGAAACCGGACAGAACCGCGGTAGCGAATCCGAACATCATCTCGTGCGCGTGCCATGCCATCCCGTTCAGATAGCCGGACGGCATCGTCCAGCCGGCATACTGCGCGAGCCACAGCGGCACGTCGAGCGCCGCAATGAGCGCGGCCAATAAGTAGAATGGTCGAAAGCCGAGAGCGAAGACTGGGGCGGTACGGAGCATATGAGCTACCTGTTGCTGAAGAGCATTCACATCGTATGCGCGAGCGTAAGCTATGCGCTGTTCGTGCTGCGCGGCATCTGGCGCTTGCGCGGCTCGCCGCTCGCGGCGCAACGATGGACGCGCATCGTGCCGCACGTCAACGATACCATCCTGCTGGCGGCCGCGATCGGGATGGCGGTCGCACTCGCACCGTACCCGGCATTCCACGCGTTACTCGCGACCAAGGTGATCGGCCTGCTGGTCTACATCACGCTCGGCATGGTCGCCTTTCGATGGGCAAAGACGATGCGGGCGCGCGTGATCGCGTGGCTTGCCGCGCAGGTCGTGTTCTTCTACATCGTCGGCGTCGCGATCACCAAGAGTCCGCTCCTCGGCTTGTAGCGGAGCTCTGCGGCGGTCAATATTGATAGATCAACGTCAGCCAGATCTTGCGCAGATCGGTCTTGCCCGACGCGGCATCGCCGGCCTGGTAATCCGCATACTCGAGCTTGGCCGTGAGTTGCCGCATGATCGGCCAGGTCACGCCTGCATCCCACTCCCGCCCGAAGTCGATGCTGCCGGAATCCGCGCGAAACCGATGCAGTTCAGTATACAGGCCGAGCTTCCACGCCTTGGCGCCGGCGATCAGATAAGTGTCGCGCAGTCCCTGGGCCGGCGTGGTCAGGAACTGGTCGGCCCAGCCCTGGAACAGATGATTCGTCCCGAGCGGAGTCTGGAACGCGTACTGCCCGTCGTTGCTGCCGAGCTTTTCCTGGTCGACGCGTACGTAGAAGTCACGCCATTGCGGCCCTGCGCCGACATGATAGTAGCTCGCGTTGATGCGCGGGTCGCCGCCTGAATAGCTGCGCTGGTCCGCATACTCGGCGGTGTAGAGCAGCTTCCAGTCCTTCGCGAGCGGATAGCCGCCATCGGCACGTGCGCCAAGAATGCGGTTGGAGTTGTCGGTGAAGCCGGTGACCTGGCCGGTGTTGGCCTGGTCCTGGAAATAGCCATAGCCAACCAGAGTGTTGCCCGGCTTCCAGGTCCAGCGCACGTTTGCGAGCGGCTCGTTGATGTCGCGCTGCGTGCCGAGTGTCGTACGTTGGCGTATGAGGTAGCCGCCGTAGATGCGCGTGTTGGGCAGGCTGGTGTTCTCCACGGTCACCGCATTGAACACCTGCATCACCTGCCGGAAATCGACGTTCCCGATGAAGCGCACATTGTCCAGCTTGATCGACTGCCGCCCTGCGCGGACCAGCGTGTCCCGAACGCCGGCGTAGTCGACGAAGAGCTGGTTCACGTCGGTGACATCAGGATCGGCCACGGTCGGATAGCGCGACGACGCCGCCGGGTTCGGGTTGTAGTGCTGATCGCCGAGATGGCCGACGTTGATGCCTTCGATCGTCGCGCTCAGTCCATACCATGGCTTAGTCTGCCATCCGAGCAGCGTGCGCATCGTGTACGCGTCCGCGTTTTCCGGTTTGCCGTCCTGCTCGACGTGCTCCCAGCGCGGGCGCAGGTACAGCAACAGTTTGCCGCCGGTGACGGCGTCGATCATACTGGTCGCTTCAGCCGCGGGCTCGGTCGTCGGTTCAGCCGCGCCGGCTTGCACGCTTGCCAGCATAGTGGTTGCGAGCATGAACACGCAGACCTTTTTGATTGTCTCCATGCGTTCCCCTATCGCTTGAGTGGTCGTGTACAGGAGTATCCGAGGAACGGCCCAGCGCGCCCATCCTGCAACGGAGCGAACGCCGCACGCCGAACGACCGATAACCGGCTTCGCCGGCGCACGCCTGGCTTTCCTGCGGCGTAGTTCGAGCGAACTATCCGGCTCTGATCGCTGCCCGATGATGGTTGTCGGATCAGCGGGATAACTGATGGGAACCGCCAATGGCGGCGCCAACCGAGCGGAGAATCTGCGCCGCTCTTGATCTAACGCAAAGCCGCCGGCCGCGCAGCGGCTAGCCTCCCAGCACGGAGGGCGAATCATGAGCGCTGGACCGGGCATTGCCACGGGCAGGACCAACCGGCTTGGCCGCAAACTGACCGCGGTCGCAGTCGTCTTTCTGTTGATCGCGATCGCGGCGATCGGCTGCACGCTGTACGCGTCCTGGCAGCTCGAAGGCGGCGCCGCCGCGATCAATCTGATCGGGAGCGAGCGCATGCGTGCCTGGCACATCGCGGCGCTGGTGGCGCAGCCCGCCGCGGAGCAGGAGATCCGGCGCGAGGCTGACACCTTCTACCGTACCCTCGCGCAGATCGAGGCCGGCGATCCCGGCCGCCCGTTGATCCTCCCGAAGAGCGCGGAAACGCGCGGCAAGCTGGCCGCGATCCGCAAGCGTTGGAACGACGAGATGCTGCCGGCCATGGCGCTGGCGCAGCACTCCGAATCCGAGCGCAACGCGCAAGTCGCGCGCTATCTGCAGCGCACCGGCCAGTTCGTGACGCAGATCGACGCGCTGGTGCTGGCCGTCGAGCAGGAGCTTACGCGCAACACGACCCTGCTGCGCTCGCTGCAGTTCGGTCTCGTGGCCATGAGCGTCGTCGGCACCATTGCGCTGGTCTATCTGCTGTTTCTGCTGATCGTGCGCCCGGTGACGCACCTGGAAGACGGCATGCGCCGCATGGAAGCGGGCGACTTCTCAGTCCGGCTGCCGGTCGAGACGCGCGATGAGCTCGGCGCGCTTGCGGGCGGATTCAACCGCATGGCCCAGCATCTGTCGGATCTCTACGTTACCCTCGAGCGGCGCGTCCAGGACAAGACCCGCTCGCTCGCGGCGCGCAACGAAGAGCTCGCGACGCTGTACGAGACTACGGCGCTGCTGGCCGAACCGAGCAACCTCGAAGAGCTGTGCCGCGGCTTCCTGCGCGGCCTCGCCACGCGTCTGGGTGCGCAAGCAGCGGCCGTGCGGCTGGCCGAACCGGAACAAGGCGACATGCATCTGTTCGCGCAGGAAGGCATGCCCGCCGCGCTGAAGAAGGCAGAGGGCTGCATCGCACGGGGTTGGTGCCTGTGCGGCGAGGCAGCGCAGCACCGCGGCGGCATTTACTCGCTGCGCCGCCATATCGGCGGCAACGAAGGCTATGGATGCGCCCGCGCCGGGTTCCAAACGCTCGCTGCGTTCCCGATCCGGTTGCGCGATCAGGTGCTCGGCGTGTTCAACCTGTTCTTCGATGAGCCGCGCGAGTTCAGCGCCGCCGACCGGCACATGCTCGAGACGCTCGGACGGCATCTCGGGCTCGCGATCGAGAACCAGCGGCTGATCGCCCGCGAAAAGGAGATGGCGATCTCGGAAGAGCGCAATCTACTTGCACAGGAGCTGCACGACAGCATCGCGCAGTCGCTCGCGTTCCTGAACATGCAGGCGCAGATGCTGAATGGCTCGCTCGACCGCGGGGAGAGCGCGCAAGCCCGCGCCGAGCTGGAGCAGATCCGGACCGGCATCCAGGCCAGCTACGACGACGTGCGCGAGCTGCTCGTGCACTTCCGCACGCGCGCGGCGCACAGCGATCTCGAGACCGCCATCGAAAAGACGCTGCACCAGCTCGAGAGCCAGATCGGGATCCACACGCAGTTCACGCGTTCGGGCGCGGCGCTGCCGCTATCGCCCGACGCCGAGGTGCAGGCTCTCCACATAGTGCAGGAAGCGCTGTCCAATGTACGCAAGCATGCCGATGCGCGCCACGTGAGCGTGGATATGGAGCGCGGGCCGATGTTCCGCTTCCGCATCCGCGACGACGGACGCGGTTTCGACGCGGACGCCGAAGCGCCGGCGACACATGTCGGGTTGCGCATCATGCGCGAGCGCACGCAGCGCATCGGCGGCACGCTCAGCGTGAAGTCGCGACCCGGGGCCGGAACCGAAGTCGTCCTCGAGCTCGCCGTCGTCGAGCCGGAGAGCATGGCGGCATGAGCGCGCCGATCCGGGTCCTGATCGTCGACGATCACGCGCTGTTCCGCGGCGGCGTCAAGGCGCTGCTGGCGCGCCAGCCCGGCTTCGAGGTGGTCGGCGAAGCCGTCGACGGGCTGGACGGCATCAAGCGCGCCAAGGCGCTGCGCCCCGACGTGATCCTGCTCGACCTGCACATGCCCGGGATTTCCGGGCGCGAAGCTGTCAAGTCGCTCGCGGACGAAGTGCCGACTGCACGCGTGCTGATGCTCACCGTGTCGGAAGACGCCGACGATCTCGTCGATACGTTGCGCGGCGGCGCCAGCGGCTATCTGCTCAAGAACATCGAGACCGATGCGCTGCTCGACGCGATCAGGCGCACGGCCGAAGGCGATGCGGTAGTTTCACCGCAGATGACGCGCAAGCTCGTGCAGAGCATCAAGTCGACGCCGAAGACCGAGCTCGCACCGGCCCCGGCCGAAAAGGACAAGCTCAGCCCGCGCGAGCGCGAGATCCTGGTCTTTGTCGCTCGCGGCGCGAGCAACAAGGAGATC
>Ga0105241_10004140_pt1 | contig 10704 bp, 10 predicted proteins | sample KBSC64metaG_FD_80422 | JGI IMG/M metagenome (GOLD analysis project Ga0105241, IMG submission 80422) | Corn rhizosphere microbial communities from Kellogg Biological Station, Michigan, USA - KBS C6-4 metaG | ecosystem: Host-associated > Plants > Roots > Rhizosphere > Soil | place: Michigan, USA...
GGTATTGGCCTCGGTTTACAAAGTATCGTGAATAATTTTGTGTCGGGGATCATATTAATTTTTGACCGCACACTGCGTATAGGCGACACCGTTGAAATAGGTGATAAAAAAGGTCGCGTGAAAGAGATAAGTGTGCGCTCCAGCACATTGCTTACACCTGATGGTGCAGAAGTAATTATACCCAATGGTGATATCCTTTCTCATAACATTGTTAACTGGACGCTTAGCAATAATAATATAAGAATCGAACTTTCTTTTACCGTCGATAAACTAATATTAGCGGAAGAGATTCGCCCGGATATTACCGGAATTTTGAAATCTTTTCCTGAAGTACTTGCTCAAAAAGAACCTGAAATATTCATCAATAATATTACGTCTCAATCCACACAGTTAAAGATATATTTTTGGTATAAAGATGTTACCAAAACTGAACTGGCCCGTAGCGAAGTCTATTCTTCTTTTTATAAAAAGCTTCAGGAAAGAGGAATAAAAATATTGTAATACAGAACGCCGTTAATTCAGGCTAAACAATGAAGTGAGCGCCTTTTCAAGTCAGCATTTCTTGAAAAAAATTGCGGGATTTGGTATCGTATCGGTTCATATACCTGACAGATGTCAATTTTAGTCTTCTGAAATAAATTACAATTCAATTATATTTACGGTACTAAACAGTCATCATTTATGAAACGCCTTGCGTGCTATATGGTGCAGGGCAATAACGTCCAAGAATATACGCATTTTATAATTAATTAAGCATCATACTTTTTCAATAAATTAAAAACACAGTTATGAATTCCCGTCGTGATTTCTTACAAAAGATTACAGCCGCCACTATAGCGTTCCCATTTCTTAAACAGGCGGTTGCCGCCAATAAATCTATCAATCGGAAACCTTATGATGGACCGGTGTTACGTGTTGCGATAATGGGGCTTGGTAGTTATGGAACCCGTGTTGCCGAGGCCATGAGGGACTGCACCATGGCTAAACTGGTTGGTGTTATCAGTGGTACCCCGTCTAAAATTATTGATTGGCAAAGCAAGTATAATATACCTGCAAAAAATTGTTATAACTACGAGAGTTTTGATAACATTAAAAATAACCCGGATATTGATGCTGTGTATGTGATAACGCCAAACGGTCTTCATCATGATGAAGTAATTCGTGTGGCTAAGGCAGGCAAGCACGTAATTTGCGAGAAGCCCATGGCCGTAAACGCAAAGGAAGGGCAGGAAATGGTTGATGCCTGTAAAAAGGCCAAAGTAAAATTACTTGTAGGTTACCGCATGCATTTTGAGCCTAAAACACTGGAGATTATTCGTATGCGCAAAGCCGGCGAATTTGGTAAGATCACATTCTTCCAGGGGTTAAGCGGTTTTGTGATAGGCGATCCAAATCAATGGAGACTTAACAAGAAACTTTCCGGTGGTGGTTCTTTAATGGACATAGGAATATATTCGATTAATGGTTCCCGTTATATGGTTGGTGAAGATCCTGTTTGGGTGACTGCTGAGGAAACCAAAAATGATCCAATAAAATTTAAGGAGGGGGTAGACGAAACTATACAGTTTCAACTGGGCTTTCCAGGCGGTGCAGTCGCCTCATGCCTTTCCACTTACAGTATGAATAATCTCGATAGATTCTTTCTCGACGGGCTTCGCGGATTTGGCGAATTAAATCCTGCCACGGGTTATGGGCCAATTATGGGCCGCACCAATAAAGGAGAATTAAATTTTCCACACGTCACGCATCAAACGGTGCAAATGGACGCAATGGCTGGTATCATTTTACAAGGTAAGCAAGCTGAAGTTCCCGTAGATGGCGAAGAAGCCGTGAAAGATTTAAAAATTATTGATGCTATCTACGAAGCAACAAAAACAGGTAAGAAAATAAGTTTAAATTTATAGTTATTAAGATACCCGAAGATTGTTAATTTGCATAGCCATCTTTCACATGGCAATCGATGTTACCAGAGCTTTAAAATTTCAATTATTTTGAGAATTTTTGTAAGCAATTTTAAATTCCATTCTAATACTGAAACTAAATGAGCCACATAATTTTAAAGTTTAAACGGTATATTTAATGAACAGAATATTGTTTTTGATCCTCCTGCTTAGCTTTAATAATGGCAAAGTATCCTGCCAATCATTTTCCGTTAGAGACTTGCTTGAACTTACTAATTTGCCATCGAATGGCATAAATAATTTCATGTTAAAAAAAGGATTTATTATCAATCACGATCTACATAATGATTCAATAGATGCAAGTTTCATCCCAAGAGTCAAGATCAGGAAAAAGCCTGTTCAAATAAGACAGGGTGTTGATTTTTACCAGAAGAATGGTTCAAGATATTTTGTATTCCACACGTTGGATTTAGATGACTATCAAAATGGAGAACGACGCCTGATAAAATCTGATTATATCCACGATAAGAAGAAAAATATCGATAAAGATTCCTTAATCCTTTTTCAGAGAAAGAATATCTCTATCCTTGCATCAATAGAGGTGAAAGATAGTGTTGCAAAATATACTTTCAAATTAAAACAAAGAAAAATTCCTGATTCTGTTCTTTACGCCGAAGACCTTCTTCAATTTGATTCGAATGAATTTCTTGAAAGTTATTTCGGAGAAAAAAATGTGACGAAAGACCTTTACTATTTTTCAGAAAAAGAATTAAAAAAATGTTCGGTATTATTTAACGGAACCCTTTACCAGGCTGCCTTTGTTTGGGGTGATGAAAATAACCTCAATAATCTTTCTTATATAATTGTCTCGAATTTGTTGCCTACAAAAGATGGGAAACAAAACAGTATTGTAAATGAAAATAATGCCTGGAAATTTCAGAATGGTATTCACCATGGCATGGAACTCAAGGATGTTCTCAGGCTTAATGAGGCGGATTTTGATATATATGGCAATAAATCAGATTTTGCATTTATGGTTAATCCGGACAATAGCGGGAAAATCAATTTTAAGAAAACTGCCCTTATGTTTAATTGCAGGGATTGTTCCGATAACATTATATTTGACCAGCCCGATATAAGTGCTCTTGATATCGTAAAGGCAAGACTTCCCATGAGAGTATTTGATATTATTATTTATCCATGAATTATAGGATCGTCGTTATCTTAGAATAAAACAAATGCTAGAATAATTTTTAATAAACAATTTTTGTTTTTAGAACAATTCAAACTCCCACACAGAACGGTAGCTTCCATTCTTTTCGATATAATTTAAAAATGCGTTATAAAATGAATCCGCGCCTATTGTTGCGCTATCCCCTATCACAAATAATTGTTCTTTGGCTCTCGTAATGGCAACATTCATGCGGCGGTAATCTTTCAAAAAACCTATGTCTCCATTATCATTACTTCTTACAAGCGAAAGAATAATATTTTCTTTTTCCTGTCCCTGGAAACTATCGATCGTGCTTATTCGAATTTGTTTTGGCAGCGATTCTTTCGCTGCTGCAACCTGCCCTGAATAAGGTGAGATGAAAGCTGTTTGTGAAATATCCAAAGATTCTGTTTGCAAAAGCTTTTGAGCTATCGCTAACTCTCCTTCATTTTGTAAACTTATGCCATTAGCGCCTCCGGTCTCATTATTGCCAGAACCTGCTGTGTCTATAAAAGTGATATGTATATTTTTATTGGATAAGGAAGGAGCCGTTAGTAATAATCCTTTATAAAAATAATTGCCGGAAAATCCGGCAATTGATTCCCGCATCCGGTATTGGGTGTTGAGAAGGAATGTGTTCTTAACCGCATTTATGCCAACTTCTAAAATAGATAAATTTAATCCCATTTGCGCAGCTTCGTAACTAAGAACTGTAGGTGGTAGTTGATAATGATCGCCCGCCAGCACATATTTTTCAGCAAGAGGAAATATGCACCAGGCAAGCGGTTCGATGCATTGACCTGCTTCATCGATAACCAATGTCTGAAATGAATGGTGTTTTATTTTTGCATCATAAAGGCCTATCGGCGTTCCGGCAATTACCTGTGCCTCCTCGTATAATTTTTCTTCGTTATAGAATTGAAGTTTTCGTATTTCCGTGCGGATGTTTTTTACCTCTTTAAATAAAAGATTACGTTGTTCCCTTTCTGCTTTGCCGAAACTGCGTTTATATTTCAAAGCCATCCTTCGAAATTCTTCCGCTCGCTGCTTCAACTCCTTTATCTCTTTTTGTTGTTTGGCGTTGGCAAGCTTACCCTCAGGCGTATGCGAAAATATTTCTTCATCTGTTTTGCCGGCATTCCCTACCCGCAACAATTTTACTCCCTTCCGGATTAATGCCTTGCAAATGTTATCTACAGCAGTATTGCTGGGGGCAGAGACCAATACTTTTTCACCGGCCAATATCATTTGTTCAATTGCTTCTGTTAAAGTAGTTGTCTTTCCTGTTCCTGGCGGCCCATGCACAATAGTTATATGCTCATTTTGCAATATAGCAGCAACTGCCCGTTGCTGGCTTTCATTTAATTTACTATTGATGAACTTAATATCCATTTCGTCTACCCGGCCGCCGTTATATTGTATTGTACCATCATGTAATTGTTCAAATAGCCGGTACAGTTTTTTATTACTTTCTAACGAATTCATTACTGATTTCATTATAGTAATCGTGCGCTGGTCAGGGGCGAGTTTAATGCCAACATTATCGTCTTCTATCCAGTCTGGAAAATCAGGTGCAAAAAGCCTGAACTCCCCCGTCTTCCCATCAATATTAAGCAATACGCCTTTTGCAGGTTCTTCACCTGCGCAAAAACATTCAATGGCAGTTCCATCGCGGAACTGACTTGTATCCGCGGGAAAGAGTATCCTGAAAGTTATTTCAGGGTAATCAGCATATCCAAAATTTTTTCTTGTAACGTTTATTGGGTGTAAGGCAAGCCCTTCCGCCTTCAATGACTTTAAACTATGTTTGTGCCCGAGGCTATAGCGCTTTGTTTCTTCCCTTTCTTCCTGTGAAATTGCTTCCAGTAACTTCTTTATATACGGATGCGTTGCAGACATGTTGTGAAAATACAGCTATGATTGTTAATAAATACCACTCGTTTGACTGAATTCAGAAAATTTACTTTCGTCCTGTTCGCAGGTTAAAAATATTTTCAATAATGTTATTAAATACAAAACCTGCTCCCTATATTTACGTCGCATTTAAAACCAACATACGCTTATGAGTTTCTTCGACCGGCTGTCCAACGGATGGCGAATCTCCATGAATAGTTTTAAAGTTTTAAAAGAAAATAAACAACTTATTATTTTCCCGATATTGTCCGGTCTATCTCTTATAATGATAATTGGTTCATTCGTCATTATTACACTTGCAGGTGCAAGATGGGATTTCGCAAATGTGAGCAGACCAAATAGTATAGAGAACTATGCGGTGATCCTTGTTTTTTACATCGTCAATTATTTTATAGTAGTTTATTTCAACACAGCGCTGATACATTGTACTACCTTATATTTCAGAGGCGAAGAAGTAACTGTCCGCAAAGGACTTGATTTTAGTTTTAGCCGAATCGGAGCCATCTTTTCCTGGGCTTTATTTGCCGGCACAATTGGAACAATTCTTAAAATTGTACAAGATAATCTCGGGAGTATCGGCAAAATTGTTATCGGTCTTGTTGGGGTGGCGTGGAGTATCGCGACCTTCTTTGTTGTGCCGGTAATTGCTTATGAAAATTTGGGGCCAATAGGCGCTTTTAAACGTTCTTTGCAACTAATGAAAGAGAAATGGGGTGAAAGTTTATCGGCCGGGTTTAGTTTTGGATTGATACAATTTTTGGGAATTATAATGATAGCAATATTTGCATTTCTAGGGGCTCTTATTCATCCTATCGTTGGTATCGTAATTGGAGTATTAGGTATATCTTTACTTTTTGCTATTATAAGCGCTACCCAATCAATTTTTATAAGTGCAGTTTATCACAACATTAATGGCGATCCTGTTGAACATTACAACCAGCAATTTATCGACAATCTTTTTGCAAAAAAATAATAACAACTCATAACGCTTGAAATGATGAAAAGATGGCCCGGTTTTACCGGGTCATTTTTGTTTCCATCCATGTTTTACTTTATCAAAAATCCAATACGTGAATTTGGTTGACAAGATACCCAAACCTGCACCAGCCAATACTTCTGTAAGAAGATGATCTTTGTTGTAAATGCGCAGAACACCAACGGCCGTTGCCACAACATAGCCGCTGTAACTTACTAATTGGTTAAAGCCTTTCAGTTCCTGGCGCAGCAGTTCGGCGCCACGGAATGCATTCGCGGTGTGCCCGGAAGGAAAATTAGTGCTGTGAGTTTGGTACACCTCGATGTGACGGCTAACCAACCTCATCGCATAACCAATGCCACCTGTAATTACGATCGAACCGGCATCTAATAGGAGATGTTCCTTAAAAGTATGTCGCGTCTTTACGTTGAATGCGTCTAACCCATATATAGAAGCGGAGGGCGCCCACATCAGGTAATCCTCAGCGTTAGTATGAAAATCGGGATGATTTGCTTTGACATTTGCGTATATGGTATCATCAAGTTTTTTAACTCCGGGTATGAATGGTTTTAGACCTGCATAAACTAAAAATGTGCCCGGAACAATAAGTGCAGTCGGTTTTAAATAGTGAGGTTTTATTTCTTTTTCGCGGATGCTACTATCTCTACTGGGCTCGTCTTGTGCTGTCATGTTTTGCGCCGATAATACTTCACCATAAAAAATAAAAGTCACTAAAATAAAATAACGCACTGTTGCGAATTTGAAGTTGCCGGACAAATAATTTCTATCAAATTTATGCATTCGCGAAACTAAGATTTCCTCTAAACAAGTCTTTAAATTCTTTTGTTTGTAGTTTCGTTTATTATTTTATTTTCTAAATTATTGATTATGGAATCTCCTGGAAAACTTGAACGGGTAGTAGAAGCACGAATGAAACTAAAAGCACGCTTTGAAGAGAAGACGCGGCAAACACCATCGGTAGCCGACGATAAGCCAATGGGTAAAGGAGCCCCAAACCGTCATGGAATGCCCGTAATACCGATTGGGCAAACAATCACAAATAAATGGCCGGTACTTGATCTCGGCATACAACCATCTATCTCTCTGAAAGATTGGAGACTAACGGTAGATGGCTCAGTTGAATATCCAACGATATTAACATGGGAAGATTTTATGGCTTTACCACAATCAGATGATACTTCAGATTTTCATTGCGTAACCACATGGTCTAAATTGAATGTTAATTGGAAAGGCGTTCGTATGCTTGATATTGCAGCATTGGTACAACCACGGGAAAGTGCAACGCACATTATGTGCTATGGCTACGACGAATATACTACTAACGTGTCATTGGAAGAAGCCTTGAAACCGGATGTATTATTGGTACATACAGTTGAAGGGAAACCATTACCCAAAGAACATGGTGGACCTGTAAGAATGATAACGCCGCAACTGTATGCCTGGAAAGGCAGTAAATGGATAAACAGGATAGAATTCCTGGATGCGAACCGCTTAGGGTTTTGGGAAGAAAGGGGATACTCGAACACGGCTTACCCCTGGAGAAACGATCGTTATAGTTAATTCCACCCTGAGCAATCTTCAAAGTGAAGCAATCGAATCAATCACATGAAATGAAACAATTATGCCTGCATTACTAATGTACCGGCTTGCCATAATTTTTCTCCCCTGCGGGTATGGATACCGTTAGTAAATTTTCCATCGGAGGAATTGGGCAATTGTAGCCGGTTGTATAAGCACAATACGGATTATAAGCTTTGTTAAAATCAATTGCGAGGCGGTTATTTTTTATATCGGAAATTGTAAAATCGAGATAACGACCTCCCCCGTAGCTTTCGAAACCGGAAGTAGCGTCTCCAAATGGGACGAATAAGTAATCTTGATACTTTTTTTGTTTTATTAATGATGCTGATTGGTAAATATATAGATGAACTGACGAATTGTGCAGGCTAAAGGTTAACAGGCCATAACGAAAATAATGTTGCTTCACTCCCGATGCAGTACTCATGTCGAAACCCTTCGTATCGATTATTCGTTTAAAAGACGCGGTTACGCGATAACGTTCATCAATTGGATAAAAGTGTATAAATTTTTTATCTTCTTTACCAACTACCTCATGGTTATTAATATAATTCTGCTGATAAGAGAGCAAGGAATCTTTATAAGTTTGCGCAGAGATATTTTGAAAACTCACGATAAAGAGGATAAGCGCAATACTTCGGTTGAATAGTTGTATCGTCATAGGATAAAATTAAAAGAATATCACTACAATAATTGCTACTATTTGTAATTTATTCTAATAACATTCCTAGAGGTGAGCAACGGCTTTAATAAAACAGATACTAACTTATAAAAACCCGCAATTAAGATCGCGGATTTTTATAAGTTAAATCAAAACAAATTTGAAAATCTTACGCTGATGTTTTTGCCAGGTATTTTTCTGTTAATGTTTCTTCTTCAGCTTCATTTTTCAGTGCAACGAAACTTTCATTTTTTGCTATAAATGAACCAGTCGCTTTAAGATTCAAGTTCACTGCGTTGTTATGCAATGCATTCAAATTCATGCTTGTTGAATCATGCTTTGGCATCTGGGTGGTGTCTGGCTTAGGGCTCTTAGGAGTATCCTGGGCAAAACAAGAGGCAACTGCAAAACTGCTTACGCCTAATAAAATTACTTTCAATTTGGTAGAATTCATAATTTGTGTTTTTAGGTTATAGATTAATTTATATCTATAGATACCTAAAATGGTGCCAAAAAAAAGCCAGGTAAATTATACGAATTTTTTTTGCATAAATTTTAGTTTGCAATTAATTCTATTGCTGTCTTGCAATCTTCATCGGCATTTATTATTTTGTTACAACTAAAATAAATTACGATGGCACTTAATTCATATCTTAAATTAAAGGGACAGAAACAAGGTGATATCAAAGGTGATGTAACTCAAAAAGGCCGTGAAGGAAAAATATTAGTAATGGCTTTTGATCATGAAGTGCAGACACCACGCGACCCTGCATCAGGCCTGCCAACAGGAAAAAGAATGCACAGGCCATTTACGATTACGAAAGAGATAGATAAATCATCTCCTTTACTGTACTCCGCTTTAGTAAATAACGAAAACCTTACTGTTTGGGAACTGCAGTGTTTTGCTGCTAAAACTTCCGGTGTAGAAGTAAACACTTATGCAGTAACGCTTACTAATGCACGCATCGTCGACATTACGAGTACTATGCTCAATAATAAAATTCCTGAGAATGCTAAAATGCCTTTGATGGAAGAAGTGAGCTTTACTTATCAGAAAATTCAATGGACATGGGTTAGTGGAGGAATAACATCTTCAGATGATTGGGAGTCGCCGGTAGTATGATCGGGAATCTTCTACAGTTAAGATATTCATTTTCTAAAATGCTCCAACATTACTTTGCTGTAATCGGCTATCGCAACCTCAGGTTCATCAATTTCAGGATGCCATAATTTTTCCCATTCAAAACTGTAGTATCCCTGGTAACCTCCATTACGCAAGGCATCTATTGCAGTAAATATGGGTACCTCTCCACGGCCTAACAACTTATAGTGTTCTTTGCCATCTGCCATTTTCAAATCTTTTATGTGTGTATGACGAATGTATTTTTTAAGTTCGTTATAAACATCAACAGGTGGTTCTTTTGTGATCGACCACATGTTTGTTACATCCCACACTAAGCCGGTGTGAGCGGTATACGCAGACAGCATCACTTTTTTTATATCATCTTTCCAAACAAGATCGCCATGAGTTTCCATCAATACGGCGACCTTACTTCCTTTTGCATAGTCACCAAGTTCCAGCAATCCTTTTGTGATAAGATCCATTGTTTGATTTTTTTCCTGCTCCTTTGGAAAATTATTTGGAAATACCCTGATATAAGGACAATTTATTTGCTGCGCCAAATCAATAAATCGTTTTGCCTCATCTAAATTTTTCTTTCTTTCTGCAATATCAGCAATATGCAAGCTGGCGGAAGAACCGAGATCGACAAAGGCAAGATTTTTATCTTTCATTAGGGACAAGGTCGCTGCTACATTTTTCGAAGAGCTGAATTCGGGGCATTTGGTAAGATCCATTTCATGAAGCAGGCCACGCAATTCGATACCTTCAAAATTATGTTGCACGGCAAAATCGGTAATCGTTTTAAAATTCCAATCAGGGCAGCCAAGAGTTGAAAATGACAAAAGGGGCTTAATCTTTTTCATTGTAAATAATGTCGGAACAAATGGCGCTGCCACTAACAGTGAGGATGCTTTCAAAAATTTTCTTCGGCTAAAGTCGACCATAATAAATGTTGTTTTTATTGAGGCAAAAAAAGAAGTTAGCACTATAACTTTCTATAAAGATAAAGCATCAATGATTATATAAATGAAAGCGACAAAGTCTTTCGTAATGCATCCAATTTTTTTTACTAAACTTGTGCTTATGAATACCGAAGAACTCAAAAGCCTGCAGGCACCCCTTAAGGAGAAATATCGCGATCACCCGGAATCTGCTATTTTCACCTTAAAGGCCCAGGGCAAAATTGGCGAAGGAATATCCTGTAAAATAGAAACAGGGAGAGCATTAGCCGAAGCCGGCCTTCATCTTGCAACAGGCGGGACCGGCATGCTTGTGTGTTCGGGTGACATGTTGCTCGAAGCTTTGGTAGCGTGCGCA
>Ga0105241_10004141_pt1 | contig 10703 bp, 10 predicted proteins | sample KBSC64metaG_FD_80422 | JGI IMG/M metagenome (GOLD analysis project Ga0105241, IMG submission 80422) | Corn rhizosphere microbial communities from Kellogg Biological Station, Michigan, USA - KBS C6-4 metaG | ecosystem: Host-associated > Plants > Roots > Rhizosphere > Soil | place: Michigan, USA...
CCTCGCGCTGCTGATTCCTGCGACGCGCATCGTGCCGCCGCTGTATCGTTGGCGCGTGCGCTCTCGCATCTATCGCTGGTATGGAGCGCTGATGTCGCTCGAGCGCGAGATGATGAACGACCCGACGCCCGAGAAGAAGGCGCAGCTCAACCAGCGATTGGATCAGATCGAGCAGGGCGTCAATCGCATCAAGGTTCCGCTCTCGTTCGCGGATCAAGCTTACGTCCTGCGCGTGCACATCGGCTTCGTGCGCGAACGGCTCGATGCTCAGTGGCGTCCGGCGCCCGCCACCGTGTGAGTCACCTCCTCCGCAACCGTGCGCTTCTTTGTATTGCTGTACCTGATTGCCGGCTGCGTCATAACCGCTGTCGCAGCCGACAGCGCATGGCGTGCATACGAACGCGGCGATCGCGCGACGGCGGCGAAGCTCTATGCACAGAGTGCGCGGCAAGGTGATCGCCTCGCCCAGTTCAACTACGCAATGATGCTGTTTCGCGGCGAAGCAAGCGCGAGTGAACCCGGCGAAGCGTTGCGCTGGCTGCGCAAGGCCGCCGACGCCGGCATGATGCAGGCGCAGTACAACCTCGCACTCATGTACGAGCGCGGCGCCGGCGTATCCAAATCACTGACCGAAGCGACGGTGTGGTTCGAGCGTGCAGCCGAACAGGGCCACACCGACGCGCAAGTAAGCGCGGCCACCCAATACTTTCTCGGGCGCGGCGCGCCGAAGGACTATGCGAGAGCTGCGCACTGGTATCGCGAAGCCGCCAATGGCGGCGACGTCGGGGCTCAGTACATTCTCGCGAGCCTGTACGAGAAAGGCGACGGCGTGCCGAAGGACCTGAGAGTGGCCGTCTATTGGTACACGCGGGCGGCCCGGCAGGGCGATCCGGTTGCATCGCTCAAAGCGCGGGCGGTCGCCAAAGAGTATGAGGCGGCGCAACACTGACTCGGCGGGGAGGGGCGCGTAAATCGCGTTCCTCGACAGCGACACCATCACTGCGCCACGCCAACTACGGAGCCTCCGATCAAGGCCGTTTGAGGGTTCAGCGGGCGCCAGGAGGAGCGGGCGTCCCTGCCCGCGAGTCTGGCTTCCCTTTCTTTCATGTGCACCGGGAGTCAATCTTGCTTATCGATCCGGGCACCGGCCTATTGGCGTTCTATTTCACAGATGAAAGAAACCTTGCTCCACCGTCACCTCTGCCGCACCGCCCGCCTGCTGGCCTGCATTGGGGCGCTGGCTCTGCTGTCCGGGGAGATCCACGCGCAGCAGGACTCGTCCGCGAAGGCCGCAACGGGCAAGTGGCAGACGTACCGGAACGACCGCTATATGTTCCGCTTGTCGTACCCGCCCGACGGCCAGATTCAGACGCGCCGAGACCGCCAGTTCCAGTACGTCCGCATTCAGAACCACGAAACCTACCCGCAAGGCGCCCTGCAAGCGGGCGAGTACTATCTGCAGGTGTTCATCTTCGATCATCGCGTCGGGCACAAGATGAAGGCCTCGTGCCGGGAGCTGGTAGCCGATGCGCATCCGGTCAAGGCTGGCAAGGTCAACGCGTTGCGCGGCTCGGTCGATCAGGCCGACCTCGGCAGCACGCCGTACGCACTCTGCTTGCAGGGCGTGAAGGTCGACGTGCTCGTAACGGCGAACGAAGAGGATCAGCTCGGGCTCGCCAACCGCATCCTCGACAGCGTACGCTTCGGGAACTGAGCGGACAGTCGCAACCAGTCCTAAGACGCCAGCGGCATCTTCGAGTAATCCTCTCCGCCCCAGTCGCCATGATCCTTGAGCCCGAAGAAGTTGAGCTCGATCGTGAGCCCATCCGGATCCTTGACGAAGAGCTGCAGCAGATCGAACTCGGGTAGCGACCGCGCCCAGTAGTCTACGTTCATCTCCTCGAAGCGACGCCGGAAGTCGAGCGGATCCTCCGCCAGAAACGCAATGTGGTCTATGACGCCGGCGTTGTCGATCGCCGCGTTGCCCGGGCTTCCACGGTAATACACGTCGGCGTGTGGCACGCCATGCTGTCCCATGTGCACGCAAATCTTGCCGTTGATGCCGAGCCAGTAGCCCGGAAATGGAAACGTCGGCCGCGGCATCTGCTCGAAGCCGAGCGCCTTGCAGTACCATCCCATCGAGCGTTCGAGATCGTTGCAGCGAACGAAGTAGTGGTTCAGCTCGGTCAGTGGCATAGTCTCTCCTCCTTGCAGGTATTTTCCCCGATTTGACGCAAGCGTGCGTCCCGCGTTCGGGCACCGCAGATTCGAGAAGGATGTCAGATGTCGCGCCCACTTCCATTCCAACAGGTCGATGTGTTTACGAGCGTGCCGTTCAAGGGCAACCCGGTCGCGGTCGTGCTCGACGGTGACGATCTTTCCACACAGGCGATGCAGGCCATCGCCAGTTGGACCAACCTGTCCGAGACGACTTTCGTCTGCAGGCCGACGGATGCGCGCGCCGACTACCGGCTGCGCATCTTCACGCCACGGAGCGAGCTGCCGTTCGCCGGACATCCGACGATCGGCTCCGCCCACGCAGTGTTGCGTCGCGGTTTGCAGCCGAAGACGGCAGGCCGTCTGGTCCAGGAGTGCGGCAAAGGGTTGGTGACGCTTGCGCTCGATGACAGCCGTTTGTTCTTGAGCTTGCCGAAACCGCAGCTGCGCGATGTTCCTGCAACGCAATTCGAGCAGATGACCACCGCGCTCGGCTCGGACGTCAGCGCCGTGGGCGCGAGAGCGATCATCGATGTGGGTGTGGTCTGGATGACTTTGCAACTCGACAGCGCAGAGGCCGTCACCAGGCTGCAGCCCGACCTCACCCTCGTCACCGCAGCAACACCGCGCGGCGTGGCCGGCGTGACGGTATTCGGCCTGGCACCCACTGGCAAAGAGGTACAACTGGAAGTCCGCTCGTTCGCGCCGGCCGAAGGCGTTCCCGAGGATCCTGTGTGCGGCAGCGGCAACGGCTGCGTCGCGGAGCTCGTCAAACGCCATCGCCTGCTTGCGGGACCGGCGTATAGCGCGAGTCAGGGCCGTTGTGTCGGTAGAGACGGTCGCGTGGAAGTGCGCTTCGCGGACGACGATATGATCTGGCTCGGCGGGCAAGCCGTCACGTGTGTAGAAGGAACGCTGCGGGTGTAAACGAACACCTCTACAATCCTGCGATGTCTTCTCACGCTTTACCCTTCGAGCTACCGCCCGCGATCCGACAGCAGTGGCCTTATGCGCCACACTCCGCGCGCGTCAACGGCTGGCGCATGCACTACGTCGACGAAGGCAGCGGCGATCCGGTCGTTCTGCTGCACGGCAATCCGACCTGGGGGTTTCTGTATCGTGAAGTCATCCCACCGCTCGTGCAGGCCGGCTATCGCGTGATCGTGCCCGACATGATCGGATTTGGCCTCTCCGAAAAGCCGACGCGAGAACACGCGCACACGCTGGACGGCCACTCGGCGAATCTCGTTTCTCTGGTCCGGCAGCTCGATCTCGATCGCGTCACGCTCGTCTGTCATGACTGGGGTGGCCCGACCGGCCTGAGCTGCGCGCTGTCCAATCTCGACCGCATGCGTGCGCTCGTCATCATGAGCACATGGGCCTGGCCCACCCCGCCGGCCGAGTTCCATACGCGCATCTTTCCGTGGCGGACGATGCACGCGCCGCTCGTCGGCCCTTATCTGCTCGGCAATCACAGTGCGCTCGCCGGCCGCGGCATCTATCTTTCGGTCGTCGAGCGCGAGAAGTTCAGGCAGCGCGCGCAGGCCGCCTACGAAGCCGTGCTGCCGGACCCTGCGTCGCGCTTGCTCACGTGGGCGTGGCCGCGCTGGATTCCGCTCGATGATCAGGCGCGTGCGTACGAGCGCTTCGTCTGGCTCGAGCAGGAGCTATCGCGCTGCAAGCTCCCGAGCATCATCATCTGGGGCCGCGAAGACGAAGTGTTCGATGCGCAAACGTTCGCCGCGCGCTTCAAGCGCATGCTGCCGCATGCAGAAGGCCCTCACCTCGTGACCGGCCGGCACTTCCTGCAGGAAGATTCGGGGCCGGAGATCGCGGCGCTCGTGGTCGACTTCCTGCGGCGTTTGTCGGGGCGCGGCGAATGAGTGCTTCAGTCGCTGTCGTCGATGCACCGAATCTCGCCGGCAAGCGCCGCGCCTTCGCGCTGGCCGAGGATCGCGTCGGTCACTATCCGGAGTTTCGGGATTTCTTCGAGCGCACGTTCGATCTGAAGCGCGTCGGCCTCGCTCGGCCGGGCTACGTCGCCGCGCCGTCGGGTCGGACCTACGAGCTGGTTTTTCTGGGGCGCAGTGGAGAGCCGTTTCCGTCTGGCATCGAGATCTACGCGATAGTGGATGCGCTCGAGCCTCTCGACGACGCAGTGCTCGATCGCGATCTGTGGGCGATCTTGCGCTGGATGATCGCGGGCGTCGGAGCGCCATGGACGGTCGAAGATCTCGATGCGACCGGGCGGTTGTATCGCATACCGGCGACGCAAAGCCCCCTTCTCCCTTGATGCGCAAGGGGGGACTCTCCCTGCGCGGCAACGGCACCCCCCTTTGACAAAGGGGGGCAGGGGGGATTTTCTGGCACCCTCCCCCTAGCGCTCTCCCACAAGGGGAGGCGCGACAAGCGCCCTAACCATGCGGCGCGCAGCGCCACGGTCGGCATCGTAGATCGTGACCAGATCCAGAAGCTTCGGATGAAAGCGCAGACCCACCAGTCGTTGCGCAAATGCGCCGGCCGCGATCTCCGCGACGGCGACGATACCCGAAGTCCAGCTGAATCGGCCGAGGCAAAGCACAGTCACTCGCTCGCGCCGTGCGATCGAGTCGCCGCCACGCGCAAGATCGAGGTGATGGTAGAGCTCGTGCGCGAGGAAGATCGGGCGGCAATGCGTGCAGCCGAGTAACTCACCGATGCGCTCGGATCGAATACGCGCCTCGATGTTCGCGAGCGGCGTCTCGTACAGGACGATGCGCGGCGGGTTGCCACCGTACTCCGCGTAAACCACGACGCTGCCGAAGCCACTCGGCTCGCGGCTCGTGATTACCGGGATGCCGAGATGCCGCGCAACGACCTCGGGATCGCTCCCCCACCGAGCGACGGTCTCGCGAGCGAGCGCGTCGCCGTCCGCGAGCGCCCGAGCCACCAACAGTCCACGTTCGACATCGGAAATACGTGCGATCTGCGAATCGCTCGCCAGTATCAGCTTTCCCAGAGCCTCGGGTCCCGCATGAGACAAGGCCGCGGTAAGCAACGAGCGTAAGCCGTCGACTCGATGAAGTTGAGTGTTCACAGCCCGCGCGCACCCGGCACGCTGATGAGCGCGATCGGTGCTTCCGCCGACAACCCTTCGAGCTCGCCGCGGCTGATCGCCACAGCCTGGTCCAGTGTCGTGATGCCGGAGAGATCCAGCACGCGGCGGCCGGCGATCACGAACACGTCGGGTGTGATCACGCTGTCGCCGTTGTAGATGGTCACGTCTTCCCACACGCGCCGCAACTGCTGCAACCCGGTGCCGGCGCTCGCACGCAGCACTACACCATGACTGCGCTGCACGCGGATCACGCCTTCGCGATCCACCGCGCGCACCGGTTGCCGCCGGCTCTTGAAGAAGCGCCACTTGCGCTCTTCCACCATGCCCTGGAACACGCGCATCTGATCGGTTGCCGCAGCGAGCTGGACCTCGCCGGCAGGCAAGCCCATCGAGGTGGCGGCAATGCCACGCGCTTCCTCCTCGCTCACCTCTTTCAGGAGATCCTGCGCACGCATCTCCGAAGCACCCATCGCGATCGCGCGCACGCGCTGCATCTGCGCGTCGACTTCGATCGTGACTTCGACATTTTCCGGCGCCGCGCCGAGCCGCACGACGGCATCGAACGCCTCGCGCTTGATGCGCTGCAGATCATCGGGCGTCGGATTCGGAATGACGCGCTCGACGGTCTCACGCACCATGGCCAACGCAACGCCGATCGACGAGATGACTTCCGCGTCCTGTGAGATCTTGAACTGAAGGCCCATGCGCTCGGCGACGAACGGTATCAATGCTGCCGCGCCACCGCCTTCGCCGACGAGGATGGCCTGGTCGCGATCCAGCGCGTATTCCCGGATCAGGTCTTCGACTACCGGGATCACCTTGTCCGTGGCCTTGGTCAGGATCTGGCGCGCGGCATCCTCCACTGACACGCCGAGCTGCACCGCCAGAGGCGCCATCGCGCGCCGGGCGGCCTCGGCGTTACCATGGGCGTGCCAGCCCGGTTTCGCATAACCGAGAACGTTCGCAGCGCAGGTGTCGGTGATCGCATAACGCTCGCCGTTCGCGCATCGAATCGCCACGTAGTCGTCCGGATCGCCATCCTTCGGCTGGAACGATTCGAGCCTGGGCTCGACGATATCGTCGGTTTGCGCGAATGCCGCGTAATGCAGCCCGGCGATGTGCGCGCTACGGGGACCGACATCGATAAGCTCGTTTCCGCGCACGCGCGGCATGCTGCCGCCGGCGATACCGAGTACGCGCACGTCGAGCGAGTTGACGTAAGTGTCGTGGCCGCCGACCTTCGCGTGCTTGACGGTCGGGCGTCCGTTGCGGATCACGCCGATGTTCGTGCTGGTGCCACCGACTTCGAAGTAGATGCTATCCGATACCTTCAGATGCATCAGAGCGCCAGCCACGCTCGCGGCCGGGCCCGACAGCATCGTCACCGCCGGGCGCCGCCGCATCTCCTGGATGTCCATCACGCCGCCGTCGCCGCGCATGATCATGAGCGGCGCCTCGATGCCCGCCTCGCGAACCGCCGCCTCGGTCATGTTGGCGGTGGCGATCATCTTGGGCAGGATGCTCGCATTGACGACCGCGGTGCGCGTCCGCGTGGTGAGTCCGTACAACTTGGTGATCTCGTGCCCGCCGGTAGCCGCCACGCCTTCGGCCACCGCCACTTGCATCACCAGCTCCTCGCCACTCTGATCGTCCACGCCGAACGCGCTGCTCGCGACCACGACTTCGGCGCCGTCCTCTCGCAACTTACGGATTGCATCGCGCACCGTTTCTTCCGTCACGACATCCGTAGTCAGAAAGTGATGCAGTGGACGCAGCCAGCGCCCCGGCGCGAGCTCGATTTCCCGGATGTTGCTCTGACCGCGCGCGAGCAGCGCTTCCATCTTGCCGGCCATGCCGATGACGCCGACCCCCGCCACGTCCCCTTCGAGCAGCGCGTTGGTCGCCTGTGTCGTGCTGTGCGCGAGGAACACGACGTCTTTGGGGTCGACCGCCGAGCGCTCGAGCACGTTGCGGAATACCTCTACGACGCCGGCTGCGACGCCGCGGGCGTGGCTGTGAGTCGTCAGCACCGAGTAGCGGCCGGCGACTTCGAGTGATGTGTTGTCGATCAGGACTGCTTTGGTGAAAGTGCCGCCGACGTCGATACCGATGCGAAAGGTCTTGCGTGCCTGCATGAGTCAACCAAACATGTAATAACAGACCGCCGATGTGATCGCCACCATCAGGCAGCCGAACGGGAGCGCGGTCTTGAGGAACTGCCCGTGCGGAACCTTGGTGTAGCCGATCGTCCACAAGGTCCACGAGTTGGTCGGGTCGACGCTGCCCTGCATGACGGTCGGTCCGAGCCACAGCGCATACAGATACGGGATCGGCAGGTCTTGGTTCGAGAGCATGATCGCGAGCACTGCCGAGCCGGTGCCGATCACCACCAGCGGCCCGCGGTAGATGCTGGCGATGCCGCCCAGAATCGCGAAGAAGACGGCGGCCTGCAGCGTAGTATGCGGCAGGATCGGACCGAAGATCGGCTTCAGCGCCGAGGAAACCTGCGGCGTCTGGCCGGCCGCGATGATCATGCCGCAAATGATCCAGAGTGCCGCGATCGTCGCGATGTCCGGAAAAGCGTCGTAGAAGGATTTGTTGAACAGGTTGAGGTGCCCCTGCAACGAGCGGTCCCTCCAGGTGAGCGCCAGGGCCAGCACGATGCTCAGCAGGAAGGTCGGGATGATCTGCCACTTGAAGAACATGACCATGACCACCGGGAACAACGGCACCAGGTACGTGTAGTACGGCGTGCGTTTGCGGACGGGTGGCGCGGGCTCGGCGATGTCCACCGATGCCGCATGGCGCACACCCAGCGTGCGCAGGTTGAGGTAGATCATCACCCAGGCGCACAGCACGTAGATTCCCATGCCGATCAGCCAGAAAGTGATCCAGGGCTGCTCGTACACGATGCCGGGGAACAGCGGCTTGAACGTGTTGAACAGCGCCGGATTGACGTACGCGCCGGCACCCACCCCCATGCTGAACGCCGGGGCAGCCACACGCGGCGGAATGCCCTGGCTCATCATGATCGGCAGCGCGACCACGCCGATCGCAATCGCCGCGCCGACGCCGTACATCGAGGTGAACAGCAGCGCGGTCACCAGATTGATGACGATCGCGGTGATCAACGGGCGGTCGCCCGCGAGCTCCGCGGCCGAGCGGATCACGCTCTCGGCGATGCCGGTCTGGATCAGGACCTGGGCGAACCAGGCGCCGAACGCGATGATCACGATCGAGCTGGCGTATTGCACGCCGCCGCCCTGAAGAATCTTCGCCTGGATGTCGTTAATACCGATACCCGCGAGCGCGGCCCAGAGAATGGCGAGCAGCAGCAGCATGATCACCGGGCTCTGGCCGCGGATGATCAGCACCACGACGACGACGAACGCGACCAGCAAAGTGAGGCCGGTGGCCAGCTCCATGTATCTCCTCCTGACTAGTTGTCCGGCAGGCGTTGCGCCCGGCCGTTTTCTTATTTGTGCCCGCAGTATAACGCCGCTCCGGCCCCGGTCGCCCGGCCCCGGCCGAAGCTATACTCCGGGCACGGCGCGTGCATGTCAGCGCCAAGCGCGCGCCTAGGGTTTTACGCCATGTTCCTGCTCAAGCTCGTTCTGGCCCTCATCATCATCGTTGCGGCTCTGGTCCTGGTGTTCCGCTTCCATAAGCAGCTCAAGGGCGAAAGTGCCAGTCTCGGGCTGAATCTCGGCAAAAAAAAGGGCGAAGACGGCAGATCCAACGAGCTCGAAGCCTTCATTGCCGCCTACCGGCGGGACAAGACTGTCGTAGGAAACGGACAGGCCGCTGCTGCGGACGCGCCTGGCGTGGCCATGCCTGCGCCGGCCGCGCAGGCGTTAGCCGTCACGCCACCTCCGGCTACGCCGGCATCCGTAACTTCTTCTGCCCTTGCGGCAGCCACGTCGGCTGCAAACGCGAAGGCTCGTGCTGCGTTCCTTACCGGCCCGAACAAGCTTGCGTTTCTGGTGCTGAAAGCCGGGCTGCCGGATCATCATGTGTTCGCACACACGCGATTGTCCGATCTGATCGACGCTCTGACGGTGCCGGCGCTGGCCAACCTGCGCGTCGACCTGGTGGTCTGCACCAAGGAGCTGACCATCGTCGCGGCCGTGGATCTACCGAACGGCGCGCCGACCGACACGTTGATCGAAAGCGAGAAGGCCCAGCGCTTGAGCACCGCTGGCATCCGCTATGTCCGGCTGGAACCCGGCAAGTTTCCGAAGCCAGCCGAAGTGCGCGGGCTCATCTATCCGACTTGAGCCGCAGCAGCAATTTTGCGTGCGGCTCGATCGTCGGCCTGTATGCATCTATATCTCGCACCTTCGCTTCGATATACATCTTTCCTGCCGTCCTCTCCGACAGCTGACGCGCCTCGCACTCCGAACGGGACGGGTATCCATGATGCTCGCCTATGACGTGCATCGCCTTGGCCGCGGCAAATAGTTATATGCCGCAGCGATGTCACACCACGCAGACATCGCACGAACGTCATATCGACTCGCCGCAGCCGCACCCTCTACGCTCACGCTCGCAATAGATCTATCGATCTGAGTTTCTGCAAAGACCGGGCTCGAGCCCGGCGCGCGGAACCGGAGGGAACGAGGGTCCATTTTCCGTGAGATGTCTCATGCGTGACCGCGTCCGCGACCTGCCTGCGTGAAGTGCAGCGGCATCGCTCGCGTTCACATGTTTGCGTCTCGCTCTTCTATCCCTGTCGTCCACTCAGAGAGGAGAACGGTGTCGCCAGCGGCGTCTGCATAACAGCCGGGCCGTCACCAGACCTCTGCGCGCCAGTCGATCGGCGCGTGGCACTAGCTTCACTTCACTGCCTTTGACACCGAGGGATTACAGATGAACCTACGAAGAGAATGGCTCACAGCAGGCCTCAAACTGCTGACCGGGCTCGCAGCGACAGCCGCGCTGTGCTCACCGGCGATGGCATTGCGAGTCGATATGTACGCCATCGGCAACTGGAGCTCCGCCGACTGCGACACCAACCCGGCGGACGATCGTCCGTCGTGGCCGGGCATGGCACACGCGTGGTACAGCCAGATGGGCGCGCAAGGCCACACCAACACCGGCAACTTCACCGACGGCAACACGACGCTGCAGCGCTTCTGCGATCCGAGCGTCGACAGCTCGTGCCAGGACTGGTGGTATGTCGACTGGCCGGACGCCGCGATCACAGCATTCCACGGCTCGAACGACGGCAACGCCTGGAGCGGCTTGATGCGCTGGAAGTGGCACAGCAGCTGCAACTCGCGCTTCGGCGGCGGCAGTCCGAACATGAAGGTCGGCGACACCAGCCTCAAGATTCTGCACGCCTCATCGTGCAGGAGCGCCGAGGACACGTACTTGCCGAATCTGCGCA
>Ga0105241_10004149_pt1 | contig 10697 bp, 10 predicted proteins | sample KBSC64metaG_FD_80422 | JGI IMG/M metagenome (GOLD analysis project Ga0105241, IMG submission 80422) | Corn rhizosphere microbial communities from Kellogg Biological Station, Michigan, USA - KBS C6-4 metaG | ecosystem: Host-associated > Plants > Roots > Rhizosphere > Soil | place: Michigan, USA...
AATAGGATATTCGTTAGTTCAGGATTGTTGGCGGTTCAAAAGTTTGCTGCTATATCCAACTTAATTCCTTCACCGTTTTTTCGCTTTCAACATTTCCGGTATGCAAAGTTTCTTTCGGTTCAAAGAGTAGGTTAAATACTATTTCTCCGTTAGTATGCGGCCGGTGTTCAATGCCTTTTGGCACAATCAAAATTTCTCCTTCCTTAACTTTAACAGTTCTTCCATCTCTGAAATCAATTAACAGCGTTCCCTTGAATACCATAAAAAGCTCGTCCTCATTTTCGTGGCTATGCCATACAAAATCGTCTTTAAGTTTACAAAGTTTTACATACTGGCCATTAAGTTCTCCAATAATGTGAGGAGTCCATTGTTTTTCAAACAATGAAAATTTCTCCATTATGTTAATTGCTTGTATCATTCCATTCATTTTTTTTGATGAGTAAAATATTTTTTTTCAAATTCTGTTTCGGGCAATGTTGATCCTTATTTTTTAATAGGCAAAAGTAACATACCCTGCACTTTATTTCAATCGTTGCGAGACACGGAATGAAATGGTTTTTAATACAAGAACGATTAATTTACTTCATCGATTAATGCCCTTTTTTTTCATAGCTTCAATTAATTAGTTTTAAAATCGACATATTGATTATGCAAAAACTCTTTCTCTTATGCCTGGTAATTATTCTTTGCAGCGCAAATACTCGTATCCACAGTTTTAAAAAAACGTTCTTCCCTCAATGGGATACGACTGGCTGGATAAATAGTTTCCGGGAATTTAGAAATGCAATTTATAAAAATGACAGGGCGAAAGTGAAGCAGTTTATTGACTTTCCGATAATGAACGACAATAATGAAATCTGGTATCTGGCATATAATCATGATGACAAATTAATCAGCAAACTTCCGACTAAGATTAAACCATTTACCGAAAAGGATTTTGATAAGTACTACAGCAAAGTTTTTACAAAGCGGTTCATCAACACTATTTTGAAAATAAAATCAAACCAACTATACATTACCGGGGCGGCGGAAAGTATTCGATTTAAAGATAGATCCGGAACCTATAAAATGTATGTTACGTTTGATAAAGAAGATAAAATCCTAACGCTTAATCTTGCGTCAGAAACTGCAATAAAAACAGAAGATGGTAGTGAGTTTAATGTTATTTATCAATTCGACGTCGTAAATAATCACGAATTAAAATTCAGGCGTGTGAGGCTGGCGGGATAGAAATATTTTTCAATAGTTGAGAAGTCGCTACCTATTAAACTTTGAAGTTTATTACCTACGGCACCAACTGGTAATTCAAACTGTTTATCTTAAACATTTAATTAAAAAAATAAACTAACGCGACTATTGTTATAATGATAACCGCTAATACCAGCATAACACTAAATACATCTTTCAGACTTTTCATTGGAATGGTTGTTTTAATTGGTCTACGTAATTTGATTCCTTTTAAAAAAACTTCGAGTTTGGCATTTTAATCCCGCCTGTTAAGAATAAGATTCTAAAAGTAACTCAAAGGTTGGGTTAGTCAATTATCCTCCTCATTCGCTTCAAAGACACACAGAATTTCTCTTCATTTTAAAGTTTCTATTAAATAACAATTTTCAAAAACAATTATGGAATAATGGCAACAATGTATCTAATAAAAAAACACTAATATGGATGCCAATAACATTTTAACTGCAAATCTTCTTGACATACTCTTTGAAGGAAAGAACAAAGCCTACGGCGCTTATGAGTTGCGAAAGACTTATAATAAAAGAATTTCATCTTCCCTTATTATTACTATGTCTCTCATTGTTATTTTAATGATAGGTTCTGCATTAGCCAATAAATCTTCCTCCACTGATGTAAATAAAATACCGAATTCAGGAGGAATCGTTATTCAACCACTGCCCACGGAGCCGCCTCCGCCACCACCACCTAGGCCCACATTGCCTCCGCCACCGGTTGCAACCATTGCTTACGTAAAACCTTTGATAGTAAAAGATAAATTAGTTATTAAACCACCACCTGATATTCAACAAGTCATTGATGCCAAAATCGATTTTAAGACAAAGACGGGACTAAAAGATGATGGCAGAATTATAGCTCCGCCAATAGATGTTACAGGATCACAGGTAATAGCGCCACCGGTTAAAAAACAAAATGAAGACACCGTGTTTATTGGAGTAGAGATTGATGCTACATTTCCCGGAGGCCCCGGAGCATGGACAAAATACGTGAGCAAAGCCGTGCAGGGCAGCATGGATGAATTTTCAGAATCTGATTACGGCACTTGCATGGTAAGATTTATTGTAGATAAAACGGGCAGGGTAAGTCACGTAGAAGCTACTACTATGAAAAATACGAAGCTTGCGGAAATTGCGATCAATGCAGTCAGGAAGGGTCCTGACTGGATTCCGGCGCAACAAAACGGCAGGTATGTGAATGCATACCGCTTTCAGCCAGTTACTTTTACTAATCCTAACTGATATTTTGCGTATATCCATGCCTTCTATTAAATTACTAACACGAAGGGTTAAACGAAAATATTTTATACCGTTATGTATGAGGCTATTTGAAATACGATTCTGGAATTGTTTTCCACATGTTATGTGCCAGGCGGCCATTTAGCAATTCGTAAATTAAGTAGATTGGCCAAAAAATATAATGAATAATAACCAGCAATATCGAATGGTTGTAATACCAGCTTATCATAATTGCATACAACCCGAGAATTAAATAGAGGATGCTCGTATTCCTTGTTTTCATTTTAATTTATTTTGTCTTTGGTTGCTTAAAGGTATCAATTTTATTTTGCCGCAAACTAAATTATTGGGTTGCTTTGTATCCCCATTTATCTTTATTACAGTATACTCCAAAAAGATGGCCCGGTATTTCGATCCGGATAATCATAAAATTGTCAAAAATAAAAATTGTTCCCAAAAGACGGCTCTCAGACAGCAGTTATCTAAACCCGGTGCTTTGACTTCATGCTTATTCATATTATCTTCAATAGGCGATTGCACCAATTAATGCGGCCATCATGAAAACTTCAGAAGCCCTACCCCTAATCACAAATAGTTCCGCCGGCTTTCAAAATCAAAATGGAGTTTGCCGAAAATCCAATCAAAGAGTAGGCAGAAAATTTAAATTCATCATGGCAAAGAAAACAATTACAGTAGCCCCGGTGAAAGGCACTACTGACAGTGGGTTCATTCGAATTGCCCCATTACATCATCCCAAAACTAAAGTGAATTTGGCAGAGCTGGGACAAAGTTCCGACGATGCAGAGTTATTTGGAACGGAACTCCCAAAAGCGCCTTCACCTCCAAAATTAAAATACTATCACGGTCCTCTCATTAGCAAGGCAAAAGTGTATACAATTTTTTGGGGCAAAAACTGGAAATCGTCAGTGGCCTTCGTTAAACTTGAAAAAAATATCAATCAATTTTTTAAAGATATTTTAGTAAGTACTCTTATTGACCAATTAGCCGAATACAATACGCCGGTTTATAAAATAACGCATGGGTCACTTATTGGCAGTAAGGTGATTACCGCGAATGCCCCGGGAAGTAGTATAACTGACACAGCTATACAAACGCAATTAAAATCATGGATCGCAGCACATACGATTCCTGCATGGGACAAAAACACTTTGTATTTTATTTATTTGGATAAAGGTGTAAGCGTGCACATGGGTGGTGGTGCATCATGTACTGCGTTTTGCGGCTATCACAACCACATTTCGAAAAAAGACTATTATGCCGTCATGCCATTTCCAGGTTGTGCCGGTTGCCTGGGCGGCCTTAGTGTTTTGAACGCACTTACCGGTACGAGTTCACATGAATTGTGTGAGGCAATTACAGATGCAGTTCCAGGTACCGGTTGGTATGACAGTGCGAATGGAGAAACAGGCGATATCTGTGCCTGGACCTTTAAGACCATAGCTGGGCATAATGTTCAAAAAGAATGGTCAAATAGCATGAATGCCTGTATATGATATAATATGCCCGGATAAAGAAGCCTATCGTTTTCACCGGGTTACTTTCAATAGACCTGATCAAAAGCGATAGCTAATATTCGGGATTTATTCGTTGGCTAACAAATATGGGTAAACGAAAAATTACATTGTTGATTGTTCCTTATTCCGGTTTATGTATAACTAAGTGCCTGGATGAGCAAAACTGAATGCCCTTTATTTAGGCATCATAAATATCTTCGGGTCTATTTCATTATTTATTTCCACTTTGGTGTAAGTAATGGTTACATCATAACCATTGTTGGTAACACCAAGTGTAGTTGGAACAACGTAACCCACATCAGTTTTTTTGTAATCTGAATATTTGGTAGTGCTGGCTACATCCTGTTCGCCTAAGGTAACTTTTGAATCCGTTTTGAGGGTGTAATAAGTTGTGGGATCGAAAAGGTAAATAATTTCTATCCCGGGCTGGCTCAGTTTAACTTTGTATGCGCTTACGCCACCGTAAGTTTCGCGGTCGAGCAAAGTGTCTGAAAACCCTTTCTCCTTATAATTAACCAGTTCGTTTCCTATGTCTAAAGAAGATTTCCCTTTTTTCACGAGTTCGGGAGGCAAAGCAACTGCTTCAGTCTGGCCAGCCAATGGGTTGATAGTCCATCCGCTGGTATCGGTGAAACACTGTATAATATCACTGCCGTTAACCTTGGTTACGGTTTTAAAACCTTTGCCGGCAAGTATTGTCGTATTCGTAGGATAATCGGCACCCATGACGTTTGCAGTACCTTCGTAATAGACTGATTTCACCTTAGCTAAAATATCTTTTCCTCCAATGGCGTCAATGTGCTTGTTGATGATTTCATCAGCAGTTTGTGCGAACAAAGAGGATGTCGCAATACACGCAATCGCTATAGATAGTACGGAACGGAATAACTTCATAACAAAAATTTTAATTGTTTTAGGTGGCCAAAGATAGGTTTCCGGTTCGAACAAAAGTCAATGCCCGGCGAATTTATTTTGCAGGTAATCGCTACCTAAAAGTCTTGCTTTTTTTACGTTTGTTTACCCCTTAATTGGGCTTTATATTCGGACAAAGTTTGGCAGGATATGTCTTTCCCGTTGTGGATTTCTCAACCTGAATTACTAAAAATTTTGTTATTATCTGTTTATAAACTGCTATTAATAACCAACTACAGGCGCTATTTATTAGTTTTGGCATTTCAGTGTGTGAGCTTACAATTTAATATTAGTATAATAGTTATAAATTTTTCACCCAATTAGCCAATTAGTTTATGCGAAAACTCTTCTTAGTAATTTTGATTATTCCTTTTATTTTTTTAAGCAGTTGCGAAAGTACTAACCAGTTATCAACTAACGGTAACCTATACGTGCCGTTCACAAAGGACTTATTAGATCGCATAAACAGCAATAATCTTGATATAAAAAAAGTTCAATTTTTTATTGATCAAAGATTAATCCTGAGGAGAACACTTGGTAGTCAAAAATCAAATATAAAAGGCGGTCAAATATTATTTGAAAACGGCTTATATGTTCACGAAGTAATTATACCTAAATATACGCCTGGTGTTTGCGACGGTTTTGACGGAGACCGTATATCAATCAGCTTTGAAGTACAGAATAATGATATCAAGTTTGGGCCGCATGGTAATAACCAGGAATCATTTACATTATCTGCAAGAAACTGGAATAACGGAACCGGTGAAATAACTTATGATAACGCCACATATACCGTTAAATGTGCTGCTTGTCCCAATGTTGCTCTAACGACTTTGCTTGTAAAGAAAAGTGAAGCACATAAATTAAAAAAGACGCAACGAATAGTTCAGGGAAGAAGGGTTGGTAATTAAGAAACGATCTATATTATAACCGACGGATCTTCTTTCTTCAGTAAAAATTGTCAGCGATTGTTTGTATATCTCCCTAATCTTTAAATTGAATTTAGATTTATTAATGTTTTCTGTTATGATGAATAGAAAATCATCTGGGGGAATGTTTTACAATTCAAAAACTATTTGTTAGATTGGATGTCTGATAAAGCTCCTCTTTGAAGGTCGCCTGAAAAAACTACTGCTTTTTGTTCGATGCTAACTTACGTTTAATCCTAAAGTGTTTAGATCAATCGATTCTAACGAATAACTTTTAATGCTTAAACTTAATCATGTTATGAACTATCCAAACCGAATCATTAAAAAAGGAGATACGGATGCAGATGTTGTCAACGCAATCCAAAATGAACTTAATACTTTAAACTGCGGACCGCTAACCGTAAATGGCGTATTTGACGACAATACCGTTAGCGCCGTGAAATTATTTCAAACAAGACATACGGATGCTGGAGGAACACCCCTAAAAGCGGACGGCCAGATTGGACCTATAACATGGGCAGTGCTCTTCGGAACGCAAAGTGTAGCTTCAGATAATAATGCACCATCCGCGTTGCTTGGTAAAGTTTTGGAAGTGGCTGCTTCACAAATCGGAGTTGAAGAAGTTCCACCTAACAGCAACCGTGGCCCCAAAGTAGATGAATACCTCCGAACAGTGGGCCTGGATCCTGAGGGACAACATTATAGCTGGTGTGCGGCTTTTGTATATTGGTGTTTTCAGCAGGCGGCCGACCAGCTTGGTGTAAAAAATCCTGTGGTCAAAACAGCAGGTTGCCTTAATCATTGGAATAGCGCAACGTGCCCGAAGGTGACCAGGCAAGCTGCCCTGAAGGATCCGTCATTAATTAAGCCAGGCTTTATTTTTATTATTGACCATGGCGGTGGTAACGGACACACCGGTTTAGTGGAAAGCTCCGCTGGTGGTATACTTACAACTATTGAAGGCAATACAAACACGCAGTTAAGTTCTAACGGTTATGGTGTTTTTCGTTTAACCAGGAGAAAAGTAGTTGATATCACCAAAGGATTTTTAGATTATAGTGGGGCTACAGTTTAACGGAATTCTAAATTGGCATTTTATCCCCATCTGATTAACTTAATAACTTTAAAGAAACTTTATTCCAATTATCAAATATTGCTTATTTAATCTAATCTCTTATTTATCCATTTGCAATTCATTTTAATTGAATTCATCTTATTTTTTTGCGATAAAATAAACACATTCTCTTTGTAGTTGCTTCGGTATTGATTGTATTTTTTATGAAAAAATGCCTGGTGATAATCGCAAAAGAAGTTCCTGTTCGGTATTGAAAATCTCCGATGATTATAAAAAAATGCAAAATTTCGTGCCGGTTTCATTACGAATAGACGAGACTGTTATGCTGATAGACTGAATTAGCAAAAATTTATCAGCATTAATTAAACTATTATTATTGAACGGCACATAAGGAAAACTATTTAAGAAAAGTTTGTGTTATAGGTCTCGTTAGGTAATCCATCAGGTTGTAATTTTTTTATTAGTTTTATAAAAATTTTTTTAATGAGAAAACTATTATTTTTATCAAGTTATTTTTTCTTTGCATCTGCAATATTTTCCCAGGTAAGTGCCCAAAACGACAGTGTTCCTGCTTACATCAGAATAGGAACTATACCCGATTTTACAACTTATAAGGCTCCAGACAGTACTTTATTTACAAAAAAGAATTTGCAAAAAAGTAAACCCGTTCTTTTGATGATCTTTAGCCCTGATTGCGGTCATTGCCAGAATGTGACCACTGAGATCTTAAAGAATATTGATCATTTTCATAAAGTGCAGATATTGATGTTTACCTGGCTACCTTATACTGAAATGATATCATTTTATAAAACATACAAAATTGCCGACTATCCACAAATAGATTTGGCTTGGGATCCAAAGTTTTTTTTCCTTCCGTACTATCATGTACAATCCTACCCAAAACTTGTTGTGTATGACAAAAAAGGAAAATACGTAAAAGAATTCCAGGGTAATATAAAAATTGAGGACGTTTGGAAAGCACTGGGCAAGAAATAAAACCCTGTATCGGAACTGCGTTTAGCCTTTGATGTTATACTTCTATTGAATTAGCAATTTTACACCCGACATTTCTTACGGGCTGCGCAGTAATTTGTTGAAAACTCCAATTGAAACTACGAAAACCAGGCTTTATATTTTATTTAGGCCTGGTCACTTTGTTAATTAATTTCAAATTTGCATTTCATTATAATCTTCTGTGACTATTACAGAGTCAATTTACATATCTGTTTCACTCCTTTCAAACATCATTCTATGAGATATCTATCACTGTTTATCTGGAGCTCTGGCTTTACTCTTATGGGGTTTTCACAAAGTCCGCAAACGCTAACTTTAACTTTTATATCATCCGGTAAAGATTCCCATAAAAACTACGAAGCCGTAATTGATGATGTGAGTTATTTTTCAGAAAACAACGCTAAGGCAGATAGTCAGCAAAAGGCTGGTGTACGCCAAAATACAATCTGGCTGGATAACTTTCTGCCCGGCAAACACTCCATCAAGGTCTATGGAATTCGAAATGGCTCGAACGAAGAGAGAACTGGTCATTCACCGGTATATTCTTCAACTTTTACGGTTAAAGAGGGATTGGATACGAAGATTGCTGTAAAAAATAACGGCCATGTGCAAGTGACTGAGAAATTAAGCAATAGTGTTAAAAGGGCCACTGGCGGTAACAAAATAAATGAAGATGGTAATGCGACAAATAAAAATATTAATTCGGTTGATAATAAACGTTCGGGCATCAAAAGTAGCCCGGCTGATAATGATGATTTTGAGGAGAACTATAAACAGAAGCAATTTACGCCGGCAAGTATTGATGAAGATGATTCCAGTATTTCCAGCACCGGCAATTTCGATGGACATGAAAGACGTAGCAGTAAACGGCTTGATACAGCTATCGTCTATAATAATGAAAAAGATCAAAACGCCTTAAATGCCGGCAAGAATTCAAAAGATAAATTGAAGAGTGAAATTCGCATTGGCAAGCCGGGTTCGGGATCTGGTAATGAACGTAAAGATGATAACACAAAACAACCGATGAATGATGATCAATTTAACGACTTGTATGAATCTGTTCGAAACCAGTGGCGGCCCGGGCAAAAAATGAAAACCCTGAACAATGAATTTTTAAATGCGGAAGATAACTTCTCAACTGCACAGGCAAAGAAATTAATTAAGCTGTTAACAGAAGAAGGCAATCGTCTTAAACTTGCAAAAGCCGTTTACCCTTGCATAACCGATCCTGAAAACTTTAGTGAGTTAGATACTCTTTTAAGGTATAAAGCGAGCCGAGACGAATTAGATAATTTTGTGAGTAATGGAGGCAAAGAATAATATTCGCGTTAAAAGAATTATTTACAGACATTAGTTTTTTCGAGGTTGATGCATCATTAAATTTTCAATCATCTCTCCTATTGCTTGTGGTGTTTGCTTAAATTGGAGGTAAGTAAATTTATCTCCGGGAATCAAAATATCTTGTCCATCGTCCTTTATTTTAAAATTTAATTTTCGAAAACCAAACCAGGGTTCAATGCCTAGCACCGCAACCAGTACTGCAGTTTCATCCCAACTATTTCGGCCAACCTTGTTACTATCATAGTTTAGCGCAATACGAAAAGCATCTTTTACGGGGCTATTTTGTATTGATTTATTATTTATAAGACGAATCCCTGTCAATATTTTTTCACCAATTTCAAAACCACTTATGATAATTGGTGTTGGCCAATCGCTAAAAACTTTTTGAGATGCCCTGGCGTCAACCATCACATTAAATTCGTAACCACTTTTCCCATCTTTATCGATTCTTGCAGCCATAGAAACTAACTTTTTTACCTTTGCCCTTACAAGCGCAAGTCCATTCAACTTCGAATACTCATCCGCTTGCGAATTAAGCAGCCCGGCCAAATTGGTAAAGAATCCGACGCTGACAATTGTTACACTCGTATCGGGCTGAGAAGAAAGTATTTTCCTATACAACTTAACCGCATCCATTGCTTCATCGTTTGACGTCAGGGCATGTGGATACTTCGCGATAATAGCCTGTGCCCATTGCTGGGAGCAATTCTTATTTGGTAAAGTTGTTTTAGTAATCCCAATGGGAATACCAGGCCGGTTGAAATAAGTATTTAACACACTAAGCGTTGGTGCTGTTGTCGCAAAAGCGTTAGAGGAAATAGTTGCAAGGATTTTAGCTTCACCCTTGTCAGCAAATGCATGGAGGAGTGCCATTGCACCGACATCATCGTAGTCGGGCGCTATATCCGTATCGAAAATAATAGGAACTATATGTTGTTGCTGTGCAGATGAATTGCAGCTAAACAAAGAGAGTATTATAACAGGTAATAGTTTTCTCATAAGACGCTCAGTATGGAACTAAAAGTACTAATAGTTTTTTTAAACAGCATCCGTCGCCTTTTCCGCATTGCCCGGCGGCAATTTCTCATTGAACTTTGATTATTTATAATTTATCGATCGTAAAATGTAATAGAATTGAATGCCATCTTTATACCAGGTGACGAAGAACTGTCGAACGAAATGCAATCATTGAATAAAAAAAATATTCTGATGTTCTAATTTGAGCTGATCAGCAATTTTAAAAAAATTACTATTCTACAGGAGAAATAACGGTCACAAAAGCTTTCTGTCAATATACCGCAACAGTTGAAGCAGTTTTCTGATATCGTTTTTCAGTTTTCAAAAACCAAAAAGACAATATCCCTTTTCGATATTCTGCTTTAACAAAATCCGTATCTATGTTATCTGGTAG
>Ga0105241_10004151_pt1 | contig 10697 bp, 7 predicted proteins | sample KBSC64metaG_FD_80422 | JGI IMG/M metagenome (GOLD analysis project Ga0105241, IMG submission 80422) | Corn rhizosphere microbial communities from Kellogg Biological Station, Michigan, USA - KBS C6-4 metaG | ecosystem: Host-associated > Plants > Roots > Rhizosphere > Soil | place: Michigan, USA...
CTCCAGACCGGCATGCGTTGCTCATGCGCGCAGCTTCCTCGTAGTCTTCTACCGCCAACTGAGGATCGTCGAACGCCCGAAGATAATCGCGTAGTCTTCGAAAGCCAGATTCTTCGCGCACTCCTGAAAGTAGCTCCTGACGCACGGATCCCACCAACTGGGCCCGGCCTTCCCGTATCAACTCCCTCAGGCCCTCTGTAAGGACCCGCTCCGCAACGCTGAGGTCTTTGTGTTTTCGTCGCAGGGCCAATGACCAGACGGAAGTGTCCACCAGAACCATCACGGCCGTTTCCTGCTTCGCTCTGTTTTGTAGTCATATTTCGGATCAAAATCGACCGTGCCAAAGGCATCCAGGATGCGAAGTTGTTTCCGTCGTTTCACGTATTCCACAAGGGCGGCGGAAACGGCTTCCTTTTTAGTCTTGTGACGGCCTACCCGACGGGCTTCTTCGATCAGCCGGTCATCGAGTGCCAGGTTGGTGGGCATGTGTGAAGTATTACACACTTGTTTGTGTATATCAAATGCTGCCTGCGTGTCACCTGCGCCAGATTTGGCAGATGAGGACATCTGCCCCTATGTGGTTCGTGCTGTTGGCTCGCTGGTATCTCAATCAGGTAACATACTTCGCGCTCCTCATGAATCGCGAATACCACAAGGGCTACAGCCACGAACTCCACCGTGACATGGAGATGCTGATCTTCGGACACGCCGGTACTCCTTTGCTCGTATTTCCCACCTCAAGGGGCCGGTTCTTCGAGTATGAAGACCAGAACATGATTGGAGTGCTGGCGCCGAGGATTGACGCCGGCGAGCTACAGGTCTTTTGTCTCGATTCCGTGGATGAAGAGAGCTGGTACAACAAGAACGTTCATCCCCGCGTGCGCGTGCTGCGGCACATTCAGTACGAGCGTTACCTCCTGCATGAAATGCTTCCCTTCCTGCGCTGGAAGAACAGCACTCCCCGGCTCGCAGTGACCGGCTGCAGTTTCGGCGGTTACCATGCCGTGAATTTCTCGCTCAAGCATCCCGACGTTGTGACTTACTGCGTGAGCATGAGCGGGGCATTCGATATCCACCAGTTTCTGGATGGCTATTACGACGACGACTGTTACTTCAACTGTCCTCCGGACTTTCTGCCGAACCAGAGCGACGATTGGTTTCTCAGCCGCTACCGGAAAATGAATATCGTCCTGGGATCGGCCGACTGGGACATTTGCCTGGACCAGAACATCAAGTTTTCAGCTATTTTGAACGCCAAGGGAATTCCTCATTGGCTCGATGTTTGGGGTGACAACTCTAAACACGATTGGCCCCTATGGCAGAGGATGGCAGTAAAGTATTTTTCGTAAAGCGTGAGGTGACCGTGAAGAAAATCGGCGTCATGTTCGGCATGGAAAACACTTTTCCTCCAGCGCTGGTGGAAAAGATCAACAGCATGAAGGTCGACGGCGTGACCGCCGAGTTCGTCAAGCTGGGCGGCGTCAAGATGGCGGAACCCAGCGGCTATCGCGTGATCATCGATCGCATCTCGCAGGACATCCCCTTCTATCGCGCTTATCTCAAGAACGCCGCACTCAGCGGAACAATCGTCATCAACAATCCATTCTGGTGGACCGCCGACGACAAATTTTTTAACTACGCGCTGGCCTCCAAACTCGGCGTGGCCATTCCGCCCACGGTGATTCTGCCGCACCAGAAACATCCCGAAGGCACGACAGACAAGTCGATGCGTAACCTGATTTATCCGCTGAACTGGGACGAAATTTTCAACTACGTCGGCTTCCCTGCCTTCCTCAAGCCGTACTCCGGCGGAGGATGGAAGCATGTTTACAAAGTTAACTCGCCGGAGGAGTTCTTCCATCACTACAACCAGACCGGCGACCTGTGCATGACCCTGCAACATGGCGTCGAGTTCAAGGAATATTTCCGCTGCTACGTGGTGGGACAAGAAAAAGTCCACATCATGCACTACGATCCGAAGGCGCCGCATCACGAACGCTATGTGAAAAATCCTGCACCTGTCGATCCCAAGTTGCTGGACCGCGTAGTAAAAGACTCGCAGATTCTGTGCCGGGCACTGGGATATGACCTCAACACGGTCGAGTTCGCCGTGGAAGATGGGATTCCGTATGCCATCGACTTCCTCAACCCGGCGCCGGACGCCGATATTCACTCCGTAGGCCAGGCTAATTTTGACTGGATCGTGAATGCAGTCGCGGAAATGGCTGTAGCCAAAGCGCTTAGTGATGAAGACCCGGCGAAAGAGCTGCACTGGGCATCGTTTTTGTCAGGTGGAAGTTCCGGCCAGCTTGCCAAAACGAAGGCCACAAAAAAGAAAGCAAAAGCGTAACGCAGTTCTTTGCGTCCTTTGCGGAACACTTTGCGAACTTTGTGGTCAAGATCTTTAACCGCAAAGGACGCCAAGAATTCGCAAAGTTCGCAAAGGAAATCGAAACTGGCACGCGACCTCAGAATACTTCGGCTTTTAGCGGGTGATTGCTATACTGGTGCCCGTTTTCAGGAAGGCCGGCATGCTTCCGAATTTCACCATCGGGATTGAAGAGGAATACCAGACCGTTGATCCGGTCACGCGCGACCTGCGTTCCCACATTCACGCCGAGATTATCGAAAAAGGCAAACTGCTGCTGCAGGAGCGGGTCAAGGCCGAGATGCACCAGTCGGTGGTCGAGGTCGGGACCTCGGTCTGCCGCAATATCAAAGACGCTAAGGAAGAAGTAAAGAAGCTCCGCCGCGACATGATTGCCCTGTCCCGCGAAAACGGCCTGCGCCTGGCCGCGGCAGCGACCCATCCGTTTGCCGACTGGCGCGAACAGGAAATCACAGCCGACGACCGCTACAAGAATATTGTCGAAGATCTGCAACTGGTGGCACGAGCGAATCTGATCTTCGGCCTGCACGTCCACATCGGCGTCGAAGACCGTGAGACTGCGATCCAGTTGATGAACCACGCCCGCTATTTTCTGCCTCACATCCTGGCGCTTTCGACCAACTCTCCTTTCTGGCTGGGGATGAACACAGGACTGAAATCCTACCGCTGCAAGGTCTTTGACAAATTTCCCCGAACCAATATTCCAGACTACTTCCCCAGTTACGGCGAGTATGAGAATTTCATCAAGCTGCTGATCAAGACCAACTGCATCGACAACGCTAAAAAAATCTGGTGGGACATTCGCCCTCATCCATTCTTCAACACCCTTGAGTTCCGGGTGTGCGATATCCCGATGCGGGTGGAAGAGACGATCGCGCTGGCGGCGTTAATTCAGGCTACGGTCGCCAAGTTATACAAGCTCTACACCGCGAACCAGGGATTCCGTCTCTATCGCCGCGCCTTGATCATGGAAAACAAGTGGCGCGCCGCTCGATATGGACTCGACGGCAAGCTGGTTGATTTCGGCAAGCAAACCGAAGTGCCTGCACGCGAACTGGTTCTGGAATATCTGGAATTCATCGACGACGTGGTTGACGAACTCGATTCGCGCGAAGAGCTAAACTATATTCATGAGATCTTGAACAACGGCACCGGCGCTGATCGCCAGCTGCGGATATTTCGTGAGACCGGCGACCTCAAGAAGGTCGTGGACTACATCATCGAAGAAACGGAAGTGGGACTGGAGGAGAAAGAAGTCCAGGCTCCCATTAGAAAAGTAGGGTAATGAACGTTCCTGCCAGTCAAACCAAGCGTGAACTTAGCACGCTTCCTTTCGATCCAGAACTGACTCCCGGCGCGCGCAATGCGGTCAACGTGTGTCTGCGGATTCAGCCCGGCGAGAAAGTCACTGTCATTACCGACGAGGCGACCCGGGAAATCGCGGCCAGCATCGTCCATGAACTCGAAACTCTCGGCGCTCCCTACCGGGCGTGGATCCTGGAAGAACTCGCTTCTCGTCCGCTGACCGATCTACCGCATGAAATCGTGGACGATCTCGAGACCAGCCAGGTGAGCATCTTTGCGGTGCAGGCCCAGACCAACGAACTGCGTTCGCGGATGCAGATGACCGACGTGGTAAACCGCCGCAAGATCCGCCATGCCCACATGGTCAATATCAATCATCAGATCATGCTGGAAGGCATGCGGGCCGATTTCCTTAAAGTGGATCGCATCAGCACCAAAGTTGTGGAAACCGTCCGGCGCGCGAAGCAGGTACGCGCCAAGACCGCTGCTAGGACCGATCTCATCGCCGATCTCAATCCCGAATATCGCTGGTTGAAGACCAGCGGCATTATCAGCCCCGATAAATGGGGTAATTTGCCCGGCGGCGAAGTGTTTACGACTCCAGGCGAGGTCAATGGAACGTTCGTGATCGATGGCGTCGTCGGCGACTGGCTTTGCGCGAAGTTTGGCAGTCTGCGGGAAAATCCTTTGACGATTCAGGTCAAAGGCAATCGCCTGACTGAAGCTCATTCCGCCAATCGCGCGCTGGAAGATGATTTCTGGCGCTACACTCACACCGACGAAAACAGCGATCGCGTGGGCGAGTTCGCCATCGGCACGAACATCGAGTTGAAAGACGTGATTGGACAGATCCTGCAGGACGAGAAGTATCCCGGCATCCACATTGCCTTCGGCAACCCTTACGGCGCTCACACCGGGGCCAAGTGGGACTGTTCCACCCACATCGACGTTGTCGGCAGAAATTTCGACATTTGGGTGGACGATGCGCAGATCATGCGCAATGGGCAGTTTCTACTGGAAGCTTAGCGGTTGCTGTAAGCTACCACCTGCCGCGTGGGGACAGCTGTCCAGTCGAGCATCGCTTGACACACTTTAGCGGAACAGAACCAAGCGGGGCTTCGCTCCGCTGGACAGCCGAGGGCGGCTGTCCCCACGTAGTTTGTTGAAATCATGATTTCTGCCCTACGACAGCAGTTCAACGCGAACTTTACTCCGGAGAAATATCAGAGACTGCTCAAGCTGTTAGAGGAGCGTTGCGGGACGCCGGTCAAGTTTCGTGTCTGCGAGACGCCGTGCTTTCTGCCCAAAGGGCTGATCGACCAGATGTCGGGCCATGGCAAGGAACTGATTCAGCAGCTCAACAACATCGAATATCGAAAAGCCTCGTCGGCCGCAATTCCAGATCGGTTCAAAGTTCCCCGCGAATCCCAAAAACCTCTTTTTATACAAGTGGATTTTGGCCTGGTGCGCGACAAGTCCGGCAAGTTGCAACCGAAACTGGTTGAACTCCAGGGCTTCCCTTCGCTCTATGCGTACCAGGCGATGCTCTCGCAATGTTACGGAGAAGTTTTCGGTCTCGATCCGAACTTGAAATATTTGCTGGGCGGACTGGATTGGGAGAGCTACAAGAAATTATTGCGGCGGGCCATTGTCGCCGACCATGATCCCAAGCACGTCATCCTGATGGAGATCGACCCGCTGCACCAGAAAACTCTTCCGGACTTTTTGCTCACCGAGAAACTGCTGGGCATAAAGACGGTGTCCATCACCAATGTCCGCAAAGTCGGGAAGTTTCTGTTTTATGAAAGCGGCGGAAAGCGGACACCGATCATGCGCATCTATAACCGCGCCATCGTGGACGAGATGGTCCGCAAAGACCTAAAAATGCCGTTCCAGCTAACCGATGAAATTGAAGTGGAATGGGCCGGGCATCCCAACTGGTTTTTTCGCATGAGTAAGTTCTCTCTGCCCTATCTGCGGCACGAGTGCGTTCCCAAGACCTGGTTTCTCGATCGCGTAGAAAAGATTCCGAAGGACCTGGAAAATTATGTGTTGAAGCCGCTGTTCTCCTTCGCCGGGCTCGGCGTAATCATCAATCTGAAACCTGAGGACCTGGCAGCGATCCCGAAAGAAAAACGTTCGCAGTACATTCTCCAGGAGCGTATGAAATTCGAGCCGGTGATTGAAACGCCCTTCGGCGGAGACCAAGCTGAAGTGCGGATCATGTATATCTGGCTCGATGAACTGCTGCCCGTGATGACCATCATCCGCATGGGTCGCGGACTGATGATGGGCGTGGATCACAATAGAAATATGGAATGGGTGGGATCGTCTGCGGGCTTTCACACCTAACTCGTGAGGGTGCCCCGTCCAAGCTTTGCTTGGGCGGGTCTTTTGGGACCTCGACCGAAGTCGAAATCAAAAACCCCGCCTAGCGGAGCTTGGACGGTGCACCCTTTAGGATCTGAATTATTACTTCAATCCCTTCACCACATACGCCTGCGACAGTACTCTTGAATACACGTACGCATAGGCGCTGCCGTCGCTGGAGAAGCGCGGTCCGCCCACGTTCGCGACTCCGGCAGGCAGGTTTGCTCCAAAAGTTTTCCAGAATTCCATTTTGCCGGTCGTAATATTCACCCGATAGACCTGGGCCGCCCCTTCACGCCGCTGGCTGGATAGTGCATACAAATATTGTCCGTCGGGCGACCAGTCGGAGATGTAGTACTTCGAATCGAGTCCCGGCACTGGCCGCAAACCACTGCCATCAAGCGGCCAGATGCCCCACTTCCGGTCTGGCCCTATTACTACAACGTTGCGGCCATCCGGTGACAAGCGGACGCCGGCTGTTCCCTCGGGGGTGATGGGCTTGGAATTGCCACTACTGACGTCAATCAGATAATTGCGGGCACCATGCCCGGCCTCGATCCCAGAGGCTACCAGCTGCTTGCCATCGGGCAAGTAGCGGACAGCGCCGTAGCTTATGTTGTCGTGGGTCAACTGTCGAGCCTCGCCGGCGCCGGTGGGAACCAGGCTGAGTGGACCACCCTTGGCTGGCTGTGTAATCACCCATTTGCTGTCCGGTGAAATCGTTTCGCCAGTGCCCTCGCCCATTCGCACAGGAGGCGATCCGTCGGTGTCACGCAGAAACACTGTGTAGTTTGGTCCGCCGCCGTCCGCCTCTTCTTCGAACAGGACTTTTTTACCGTCACGGCTGATGTCTCTGAGCAGAGACCACCCGAACCATCCCAGCTCGCGCTCCTCTTTACCTCCCGGCGGCATGGCCCGAATCGCCAGACGCGCCTGTGAAGTAATCATGAGGGTCGTTCCGTCGCGCGCATCTTCGATCCACATACCTCCGGGCACGTTGGTGATCGTCCGCACCTTGCCGTCCAGGGTCACGCCGCGAAGATTTGCTGCGCTGCCGCTATTGGAGGCGGTGAACCAGATCTCATCGCCCGTGGGTGACCACAGAATTCCCTGGGCCGACGACCAACCCGTCGAGAGTTTTTTCTCGCTCCCGTCCGGCTCGATCACGGCAATCGCGCCTCGATCGTCGCCACTCGGATTCTCGTGGTCCGCGAAGGCCACCCGCTTGCCGTCGGGAGAAATCTTGGGATGGCTGATCCAGTTAATGCTGTCGAACAAAACCTTGCCTACCGGATACTCCAGCCGCCAGTGGCTGTTCTCCGGGACGAAGCGGACAACAGCCATGTTTTCTCCATCCGCTGCCCAATCCGCATCCTGCACATTGTCGAGAACTTCTCGTGGCGTTCCTCCGCTCAGGGGAACCTTCGCCAGCGTTCCGACCCTCGCATAGCCGCCGTAGAAAACTGTGTTGATGCGGATCGCCAGCTCTCCGCTCTTCGAGATCGAAAGCAGCGCAGCATCCTTCAAGCCCAGTTCGCGTGAACCGTTGTCATCCGTACGAGCCAGATAGAGTTGGTGTGTGCCTCCTTCCCAGGAGGCGTCGTAGATAATGCTGCCGTCAGGCGCAAAGCGCGCGTTGCCGATGGAACCTGTCCGGAAAGTAATCTGCTGATACTCGGCCGGAGGTGCAGCGCCGCGGCCTCGTCCCAGCCACCAGCCCGCTGTAATCAGAAGAGCCGCCAATACGATCGCGCCAGCAATCCTCGCCAGTTTCCGTCGCGACTCTGCGCCTTTCACTTCTTGCACCGCTGCCTGTGCCCCCGATTTGTTAGTGGCGGAGATTTCCGTTAGCGCTTCCAGATCAAATGCCAGATCGCCCGCGGAATGGAATCGCTGGGAAGGAATCTTCTCCAGGCAATGGCGGACAATTCGTTCCAGCCCCGGCGGAACATTGCGCGCGGTTTCCGATAGCTCCGGCGTCTCCTCTTTCAGGATCGCGCTCATGGTATCGGCTGAGGTCTCGCCGTGAAAGGCACGCTTGCCGGAAATCATTTCGTACAGAATTGCACCAAAGGCAAAAATGTCCGCCCGGGCGTCAGCCGTCTGTCCGCGAACCTGCTCCGGAGACATGTAACCTACCGTGCCCATGATGAGCCCCGGTTCGGTCACCGCGTGGACGGTCGGGGCATCATCACTACTCACCGTTTCCGGCCGGGTCAACTTGGCCAGGCCGAAATCCAGGATTTTCACTCGGCCGTCGTTGGTGACAAAAAGGTTTTCCGGCTTCAAATCACGATGGACGATGCCCTTTTCGTGTGCCGCCGCCAGTCCGCGCGCCACCTGCAAGGCGTAGTCAATCGACTTCCGGGCAGAAAGCGCGCCATTCCGCAAACGCTCGCGAAGCGTCTCGCCTTCCAGCAACTCCGAGACGACGTAAAGCGAGCCTTGCTGGTCTCCGATGTCGAAGATGGAAAGAATGTTGGGATGATTCAGCGCTGCTGCCGCTCGCGCTTCCTGCGCAAAGCGTTGCATGCGGTCACGGTCGGCGGAAAAAGATGCAGGCAGAACTTTGACGGCTACTGTGCGATCCAGCCTGGAATCGTGCGCGCGATACACTTCGCCCATCCCGCCCGCGCCGATCAGAGACTGAATTTCGTAAGGTCCTAACTTTGTTCCCGAGGAGAGTGCCATGTCGTGGGCAGAATTATAGCGTTATGTAGCGCCGGCGTCCCGCCGGCCCGATTGGCGGGCAGGATGCCCGCCGGAAACTGGAAGCAAGTGCATCCATGATCTTGAGTCTTGTGGGTGCTGTCTGGCGGGCTTTCGCCCACCTATCAGGCCGGCGGGACGCCGGCGCTACTTCCAACTAGTTGACCAGAAACGACCCACGGCCTAACATAACCGCCTACAGGGGCAGAGCTTAGCCATGGACCGCGAAGCGTCGGGCCAAAGTTCGAGCAGTGCGACCATGATCGGCCAGACGGTTTCCCATTACCGCATTCTGGGCAAACTTGGCGGCGGCGGGATGGGCGTGGTCTACGAAGCCGAAGACACCCGGCTGGGGCGTCACGTCGCCATAAAGTTTCTCCCTGACAACCTCACCGGCGACGTCAAGGCCATGGAGCGCTTTGAGCGCGAAGCCCGCGCCGCTTCCCTGCTGAACCATCCCAGCATCTGCACCATTTTCGAAGTCGAAGACCACAACGGCCATCCCTTCATCGTTATGGAAAAGCTGGAGGGAGAGAGCCTGAAGCAACACATTCGCGGCAAGGCCATGGACATCGACGAAGTTCTCGATGTCGGCGTCCAGGTGGCCGACGCCCTTTCCGCCTCGCACGCCAAAGGCATCATCCATCGCGACATTAAGCCAGCGAACATCTTCCTTACCTCGAGTGGGCAGACCAAAGTCCTCGACTTTGGACTGGCGAAACTTTTGCGCAACGAGCGCATGGCCACCAGCGAGGAAACGCCGATTGAAGATTCGCTGACCGCGGTGGGCGTCATCCCCGGCACTGCGGTCTACATGTCTCCGGAGCAGGCGCGCAGCGAGGAGCTTGATCCGCGCACCGATTTATTTTCCTTCGGCGTAGTGCTCTACGAAATGGCCACGGGCAAAAAGCCTTTCACAGGCAACAACGTGGTCATGACTCTGGATTCGGTGCTGCACACCAAGCCGCCGTCGCCGATGACGCTCAATCCTGCAATTCCCAAAGAGCTGGAAGGCATCATTGGGAAGGCGATGGAGAAGGACCGCAACAAGCGTTACGGCAGCGCTGCGGAGATGAAGGCCGCCCTTCAGCACCTGAAAAAGGAAACCGAGTCAGGATTGACCCGGACCAGCGGACGCATCACAGCCCCGGTGCGCGTCGTTACCAAAACCTTCCAGACGCCGGGCAAGCGGCAGAGTTATCTTCTGCTGGCGGTTACAGGGCTTCTCATCACCGTGCTGGCAGCGGTTGGAACATGGTTCTTCAAACACCGCGCTGCCGTCATGGGAGGAGGTTCCAAAAACGCTATCGCGGTTCTGCCGTTGCAAAACCTCAATGGCGATTTCAGCGTTGATTACCTTCGCTTCGCGCTGGCCGATGAAGTCGCTAACACCCTCACCTATTCGCGCACCCTGGATGTTCGCCCATCCGCCGTCACCAGAAAATACGTCAACGCCGACATTGATCCCCAGCAGGTCGGCAAAGATCTGCGCGTAGGAACCGTCCTCACCGGACATTTTCAGAAGCAGGGAAACCATCTGATGGTTACCCTGGAGGCGATCGAGACCGGGACGGAACGGCTGGTCTGGCAAACCAATCTCACCGGATCGACGCAAGACCTGATCGGCATGCAGCAACAGTTGTCTAAAAACGTCCGCCAGGGATTGCTGCCTATGCTGGGTGCGGCGGGCGGCTTCCTGGAGACCAGCACACGGCCTAACAATCAGGAAGCGTACGATCTTTACTTGCGCAGCGTGGCTCTCTCGCACGACGCCGCTCCCAATCGTGAAGGGATTAAAATCCTGGAGCGTGTCGTCGAACTTGATCCCAACTATGCGCCAGCCTGGGCCGAAATCGGACAACGCTATTATTACGATGCCACCTACTCCAATGGTGGCGAGCAGATGTTCCAGCACTCGAATGAC
>Ga0105241_10004156_pt1 | contig 10690 bp, 9 predicted proteins | sample KBSC64metaG_FD_80422 | JGI IMG/M metagenome (GOLD analysis project Ga0105241, IMG submission 80422) | Corn rhizosphere microbial communities from Kellogg Biological Station, Michigan, USA - KBS C6-4 metaG | ecosystem: Host-associated > Plants > Roots > Rhizosphere > Soil | place: Michigan, USA...
AGAAAACGCGTCAAAACAAAAAGCTGGAGCTTCGGTTCTGATTTAATCAGAACCGAAGCTCCAGAATCTTGAAAGTTTTGGCGCCCGTTCGCTTCGCGCGAGCGGGTGCTTTTTATTTCATGAGGCCGAGCCGGCTGGCGCCGATGTAGAGCGCCAGCACCGCGGCGTTCGAGACGTTCAGGCTCTTGATCTCGCCGGGCATGTCGAGCCGCGCCACCACGCTGCAGGTCTCACGGGTCAGTTGCCGCAGGCCCTTGCCTTCGGCACCCAGCACAAGCGCCAGCGGCTGCTGCAACGTTACTGCACCGAGATCCTCGGTCCCTTCGCTGTCCAGCCCAACCGTCATGAAGCCGCGGTCGTTCAACGCGGCGAGCGCGCGGGCGAGGTTTTGCACGGTAACCAGCGGCACCAGTTCCAGCGCGCCGGAGGCGGATTTCGCCAGCACGCCGGTGGCCTCCGGGCTGTGGCGGGCCGTGGTGACGATCGCCTTCACCGCAAACGCCGCCGCCGAGCGCATGATGGCGCCGACATTGTGCGGATCGGTGATCTGGTCGAGCACCAGCACGATGCCTTCCTGGGCCAGCGTATCGATGTCAGGCGAGGGCAGGGGCTCGGCCTCCGCCAACAGCCCCTGATGCACGGCGTCGGGCCCGAGCCGCTGGTCGATCGCGTTCGGCCGGACGATTTCGGGGGGAACGCGGGTGTCGATATTCTCGTCCGCCAGCCGCCGGGCGGCGTTTTCGGTCAGGAACAGTTTTCGGATCTGCCGTTCCGGGTTGGCCAGCGCCGCCGAAACGGTGTGCCAGCCATAAAGAATCACCGGCCCGTCAGCGCTCGAATCCCGGTCCCGGTGACCCGGCGGACGGGCGAATTTCCGCCCTTTTTCGAAGGGTTTGCCGCCGCCACGGCGGAACGGCGGTTTTCGGTCGCGATCGCTCATGGGGAGCTTGTGTCACGGGGGCCCGAATATGGCAATTTGGGCTCATCAGATGCGTTTTTGGCGGGCTCCGTTGGTTGACTTTGCCATCCCGCTTCGCCCATAAACGCGCCGGTCGAAGCCGGTTCTAAACGGGCTTTCGGCCTCAGCGTCATCCATGGTCCGGCCCTCCGCCACTCGGGCGGTCGGTTCCTGATGCTGACGGACGGGGAAGTGTCCCGAGTGGCAAAGGGAGCTGACTGTAAATCAGCCGCCGTATGGCTTCGAAGGTTCGAGTCCTTCCTTCCCCACCAGCCTTCGCTCGCGAAGCGAGAGAAGGCTGCCACGCCGAAGCCCAAAGGGCGAAGGCGGGCTGTGGCCGCGAGCTCCGGCTCGGCAAGCCACGCGGAGACCGTCAGTCCGGAGCGTGTCCGGCGGGCGCTTCCTGGCCGATCCAGAGTCTAGTTATCCCGAACGACCCGAAAGCCGTTCGTATAGAACCTTACATTCTGGTCGTATTTGAATCGCGCGGCGGAGCGCAGATAGCGGGGATCGTTATTGAAGGATCCACCGCGCAGTACGCGCTCGCGGCATTGCGGCTTGATCCACGCCGATCCGTCGGTCGGGGCACCCTTGTAATTGTCGCTCCAGCAATCCTCGACCCACTCCGCGGCATTCCCCGCCATGTCGTAGACCCCGAAGGCATTGGCCGGAAACGATCCGACATCGATCGCCTTCTTCACGGGATCGCTGGTGCAGCCGATACAGTTGGCCTTGTCCTTGTCGACGGCCCGACCCCAGGGATAGGTGGTTGTCGAGCCGGCTCTGGCGACATATTCCCATTCGCTTTCCGTGGGGAGGCGATAGGTCTTTCCGGTCTTCTGCGATAGCCACGCGACATAGCTCTTGGCGTCGTCCCAATCCAGGTCCGTGACGGGGCGCCGGCCGCGCCCGAGGCTGCGATCGTCAGGCTTTTGCTTGCAACCGCCTTCGGCGAGGCACGCGTCCCACTCCTCGAACGTCACCTCGCGGCGGCCGATATAGAACGGCTTTCGAATCGAGACATGATGAACAGGCGCCTCGAAATCGAACATCTCGCTCGAGCCCATCTCGAAGGTGCCGGGCTGTATGAGCACGACTTCAGGACATTGCGGGCAATCACGGATGACTGACTGCTGGGGTGCTGCTGGCGCCGCCGCGGCGGGAGGGGGAGCGACTGGCGGCGGCGCAGGTGGAGGCGGCGGGGCGCTGGCCGTCTTCGGCTGGTTGCCGCCTTCGATCTGCTGCAGACGCGCGCGCGCCGCAGCGGCAAAGGGTCCATCGGGATAGGAGTCGAGATACGCCTTGAAATCGGCGGCGCTGTCGCTGCCCTTGATCGTGTCCCAAAAACCTTGTTCGAGCGAATCGGCGGCACGAACCGGCTTGCGTGCCGAACTGATGACCAGCTCCGGCGCCGGCGAGGATTCCCAGACCATCTGCTTGTCGCGCGTGGCCTGGGCGACGGCCGTTCGAACCCGCTTGAGCGCTTCCCTGAAGGGTAATCCCTGGACCTTGGCCTGCTTGATCAATTCGACGGCGAACAGGTTGGCGTCGCGCGGCGTGTCGCCGACGACTTCCCCCGGGGGCACCGGATAGACGACGGTCACGCCTTGTATCGGCGGTTGGTTGGAGAGTCCGCGGAACCGAGGCAGTATCGCCTGCTGCCAGGGATTTTTGCGTGCAGCATCGAGAATGACGACGCAACCGGCCGGACGCGAGACGATCAGCGGATCAAGGATGAGGTCGATATCGATGCCCTCGACACGGATGTCGGCCTCGTTGGCAATTTTCGAATCGACCGCCAGCAGGAAGTTGCGATCCTGGTAGCGGATGGCGTGACCGCCGAAATAAACCACGGCGGTGACGCCCCAGCCCAGTTTCTTGGTGAAGGCACCGACCGCGGCCTCCATCTCCGCGCGCTTGGCGTTTTCCGCGTAGACCACGTCGAAGCCGCCTTCGCGCAGAACATCGGCGAAGGCACGGGCATCGGTGGGTGCCGAAGCGACCGGCGACGCGTAAGCGCCATTGCCGATCACAAGCGCTACCCGTCTGGGTTCGTCGGTCGTGCTCTGGCCAAAGGCCGTTGCGTTCGCCATCAGCGACATAAGCAACGCAAGTGCCATCAGGCGCACGCCCATCATGGCGCCGATCCGGACGGACCGGCCGCCTGATCCAGCTCCGCTTTCGGAAATCGCTGTCCGGCTAGCGCACATAGATCGTGATCTTCTTCGATATAACCGGAGGCTGATGCGCCACGTGCTCGTGGTCGCCGAGCAGCAGTTGCAATGTGTGCGTTCCCTGAGGCAGCGTCAGCACCACTTCGGTCTGCCCGCCTCCCAAATGAATGTGATTGTAATCGGAGGGGATCGGCTGATCGAGCGGCACCATGTCGGTATCGATCAACAAATGATGGTGGCCGGTGAACGGCTTGACGACGCCGGCGGGAGCGACGCCCATCTCCTTCAGCCCGATCTTGACCGTAAAGCGCTCGGGAACGCGCAGGCCATCGACAGGATAGTGAAAATAGACCTGGGCCGACGGCGCGGACGCAACCCGGTCCATCGCTCGCGCCGGCGCGATCTGCAGCGGTGTCGGCGCTGGCGCGAGTGCAATAATCGAAAAAAATAATAGCCCGGTCGCAAATCGTCCGTGGCGCATGGTTACTCACTTATCTTCTACGGGATCGCTTTCGTACCGTCTTGACGAAAACCTCGATACGTTCGGAAATCACCGGCGGATCATGCGGGATATGGCGCTCGTCAGCCAGAATCAATTGAAGCGTATGCTTGCCCGGGGAAAGCGTGATCTTCTTCTCGGTCTGGCCGTTGCCGAAATGAATGTGGTTCAAATCACTTGGCAGCGGCTGATCCAGCGGCGGCGTCTCGACATCGATCAAAAGGTGATGATGGCCCGTGTTGGGCTTGGCAATTCCCGCGGGCGCAACGCCCATGTTGCGCAGGCCGAAGCGTATCGTCGAGTTCGGATAAATGCTTTCGCCCTTGGTCGGGTAAACGAAATAGACGGCAGCGTCGGGCGGCGAGGGCTGGCGGCCTTCCTTGGGGGCGGCCTGCGCGGCCTTTTCCGGCGCGGCATTCGCGACGCGGACGCGGATGACCTTGGAGTAGATCGGCGGATCGTGGGGAAGATGTTCGTGGTCGCCCAGCAATAGCTGCAGCGTATGCTCACCGGGCGCCAGCGTGATTTCCGTCTCGGTTTGGGCGCGGCCGAAATGCAGATGGTTGAGGTCGCTCGGGATCTCCCGATCGAGCGGCGGAAGCGGGGTATCGATCAGCAGGTGATGATGTCCGCTGTTGGGTTTGTTGGTGCCCGCCGGCGCCAGGTCCATTCCGGAAACGCCGAACTTCACCTTCACGTTACGGCCCACCGTGGCGCCGTCCGCAGGCTCTACCAGGAAGACACTGGCGCCAGCCGGCGCGGGCGTTCGGGTCTTTTCGACGGTCGCCGCGTCGACCCTGACGCGGATCTGCTCGGACACGACAGGCGGATTGTGCGGAATGTGAGCGTGATCACCTAGCAGGAGCTGCAAAGTGTGCTCTCCTGCGGGCAGCGTGATCTCGGCTTCGGTCTGACCGTTGCCAAAATGAATGTGATTGAAATCGCTCGGGATCGGCTGATCGGCCGGCGGTAATCCCGTGTCGATGAGAAGGTGATGATGACCGGTATTCGGCTTTATTATCCCTGCGGGCGCGATCTCCATGTTCTCGATCCCGAAACGGATCTTGACCTTGGAGGGGATCGTCGTGCCGTCCTTGAGGTCGACGAAATATATCCTGGCTTTTGCGGCCGAAGGACTTCTCGCTGGAGCGGGCTGCTGTGCGCCAGCCTCGAATCGAGCCTCCATGGCCATGGCAACAAGAATAATAACCAAGCAGAGGCTTGCAAATCGACCCATGACCAGCTCCCGCATGACGCTAACATGGGCCTCGAGGATCAACAAGTTGGCACGGGAAAGCGCGATTGTTCAGCAAGCGCCGGGTCGTCATGCCGTCGGTCGCCCGCTATCCGAAAAACGCCAACGCGAGCTGACCATTCATGGCCGCACGAGGGCGGGCCGTACATTGAAATCAGGCCCCAATTAGCCTATTCTGCGGCGGTCATGCGTATAGATGCCGCGATCCGGTGCTTCGCTGTTGGTCTCGTGGTCGCGTTCGGCCTGCTGGCCGAGGCGCGCGCCGCCGAACCGCGCGTCGCTCTCGTGATCGGCAATGGCGCATACCGCTCGGTTCCGGAGCTCGACAACAGCCGTAACGATGCGGACGACATATCCGAGCAACTCAAGCGCGTGGGCTTTGCCGTCATCGACGGCCGCGACCTCGACAGGTCGGCGATGTATGCCGCGCTCGGCCGCTTTGCCCAGCGGGTGAGGGGCACTGATGCGGGCCTGGTCTACTATTCCGGACACGGTATGCAGATCAACGGCCAGAACTATCTGGTGCCGGTCGACTTGAAGCTGGCAGGAGGGAGCTCATTTACGCCGTTCGACCTGGTCAAGCTCGACGACGTCGTCGAAGCGCTCAACTATACTGCGGGTGTCAAGCTGCTGGTGCTGGACGCTTGCCGGGATAATCCTTTCGCGAACAGCGTGGCGGATAACAAGGGCAGTCGCGGTATCGGCGCGACGCGTGGCCTGGCCAAGATCGAGCGCTCGCAGGGAATGCTGATCGCCTATTCGACGCAATCCAACAGCGTCGCCGCCGACGGTATCGGCCGCAACAGTCCTTTTACCGCCGCGCTGGTGCGGGAGATCCAGGTCCCCGGGCTTGAGGTGGCGACCGTGTTTCGCCGTGTCGCGATCAACGTCAACCGCGAGACCCAGGGCGCGCAGACTCCGGAATTGTCGGTGTCGCTGCTTCAGGACTTTTATCTCAATCCGCAGGAGAGCGATATTGACGCCTGGAAAAAGCTTGGGCCCTCGGCCGGCGCCGCCGACCTGAGGCGATTTATTTCAGCGTTCCCCCAGAGCGTCCTGCTTGATGCGGCTCGCGCGCGACTGGACGCGATGGAGAATGCCAGCGAGCGGGAACGGTTGGCCCGCGAATACGCCGACAAGGAACTTCGCCTGCGCCGGGATCTCGAAGCCGCCGAAGCCGGCTACAAGAAGGCGATGTCGGAATTGTCGGAGCGCCGGGATCGGGATGAGCGCGAGAAACTGGCGGACATGAAAGCGGGCCAGATTCCGGCCGCAGCGACCGTGCCGGCCCTGGCGGGGTTCGGTTCGGGCAAGGCACCGGTCGCCGCCGGTCCGTCGCGCGCCGATATCGAGCGGGAGCAGGCGTCGAAAGAGCTGGCCGCGAAAGAGCAGGCGGCCAAAGAACAGGCTGCCAAGGAACAGGCTGCCAAGGCGGAGCAGGAGCGGTTGGCCTCGCAGGTCGCCGCATATGAGGCCGACAAGGCGCGACTGGCCGAAGAGCGGCAGACGCTTGAGCGCGTGATGACCGAGAGGCTCGCCCGCGCGCAGGCTGAACGCGAGCGCGCGGAAAAAAGAGTTGCGACGGAAACGGCGCGCTTACCGGTATATGCACTTGAGCAGTCCCGCACGACGGCGCCGGCGCCGCGGCGGCGCGCTGCGGCCAGCTGCCAGGAGATCAACGCCCGGGCACAGCTTGGCGACCTTTCAGAGACCGATCGCGATGCGCTGCGAAATTGCCGTTGATCGCGATCGGAAATTGGATATCGAACCGACTTATTTGTGCTTGCAGCCGGCACATTATGGATAGGCCTTTTGCGAATTGGAGACGATGCGTGACGCTACTGGCGCGAACGTCGAAACTCATGGCGTGTGCAATCTGTTGTTTGCTGGCCGGCGTCATGGCGGCGTTCCCGCAAAGCGCGCCGCCGCCCGCGGCAGGCACGCAGGCCGCACCGCCTCCGCCGCCGACACCGGTGCCGTTCGACGACGCGCTGCTGCGCGCGGCGAATGACCTGTTTTCGAAAGCCAACCTCCCGGCGGGCAACGAAAAGATAGAACTGGTCGTCGACCCGCTGATCGACGGCATCAGCGGCGCCCAATCGACCGCCACTCGATTGATGCAGAATCGTATCGTGGCGCTGGTCGGTAAATCCTATCCGCGTTTCGAGGTGCGTCCGTTCTCTACCGAGGCATTGTCGCGTGCTCCCGTCGTGCTGATCGGCACCTTTACCGCGATCAACAATGCGGGCGCCGCCGACGGGCCGCGTGACGCCTACCGGATTTGCCTCGCGCTTGCCGATCTTCGCAGCAAAAGCATCGTGTCCAAGGGTGTGGCTCGCGCGAAGCCCGAGGCGATCGACGTGACGCCGACGCCGGCGTTCGCGGACACCCCGGTCTGGGCGACCGATCCGGCCACCAGCCTTTACATCAAGGCCTGTCAGGGCACCAAACCCGGCGATCCCATCGATCCGATCTACGTCGAGCGGATCGGCACGTCGTCGCTGATCAGCGACGCCATCCTGGAATACGATGACAAGCGCTATCGGGAAGCGCTGGCGTTCTACAGAACCGCGCTCAAGATGACGGGCGGAGATCAGCTGCGCGTCCGTTCCGGCATTTATCTGGCCAACGCGAGGCTCAACCGGCGGGATGACGCGACCGATGCCTTCGGCAGCCTCGTCGATTACAGTCTGGCCGGAAAGAAGTTGTCGGTACGCTTCCTGTTCAAGCCGGGCTCAACCCAGTTCGTGGATGATCCGCAGATCGCGGCGCCGTATCCGATGTGGCTCAGTCAGATCGCCATACGGGCGTCCCGGCGCAACAGCTGCATGAATGTCGTCGGTCACACCTCGAAGAGCGGGCCGCCGCAGGTGAACGAGCGGCTTTCGGTGCTGCGCGCGCAATATATCAAGGATCTGCTGCAGAGCAGCTCTCCCGGCCTTGCCGAGAAGTTGAAAGCGACCGGCGTCGGCTCCAGGGAAATGCTGATCGGCACCGGCCGGGATGACGCAAGCGATGCGATCGACCGGCGCGTTGATTTCAGCGTTTCGGACTGTTGAGCCCGCAGGCGGGTGTAGCCGAGAGTTTCGGATCGGCAAGTCATCCACCTTGAACTCTCCCGCCGCGGCCGCCTCGGACTCAGCTACTTCTGCGCGTTGGAGAAAGCCGTTTCGAGCACGTCGCCGATCGGCTGCCAGGTGCGGCCGTCGAATTGAATCAGCCGCAGGTGTTTGATCGGCCGGAAGTTCCAGGGGCCGGTGCTGATCTTGATCCCGGGCAGCAACATGGAGCCCTGGTAGTCCTGGAGGGCCGCCGCCTGCTTCATGACGTTCTCGCGAGACAGGTCGCTGCCGCACTGTTTGAGCACCTGGGCCAATGTCTCGGCGGCGGCGTAGCCGAACACGGCGGCGCTGTCGTCCTTGCCGCCGGCTCGGTTATATTTTTCGATGAATGTCTGCCAGTCCCTGGCGGCTTGCTCGTCCTTCCAGGCCGGATCATTTGGATCCTTCAGGAAGGCGGCTGTAATGACGCCCAGGGTGCTTTCCTGCCCGGCAGGCTTTGGCGCCGTCGCAATCGATGCAGCCATATGGTTCAGTATGAACACAGGATGCCAATTGAGATCCGCCGCTATTCGGACGACTTTCGCGGCGTTTGCAGGCACCCCTGCAAATACAAAAACGTCCGCTCCCGATCGCTTCAAGACCGATACGTGCGTGTCCAGATGCTCATCTGCGATATCGTAGGCGATGTCGACCCTGATCATCCGGGCGATGTTACCGAGCCCGTCTTCCAACCCCTTGAACAGTTCTCGACCGAAATAATCGTTCTGCCAAAGAGCTACGATCTTTTTTCCGGGGTAGGACGCCTGGATGTAGTTGGCGTAGATGCGCCCCTCTTCCCGAATGGAGGGCTGCCAGCCCATCGTCCACGGGAACATCGATGGATCGCTCAGATGATCGTCTCCCGAGGCGACAAAGAGTTGAGGAATTTGCCTTTCATTCAGGTATGCGCGCACGGCAAAGTTTCCCGGCGTTCCGAACGAACCGAACATCGCGAGGACGTCGTCTTTCTCGATAAGGCCGCGTGTAAGGTTCAGCGCGGTCGACGGATCGGATTTGTCATCATATGAGATGAAGCGCACCTTGCGGCCGTTGATCCCGCCGCGCTCGTTGATCATCTCGAAATACGCCGCTTCGGCTTTTCCAATCGCTCCGAAGACCTGCAAACTCCCGCTATAAGGCATAACATTGCCGATGCGAATTTCAGTGTCGGTTACGCCGGGATCGCGCACCCGCTCGGAGATCGCGCTTAATGACGCAAGCGCCAAGACAATCGCAATCAGCGTTCGGACTCTGGTTTGCATCGGATGAACTCATTTACAAAAAGAGTGCAGCCAGATTTCGAGACATATTGAACGCGCTCGGCTTGATTTAGATCAAGGCCGGGAGATTGACGGCAGCGTGGTCGTCATTGACGAGAATGGATGAGCCCTTCGTGCCAGGCGGCTCATGCCGAAAACAGGGAGACAGCCAGCAGCCGGCTCCGCAAAACGTGATGCGATGAGCCTACGCCGTCGATCGGTTGTGTCAACGAATTCGCTTTTGTTCCTCGAAGCCTCAGCCCTGACCGCCTTCCTCAGCGGTTTCCGGCAAGGATTCTCCAGGGATATAACGCCTGATCGGTCGGATCTCGTAGACGGCGGACGGATTGACCCGGCGCAGGTCGCGCGCGACATCGAGCGCGGCGTCCGCGTTGTCGCAGTTCACCACATACAAGCCCAATAGCTGCTCCTTGGTCTCGGCAAACGGCCCGTCGATCACCATTCCGTTGCCCGGTCCGCGCAGGGTGCGGGCCTCCGCCGTGCCACCCAGCCGCGCCGACGGCCCGAGCAGCTTGTTCACGTTGAGCCGGTCATGCACCGCGAGCAGGCCGGTCATAACGGCCGCATCCTGTTCCGGTGTCCAGGACGTTACCTCGGCTTCGACGTGGTAGGCGAGAATGGCGTAGAGCATCAAGTTTCTCCTGGTTGGGTTGGCCGGACTGGCTGCCCCCTCAAAGGACGATTCGGCCCCGATCATCCCGACATATGGGTCGCGATGAAGCATTCCGGAAACACGATATATCGGATCGCCCTTGAACGCGGGGTGACAGGCTCTCGACTGATGAACAGAACGCGAGCCAACGCGCCCCATTCAAGGAGACGGTCATGCGACGCCAGCCAGCCACGATCATCTGCGATGCGGCCAGATTGCGTGCACCACAGCCGGCATCGTCGCAAGCGGGCGATTGGCACGACGTCTCCGGCCATCACCGCTACTACGGCAGTTCGGCCGTCAATGGCGGCAAGCGCATCGTCGAAGACCGCCGCGGCCCGCGCCCGCGCATCAATCTTTGCGGCTTCTGACCCGTTCGGCAAGCCGCCCGGCAAATCACCAAAACAAATGAAAAAAGCGCGGCGGGATGGCTCCCGCCGCGCTCCAACCCTTGTACTCGCTGGTCCAGGCCTGAGAGCGCCCGGAGCCAGGCCTTCAAACGGGGCCTAGCGGGCGATCCCAGCGAGGTGACAGCGCTTGGTAAAAGACACTGGATCACCTCCTTTCATTGTTGATGGAAACATCAATATAGGCGGCGAATCGGCCCCTGTTAAGGGCCCGGACCGGCCGATAGGGTATCCCCGGGATGTTCGGACAGGACCGGCGGGGGCGGGTTGAGGCCGCCTGCATGGCGTGTTAGTTCATCGCCAGCGCGGGTGTAGCTCAATGGTAGAGCAGCAGCCTTCCAAGCTGAATACGAGGGTTCGATTC
>Ga0105241_10004164_pt1 | contig 10682 bp, 6 predicted proteins | sample KBSC64metaG_FD_80422 | JGI IMG/M metagenome (GOLD analysis project Ga0105241, IMG submission 80422) | Corn rhizosphere microbial communities from Kellogg Biological Station, Michigan, USA - KBS C6-4 metaG | ecosystem: Host-associated > Plants > Roots > Rhizosphere > Soil | place: Michigan, USA...
AGCGAGCTGACGGACTTGCCGCTGCCCGATTCGCCGACGAGGGCGACGGTCGCGTCGGGCGGCAGGCTGAACGAGATGCCTTTCACGGCCTCGAACGTGTTCTTTTTATCGGTCCGGAAGGACACGCGCAGGTCGCGCACCTCGAGGAGATTCATGTCGCTCATTTCAGTTTCGGATCCAGCGCATCGCGCAGCGCGTCGGCGAACAGCGAGAACGCCGTCACCAGCAGGGCCATGGCCGTGGCGGCCGCCGTCAGCTGCCACCATTTGCCGAGGATGAGTTCATTCTGCGCCTCGTTCAGCATGCTGCCCCACGAGACGACGCCCACCGGGACGCCGAAGCCGAGGAACGACAGGATCACTTCGGCCTTGATGAAGCCGACGACGAGGATCGACATCTGCACGAGGGCCACGTGCGACACGTTCGGGAAGATGTGCACGAACATCTTGCGCCAGCCGGACGCGCCGATGGCATCGGCCGCCAGCACATACTCCCGCGCCTTGTGCTTGATGTACTCGGCGCGGATCAGGCGGTACGGTCCCGTCCAGCCGGTGAGGCCGAGGATCAGCACGATCGTCAGCACGCCCTTCGTCTGCAGCACGGCGGCGACCGTCAGGATCATCAGGATCGAGGGAATCGCCGTGAATACGCTGTAGAACCAGTTGAACAGGTCGTCCACGCGCCCGCCGTAGAAGCCGGACAACGCGCCGAACAGCGTGCCCAGCGCCACGGCGACGAACGCGGCGACGAGGCCCACGACGATCGACGTCTGGCCGCCCTTGATGGTCTTCCGGATGACGTCGTGGCCCCATTTGTCGGCGCCGAACGGCAGCGTGGTCTTTTTGACGAGGTGCGTCGCATGGCCGTGCTTCGCCAGCTGCGCCTGCAATTCCACGATGTCGCCGGCGAGCGGATCGAATACGTTCGGCGGCACCGGCCGCTGCGGCTGCGCGAGCGCGGCCAGCGCGGGGTCAAGCCCCACGAACGTCGGCGGCGCGTAGTTGACGGCCACCTCGTCTTCCCAGTCGGCGGCCACGAACCCCGTCGCCGCGAGCACGACGGACAGGAGAAACAGGCCCACGACGGCGAGCGAGGCCATCGCGACGCGGTCGGCGCGCAGGCGGCGCCAGGCCAGGGTCCACAGACCGGGCGAGACGGTCGTCATGTGAGCTGCACGCGCGGGTCGACGGCCCGGTACATCAGGTCGGCGAGCAGATTAAAGACCATCGTCGCAAAGGCGACATAGACCGTGATCGCCTTGATGACGGGGAAGTCGCTGCGTTCGACAGCGAGGATCACTTCGCGCCCGATGCCGGGAATGCCGAAGAAGCGCTCCAGCAGGAACGCGCCGATCAGCAGCGCGGGCAGGTTGGCCATGACGTAGGTGATGATGGGGATGGCCGCGTTGCGCAGCACGTGCACCCACACGATGCGGCGCTCCGGCAGGCCCTTGGCGCGCGCCGTGCGCACGTAGTCCTGCCCCACCTCGTCCAGCACGAAGCTGCGGAACAGGCGCAGCGTGGGCGCCAGCGACACCGCGAGGCCGATCAGGATCGGCAAGGTGGCATAGCGCAGCAGGTTTTCCGTGAAATGCTCGCCCCAGCCCTGCACGGGGAACAGGCCCAGCTTGTACGCGAGACCGTACTGGAACACGATGATGTAGACAAGGATCGAGATCGACATGCCGACCGTGCATGCGACCATCACCAGGCGGTCCGTCAGCGAGCCGCGCACGAACGCGATGGCGAGCGCCAGCGCGATGCCGATCGTCGTCTCCAGCACCGTCAACGGCACGAGCACCGTCAGCGACGGCCCCAGGCGGCTCTGGATGATGTGCGACACCGGCTCGCCCGTCGCCCAGGCATTGCCGAAATCGAACGTCGCGATCTGCCTCACGAAGATGCCCAGCTGGACGTACCACGGCTCGTCCAGCCCCAGCTGGGCACGGATGTTCGCGATGGCGCGGGCGTCGGCCATCTTGCCCGCCAACAGGTACGAGGGGTCGCCGCCGACCCAGTTGAACAGCACGAACACCAGTACGACGACGCCGGCCATCGTGGGCAGCATTTGCCAGAGGCGCCGCAGGATATAAGCAAACATCGGGATTCCAGGATTCATCGAACGCGCCGTCACGCGGCGCGTTCGGAACTATAGACCAGATTGCGCCGCCCGATCGGTAAAAGATTTCATGGGGGCATAACCTGAGGGAAACACCATCTGTGGCGTTTACGCAATACGTAATGTCATCGTATTGACATATTGCATCTTCCAATGGTTTGATGCGTTGCCAAAATTTAATTATGGATTTTTGGCCAAACCGAGAGAGCCCACACACGAGCTTTTCCCGGTTCAATATGTGCATACCAAAAATATGCGGAATCGGGAACGCTCGATGCTCAACCTCACATCGAAGCCCCATTTGGAGTAGTAATGTATCAAAAGAAAGCAATCGCACAAGCAGTGACGCTCGCCCTCGCCTATGCGGCAATGGGCGCTGCACCGGCCGTGGCGCAAGACGCCCAGGGGCCGATCCAGCGTGTTGAAATCACCGGTTCGAGCATCAAGCGCGCCACCGCGGAGACGGCATCGCCGGTCCAGGTGGTCAGCCGTGAAGACCTCGCCAAGTCCGGCAAGGGCACCGTCGCGGAATACCTGCAGACCCTGACCTCGGACGGCGCCGGTTCGCTGCCGACCGGTTTCGGCAACGGCTTCGCCGCCGGCTCGACCGCCATCTCCCTGCGCGGCCTGGGCGCCACCTCCACCCTCGTGCTGTTGAACGGCCGCCGCATGGCACCGTTCGCGCGCGCCGACGACGGCCAGAAGAGCTTCACCGACCTGTCGACCGTGCCGATGGAAGCGGTCGAGCGCATCGAGATCCTGAAGGACGGCGCCTCGTCGACCTATGGCGCCGACGCGATCGCGGGCGTGGTCAACATCATCCTGCGCAAGGACTTCGTCGGCACGGTGCTCAAGGCCGAAGCGGGCGAATCGCGCTACCGCGACGCCGGCACCGGCAAGGCCTCCATCACCTGGGGCAAGGGTCACCTGGACGAAGACGGCTACAACGTCATGGTCAACGCCGAGTTCTACGGCAACGAAATGCTGATGAACAAGGACCGCAAGGACCGCGCCTGGATCGGCCACGGCGACATCCGTCCGTGGGGCTATCCCGCCAACACCCAGTTCGCCTACGGTTACATCACCCCGGGCGCGTCGCAGCCGAATCCGGCCGGCGCGCTGCGCGATCCGAAGACCGGCAACTACGTCTCGCTGCCGGGCTGCTCGCAGTTCTCCGTGACCACGGCACAGGATCCGGCCGGCGGCTGCCTGTGGTACGCCGACCAGTTCCGTTCGATGCAGCCGAAGATCGGCGGCATGAACTTCTACACCCGCTTCACGAAGAACCTGAACAGCGACCTGCAGTTCTACGCCGAAGCCGGTTACTCGAAACGCGACACCGAATTCACGCTGATCCCGCCGTCGACCAGCGGCACCATCGCCTTCCCGCCGAACGCGTCCAGCCCGACCGGCGTCATCAACTACGGCAACGCGATCCTGGTATCGCCGCTGCACCCTCAGAACCCGTACGGCGCCGCCGCCCGCGTGCGCTACTCGATGTTCGACGTCGGCCCCAGCACGCGCTCGGCCGACAATGAATTCTCCCGCTTCGTGTTCGGCCTGAAAGGCACGATGGCAGGCTGGGACTTCGACACCGGCCTCACGCACTCGCAGTCGGCGCTCGACCTCAACTACAGCAACATGATCAACATGAAGGTGCTGCAGGCCGCGCTGGGCGATCCGACCAGCCAGTACTTCCCGTACTACATCGGCACGCAGGCCGGCAAGAACCCGGCATCGCTGTACGCCGCGATGGTCACGAACGCCACGTCGCACTCGACCACCCAGCTGGATATCGTCGACTTCAAGGCTTCGCGCGAACTGATGCAACTGCCGGGCGGCGCCCTGGGCCTGGCGGTCGGCGGAGAATACCGCCACCAGTCGCTGGACAACCCGTCGCTGTCGGGTACGTCGGACGGTTCGATCAACTCGTCGTACGTGGCTGCCGCAGGCACCCAGAACGTGTCGGCCGTGTTCTTCGAAGTGGCCGCGCCGGTCATCAAGACGGTCGAGCTGAACGCCGCCGTCCGTTACGACAAGTACAAGGACTTCTCGTCGACCACGCCGAAGTTCGGCGCCAAGTGGACGCCGCTGAAGACGTTCGCGCTGCGCACCACGTACACGCAAGGCTTCCGCGCCCCGGGTCCGGCCGAATTCAGCCCGTCGAGCCAGAGCACCGGCAGCTCGTCCGTGCGTGACCCGATCCGCTGCCCGGGCGGCACCCCTGCCGCCGGCGGCGCCACCGCCGCCGACTGCGCGATCTCGATCGGTGCCGTCAAGGTCGGCAACCCGAACCTGCAGCCGGAGAAATCCAAAGGCTACACGCTGGGCATGGTGTGGGATCCGTTCGACGGCACCGCGCTGTCGCTGGACGCCTTCAAGATCAAGCGTTCCAACGAGATCAACCCGCTGTCGTACGTGGAAGCCGCCGCCCTGCCGACCGCCGTCCGCAACGACAACAACCTGGTCGTGAACGGCGTCGCGATCCCGAACACGGGCACGCTGCTGCTGTCGAAGGCACCGTACCAGAACTCGAGCTTCACCGAGGTCAAGGGCGTCGACCTGGACGTCAAGCAGCGCTTCCGCCTGGGCGACTACGGCCGCGCCACCGTGGGCCTGACCTGGACCCACGTCGCGTCGTGGGTGCGCGCCGAGAAGAACGGCACGCGCTACCAGTACGCCGGCACGCACGGCAACTGCGACACGTCGGATTGCGCCGGCACGCCGAAGGACAAGATCAGCACCACGCTGTCCTGGGACCGCCAGAACCTGAACGTGACCGCGACCGCGAACTACCGCGCCGACATGCAGAACGTGTACTTCGCGGGCGACATCTGCGCCTCGCAGTTCGCGGACAAGTCGCCGGCACCGGGCAACTGCCGCCTGGCGTCGTTCACGACGATCGACCTGTCGGCCCGCTACCAGGTGACGCCGCAGCTGCAGGTCTACGGTTCGATCCAGAACCTGTTCGACAAGATCGCACCGCTGGATCCGCTGACCTACGGCGGCATGAGCTACAACCCGATGGACGCCAGCGGCGCCATCGGCCGCTACTTCAAGGCGGGCGTGCGTTTCCAGTTCTGATCGGCTGAACGCAAACCATGAAAAAACCGCCGCCGGCTGCGAGGCCGGCGGCGGTTTTTTTTACCTTGAAGCGGGGTTCAGGCGTCGTCGCGCAAGCGGCGCTGGCGCACGCTGGCCGCCAGGTCTTCCAGCACGGCGATGCTGGTGTCCCAGTCGATGCAGCCGTCCGTGACGGACTGGCCGTACGTCAGTTCCTTGCCCGGCACGAGATCCTGGCGGCCGCCGACGAGGTGCGACTCGACCATCACGCCGACGATGCGCGTGTCGCCCGCCGCGATCTGGCGGCCGATGTCGGCGCACACGGGCACCTGGTTCTGCGGGTTCGTGCTGCTGTTGGCGTGCGACGCGTCGATCATCAGGCGGCCCGCGAGACCGTTCGCGGCCAGCTGCTTGCAGGCTTCCTCGACGCTGGCGGCGTCATAGTTCGGCGTCTTGCCGCCGCGCAGGATGATATGGCAGTCCTCGTTGCCCGCCGTCGACACGATCGCCGAGTGGCCACCCTTCGTCACGGACAGGAAGTGGTGCGCCTGCGACGCCGCCTTGATCGCATCGGCGGCGATCTTGATGTTGCCGTCGGTGCCGTTCTTGAAGCCGACCGGGCACGACAGGCCCGACGCCAGCTCGCGGTGCACCTGCGACTCGGTGGTACGGGCACCGATCGCGCCCCAACTGATCAGGTCGGCGATGTACTGCGGGCTGATCACGTCGAGGAATTCGGTGCCGGCCGGCAGGCCCAGCTCATTGATGTCGCGCAGCAGCTCGCGCGCCATGCGCAGGCCGTCGTTGATGCGGAAGCTGTTGTCCATGTACGGGTCGTTGATCATGCCCTTCCAGCCGACCGTGGTGCGCGGCTTTTCGAAATAGACGCGCATGATCACTTCCAGCTCGCCGGCGAAGCGGCGGCGCTGCTCGACGAGGCGGCGGGCGTACTCCAGCGCGGCGTTCGGATCGTGGATCGAGCACGGGCCGATCACGACCATCAGGCGGTCGTCCTGGCCGTGCAGGATGCGATGCAGCGCCACACGCGCCTGCGACGCGGTCTGTTCGGCCTCCGGCGTCACCGGGAATTCGCGGATCAGGTGCGAGGGGGGCGTCAGTTCCTTCATTTCGCGGATGCGTAAGTCGTCGGTGCGAGGCATTGCTGTTCTCCGTTCTGATCTGTGCTGATCTGTGATTGATATTTCTGAACCGTAAAAAAAAAGACCGCCTGCTCGGCGGTCTCTTGGAATCTTGTATCGGACTTCGTTCTGTTACTGCGTGAACCTGCCGCTACTCCACCGCCGTCGGGCTGGAATGGCTAAACCAAAAGTGAAAGGTAAAGAAGACGGCGTGGCGCATGTTGGAGTTCCGATTAGTCGATTGACTATAACAACATTGCGGCGACGTTGGCAAGACTTTATTTGCCCTTTGATCTGTCGGCTGCGGTTGCCTATACAGGCGATCGGTTGCGTCAACCAGACACCCTCTTCCACTCTCCCCAGCACGCTTGAGAGATGTCAGTTGCCTCTTCAGTCGGGATGCAAGAGTTGCAACGGGCCCCGGCGGCATGCACACCGGGTCGACATTCCCCCATCGCATTGGAGTCTGGACATGACTGAAACCCCGATATGCCGAACGATCCGCCGCCTGTTCGCGGGCGGGGGCGCCATCGGCCTCGCGCTCCTGGCACTGCCGGCGCCGGCCCAGGAAGCCGCACCCAAGCCGGTCCCGCGCGTCGAGATCACCGGCTCGAACATCCGCCGCTCGGAAGCCGAAACGGCGTCGTCCGTGATCACCGTCAACCGCGCCGACATCGAACGGTCCGGCAAGGCCACCGTGGCCGAGCTGCTGCAGACCCTCGCCGTCGACAACCAGGGTTCCGTGCCGACCACGTTCGGCAACGGTTTCGCCGCCGGCGCGTCCGGCATCTCGCTGCGCGGCCTCGGCGCCGCGTCCACGCTCGTGCTGCTGAACGGACGCCGCATGGCCCCGTACGGCCTCGCGGACGACGGCCAGAAGCAGTTCACCGACCTGAACGTGATCCCGACGGATGCCGTCGAGCGCATCGAGGTCCTGAAGGACGGCGCGTCCGCCATCTACGGCTCGGACGCCATCGCCGGCGTCGTCAACATCATCCTGCGCCGCGATTTCCAGGGCAACACGGTGCGCTACTCGCGCGGCTTCAGCGAGGAGTGGGACGGCAAGCGCACGAACATCGCGTTCACCAAGGGCATCGGCAGCCTCGACGCCGACCGCTACAACTTCCTGTTCAGCCTCGAGTACAAGAAATTCGACGAGATCTGGTACCGCGACCGCTCCGACCGCGACTGGATCGGCCGCAACGACCTGCGCAACTGGGGCTATTCGGCCGACCAGACGCTGGGCGGCACGGGTGCCATCCTCGCCGGCACCGGCACGGCCGGCAGCGCCATCAACGGCAACGTGCGCAATCCGGCCGATCCCACCAACTACTACAACCGCGGCAACCTGCTCGCCCCCGGCTTCACGCGCACGTTCCCCGGCGCGGCCTGTTCCAATTTCACGAGCCACCCACAGGGCGATCCCGGCGGCGGCTGCCTGATCGACGGGTCGCTGCAGTACAACCAGATCGAGCCGAAGCAGGAAAACCTGAGCTTCTTCCTGCGCGGCACCTGGCAGCTGAACCCGGCGGTCCAGCTGTACAGCGAGCTCAACTGGTACACGAGCCAGACGGATTCCTCGACGACCCCGTCCACCGTCAGCGCCTCCGTCGGCTACCCGGGCGGCCCCGTCAACAACGCCGTCGTCCAGCTCGGCCCCGACCATCCGGACAACCCGTACTTCGGCACGGCGGCGCGGATCCGCTACCTCGCGGCCGACGTCGGCCCGCGCGTCTCCAACATCGATTCCAACTTCGTCCGCTGGGTCGGCGGCGCCAAGGGCACGAACTACGGCTGGGATTGGGATTCGGCCCTGCTGTACTCGCACAACCACGTCAACAATTTCCAGACGGGCTACCTGCAGCGCGACGTCGCCTTCGCCCTGCTCGACCCGTCCCCGGCCAACGTGGCGGCGGCGGCGGCCCACAGCCCGGCCTATGCGGGACTGGCGCCGGGCACCTACTGGCGCATCGGCGAAAATGCCGGGCTGAATGCGCCCTCGTTGTACGCCGCCCTGTCGCCGGGAATCGTCAACACGGCCAACACCAAGGTGGCCCAGATCGACTTCAAGGCCACGCGCGAGTTCGGCGGCATGCCCTACCTGGCCGGCAACCTGGGCCTGGCGCTCGGCACCGAGTTCCGCCACGAGATGACGGAACTGCTGCCCACGACCGGCACGGAGCGGGGCAATATCATCGGCCTGGGCTATTCCGCCTATTCCGGCAGCCGCAACGTGTTCGCACTGTACGGCGAAGCGCTGGCGCCGCTGCCCTACCACCTCGAAGCGTCGGCCGCCATGCGCTACGACCACTTCACCGACGTCGGCAGTGCGTACACGCCGAAGGTCGGCTTGAAGTGGACACCCACGCGTGAATTCGCCCTGCGCGGCACGTTTGCGCGCGGCTTCCGTGCCCCGAGTCCGGCCGAGAACGGCGCCGGCGGCCTGGCCGCATTCTCGACCGCGGCCGACCCCGTGCGCTGCGCGCTGGGCGTGACGAGCAGCTGCAACCCGGCGTCCGTCGCGCTGATCACGTCGCCCAACCCGGACCTGTCGCCGGAACACTCGAAGAGCTATACGCTGGGCATGATCTGGGATCCGCTGCCGCGCACGAGCATCTCGGTCGACTACTGGAAGATCAAGCGCAGCGACGAGATCAACCAGGAACAGGTCGACGCCGCCATCGCCGCCGGCCACGTCGCGCGCGACCCCGGCAGCGTGAGCGCCATTCCCGGCGACCCCGGCCAGATCACCGCCGTGCTGACGCGCTACGTCAATTCCGCCCAGAGCAAGGTGCGCGGGCTCGACGTCGATGCGCGCTACAACCACCGCCTGCCGGACACCTGGGGCAATGCCACGTTCGACGTTAAGTACACGCACATTTTCGAATGGCTGCGCACGGAACAGGACGGCACCTCGCGCGAGTTCGCGGGCACGCACGGCAATTGCGACGTCACCAACTGCACGGGCACGCCGGCCGACAAGTTCAACATGCGCTTCGGCTGGGATCACCAGAACTGGCGCGTGTCGCTCAACATCAACTACCGTGCCCCGCTCGAGAACCGCTTCTTCCGCGGCGACCCGAGCGGCTGTGCCGTCACCTTCGCCAACGGCGCCGATGCACCGAACGGCTGCGAACTGGCGTCGTTCACGACGGTCGACCTGGTGGCGCGCTGGAAGCCGTTGCCTGCGCTGGAAGTGTTCGGCTCGATCCAGAACCTGTTCGACAAGGTCGCGCCGCTCGACCCGCTGACCTATGGCGCCCAGGCGTACAACCCGCTCGACTACGAAGGTGCGCGCGGGCGTTATTACACGGTGGGGGTGCGCTATTCGTTCTGAGACTGGTCAGTCACCGGGCCCTTCACCTGGCATTGTGTCGGCCATCAGCCGCAGTTCTTCGGGCGTCAGCTCTTCGGGCTTCTTGCCTTCGAGGCCGTCGAAGTCGTCCGGTTGCTGGTCGCCCTGTTGCGCCTGCGTGGAACCCGGCGCTGGCGGTTCGCTCGCGTCCTGTGGTTGCGCACCGGTTTGCGGCGCCTGCGCGCCCGTGTGTAGCACTTGATCGTTGGACATGACCTGCTCCTTGATACGGTTGATCCATGTCGGCCAAGTGTGGCACAGGGCGCTATCTTATGGCGTCCGCATCGGCCGGCACGCCGCGGCCGCGTCTCAGTGCTGGTCCGGTATTGCCGGTGGCGTATCGGGAACAGGCGTCGCAATCGGCACGGCGGCAGGTTCGGCGGCAGGCGCCGCGGCGGGGGCGAGACGGTCGAGACGGAGCCAGCCGTTGGCCTCGCGCCCCGTGCGCGGATTGCGGTAAGCGACGTCGGCAAAATCGCCGTAGACATGGAGGACAGTCAGCACATCGCCCGGAATCACGAACAACGCCGGCAGACGGCACTCGTCCAGCGGCGCCGTGTGGAACCAGGCGCGGCCCGATCCGGTCACGACTCTTCCGCCCTGCCCGGTCGCCAGCGGTGTCCAGCGCGACGCGGCCGTGACCTGCGCCGCTTCGCAGCGGGTCAGCACGTTGGTGAGTTCCTTCATGTGACCGGGCATCGACACGAACTCGTGCACGACGGGATCGCGCTGCGGTTGCGCCGCGCCCTCCTGCGCCAGCTGAATGACGAGCCGGTCGCCCGCCCGGCGCGCGCCGAACGCGGTCAGGCAATCGCCGAACGGCGCCGACATCGTCGCCTCATCGCCCGGTCCGACCTGCAACACGACGAAGCGGTGACGGCATTGGGGGTCCGGCAGCACTGCATCGACGAGCACGTAGTCGGCATCGTCCTGCACGGACAATTTGACGAGGCCGGCAGTACCGTCGACCTGCCCGAGCGATGCGCCGCGCAAGCGGATATCGGAGC
>Ga0105241_10004167_pt1 | contig 10674 bp, 8 predicted proteins | sample KBSC64metaG_FD_80422 | JGI IMG/M metagenome (GOLD analysis project Ga0105241, IMG submission 80422) | Corn rhizosphere microbial communities from Kellogg Biological Station, Michigan, USA - KBS C6-4 metaG | ecosystem: Host-associated > Plants > Roots > Rhizosphere > Soil | place: Michigan, USA...
CCCACGCTTGCCGCCCGGTGGACCCCGGCACAAGGCCGGGGTGACGATCAGTTCGGTCGCGTTCGACTTGCTCAATACGGACCCTCACCCCACCCGCTCAACCGTCACGCTCTGCGACAAACACTCCGCCTCACCAAAGATGGTCATGAAGCTGATATCGGTGGCGTCCCGCCCGACCCCGATCCGCACCAGCCCCTCGACCGGCGCCAGGCCGGTGGGGTCGATCAGCCGCCATGCGCCGTCCAGCCATACTTCCACCACCGCATGGAAATCGGGCGGATCGAGTCGCCAGGCATAGGCCGCGACCATCCGCGCGGGGATGTCGGCGGCGCGGACGAAGGCGATCAGCAGGTGCGCGAAATCGCGGCACACGCCGCGATGCGCGACATAGGTGTCGGCGGCGGTGGTGGTCGCGTCGCTCGACCCGACGACATAATCGAGATGGCCGCGGATCCATGCCGCCATCGCCTCTACCCGGTCGCCGCCCGACAACGCGCCGAACTCGCGCCGGACGAGCGCGTCGAACCGGTCGGATTCGCAATAGCGGCTGGGGAACAGGAACGGCACCACGTCCGCCGGCAGCAGCTTGATGTCGTCGGCGGCGAGGCCATGGAGCGTCGCGCCGGGACGATCGACCTCCACCGTCGCGGTGTAATGCGCGGTCACCCGCCCTTCCCCCCGCGTCCAGGTGCGCCGCCCCAGCCCGTTATCCGCCGGGATCGGGCGCAATGCCTCTACCCCGCCGATCCGCAACAAATCGGTGACCAGATGCTGGTCGGGCGTCTGCGCCACTTCCAGCGCGAACAGCAGATCGGCCGGCGCGGCGAGCCAATAGTCGAGCCGGGCGTCGATGGAGAGGCGCATGGAGTCTTTCTGGACAGGAGTCGCATCGTTCCTATCCGATAACCCCCCTGCCCGGCTATGCTCGGGATCAGGCGATGGAGAGGAGGCGAATATGCCGTCCCACGACCAGACGCCGGCCCCGATGACGGCCGGCACGCGGTTCAGTTACCGCTGCACGCGCTGCAACAGTTGCTGCGTCGACAAGCGCATCCAGGTCAATCCGTATGAGATCGCGCGGCTGGCGCGCAATCGCGGCGTCTCCACTGCCCAGGCGCGCGACGATTTCACTGTCGACGGCGCCTTGCGCCAGCAGGAGGACGGGCGCTGCATCTTCCTGGGCGATCAGGGCTGTACCGTCCATGCCGACCGCCCGCTGGTCTGCCGGCTGTTCCCGCTCGGCCGGGTGATCGATGCCGCGGGCAAGGTGCATTTCGTGCCCTATCCCGATCCCCTGGCCGCGCACGGCGAGTTCGGAAAAGCGGGCGTGATCGCCGATTATCTGGAGGCGCAGGGCGCGACCGCGTTCATTGCCGCGGCCGACGCCTATTTCGCCTTTTTCTGCCGTGCCAATGCGCAGATGAGCGCGGGCACGCCGGTCGTCGCCGACCCCGACCGCGACCTGCTCGACATCGACAGCGAGATCGCCGCGGCGTGCGCGGCCAGCGGCATCGCCGAGCCCGAGGATCTGCTCGAACGGATGTGGCTGCACATCAGCCTGCTCGACGCGATGCTCGATCCCTAACATGGCGGCCGCGCCGACCGCGCGCCGGCGGCATCCGGACAAAACGAAGGCCGCGCGATCCCATCGGATCGCGCGGCCTGTTGTTCCGGTGGCGGGTCGCCCCGCCGCCGCACCGATTACTCGGCGACGTTGCTGGCGTTGGCCGTGACGTCGCTGACGTTCTCGTCGGTGATGTTGGTGGTGTCGGTCAGGTTCACGTCGTCGGTGTTGGTGACGACGACGGCGTTGTCGGCCGCCTTGTTGCCGCCGCAAGCCGCGAGGCCGAGCACGACAGGAGCAATCACCGAGAGAACTACGAGCTTCTTCATGGACAAATCTCCGTAAAATCCAGGCCGCGCCCCCGCTCGGCACAGCGCCTCGCGAATTGGTCCTGGGGTAAGTCCGGCGGTGCCTATGACGCAATTCCCATCGGATTGGTAGGGGAAAATGCACCGTTCGTCGCAAGGAGGGGGGCGTTACGACGCGCCGTGGCGGTTGGATGTGGGGCGTCTTGCCCCATTTCGTTAATAGCCGAGCTTCGTGACTTCATTGGACTAGCACTGTAACCTATCTGGCCTGCAGATAATCATCCAGTTTTATGCGTGTTGGTCGGGAGCGGTGCGAGACCGGCTTCACCTGCAGCCAACGAGCCAGCCGAATCAGGGCAGTTATGAACGACGTAGTTGATCCTGGCACACGATCAAAAATGATGAGCCGGATCAAATCCAAGAACAGCAAACCGGAAGTCAATCTCCGCTCCGCGCTTCACCTGCTCGGCTTTCGGTTCCGAATTCACCGGAAGGATTTGCCAGGAAAACCAGACATAGTGTTGCCAATGTATCGAGCGGCTATCCTCGTACACGGCTGTTTCTGGCACAGGCACGGCTGCCATCTTACGGCTACGCCGAAAAGCAATTCAGATTTTTGGGAAGCGAAGTTCGAAGCGAATGTCCTGCGGGATGCGCGTCAATTGCGGGCGCTCGCAGAAGGCGGCTGGAGGGTGGCGGTGATCTGGGAATGCGAGCTTCGCAAAGCAGGTGCGGAAGAGGTGGCGGAGCGCGTTGCCCGATGGCTCATTGGTGACAGCGCTCACATCCAAATTCCAGCGTGAGAGCGTCTTTATCACCCGTAAACACGCTGCTTTGTAGGTTCTCGCGGATCGCCTAGCATGCCAAGAGACAAAAATGGAGCGCTCAGAATCGCCAATAGAGGGGCGAATCTGGTGCGCGGCTAAAGGGGAATCTGATTACGGTGAGCCGCGAACGTATCTTGCAGCGGGCTTTTACGCCCCGTGCCAGATTGCTCCAACTGCTGGGCGATCAGCTTATCGGTTCTCCGCGCCTCGCCCTCTTCGAGCTGGTAAAAAACGCTTACGACGCCGACGCAGATGAGGTGGTGATCACCTTCAAGGACATTGGGACGGCGAATGCCACGATAATGGTGCGTGACAACGGTCAGGGCATGTCACTGGAAACAATCGAAAATGTCTGGCTTGTGCCAGGGCACGATCATCGTGAAAAAGACAGGGAGCAAGAGGTCAGATCCCCAAAATACGGTCGGTTGCCCTTAGGAGAAAAGGGGGTCGGTCGCTTTGCAGTGCATAAGCTCGGTGATCACATTCGTTTAACCACCCGAGCCGGGGATCAGCCCGAATGTGTTGCGGACTTCGACTGGGCATCTCTGTTGGAGAAGACCTATCTCGCCGAAGCGGAAATTACCGTACGTGAGCGCACACCTGAGGTTTTTAAATCAGCTACGGGCACCCTAATCGAAGTCAGTAGGTTGAGAACGGCCGATTGGACTAGGGGTGAGATACGCGACCTTTATCGTCAAGTGACATCAATTGCGTCTCCGTTTGGCGAACGGCTAGGCAACTTCGAGGTAAAACTAGAAGTACCCGAGCACCCTGAGTGGCTGGCTACACTCCCTGGGGTGAAGCAACTCCTAGAAATGGCACCATACCGGTTTGAGTTCGACTTTGATGGGGAGAGGCTCCACTACAAATACAAATTCATGGGTGTACCCGGCCTGAAACTCGAGAAGCGCACTGTCGAACGCAATGAAGAGCATTTCCAGATTCCGCCTGCTGAAGAGCCAGATGACCTTGATCCAATAGATCATCCACGACCCAAGCGCCGATCGCGCATTACGGCCGACAAGGAAACCTTAAATGGGATTGGCCCGATCTCTGGTCGTTTCCATATTTTCGACCGCGATAAAAAAATCTTGCCCCGGTATGGCGATACCCAGTTTCTAGAACGATACTTAAATCAAAATGGCGGTGTGAGAGTTTATCGGGATGGAGTGCGGGTTTATAATTATGGAGAGCCAAGCGACGATTGGCTCGGTCTAGACTTACGGCGCGTCAACGAGCCAACAAAGCGGCTTAGCCGAAATATCACGATCGGAGTTATCGATTTAAGTCTGGCCGACAGCCAGGGGTTGCATGAGAAGACAAATCGCGAAGGATTTGTTGAGACTGAAACCTACGGGCGCCTTCAAAGGGTAGTCCTTGGCGCGCTCTGGATTCTCCAGATCGAGCGAAATATCGATAAGGAGCGCATTCGCGAGGTCACGGGGGGCGCGAGCGATACACCCGAAGGAGTTGACGGACCGCTGGCTGAACTACGCCGCCTGGCACGCGCCAACAACGTGCACGAGATTTTGGAGCCGTCGATCCGTAAGATTGAGTCCGATTACCAGACTCTACGCGAGAACTTTGCTCGATCAGGGGTCTCTCATGCCGGCCTCGCGGTGATTTTCCATGAAGTAGAGCGCGGCGTGCGAGTGCTGACGGGGTCGATAAATGACCCGAGCGTGACGATCGAGAGTCTCCGTGAACAAGCCGGTCAGTTGCAGGGCGTTTTGGAAACCTCTGCGCAGCTTCTGCGCAATACGACCACCAAGCCCGGCTCGTTGAGGGATATTGTACGAACCGCCCGCGATCTTAGTCTTCTGAGATTTCGATTGCATGGCATAAAGTTGACCTGCCCAGCGCTTGAAGCAGATGGCCCAGACGCCACAGTGACATTTGCAGCGGGGCTTGTGCTGGGTGCATTGACCAATTTAATCGATAATGCGGTTCACTGGCTGAAAGTGCGACACCCTGACCCAGACGATCGGCGCCTATATGTGAATGTTGTTCCTGATTATGAAGGTGGGCCAGCCATAGTGGTAGCCGATAACGGACCAGGTTTTCAGGACGATCCAGTCACAATGGTCAGACCCTTTTTCACACGCCGTCCTGGAGGCAGTGGTCTGGGTCTCTACTTTGCAAACTTGGTGATGGACTTAAATGAAGGGCGTCTCGTGTTCCCTACCATGGACCAGGCCGAGATACCGGAGGGGTTTGACGGCGCGGTTGCAGCCTTGGTTTTTGGCAAGCGCTGATGTTCACACCCGCTCGATATTTGGTCTTGGACGACGAAGAATCCGAACTCAAGGCATTGATTGATGCCCTTCATGTTGCGGGTGTCCCCAGCATCGGCGTGAAATTTGAGGCCCCCGCGCTTCCAGAGCCAGCCCTTTTCGCCGGCATCCGGATTCTATTTAGCGACCTTCATTTGGTGAAGGCTCAGCCTGCCGGAGTTCAGCATTACAATACGCTAGCCAGCATATTAGACCGGTGCATTCCTGACAACCATGGCCCGTATCTGCTCGTCCTATGGACCTCCCACGAGGCGGAGCGAGCGGCACTGGCTGCGCGGCTCGAAGAGATACTACCCGCAAACAAGAAGCCCATAACCGTGCTGGCGCTGGATAAAACCATTCTTCGGGCGGGAGACGCTTGGGATGCGGAAGGAATACGCGATGCAATCAAACAGCAGATCGATTCCATACCGCAGCTCAAAGCTCTTCTAAATTGGGAACGGGATGTTCTAACAGCCGCGAATTCGACTCTTGCGCTAGTGAATGGCCTGATCCCCGACGGTCAGAGAACTGCGGCAGCCTATCCTGGCGCACTTGACCGGGTCTTAAGCGTCCTGGCTTCAGCAGCTGCCGGGCCTTCAAACGCTCCGCAGGATCGTAAAGGCGCCGTCACTGCAGCTTTGTCTCCGTTGCTTACGGATCGCATTTTGAATCAGGTGCATGATCAGGATTCTGCTGACCTGTGGAAACGTGCGGTTACTTTCTCAGCGACTGCCCCACTCACGCCGGCTCAAAAGGCCAAGATGCACCGGATGCTGCATTTGGCTATACCGCCGGCTGAAGCCGTAACGCAGACCGATTGGGGAGCGGTAATTCCGCTCGGAGCGCAGCAAATCACTGATGAAGCAATGAAAGCCAGGTTTGGTGTAACGGCTGGGTATCTGCGCGAGACGGAGTTTAAGCTCAAGCAAACCCGTCGTGAAGAGGGCAACTTGGTTGCCATTCGAGTTGGAGCGGCTTGTGATCATGCTCAGGGCAATGCAGGCCCCATCCCCATCCTGCTTGGCCTCCTTGTTCCGTCCACAGCTCTTCAGGACAAATCCCGAAGTCCGGCGATCCACACTTGCAAGCAGCAGTTCGAACTTCAGGGGTATGTCGAGCCAGTCAGCCTCTTAGTCCACGCTCGCTTCCCAATGAGTGCGGTATCGGAGGAAATTTTGGCCTGGCCACCCGCCATCTTCCGCCTCCGCGAGCAACTGCTCACCGCGATCCTCGTTCACACCGCAACTTACGCGATGCGTCCAGGGACATTGCTCTTTTGACGACCAAAGTGGCTTCAACGTTCCAAGTTGTAGATTTGTTTGCGGGCCCAGGAGGGCTCGCAGAGGGATTTGCGTCGGTTTCCGCCCCCGGCGGTGCTCGCCCATTCCAGATCGCGCTATCCGTCGAGAAGGATCATGTAGCACATGGCACGTTGAGATTTCGTGCTTTCCTTCGACAGTTCACTGACGGCTTCCCTGACAAGTATTATTCATTTTTGAACGGCGAGATTGAGGAGCCCAATTGGGCTGAAGCCTATCCGGACCAGTGGGCTGCCGCCGAGAAGGAGGCTCTGTTGCTGGAACTGGGCTCGGAAGGTGCAGACCAATTATTGCAGCCCTATCTCGACAGCGTGAAGAATTCGGCCGGTGATCAGACTATCGTTATTGGAGGTCCGCCATGCCAAGCATATTCAATTGCGGGCCGCGCTCGGAACAAAGGTGTCGTTGATTACGAACCCGAGAAGGATAATCGTCATTTTCTCTATCAAGAATATATAAAGATACTCGAAATATTGAAGCCTGCCGCCTTCGTCATGGAGAACGTGAAGGGCATCCTCTCGTCATCTGTAGGTGGACAGGCAATATTCAAGAAGATTCTCGCTGACCTCGATGAGATCGGCGGAGACGATTTTACCTATGAACTTTATGCGTTCGAGTCTGACGACAACGGTGCGGGTTGTCTTCGCGCGACACGCGAACCCAAAGACTTTCTAATTAGGTCAGAATTTTTTGGTGTGCCGCAAGCTCGACATCGAATTATCATCATTGGTGTGAGGCAGGAACGCATTCCTCAACTCAGGAAAAAATCATCAAGGGCCAAATCGCTCTCCTCGTTCTCTCAGAAGGTCACCGTTAAAGACGTATTGGCGGGTCTGCCGCGCTTACGCAGCGGCGTCAGTAAAGGTGACTCCGTTGAATCTTGGAAAAGCGCGATGGCTCGCTCGGTGGCGGATGTCATGCGTGCCACGTCGCACAGCGCAGATGAGAATCTCAAAAAAGTCTATACGCGGTCTCGGCAGCTTGCATTGCAAATGGGTTCTGGATCTAGTCCCACGTTGCGAAGCGATAATGGTACGGGTAAAGTTCCTAACAGCTTTCCGCCTTCGCTCAGGGCTTGGATAATCGACCCAAAACTAAAGCGCCTATCCAATCACGCTAGTCGCGGGCACATGGAATCTGATCTCGCGCGATATTTTTTTGCCTCAGTGTATGCTGAAATTTGTGGACGTTCACCCGTCGCAAAAGACTATCCTATCGAACTTGCTCCTAGCCACAAGAATTGGGAAACCGGTATATTTTCCGATCGCTTTCGAGTACAGCTTTGGGGAAGCCCATCAACTACTATAACGAGCCATATCGCAAAGGATGGACACTATTTTATCCATCCCGACCCTCTTCAATGTCGAGCTCTCACCGTTCGAGAAGCGGCCCGCCTCCAAACCTTTCCCGATAACTACAGATTCTTAGGCAACCGTACTCAGCAATTTGAGCAGGTCGGGAACGCGGTTCCTCCGTTTTTGGCCCGCCAGATCGGGTCGGCATTGCACACGCTGCTAAATTCAATGGTTCACGCCGGAGATAAGGAGCCTGGTTGATAAAATTCAGCCATAAATGGCAATTTCAAATGACCAGGCGATTTATAATTGACGCGTAGCCGGAAATGATGCACTGCGTCTTTGTCGCTGGAAGTGTCTGGAAAACCGCAGGCGACAGAAAACCAACCCTACGGGGAGAAGGAGGACGCATGCGCTGGCCCCGCATCGATAGATTATCTGAGTGCGAGAGCGGCTGAATCCGTCTCTCGCTGAGGTATCGCGCGACCGGAAGTGTCTGGAAACCGCCGGTCGCGCGTGCCGCAAACCAACCCTACGATGAGAAGGATTTTGCGATGGATATCGATATAGCAGCCGGAACGGGGACTGTCACTAACAGCTTGGATTCGCTGTTGGACGCTGGCGATCACACCGGGCGCCCGTTCAATGTACTGGTCGGGTCCAACATGGGTAATCGCACGCTAATTTTTAGCGTGCCGATGGCCACATTCTACGAGATTTCGGAGGTCGCGAATAAGCAGAATCTTGCTGCGATTCCCGCCTACAATGATCAACCTGTGGCGCAGCGTCGCCTCGACGAGAGCCATGCGAAGAAGCTCGCGATTTTTATCCTGAAAGGTCTCTTGGACACGGCTAGGCGATCACTTGAAAAGGCAGGGCAGCCGGTACCTGCAGGCCTTCAGCGCATGCAGCGCGAAATCGGGTCGCAGCCCTACATTTCAATGCAACCGGTAACGGCAAATATCCGTAACTGTAAGTTTGGAGGCGACGGATTGCGCTTTGAGAAGAACGGCGGTGTCATTACCGTCTATCTCTCTGACAAGCATGTGCTCTGGATCATTGACGGACAACATCGCCGGTTTGCGATGGATATGGTTTTCGATTTTTTGAAATCCGTCGTGAATAACAATCGGTATCCCCGTAAACCCGCTCTGTATGTTCCAACGGATGATCCCAAGCGCGAGCCGACGCTGGAGGAATCCAAAGTCTGGGCCAGCGCTTTTGAAATCGCGCGTTCCGAATGTTCAATCGTCGTTGAAGCTCATCTAGGCCTCGATATCGATCAAGAACGTCAGCTTTTCCATGACCTCAATAATCTCGGTAAGACGGTCGAGGGTGGTCTCGCTTACGAGTTCGACAACTCCAACCCGGTCAATCGCTTTATCAAGGAACGGTTGATTGGTGAGGGCCTTCTTACCGCGACGGTCGTCGATTCGGACAACGCCGGAGATTGGGCAAAGGATGAGGGCGTGATCGCTCGCAAGGATCTTGTTGCGATTAATGCGCTCCTGTTTCTAAATAAAACGACGATCAATGGCGCGACGCCGGCTAATATCAACTCGAAACAACCGTACGCTAGCCGCTTCTGGGAAGCCGTTGCACAAATCCCGAACTGGGGGGTTGCGGGAGCGAAGAAAAATACCGTGGCCGCGCAGCCTGCTGTCCTTAAGTCGCTTGCAAAATTGGCCTACGATTTTTCTTACGGCCGGGATCAGAATGCTGATCATGCTGAACGGCTTTTTGCGGCAATCGAGGATGGCGAAATCGACTTCTCACATGTCAATCCGATGTGGCGCTATTTCGAGATGAATGCTGAGGAAAAAGAAAAATACTGCCCGGGAATGGCCGATGCCGTGACGCCGGAGGAATCCGGGATTAATTTGGATTTGGGAAGTTATGACGCGACGAGCGGTGTGATGCGCTTTGGCCCGAAGCATAACGATATCCAGCGGCACGTTGGCGACATGATCAGGTTCAAGCTTGGGCTGCCGAAACGGAAAGCGCTCGTAAAGCTCCAAGAGGAACTGTCGATCCGTAGTTCCATTGAATCGGTTTTGGATGAACTGGACGTAACGTCCATTACGATAGCCGAATAAACTTTATGCTCCGAGGTGCCAACAGGCGCCTCGGAGTTTGCCGTCCCGATCAGATTCCTGACCAGCAAGCGCGCCCGCTCACCCCAAAAACACCCCACCCCAACACCCTTTACGCTTCGTTTACCACGCCCGGGGCAAAACACGCTCTGTGCAGGGCGATGTGCGCCCAGGGGACGTTTATGGATTCGCAGCGCGGCTACGAAGAGGACCGGTCGGATGCCGATCGCGTCGTCGCCGATGATGGGATCGACGACACGGCGGCAGCGGCGGCGGCGGCGATCGGCACCGACGAGCGCCGCATGCACGTGCGCGCGTACAATCATTGGGTGTCGTTGCTGCGCGGGCGCGCTTATCCGTCGATCGAGGATCTCGATCCCGCCAATATCGCCGATTTCGGCCCGCATTCCGTTCTGCTCGACTTCACCGCCGGGATCGAGGATCCGGCAATCGCCTATCTCGGCCGCGCGCTGCGCGACGAGACCGCGCTGGACCAGTCGATCACGCATATCTCGCAAGTGCCCAGCCGCTCGCTGCTGTCGCGGCTGACCGACCATTATCTTCAGATCATCGCCAACCGCGCCCCGATCGGGTTCGAGGCCGAGTTCGTCGGCACGCGCGGATACAACACCATGTATCGCGGCATCCTGATGCCCTTTTCGTCGAACGACGACACGATCGATTTCATCTATGGCGTGATCAACTGGAAAGAGCTGGTCGACGCCGAGACGCAAAAGAAGCTCGACGCCGAAGTCGATACCGCGCTGCGCGCCGCGCCCAAGCCCCAAGCCGCTGCCCCAGTCTGGGCCGATGGTCCCGCCGCGGATGTGTCGCCGGTGGCCGAGCCCGAGGATCTGGCCGGCAAGCTCGAACAGGCGCGGCAAACCGCGCAGGCGGCGACCAATGCCGATACGCGCAGCCGCGCCGCGCTGTATCGCGCTTTGGGCCGCGCGCACGATTTCGGGCTCGCCGCCGAGCAGGATAGCGAGACC
>Ga0105241_10004179_pt1 | contig 10656 bp, 8 predicted proteins | sample KBSC64metaG_FD_80422 | JGI IMG/M metagenome (GOLD analysis project Ga0105241, IMG submission 80422) | Corn rhizosphere microbial communities from Kellogg Biological Station, Michigan, USA - KBS C6-4 metaG | ecosystem: Host-associated > Plants > Roots > Rhizosphere > Soil | place: Michigan, USA...
CAATGGGGCTCCGGGTTGCCGCGGTCGATTTACCTTTTGGATTTCCTGCTGTGTCTCGGGTTCATGGCCGGAACTCGGCTCGCGGTTCGAGTCACATGTGAGCCGGGCCGCGCGTGTCAACCGGTCCACCGTTTTGAAGCGGGCCAGGGGGTTGCCGCGCCGCGCCGGCGCATTCTGATCTACGGAGCCGGACGGGCCGGAGTCACGCTGCTTTCCGAAATCCGCGAGCATCCCGAGCTGGAATATCAAGTAGCGGGATTCCTGGACGACGATCCGCAAAAACGCGACCTCCTTCTGCGCGGCGCACGGGTATGGGGCGGACGCGCGAGGCTCGCTGAAGTAGTTCATCGGCAGGGCGTCGACGAAGTGCTGCTGGCGCTCCCGCGAGCGCCAGGGGCGGAGATCGAATCGATTCTCGAACACTGTCGCGCGGCCAGGGTAGCGACGCGGCGGATCCCGCCTCTGGCCGAACTGATCGAAGACCGTAGCTTAATGCGTCAGATCCGCGAGGTGCAGGTGGAGGATCTGTTGGGTCGTCCGCCAGTGCAACTGGAAGAGAGTGCGATTCAGGAGGGCCTCGAAGGCCGAATCGTGCTGGTGACCGGAGCGGGCGGCTCTATCGGTAGCGAATTGTGCCGGCAGATGGCCCACTATCGGCCGGCGGCAATTGTGGGTCTGGATCACTCCGAGGCCGCACTCTATCAGATCGATCGGGAGATGCGCGAGCAGTTTCCGCGAACGGTATTCCGCGCGGAACTAGGCAGCATTCAAAACCGGCGGCGCCTGGACGAAATCTTTGAGGCGCACCGGCCTCACGCGGTGTATCATGCGGCGGCTTACAAACACGTGCCGCTGATGGAAGCGCATCTGTTTGAAGCCGTCGAGAACAATATCCTGGGGACCCAGCAGGTGGCCCGGGCCGCGAGCGCCGGGGGGGCCCAGACAGTGGTGCTCGTCAGCTCCGACAAGGCCGTGCGTCCGGTCAATATCATGGGCGCCACCAAGCGCATGGCCGAACTGGTTTGCCGGGGGGCGGGACAAGCGGAGCCGCGCGTACGGTTTCTGGCGGTGCGCTTCGGCAACGTGCTGGGATCGAGCGGCAGCGTGATTCCGCTGTTCCGGCGGCAGATAGCGGCTGGAGGGCCGGTGACGGTCACACACCCGGAGATGCGGCGCTTCGTGATGACCATCGCGGAGGCGGCGCAGCTGGTGCTACAGGCGGCGGCCATGGGGGCAGGCGGCGAAGTGTTCGCGCTCAATATGGGCGAGCCGGTGCGCATTCTGGATCTGGCGAGAAGAATGGTCCGGCTCAGCGGGCTGGAACCGGATTGCGATATTCGGATCGAATTTTCCGGGATGCGTCCGGGAGAAAAGCTGTGTGAAGAACTAAGCGCGTATGAGGAAAATACCCTGCCGACGCCGCATCCGCAGATCCGCGTGTTTGCCGGTAAGGGCGTGGCGCGCGAAGCGTTGGCGCGCTGCCTGCAAGATCTGCGGCAGGCAGTCGAGACACGCGATGCCGCCGGAGCGGTGCTGTTGTTGAAGGAGCTGATTCCGGAATACAATCCGAGCGCGTACGTGTTGGAGCGGGCATTGGGAGAGCCGCCGCTGAGGGCCCTCGCGCGGACCCGTTTAGAGCAAGCGCATTGCTCACCGAATACCCGGAAGTTTAGTGCAACCCAAAATTGTGCACTGCCAGCCCGGTAGTGGCGCCGGCCGTGACCCAATTCACGATGGTGAAGAACTTCGCCGACGCTGGGTGCTTTCTGACCACGAAGTATTCGGCTGCCGCCAGCGCGCCTACCACTCCAAACTTAATGCCGGCGGCCTTCATGCCGAAGCCTCCGTTGGAGCCGGCCAGCAGCGGGTTCAATTCGCGCATGCCGTAAGAGCTGGCCGCGTCGAGCGCTTCGCTGGCCAGTAGCGGAGCCAGGCTGATGGCCCACTGGCGGCGCCAACGCGAGTCGTGGCCGACGCGCTCGGCGGCGCCGGGCGCGGCAACGAATTCGCTGCCCGAGAGCTGCCCGACATTGAGCGGTCTGGGGGGAAAGATAGGATTGGACGGAACAATAACCGCCGTCGTGGCGGGGACCAAGGCGCTAGTTTGAAAACCAGATTGGGAACCGGTTTCGTCGGCCCATACGCAAGGCGAGATTGCGTCCAACAATACTCCGGCGGTAAGAGCGGTGGTAAGAAATGCGATTAAGACTTTCATGAGTTGTTTCCTTTATCCCACTGTGGGCCGGTCTTAAGTAATGAGAGTAACCCTAACGGGAAAACCCTTCCACCGCGTTGGTTTCAGTACCGCGTGGATCGCGAGTACTGCCGGGCTCGCAGCAAGGCCGTTAGGAGTTGGCGCCATTGGACTTTTTGTCTTGGCGGGGGCCGCGAGCGTAACGATTTTTACAAGTGATCCACTTGTGACTTGGGGGTATGAGGTCGGGATATTCCTATTGGCGGGATACTGTTCCATCAGAGAAACCCTGAGGGCAGACACTTCAAGCACCACGATTACGGGACTGGCGATTGCTGCGATCTCACTTTGGGGCTTTGCGCAACTAGCGATGGGTGCGACGGTATACCGCTACGCTACCTGGGAAGCATCGCTGCGGACCATGGCCTTCGGGGCGACGGCCTGGGTAGCCGCCAAAACCTTGCGCGATTCCCGGCTGCGTTGGCGATTTCTTTCCGCGTTCGCATGGTTCGGTTGCGCGCTGAGCCTGCTCTCGGTGGTCGCCTATTTCACTTCTCGCGGGCGTATCTTGTGGGTCTTCGCCAGTGCTTATCCGGACGTTTGGGGGCCGTTTCTGAGCCGCAACGATTTCGCTGGATTTATGGAACTGAGTTTTCCGGTGGCGCTGTTGCTGGCAATGGATCGACGGGCGCAGGATTCCGAGATAGGGACAGCTTCGATCGCAGATGAAGTCCAGGCGCGCTTCCCCTTATGGGTTCCGGCTTGGATGCTCGCAGCGGGATTGGCCTCCGGCTCCCGGGCCGGCGCCATCTTGCTGCTGGCGGAAGCGGGTGTGGTCCTGGGACTGATTTCCCGGCGCCGCGCAGCCGCGAAGTTCATCCTGTGGGCCACGCTTCTCGTCGCAGTGGCGGGGGCCGGCACGCTCGCGCGACGCTTCGCCGAAAAAGACCCGTGGCGCTACCGGCGCGAGATGGCGGCGTCCACTTTGAAGCTAATCGCGGACCATCCCTGGCGCGGTTACGGGCTCGGCACTTACCCCTATGTCTATCCGGCCTACGCAACTTTCGATATAGGCGCCGTGGTCGAGCACGCGCATAATCAGTGGCTGGAATGGGCCGCCGAAGGAGGGATACCGCTGGCTCTGGTTTGGCTGGCCCTGGCTGCTGGAATGAGCGTTCGTGCGGTTCGCTCGATTTGGGGCATCGGAATTTTGGCGGCATTTCTGCATGCGCTGGTCGACTATCCCTTCGTGCGCTGCGGGCTGACGGCCTGGGATTTTACGCTCATGGGAGCTTTGAGCACAGCGGCGGTGAGAAAAGCCCCGCGGATCGCAGACTCATCAAGAAACGAGAAAGGAAGGTGACAGGTGAGAATGGATTTTCTGAGATCGGCGGTGGCCGTCGTGCTCGCCGTTTATCTGGCCATTGGTTCGGGATTCACGGCCGCGGCGGTTCCGGCCATCGGCACAGTGGTCACCACCGGAGCATTCCGTCTGAACCATGCGACCGTACGCAGCAACGCGACCCTCTTTGAGGGCGCGATGGTCGAAACCGGCGTCGCGCAGGCGCGCATGGATCTAACGAGTGGCGCTCGGCTGGATTTGGAGCCGGACTCTGCAGCACGAGTTTTTGGCGGCCATCTGGCGCTCGAACGCGGCGCGATGCGGATCGATGAGACTGGTGGGTCAGGCGCTCTACACGCCACTCGATTCAGAGTGGAGGCTCGCGATTTGACGATTCAACCCGACGCAAGCGCGACAGTGGGACGGATTGTACTCATTGGCACCGGGCGGGTTGAGGTAGCCGCGCGGACTGGTGCCTTCCGAGTGTTTAATCCGGGAGGCCTACTGGTAGCGAAGATTGCCTCGGGAAGAACGCTGGCGCTGGAGCTGCGGTTGAAGCCGGGTCCGACCCGAATGACGGGGCGCCTGGTGAAGCAGGACGGGCATTATCTGCTGACGGATGAAACCACGAACGTAACGGTGGAGGTGGCCGGTTCCGCTTTGACAGAACCAGTCTTGCCAAAAGCGCTGGGGCAGCGCGTAGAGGTCACGGGATCCACGCGTTCAGGCGCGACTCCGGTGAGCGGCGCCTCGCAAATCATCGAGGTAGCGCAAGTCAGCCCGGTGCCTCCGTCGTCGGAAAGCGCTCCGCCGGGGGGTGCTCCCGCGGGGTCTGGCGGAGCAGGTGATACGGCTCCCGCCGGCGCGGGTGGATCTGCGGGCGGCGCGGCCAGCAAAAGGGCGCTTTCGGTGACCATGCTTGCGGTCATCGGTGGAGTTGCGGCCGCGGCCGTAGTGGGAGGGTTGGCGGCCACGGGCAGCCTTGGAGGAAGCACGGCCCCTCCCGTGAGCCGCTGAGTGGCGCGCAATTCGCGTGCTTCGTCACATGTTCTATTCGCGCCTATTTGCCGGCATCAGCGTCTTCGGTTTCGCGTTGGCCCTGGGAGCCACGCTGCGGCTTGCGGTCGCAGAATGCGCCTGGCGTTGGGGGAGCGGGCCGGGCGCTGGATGGACGCTGACACTCGGCAACGCACGTCATTTTGAGGATCTGGCGGAGCGGCAGCCGGTCTCGGCGGGCAGCTGGCTGAGGGTAGCCGTGCGCTTGAATCCACACGATAGCATTGCTTGGATGGCTTTGGGACTCGCGGCGGAACGGGACGACGACATGGAGAAAGCGGCGGCCTACCTCTTAGAGGCTGAGAAAGTCGACCGGCAGTACCTGCCCGCCTGGACTTCCGCGAATTTCTTCTTTCGCCGCGTCAACCACCTCCAGTTCTGGCGCGCGGCCTCGCGAGCCGCGGCTATCTCCTACGACGACATGGCGGCGCTGATCGACCTGGCGGACCACCGTGAGCCCAACGCCATCGCCGCGCTCGAGCGCCTGGGAGAGAGCGCTCGTCTGGAGCGGGGGTATCTGCACTTTCTGATAGGCCGAAGCCGGTGGCGGGAGGCCGCGGCGGTGGCCGCCCGCTTGTGCTTGCGGGGTGACCCAGGCGACCGGGAGTTACTGCTCAATTTCACCGACCGCTTGATCGAGGCCAATGAAGGCGAGGCGGCGTTGGCCGCGTGGAATGGGCTGCATCCGCTCCCTGGTCCCGATCGCGCCAGTCACGGCATGCTGGTCAATGAAAATTTCAAACGACAGCCATCCGGGCACGGCTTTGACTGGCGGGTGACGGTACCGCCGCCGGGGTCGGTTCATTGGGAGCCGTCGAAGCTCAAACTTTCGCTGGCGGATTCCACTCCGGACGCGTTCACGCTACTGGAACAACGGGTGGTGCTGGAACCGGGCCGCTACCGTTTGCGGTTCGAGTACCGGACGGAAGGGCTGGCGGAACAAACCGGGCTACGCTGGACCCTCCTTCAGGGCGGCCGAGTGGAAGCGTCGAGCCCGGCGTGGGCCCAGGCATCGAAGGCCACTGTCGCCGAATGGTATTTCCCAGTGGCGAAAGCGGGCCTCTACGCGTTGACCTGGATCTATAGCCGTGTGCCCGGGACCACCCGGCCGGAAGGCCGCGCGCAACTATCTTTGGCGGGCTTGGAGATGCGATGACAGCTACCGATAATCTGGTGCGGCATTGTCCCAAGTGCGGTTCGGTGCGAGTACACCGCTCGCGGCGGCGCGGCCCGCTTGACGGTCTGATCGTGGGGCTGGGAGCCGAGATTTGCCGCTGTCACGACTGCTGCCTGCGCAGAGCATGGTTCGGAGTCTCGCCCATTCCGATTGGCAACCGCGATCCGGAGGCCTCGCCGTGGGCCGGACTTCTGACGATAGGATCGGGTGGCGTCGTTCTGTTTGTGCTGCTGTGGGCGCTTATCCGGTTTATAGAATGATTTCGATGAGCTGAAGTGCTCAATCCTTCGCGTTTCTGTCCGATGCGTCTTTCAGAGGACGCCGGCACACGTGTTCGATTTCCCAGCAAGCGGGCAAACTTTCGAGGTGGGCCCGAGGCCGGGCCTGCCGCTCGCGGCAAGTCTGGCGATCCATGCAGGGGCGGCCATGCTCCTGCTGACTGTCACGTTCTCAGATGGAACCACCCACAGGCCCCCGCCGCCGCGAGCTGCGATTCTGCTGGAGCCGCCGCCGGTGATTCACGCCGCAGCGCCCACAGCGCAACGGCCGGGCCGGGCCCCGCGTCGTCTGTTTCGCGTTCCCCTCATCCGGTCTGTAAGCGCGCCGCCTCGCGAATCGGCACTGGTCCCGGCGCTTCAAATTCCGATGGCGGAAGTCATCCGCCCATTACTGCCGACGGTGGAGCTTGCACCCCCGGCGGCCGCCCCCGCACCACCGCTTCGAACTGACAATTTTGTACCGTCAGCAGCACATGCGCCGGGTCAGGCTGCATCAGCAAGAGTGGTTTCGCGGTCGAGCGGGTTTGAGCAGATCGGGATTGAACCTCCACGCCGCGGGCGGGAGCCGCCGGTCTTAGGCGGAGAATTTGCGGATGCGACGATGATTCAACCCGGCCAGTCGCACCCCGCCGGCACTGCGCTCGCGCTACCGGTCCCGCGCTCCGTCGAGATTCTCTCGAAGCCGCGCCCGACGTACACCGAGGAAGCGCGCCGCCAGCGCATCGAGGGCGAGGTGCTGCTTCAGATCCTGTTTGCCGCATCCGGCGATGTGCATGTGCTCCGGATCGTCCGCGGACTGGGCCATGGTCTGGATGAGAGCGCCATCGCCGCGGCCGAGGCCATCCGCTTCCGGCCCGCCGAGCAAGCGGGCATTGCGGCGGATTCGACCGCCATTGTGCACATCAAATTTCAGCTCGCCTTTTAGATAAACCATGAACCGTCGCTGCGCTCTTCTTACCGTACTCGCTGTCTTGCCGCTGGGCGCGGCCGAACCGGCCGACGCTTTGGTCGAGAAACTTCTCGACCGTATTATCCAGCGCGAGAACGTCTTTCTGGCGGCGATCGCGGCGCGAACGCCCCTGGTCGAAACCTACATTCAAGAGACGCCCGAGGGCAGCGACGCTTCGGCGGGACCTGCCGAGGATCACTATTTTCTGGGACGCGTCCGCTGGAACGGCGCGGTCGATTATCAGGTTCTGGTGGCGCGCACCGATGCTCCGCTGGCGAAATCCGGTTCCTGGCTGCCTTTCCATTTGGGAACTGCGAAGAACCACGCGCTCACGTTCTTGCCGCGCGGATTTGCACAGATGGCGGTGCTCGATCTCCACGATTTCAATCGCCGCACTTATCGCTTTGAATACGTGCGGCGCGAGTTCCTGGGCGAAGTCCGCTGCCTGGTGTTCGATGTGGCGCCCGTCAATAGCCTGGCGCCAGGAAAATTCGTGGGCCGCATGTGGGTGGAAGATCGCAACGACGCCATCGTGCGTTTTAACGGAACCTACGTGCAGCTGTCGCCCACCCGGGAAGCCATCGCCGAGCGCTACTTTCATTTCGATAGCTGGCGGGTGAATGCCGCCGAATCGCTGTGGGTTCCGGCCCAAATCTATGTTGAAGAACAGGCTTCACCGGGCCGGCGAATAGACGGCGCCATGCCGCATTTCAAGGCGCAAACACGCTTCTGGGATTATGCCGCGACGGCCTCGCGCAAAGTCGACGAATTGACCAGCATCCTGATCGAGAGCGCTTCCGCGGTGCAGGATCAGGACGCGCCGCAGGATATTTCGCCGCTCGAAAGCCAACGTTTGTGGGAGCGGCAGGCGGAACAAAATCTGCTGGCCCGCCTCGAAAAAGGCGGCTTGCTCGCGCCGCCCGGGCCGGTGGAGGAAGTTCTCGACACCGTGGTCAACAATTTGATCGTGTCTTCCAAACTCGACATCGAAGCTCATTGCCGGGTGCTGCTGACCACCCCCTTCGAGACTTTTACCATCGGCCACACTATCGTTATCAGCCGCGGCTTGATTGACGTTCTGCCGGATGAAGGGAGCCTGGCGCTCACGCTCGCGGGCGAGTTGGCGCATATCGCTCTGGGACACTCCACGCAAACTCAGTTCGCTTTCAACAACCAGACCATGTTGAGCGATCTCGAACTGTTGCAGCGTTTCCGCTTTGGGCGGCCGGCGCAGGAAATGCAGGCCGCGTCGGAGAAGGCCATCGCGATGATGCGCGCGTCACCTTATTCAAACTTGACCAATACGGGGTTGTTCCTCAGGTCGCTGGCCGCGCGCCGCGCTGCCATGCCGCGTTTGTTGCAGGCAAGTTTGGGCGATCAGGTGGCCGATCCGGCGGCGCTGGCGCGTCTGGAAAGTTTCGCGGCGGCGGCGCCAGCGCTCGAACCCGAGAAACTGGAGCAGATCGCGGCGCTGCCGTTGGGCTCGCGGGTGAAGCTGAATCCCTGGACGAATCGCCTGGCGCTGGTAAAGATGCGACCGCTCGCGCCGCTCTCGCCGCGCGAAAAGATGCCGTTTGAGGTGACGCCTTTCGTGCTCTACCTGACCAGAGCCGAAGCGGTCAGCGCGAAGAAATAGCCGCCGGAGCCTGCAGGGATTCGAGGTTCTCGCCGGTCTCCCGCTCCAACTCCGCGTGCAGGCTATTGCCGTGCGCATCCATGGTCACAATAGCCATGAAGTCGTGCACATGCAGCTTCCACATGGCTTCGGGGATGCCGAAATCGAGCAGGCTCACGCCCAGCACCTGGTCGATGGAGCGCGCGTAATACTGCGCTGCGCCGCCGATGCCGTTGAGATAAACCGCACCGTACTCCTGGAGCGCAGCCAAGGTCTTCTTCCCCATGCCGCCTTTGCCCATCACCGCGCGCACGCCGAACTTGCGGATGATGTCGGCTTGATACGGCTCTTCGCGGCTGCTGGTGGTGGGTCCCGCAGCTTTGACAGTCCAACGCTCCCCGCTTTTGAGCATCACGGGACCGCAGTGGTAGAGCAGTGCGCCGCGCAGATCGACACCTTCGGGCAATGGATTGGTCATCAGGTGCGCATGCACGGCGTCGCGTCCGGTGTAGCACTCACCCGTGACGAGCACCACGTCGCCCACCTTGAGCGCGCGGACTTGCTCCTCGCTAATGGGCGGCCGCAGAATGATTTCGCGGCCGGTGAGGGGGAAGCCCGCACCCTGTGTCATTTTTTCGACGGGCCGCGCGGGATCGCGATATAACCACCCGGTGATCGCGCCGCTTGCGGCGTCGAGCCTGACTCCCAAGCGGCGGAAGGCCCAACATTCGTAGGCCACCGACACAAAAAAGCTGGCGGGCAGGCGGTTGGCGGCGGCGATCTTGCATCCGATCAGCGACACCTTGCCGCCGAAGCCCATCGCGCCAATCCCCAGGCGATTGGCTTCTTCCACCACTTCGCTTTCGAGCCGCGCCAGGTCGGGATGCGGGTTTACGTCGTCGAGGGTGCGAAACAACTGCTCCTTGGCGAGCACGTAGCCATGCGCACGGTCGCTGCCAACGCAGACGCCGACTGCGCCCGGAGCGCAGCCTTGCCCCTGCGCCTGCCACACGGCATGCAGTATGCACTTGCGCACACCTTCGAGGTTGCGGCCGGCTTTGCCCATGTGCTCCAGATCGCTGGGCAACGAATATTGAATGTTCTTGTTCTCGCAGCCGCCGCCCTTGAGAATGAGCTTTACTTCGATCTGATCCTCGGCCCATTGCTCGAAGTGAATGACGGGCGTTTCTACGCCCAGGTTGTTCCCGCTATTTTTGCCGGTGAGCGAATCGACGGAGTTGGGACGCAGTTTCCCGCGGCGCGTGGCTTCGGCCACGGCTTCCTGAATCGCGCTCTTGAGCACAATCTGATTGACACCCACCGGCGTGTGGACCACAAAGGTGGGCATGCCGGTGTCCTGACAGATGGGACCCTGATCCTCAGCCGCCATATCGATATTCGATGCGATCACGTTCAGCGCCTGCGAGGACTGAGTGTTGGGCAGCTCGGTTGCCAGCGCGCGGCTCATGGCTTCACGCACGTCGGGCGGCAGGTTAGTGGAGGTCTGGGTGATGAGTTCAACGAGGCTTTCGGCGAGGAAATGCATTTCGACCAATTTTAGCGCGTGAGGGGTGCCGCGCCGCACGCCCGCTAATCGTCGTGGCGCCGGAAGTCGCACTGGCAACAGTCGCTGCAACGTTTACACTTTTCGCACAGGTGATTGGTGCAGGCGTCCTTGGTGCAATAGACGCAAATTTCGGTGGAAGGCTCTTCGCAGATACTGCACTGGAAAGTGGTGGTCTCACTCATGGGGTTTCTCTCGCCTACTTCGCATTCCGCGCTGGTGGGGTGCCCGGCGGCGCGCCGGGCGGCGCCACGGACGCGGGCGGCCCGGATTTGGGAGCGGCAGGAGCTGGCCGCGCCGGCGGCTGGCGCATCAGCGTCCCACGGCAGCGCTGCGCTTCGCGATCCACCACCTGGAATTCCTGTTCCTTGGTCTGCGCCAAGTCGGTGATATATTGCCGCAGCTGATCGCGATTGCCGGAATTGGCGGACACCACGCTCACCAGCAGGTCGCCGACGGCGGGATTCTGATAGCGCCGCAC
>Ga0105241_10004184_pt1 | contig 10651 bp, 9 predicted proteins | sample KBSC64metaG_FD_80422 | JGI IMG/M metagenome (GOLD analysis project Ga0105241, IMG submission 80422) | Corn rhizosphere microbial communities from Kellogg Biological Station, Michigan, USA - KBS C6-4 metaG | ecosystem: Host-associated > Plants > Roots > Rhizosphere > Soil | place: Michigan, USA...
AACTTCGCCGCGGCGCCAACTGTCTATCGCGCCCTGCGCGCTAATGGAAAGGTCCAGCCTGACAGGCTCAGTTTGAAGAAGCTGTCGAGCGCCGGCGAACCGCGGACCGCCGATTTGAACGAATGGGCGCCAGCGGCTTTGGGGGCGCCAATCCTCGATCATTATGGTCAGACCGAGGCCGGAATGATTGTGAACAATCATCACCATCCAGCCTTGTGTGAAAAGCCGATAACCGGTTCGATGGGCGTCGCCATGCCGGGGTGGAAGGTTCAGATCGTGGACGAAGGAACGCTCTCCCCGCGGGGTCCGGAGGAGATCGGCATACTGGTCGTAGATCTGCCAGGATCGCCGCTGGCATGGTTTGACGGTTATATCGGCGACGAAGAAAAATCGGTCGCGAAATTCTCTTCGGACGGGCGCTTCTATTATACCGGTGATATCGCCCGCATGGACGCGGCCGGTCGGGTATTCTTCTCTGCCCGGGCGGATGATGTCATCCTGATGGCAGGGTATCGCATTGGCCCGTTCGAGATCGAATCTACGCTCAACGAGCATCCGTTGGTGCAGAATTCTGCCGCGATCGGCGTAGCCGATGAACTCCGGGGGGAAAGGCTGGAGGCGTTTGTCGTACTGGTGGACGGCGCCGAAGGCTCCGACGATCTGGCCGGCGAGTTGCAATCGTGGGTAAAACAACGCTATGCGGCGCACGCCTATCCCAGAGCCATCCATTTTACTCGCGAGTTGCCCATGACCCCGAGTGGCAAAATCCAACGGAATATGCTGCGGCAGAGTCTATCCCAAACGGCCGTTCCACAGCAGAGCAAACCATCCTAGGCGCCCCTTCGACGGTCATTACATTCCGGAGCATGGCGAAATAAAGTGCGCGCGAAAGCCGCCCTCAGCCAGGCGCGTTCTTGCCGGGATTGTGGAGGGACGCCGTATCGAACCAGCTCGGAGTGAACTGATCTGGACCGTCGACGACTATAATGCAGGTGGGTGTGGAGAAACCCAGGACCCATCAAGCTGACGGTGGTTTGGAGGATGTGAGTAATCTGGGTCCGTCGACGAGTTAGCGCGACCATGCAAAAGCGGAAGTGATATTATCAAGGTGAAATGCCCGAGATGTTCGATAATCTGGAAAGTCCTGTTGGTGGCGGACTGGTGTAAGTCGCCATTCAGTCATGCCAGGGTGTCGTGGCTGCTCCGCGCCTTAAAACCGGTCATTCCCGGCGAACGCTCCGGATCCCGAAAGCCGCCGGTCGGCTTTCCTCGACCAGGGGGCGGCTATGGGGTGTGTTGCTGACTAGCAGCTTTTAGGGCCGCGCAAGTCTATAGCTGCCGTTGATCGCAGCTGACCAACGCAGCTGCTTCCGTCCACATTTCAGCCATTGAACCGCTCATGACGATGACCGAAGAGATATCGAAAGCGGTGGACTGGGTGGGTGCCACCTACAGGACTCGCACCGGTGAGCTCCTCGTTACGAATTTTAACTATCTGGTTTTGAGCGAGTTTTATGTTCTTTGAAGAAGCCTGAATTGGCTCCTGATCCCGAGAATTGGTCTTGGCAGGCGTATGACGCACCCTGAGGGTCTTTGAAGGCGCTGCCCTTTTAATGCCCTACTAGCATCGGTGATCGATGATCAAATCATTTCATTAGCGTTCAATCACGCTTGCACCTCAACGGCATCGCGCCAGTGTGGGGTGCTGTTGAGCGATTGCTTGTCGGCGATGACCAACATGCATGGAAACAATGAGAGACGGCGATTTCAAGGAGCGATCACTCCGATCTAATTGACTTGGCAGGACATCCGAGCAGCTTCAGAAAGGACGTGCCATGAACCTTGTTCTCGCCAGCCTTGCCCTCAGCGGCAGCTTTCCGAACTTTCCGAAGCCGTTGAATACGCCACTTTGGAATGGTCGACTGGTTCAACAACCGCCGCCTCCTCGCCCGCATCGGGAATATCCCGCCTGCCGAAGCCGAGGAGCGCTAATTACGCCATGCTGGACGACACCCCCATGGCCGCATAATTTAAACTGAATGGCCTCCGGCAATCCCGGGGCAGTTCAGTTCGACGGCGCTGTCACACAAACTAACCGATGCCACTCACTCTGATTTCGGATCAGGCGCTTAGGGATCTCTACTATATGAAGGCGACGGAGCGGCCGGCCAATGAACCGGAATTTCTGATGCGTGATGAAGGTCCGGTTGATGCAATTGCAGCCGCCACACTGATAGTGATGCGCGACCCCGTTGGCGATAAAGGCTCACAGATTCTGATGCTGCGTCGTGCGAAATCGATGCGCTTCGCAGCCGGGGCCATTGTGTTTCCCGGAGGCAGGGTGGACGGGGCCGACCTCGAGTTTGCTCGGATGCTGCCTCATGGGCTGCCCTTATCGGACGCGGCGGCACGGATCGCCGCCATTCGTGAAACGCTGGAGGAGGCAGGGGTCGCGATCGGCCTGCGCGCCTTGCCCGCGCAATCCGTCGTGGACGCGCTGCGAGCGGGCCTTCGCAGCGGGACGGCGCTGGCCGGCCTTCTGGAACGATACGGCCTGACCCTGGATTTGGGTGCACTGACGCCATTTTCGCGCTGGCGCCCCGGCCAAGCGGAGCAGCTTGGCATATCACGCGTTTTCGACACCCGTTTCTATGTCGCAAAGGCGCCCCGCGGTGCCTGTCAGGCAACTGTGGACCAGACGGAGAATGACAGGCTGTTCTGGGGAACGGCTGCGGAGATTATTGCCGATTGCGATGCGGGCACTCATTGCGCCATGTTTCCAACACTCCGCAATCTGGAACGCGTAGCGCTGGGGGGGAATCATGACGAAGTTGTCGCCCATGCGCGACGATATCGGATCGAGACAGTCATGCCCTGGGTGGAAAAGCGTGACGGGGAATGGCACTTATGCATTCCCGGTCACCTCGGCTATCCTATCCAGTCTCAGATATGGTCCACGATCTATCGCGGGTGATGGTCGATGGCCTAGGTGGACGATCGCCGCCTGCGTCGATTGCAAGACTGGTTGTCCCAAACATCATCGATATCGCGTCGCTTCAGCAATCGAGTGACGTGTCGCGCTCCCATTGGGTAAGCTGACGGGCATAGTCGTTCCATTCGCCATGCTTCTCTGGCGGAGTGCTTTGGAACCACCAATCGTCGCCTGACGGCATGAAACGCGAATGGGCACTATGCCCGAGCAGGTAAGGGGGGCGCTGATGCGCCGCCCCTTAGCCCCTATCTCAGTTATGCGCCGATATGCCGGCTATCGTCCCGATGGGTACGATGAAGTTCAGCCCTAGATATACGCCCTTCTGGGCCTTCACCGCGCTGTTGGGATTGTAATAGCTGTTGGGATTGAACGCATATTGTACGATCGGCTCGGCTGCCATGCCGAGCGGCAGTTCGACATGAGCGGTCGCGCCAAGGACGAAATTGTCCTTCTTGTAGGGCGAAAGCGCCCCCGGGCCGCCCGCCACCCCGTTCGCGGCGGTTATATATCCTTGGAAGTTGGAACTGATGCGTTCCCAATCGATCTTGACGCTGATCCGGTCGTTGCGCCCCGGAATGGGCGAGAGAAGCGTTGCACCGAAAAATGCGTTTGCCTGGACGGGCGTCGTCCGATCGGTCGAAATGCCCACACTCGAAAACAGCTTCAGGGCCATGGGGGAGCCGTTGCCCGCATCCCTGCCACCGTCCGCGCGCCACACGACTTTATCGGCCTGGACGACGAAGCCGTCCGTTCCCTTTACGACACGTGATATGCCGGTCGTGGCGGTGGATGCGAAGAACTCGTTATGCTTCGCCGAACTGCGATAACCCGTCAGCGACAGGTTGTAAGGGTAGGCGGTGTCGGCGAAGCTCGTTCGCACTCCGACTTCTCCCATGAGGAGTGTTCCGGCATAATCGGTGTTGAACACGTCATAGCCTATGTGGAAATTCGCTCCGCGCTCGACCGCGAATACACCTCCTTGCACATAAGCATGTGCCCCAACCTTGGCCGACATGTTTCCACCCGGAACCGCAAAACTATAAGATGTCCATCCGCTGTTGGTGTACAGCACCGTCTGGAAACATGTTGCGATCGCATTGCAATTGGCCAGAGCATAATAATAGGCCGGGTGCGTGACTCCCAGTTCAACATCGAGCCTGCCGTCGGCTGTCTTTCCTTCGATCGTCGCGCGCGCCAATCGTCCTCCGCGCGGCGTGAAAGCCGGCTGATAGCCGACCTTGCTGTCCGCGATCTGCGGGGCGATATTCATATTGCGGGTCAGCGGGAAAAAGACATGCTCATAATGGAGCGATAGTCCGTTCAGGCCCACCGCCTTGCCCAGGTCGGCGTCCGCGCCGACATAGAGGTACAGCGAATTCGTGCTGTGTCCGGTATCCACGCCCACGCTGGGATTGGCGTCGAAGAAATTCATCGCGATCGTGTGAAAGGTCAGCCCTTTTTCCGCGAGCGGAGCGAATATCCCGGCCAATGAGCCGCTGAAACCCGGTGTCGAACCGGGCTTGGATATTGGTACCTGCGGTTTGGCCTTCTCCGGCTGGCTGGCCCCGGTGTCCTGGGCCAATGCCGGAGCGGCACATCCGGCGGAAAACATGACAGACAAAGCGATTCCCTTGACGAACGATGACATCGTCGCCTCCCTTTCTTGCGGTTGATGATAGAAGTTCACATCGCCTTTCCGCTCTTATCGGCTTGTCGGCGGCATCCTCTCTGCTGAACTGGTGAATTCGATGACCCGTTGTCTCCTGAGCGGTTGAGGAAAAGCGGTATGGGATCAGGCGATGCCGGCAGCCATGACAGCGCCCAGCAACATGCTGACGGCGCCGAGGATTTGTGCGGCATGCTTCTGCAGACTATGCCGTGAAAGGCCGATCCACGCCGCGATGCCGATGAGGTGCAAGGTCGCCGTCGCGATGACGAAGCCCGCCACAAAAGGCAGCTTCGTCGTGTCTGCCGGCAGCTCCGCGCCGTGCGCCTGGCCGTGGAAGAAGGCGAACAGAGCCGTCGCGGTCATAGCCAGGGCCGCAGGGATCCGCACGTTGAACATGGCGCATACGCCAAGCGCGACCAGCGATGTCGCTATGCCCAGTTCTATGATGGAGACGTTCGCACCCGTTATGCCCGAGAGGCTGCCGAGCACCATCACGACGATGAAGGTCGCGGGGAGGAGGATCAGCGCGCGTCCTCCGCTTCTTGCGGCGACGAGCCCGACCAACATCATCACCAGGATATGATCGAGGCCGCTGAACGGGTGCGTGAACCCGCCGATAAGCCCGCCATTTACATGGCCGGGATGGGCGTGAGCGACGGCCGGCAGGACCATGCCGATCGCTGCGGCCGCCGACAGGATTGTGCGTCTGAGCATCATAGGATTCCTTCCAGTTAAAGGATTCATTTTCGCCGCGGCTGGGGTGCGGCGCCAAACCTGCTTTTCACGGCAAGCGTGAAGAGACGAGCCGCCGCCTGCTGGGCGGCATGCGCGTCATCGGCGAGCATCCGCACCACAAGGCCGGCATCGTTGGGAAGTGCACTCGCCCCGGCCAGCACGCCGGGCGCCGTCGATGCCGTCAGCAATTCCTGCTCGGTAGGTAGCCGCGAGGCCGGGCCGAGCAGGAACAGGCTGCCCGATATCCTCCATCGGCCCATCGGCGAAAATTGTGGCGAGGCGATGTCACGGCCCAGCAGGTTCATCCGATCGCGAACCAGCGTTCTGCCGTCCAATGTCCTGACCTCGACACGCGCCGCGATCCAATCGAATTGCTCGCCATTTGCCTTCGGATCATGGCGATCGAAGAAATCGTGCAGCAGGACGACGGCCGACGAATCCATCCGTACCATGGTCGTCACCCCGACCTTCGCACCGGGAAAGAGAATCAAGGGGTCCGGCGTGTAGGCAAGAAAAGCATCACGCTCGACCGTTGCCCGAACCGATGCCTCCGCCGTCGAGCCCTGGCAGTCGTGCACGACGGTCGATGCCTGGGTCGTGATGTGAACCGCCGCGCCCGTTTCGACGATAAGATCGCTGGTGAGGCTATCGCCCCGGTACAGGCCGCCGGACGAGGATTGCTGATAGAGGGTCAGCAGTTCGGGAATGTGCCGATCGAGTTCGAATGCTTTCGTAAAATGATAGGGATAGCAGACATATTGGCGGGCGATTCCGGTGCGGCCGCCATGCCGCCGGAAGCGCATGTCGAACCGTCCGCCGCGGCGCGCGCGCGGCGCGGCAGGATGGATATGCTCCGATATGTCCGGCCAATGCCGCGTCACCGAAACAGCATCTCGGCTATGATGCGGTCGGCGATGCCCTCGATGCCCTCGCCGGTTCGGCAATTGGTTGGTGCGATGGGCCGGCCGTTCCGGACCGCTTCCGCCTCGTCCGTCATGCGGGCCAGATCGACACCCACATGGGGTGCGAGATCGATCTTGTTGATGACGAGTAGATCGCTCTTGAGGACGCCTGGCCCATTCTTGCGCGGGATATCGTCGCCGCCGGCCACATCGATGACGAACATCCACCAATCGACGAGATCGAGCGAAAAGGTCGAGGCCAGATTGTCGCCACCGCTTTCGATCAGGATCAGCTCCGTTTCGGGAAAAAGCTGTTCGAGTTCGTCGGCCGCCGCGATGTTGAGCGTCGGATCTTCCCGGATGACCGTGTGCGGACAGGCCCCTGCCTCAACGGCCGCGACGCGCGCGGGATCGATCAGCCCGGATCGCCTGATCCGTTCGGCGTCCTCCGCCGTTACCAGATCGTTCGTGACGATCGCGATCGCGATACCCTTTTCATGGAAAACGGGAATCAGCCGCTCGATCAGCGCGGTCTTGCCCGAGCCGACCGGACCGCCGATTCCGACACGCGCCGCTCCCGTGGAGGCGGCGTCCTGACGTAGTTCGAGGAAGGCGTTTTTCATCCTATCACCTCAGCATATAGCGTTGGGCGAGGGGCAGTTCGTGGGCCGGTTCGCAGGTGGCCAGTTCCCCATCGACGAAAACATCGAATGTCTGCGGATCGACACGAATGTCCGGACATGCATCGTTGTGCAGCATGTCGGTCTTGCTCAGGCTGCGCGTCCCCCGGCTCGGCAGCAATGTTTTCCGGAGATCCAGTTGATCGGCCAGGCCGGCCTCGATCGCCAGCGGGTTCACGAAGCAGGCCGATAGCGCCTGGCGGGCGCGGCCGAACGAACCCCATTGCGGGCGGAGGAGGAGCGGCTCGCATGTCATCAGCGAGGCGGCGCTGTCGCCCATCGCGCCCCAGGCGATGAACCCGCTCTTGAGGACGAGTTCGGGCTTTATGCCGAAGAAAGCAGGTCGCCAGATGACGATGTCGGCGAGCTTGCCATCCTCCAGCGATCCGACATGCTCGGCAATGCCGAAGGTGCGGGCCGCATTGATCGTATATTTGGCGACGTAGCGCTTGATGCGTTCGTTATCGCCACCGCCTGTTCGTTCCTCGGCCAGCCGCCCGCGCTGTTTCTTCATCTTGTCGGCCAGCTGCCATGTGCGGCAGACGACCTCGTTGATGCGGCCCATGCCCTGGCTGTCCGAACCCAGCATCGAGATCGCGCCGATGTCGTGCAGCACGTCCTCCGCCGCGATCGTCTGCGCCCGGATCCGGCTTTCCGCGAAGGCCACGTCCTCCGGGATCGCGGGGTTGAGATGATGACAGGTCATCGTCATGTCGAGATGCTCCTCGAACGTGTTGACCGTGTAGGGATTGGTCGGGTTCGTGGACGAGGGCAGGCACCAGGGCAGGCCGGCCACACGGATGATGTCCGGCGCGTGTCCGCCGCCGGCACCCTCGGTATGGTACATGTGGATGGTCCGGCCGCCGATGGCCTCCAACGTGTTTTCGAGGAAGCCGGACTCGTTCAGCGTATCCGTGTGGATCTGGACAGGAAAATCCAGTTCGTCGGCCACCTTGAGGCAGGTGTCGATGGCCATCGGCATCGTACCCCAATCCTCGTGCAGCTTGAGCCCGAGGCAGCCCGTCCTGATCTGTTCGTGCAGAGATGCCGGGCGATGCGAGTTGCCGCGACCAAGAAAGCCGAAATTGAGCGGCCATTGTTCCGCCGACTGGAGCATCTTCCCGACATTGAAGGGGCCGCCGCAATCGATCCCCACCGAAATCGGGCCAAGTGATCCCCCCAGCAGTGTCGTGATCCCCGATGCGATCGCATGGTCACACAATTGCGCGCTGTCGAAATGGACGTGGACATCTATCGCGCCGGCAGTGGCGATCAGGCCTTCGCAGTTGCGGACCGTCGTCGATTGCGAAACGATGAGACGGGGATCGACGCCGTCCATCGTCGCGGGATTTCCCGCCTTGCCGATGCCGGCGATCCGGCCGTCCTTGATCCCGATGTCACCCTTGATGATGCCTTTTACCGGGTCGATGACGACCACGTTGCAAAGCAGAAAATCGAGCGCGCCCTCGGTGCTGAGCACGCCGGCCGCCATGCCGGCGCCGTCGCGCAGTGTTTTGCCTCCGCCATGCAGACATTCGTCGCCATAGGTCGCGTGATCTTTTTCAATGACCGCGACGAGATCCGTATCCCCCAGCACGATGCCGTCGCCGACGGTCGGCCCATAGAGGGCCGCATAGTCGCGTCTGTTCATAACTGTCATTCCGAACGCTCCTATGCGCCAAGGAAGTGGCGGTCGCGGGCCGCGGCGAGCGCGCTGCTTTTCACGCTCGGGTCATCCGCCGCGCCGGCTGTCAATCCATTGAGACCGCCCAGGACTTTCGTGCCGCCAAACTCGGTCAGATTGACCTGTTTCTCCTGGCCGGGTTCGAAGCGCACGGCAGTCCCCGCGGGGATGTCGAGACGTAACCCAAAGGCCGCCTCCCGATCGAAACGGAGCGCCTTGTTGGCCTCGAAGAAGTGGTAATGGCTTCCGATCTGCACAGGACGATCGCCGGTATTGACCACGGAAAGCGCGACCTTGCGGCGGTCGGCGTTGATCTCGATATCGCCCTCCGCGCAGATCAACCGGCCCGGTTCGAAGCCGGTGTCTGGCGAATGGGGCGTGGGCCGGATCGGATCATGAACCGTCACAAGCTTCGTGCCATCCAGGAACGTCGCTTCGACCTGGAGCATCGGTAGCATCGCCGGCACACCCGGCATGACGTCTTCCCATGACAGGATTTCGCAGGCGAAGGACATGAGATCCGCCACGCTGCGGCCTTCGCGTGCGCCCTCCAATATCTCATCGGAGATAATGGCGACCGCCTCCGGGTAATTAAGGGCGAGGCCCTTGGCCCGACGCCGTCGGGCAAGGGATGCTGCGGAGAAGATCGTCAGCCTTTCAAGTTCCGTTGGTGTCAGCAGCATCGATATCCTCCGTGTCCCGGCTGGCGCCGATCCATCAGTTTGAAAAAAGGCGCTGGCCAGCGCGGCCGTGGTTCATGACCGCGATCTCGGCGAGCGGGGCAAATGACGTCAGCGGGTCGTCGGCGGCGATCTGACCGGATGGCGTATCACCCAGCTCGAGCAGCAGCTCCCCCAGCAATCGCTGCGCTTTCAGGGCGCCGATCAGGCCCAGTCGGACGGCGGCCGTGCAAAGCGAGGAGGCGCATTGATAGGCCGAGACGGCGATGGCGGTGTCCAGCTCCATCCCTGCGGCACCCCACAAATAGCCTTGCATGACTGCGAGATGGCCATGGGCACCCTCGCCGCGAACCAGCGCCCGATAGCGGGAGGCCTCGATCGATCCCAGTCGATCGTGGGCGACCAGCAGCGCCTGGCCATTCCGACGCGATCCCTCGCGCATCGAAGATGCAGCCGTGCTGAATTCGACTTCTTCGTCAAGGGCACGGATCGTCTCGAGATGGCGGCGCGCGCGGTGGGCGCGTACCAAGGCAACACGATCCGCATCCAGCCAGCGATGGTGAAGTTGCACCCGTACAAATGCCTTCACATCGAACCCGCCCCCGCTTGCGATCATTGCAGCCGAGCCCTCCAGCCCCTGGGAAAAGGCGAAGCTTCCCGATGGAAAGGCGCTGTCGGCATGCTGCAGCGCCTGAAGGAGGGCGGTATTGATCATTCGCCCGCTGACTGGCTCGTCACCCGGCCGTCATCCAGCATGGGGCGGATACGATCGAGGTATAGGCGATCCTCGCCGTTGCAGGCCACCAGCAGGTCCGCCCCGTCGAATTTGACGCGCCAGTGTAGGTTTCCGGCATGGTAGCCGAGTTCGACCGCATCCGATTTCGACGCCGGCGTTAGCCTCAACCAACGCTGGGCACCTGCACGGACGACGACGGCCTGTTCATCGGAAAGCAACAGAATCGCCCCGTCGGCGAGCTTCTGATCGCGGGGCAAGGCAATGGCGAGCTGGCGGCCACTGTCCGTGGTCGCCTTAAGACGTCGCCGTTCCAGATCCTCGGGCGCAATGGTGACCATGTCCACGCCGCCATGATGATCGGCATGATGGACACGGGATTCCAGATCGGGATCGGCCATATGACCGACAATGCGGCTGATGTGTAGCATGGGGTTTTCCTGTAAGGGAAATGCGATGGGCGATCGGGATGATGTCCCGTCACGGCGAAGTCGCGAAATGCGATCGGCCATGACCGCATCCGAAAATGACGCAAAAAAACCCGCGATTTCCAAGAGGACTTCGCGGGCTGCTCTG
>Ga0105241_10004187_pt1 | contig 10650 bp, 6 predicted proteins | sample KBSC64metaG_FD_80422 | JGI IMG/M metagenome (GOLD analysis project Ga0105241, IMG submission 80422) | Corn rhizosphere microbial communities from Kellogg Biological Station, Michigan, USA - KBS C6-4 metaG | ecosystem: Host-associated > Plants > Roots > Rhizosphere > Soil | place: Michigan, USA...
AGATTCTTATTATGCGTCCTCATCCTATTCTCCATTATGTCGTGCCATTCCTTTATTTTTTCTAAAAAGCAAACCGATTTCGCCACTAATATGTCCTCCATGCTAGGTGGCGCCCGGGTCAACCTAACCGTGACAACGACCCGCAGCACCTCCGAAGGAAGCTTTAACAATTTCGAGATCGAAATTGAAGGGCTGGCCGATAGTCTTCAAACAGAGACCAATCTGTTGCTGGCAAGCTCGATCCCGGCATATGTGTTTTATAAAGACACCATCGCCGACAGAAAGTCATATAAATACATCGATGTGGTAGTAAAAATGAAGGGAAAAGAATATACCAGCCGGTATACCCCTGCCCAGCTGCAGCAGGTGGATGACTGTGGCAATACCGTGACCGGGTATCTGGGTGCACTGAAGACTATGAACGTCGACTCGCTACGCTATTATAGTGACACTTCCATGACCGGTGACTCGGTGCTCTCATCCCTGGCAGATAAGCTGAAAGCAGCGGATGAAAAATGGGGCGCTGTACAAAGTGAAGATGCAAAAGGCTTTAGATTGGACGAAAAAGACGGTAAAACCTACATCTATTTCAAAATGTATTTAAAAAGGCAGGTTACGACCCAGGGTGCGAATTTCTGGATCGATCCGGCTACGAAGAAAGTGATAAGTTATTCCCTGTAAGGTCAATTCGGCACCACAGCCGGCAAAATATACTCCCTCATCATCCTGTCCACCTGCGGATGAGCATAAGGCTGTCCATAGGCGCTGGCCGTTATAACGATCACCAATGGCAGATCCTTAAACACAAAGATCTTATTCCCCCCGTTGCCGGTGCAATACCAGGTCTCATAGCGTTTACCCCTTACCTCGTATTGCTTGTTCCAGAAAAGATACCCATAAAATTCACCCGGCCGGCCGGGTATCGCACGATATTTGGTGAACGTCTTATCGATCCACGTCTTCGGAACGATCTGCCTGCCATTCCATTTACCTCCGTTCTTATATAACTGTCCATACTTGGCAAAGTCCAACGCATTCAGCCGGATGCCGCCTGCCGTATTGGGTACATGCTGCGGTGTATATTGCCATTGGCGCCTGATGCCCAGGGGGCCAAAAAGTTTTTCATCGGCATATTTTTCGAGCCCTCCGGGCGCCGTCTTGTTCAATATATCGCCCAACAGCATGGCCCCCGCCGTAAAATAATGCCATTGATCCCTGGGCCGTGTAGGACTCACCGGGAGGTCCAGCGTCCACTTCACCCAGTCATCCGTCGGGTACATATTCTCTTCATTACCCGGCGAATCTCCATCATTGTCATCCCCGTCAAAAGCCGAGCTCATCGTGAGCAGGTCTTTTAGCGTAACATTCTCCTTTTCCGGCGAGTAATTGGCAAATGAACGCACCGGGTAAAAGTCTTTTAGTGTCTGTTCCTCGCCTTTCAGATAGCCTTCGCTCCCGGCAATACCAACCATCGTCGAAGCGAACGATTTGCCTACCGACCTCGGGTCATGCAGGGAGTCCCGGTTCTCGCCATTGAAATATTCCTCTATCAATAGCTTACCATTCCTGATCACGACGATGCCGTTGATCTTCCTGAATTCCCCCGACCCAATGTGTCCCTTTAACATCTTTATCTTATCCCTGTCGAAGCTCTCCGTCGAAACAGCAAAACCATTATATGGCCGCACCGGACTTAACTGCACTTTCGACAGGTCGATCGCCGGATGCCTGTTGACCAGCATGCTCAGCTCGCCCGCGGCAATGACATCCCCCGTCATCTGCCGCACATAAGGACGGATCTCCAATCTCAGCAGGTGATGTCCATCCGTCAATGCACTGTCGCCCCCATTGTACATAAAACGGCTCCAAAAGAACTGGCTCCACCATACGCCTTCATTTTCATTATCGATAAGGGGCTTACTGATGATCGTCCCCGTGTCCCTGACCTTTGGCAGCGGCGCTCCCAGAATATTGCTTCTGTATATCAGCCGGCCGTCTATGAACAGGGAAAACTGGCAGCCTCCCGCCTTGTGGAGCGTGTCGATGGACAGTTCCGGGGCCAGCCGGTGCATATAGTTTGTCAATGAATGACCCATGAACGCTGTAATGAACAGGTTACTTTTATTCGTCAGCTCGTAGTTCTGTAAAAACTCACGGGCTGTCAGGCTGGATAACGGGACCTCTTGTGAAGTAAAAACGATCCGGCCTGTATTGGCCTGGTGAAGGGCTGAGGTAATGCCCTGATCTTTGACGATGTCCTGGGCGGATAGTCCGCACATCCATAATAAAAAATATGCAGCTAAAATAAACCGTTGGTTCATGGCCCAAATCTATCACAGGCCGCCGGCTAAAAATAGAACGATCTTAACATCATTCCTTTTTTAACAATAATTTTCTGTAATGTAACGGTGTGATATGATAAGAAGCCTTGAAGCTGCGGATAAAATGACTCTGATCCGAAAATCCGCATGTAAAGGAAATATCCGTCAACGATAGTGCTCTGTCGGGTAACAATGTCAACGCCCGCTGCACCTTGATAGCCCTGACATAATCCCCCATCGTCATACCGAAGTACCTGGAGAATTCCCGCGATAAATGGACAGGATGAACATCCGCCAGCCTTGCCAGACCGGCAAGGGTCGCGTCTTCCGAAGATGTGCGCAGCATCTCTTCGACCTTGTTTACCCATTTAGGTTTTTTCCTTTCATGGCCTCCCCTCATTTTTCCAAGGCGGCCGAATATTTGCAGCAGTAAGTCGTCGATCCCCAATTGTCCGTTGCCGCCGGCCAGTTTCATTTCTGAAAAGATATTATACATCAGCGTTTTTACCACCGGATCGGTGATCCCTATGCTGCCCTCGGTAACATCATTTTTCAGATGCAGGGACTCGAACCATTTTGATCCCACCTCGACATGAAAGCCACGTGTGAACCTGCCCGATGCAATGTTATAATGGGCGTCCTGCCAATTGTGGAATAGCAGGTCCCCGGCGCAGCATTCATAGACCTCCTTTTTATTTGCTTCTATCATGCCGCCTTCCAATATGAAGGTGAAATAATTGTTCTCATGAAAATGCCAGGGCACCCTGTCCTGTAAATATTCCGTGTCCGTAAGTGTGATGCCGTCCAGGTGGATAAGGTCGTTGGTCACGCCGTAAAACTGTCCTGTCTGGGAAAATTTCATAGGATCAAGATACGATTCTTATCCATTATTTTTAATACCTTTAATCCAGCTATCCATCGTAAACTGATTGCTGTCGATGTCTACTACACCATCCGAAGAAGACCTTCTTTCGCTGTTCAGACGTTTATCCAACACATCGGATCAGGCCGCTCTATGGCAATTACATGCACATTACTTCCACCGCATCTACGCCTACGTCCTGGTCATCATCGGGCAAAAAGAGGCCGCCGAAGAGATCACCAATGATATATTCGTAGACATCTGGCAGGGACGTCATCTGCTGGCAAATGTAACCAGACCCGAGATCTACCTGTTCGTCTGCGCAAAGAACAAAGCCATCCGGCACCTGAAAAAGAAGTCGCTGACCTTCGAGTCATTGGATGAGATCCGGGACATCGAATGTGCGCTGGAAAAAGATCCCTATGAGCTGCTCATCAGCAGCGAGATGCTGAAATGTATCAACGACGCCATCGCCGCCCTGCCGCCCAAATGCAGGATGATCTTCCGGCTGGTGAAAGAAAATAATCTGAAATACCGCGAAGTGGCCGAATTGCTGGAGATCTCTGAAAAGACCGTGGAGAACCAGATGGCCATTGCCCTGAAAAAACTGAGCGCCTCCATCCTGTTCAAGCTGGCATAACAAACTCCCGCCCTGTTCAAGCTGGCATAACAATGCCCGATCCTCACCCGGGCCATCCAAAAAAATTTCCCATCCCTTTGGGGGTAACCGCCCCATCCATGTCTCCTTCCCGTATAGACCATACATTTATCAAATATGCCCTCAAAAAGGCTATGGGAATTATTGTCCCGGAAATATAACAACGAGCTAACCGCAGAAGAGCAGGATGAGCTGGAGCAATTGCTCCGTGATCACCGGGATGTATTCGAATTGAACGAGACCTTCTCCCGGCTAAAAGATATGCCCGTACAGCCCCTCACTACTCCCGTGGATGAGGAAAGGAGCCGGCTGGCTATCGCCGCCCGGCTGGCGGTGCCAGTGGAATATCCTGGCAGGGATATAGCAGCTCCACCCGGCGACGAGACCATGGAACCCTCCGCTCCCCCCTCCCGGCCACGCAAAAAACTTTTACTGTGGGCCGCGGCCTGTGCCCTCATCATCGGGGGCATATGGTTTGCCCGGCAGCAGTCCGGTCAGCCCGCTACCCCGGGTAAACAGAACGAGATAGCCACCAGCACATCGAAATCAAAAGTGCAGCTGCCCGACGGCTCTACCGTCATCCTCAACAGACAAAGCAAGCTCGTGTACAACAAGGATTTCGGCATGAGCAAAAGAGAGATCAGCCTCACGGGAGAAGCTTATTTCGACATCGCCAAAAATGAAGCTGTTCCCCTCACCGTGGTCGCCGGTCCTGTAAGGATCAGGGTCATGGGCACCGCCTTCAATGTCAGGGCCTATACGCAAGACTCCATCATCGAGACCTCCCTGATCAGGGGAAGCATCGAGGTCAGTTCATCCGATGACCCCGAAAGAGCGATACGTATGCGCCCCAATGAAAAGATCATCTTCGGCAAGGACAATATCCCGCCCCCTTCTTCTGCCGACGCAAAAAACGTTCAGATCCATAAGCCCACCCAAACCTTTGTCCAGATGAACCGGATACAGCCCAACCCCATCGACAGCAGCATCAACGAGATCGTCTGGGTGCAGGATAAGCTCGTCTTTAGCAAGGAGCCTTTTTACAGCCTGGCGAAAAAAATGGAAAGATGGTACCAGGTCCGCATCCGATTCAAGGACAGGATCTCCGAACAGCTGTCCCTGACAGGATCGCTGGAAAAAGAGAACCTCACGGAAGCATTGGATGCCCTGCGGCAGCTGACACCTTTTAATTATCAGATTGACAGTAGCGTCGTCACTATCAGCAAAAAAATAAACCCGATTAATTAACCAATAAAACAACACATGAGTAAAAAATAAACGGAGCACAACTCCGCTGCCTGAAGGGCGGCAAACAAAAAAGGGAAGATGCTTGCAACACCTCCCCTAGTATGTCAGGAACCAGGGTCTACCGTATGAAAGAAGGCCCTTTATTTATTACCTAACAATTTTAAAGGTATGATTTTTTTTAAAGCTAACTGCGGTTGGGAAGGCTCTCTTTTCCCCATCGCGATGAGATGGATTATGAGAATCTCTTTCTTCATCACCACGATCTTCAGCTTGCATATGGCGGCATTCGCTTATTCGCAAAAGACGATAAGCCTCAACGCCAGAAAAGAATCTTTGGGTAATGTGCTGACCCAGATAGAAAAGCACTCCGATTACCGGTTTTTATACAACGACAACCCCATTTTTGAAAAGAACAGGATCACCCTTTCCGTCACAGGCGCCAGTCTCGACGAAGTGATGAATAAAGTGCTGTCAGGTACCGGTCTTACCTACAGCGTCAACAAAAAGGACCTCGTCATCCTCGTCAATGCCGGCGGGGAAGGCCGTCTAAGGCCCGTCACAGGCCTGGTAAAAAATGAAAAAGGCGAACCGCTGGCAGGTGTAAGCGTTTCTGTCAAAGGCACCACCAAAGGGACCTCTACCAATGCCGCGGGAGAATTCACCATCGATGCCAACAAAGGCGACGTGCTGATATTTTCCTCCATCGGTATGGAGACCCAGGACCTTACTGTCTCAGACCAGGCACAGATCAGCATCACCCTTAAGACAAAAGCCACCCAGCAGGACGAGATCGTCGTAGTGGGCTACGGCACCCTCAGCAGCAAAGAGATCTCCAGCGCCGTCACACATCTTTCCGCCAAAGAGCTGCTGACCGTGGGTTCCAACAGCCCGCTGATGTCACTCCAGGGCAAAGTGGCAGGGCTTTCCATTACCAACACAGCAGCCGCAGACCCCAATTCCACACCCAGCATCCAGCTACGAGGTGTTTCCTCCCGTGATGCCGGTCTGGGTCCCTTGTACGTGATCAACGGCATACCCGGCGGCAACCTCGACAATATCAATCAAAACGATATAGAATCCATCGACATCCTGAAAGGAGGAGCCGCCTCTGCCATCTACGGCACCCGGGGCAGCAATGGCGTGATCGTGATCACCACGAAAAAAGGGAGTTCCGAATCCCGCGTATTCTATGACGGCTATGCCGGCTTTGACTTCGCTACCAACAAGCTGCATGTGCTGTCGAGAGATCAGTTCCTGGCGCACAATCGCGGCGTAGACTTTGGCGGCAACACCGACTGGCTAAAGGCCGTGAGCAGGGATCCCGCCGTTTCTCAAAAACATACTGTACAGTTCTCCGGCGGCAGCGCCAGGACCAACTACATAGCCTCCCTCGATTACAGAAGAGCGGAAGGCATCGACCTGCGCGCCTCCAAAGAGGAATATGGAGGACGTATCAACCTCAACCACCATTCCGCCAATAACCTCTTCGATATATCCATGAATGTCGCCCCCCGCTATGCGCACACTAACCTGGCGGATTACAGCGGCTTCAATTATGCCCTGACCCTCAACCCCACGCTCTCCGTTCTTGACAGCACAGGCAAATACGCCTATATCACCACCGGCTTCTTTGCCAACAACCCCGTGGAAGTGGCAAAGACGATCCTGAACCAGCAGGAAATAAAATTACTCGACATCAACGGTTCCTTCAGGATGAATATCCTGAACAACCTGAATACCGTCGTAACTCTTGGCCAGGTCTCTTCCTCTTACAGGAATGAGGGTTTTACGCCTTCCACCGTGAGCTGGGTGCAGCAAAGGAATGGAGGCACAGGCCGCAACTCCGGATCGCAGTCGCTGGATGAATACGATCAGAAAAGCTTCGAATGGCTGGGCAATTATTCATTGAGCGTTCGCAAACACGGTGTCAAGCTGCTGGCCGGCTACTCCTATCAATATTTTACCGCTTCCGGGTTTAGCGCCTCCAATCAGCAGTTTCCGTCCGATGCCCTGACATACAATAACCTGGGTACGGGGTTGTGGAACCTGCAGGCCGGTCAAAATGGTGTCGGCTCCTACAAGAACAGCTCAAAGCTCATCGCCTTCTTCGGCAGATTGAACTATGACTTCGATCAGAAGTATTACCTGTCGGCCAGCATCAGGCGGGAAGGCTCTTCCAGGTTCGGGTACAACAACAAATGGGGGAACTTCCCCGCCGTTTCCGTGGCCTGGCGGATCAACCGCGAGAACTTTATGAGTGGCGTCTCCTGGTTGAATGAGCTCAAACTGAGGGCGGACTATGGAGAGACAGGTAACCAGGATTTTGGCAACTATCTTTCCCTGGACACCTATAGCGGGTATGGATATTATGTATATAACGGCACTACCTACCAGGTGTGGGGTCCCAGCCAGAACACCAACTACAACCTTCGTTGGGAGAAGGCTAAAAATTTCAATATAGGCGCCGACTTTTCCGTACTGGACAACAGGATATCCGGCAGCCTTAATTATTATATCCGCACGAATAAAGACTTGCTCGGATGGTATAACGTCCCCAATCCGCCGAATGTACAGGGACAGACCTACGTCAACGTGGGCACCATGAAAAATTCCGGTCTGGAGATCCAGCTCAATGCCCAGGCCGTCACCGGGAAGAATTTCTCTTATGTCGTTTCTTTTGTCGGCGCCACCAACAATAACAAATTCGTCTCTTTCTCCAATGACCTCTTCCAGGGACAGAAGTACAGCGATGCGGTGAGTATGCCCGGCCCCGGCAGCCCCGGCAATATCCAGCGGCTGCAGGAAAATCAGCGGGTCGGGAGCTTTTATATGATGAAGTCCGCAGGCGTGGACAACAGCGGGGCCTTGCTGGTGTATGACAAAAAGGGCGAGGTCATCACGGCGGACAAAGCCAACAACGACGACAGACGGTTTGTAGGCAACGGGCTCCCAAAATTCACTGCCAGCCTGGGTAATAGTTTCGCGTATAAGAATTGGGACCTGAGCATCTTTCTCAGGGGAGCTTTTGGCTATAGCCTGTTCAATACCGTGGCTTTTTATCTCGGTACACCCGTTACACAGCAAAATGCCAATGTACTGACGTCCGCGTATAACGGCAGTAAGTATTCCAGGCTTACCAATGCATCCACCTATTCCGTATTATCCGATTATTTCCTCGAATCCGGCAGTTTTGTAAAGATCGCCAATGTCTCGCTGGGATATACGAAGCCGCTATCTATAAAATACATACGCTCCGTACGTTTGTATGCCACGGGAAGGAATCTGCATACGTTCACAAAGTTTACAGGAGGAGACCCGGATCTTATACAGGTGAATGGCCTGTATCCCGGTGTCAATAACTCGTTGTCCTATTACCCTTCCACCCTTCAATTGCTGGTGGGGCTGCAACTTAATTTTTAAGATCAATCTTATTTACATATGAATTCTTTCAAACATGCCACCGGTGCTGCGCTGCTTACCATACTGCTGGTAGCCGGCAGCTGTACCAAGTTGGATGAACAGCTGTATGACAGGATCACCTCCGCCAATTTCCTGCAAACAAAAGATGATGTCATCAGGGATTTCCTGAGAGCCTTCGAGCATTCTTACTGGAGCATACAGGGAGGCTCTACCTTTATGCTACAGGAGAACAGCAGCGATGAATGTATGACGCCCAACAGACAGGGGGATTGGTATGACGGCGGGCAATACCAGCGGGTCCATTATCATACATGGACACCCAATGACGGCTATACCAACGATGCCTGGAACGCCTTCTACCAGGGGATCAATCTTGCCACCAACTCCATCGAGGATATGGAAGCTATCAACGACCCCGGGAAGTTCAGCCTCACCCAGGCCGATATCGACGATTTTATCGCAGAGCTGAGAGTGCTCCGGGCCTGGCTGACATTAAGAGCATTTGATTTCTACAGGAATATTGTCATCGTCACAAAGGTGAAGGGTCAAACACAGGGTGGACCGCAAGTCACGCCACAGGAGACTTTCAATTTTATTGAAAAGGAGCTGCAGGAAGCCATCCCCAAGCTGCATGTGGCAGCAGACCTGGGCGCCAACGCCATCGGCAGATGGACGCAGGCCGGCGCAGCCGCGCTGCTGGTACGACTGTACCTCAACGCTAAAGTATATACCGGCGTGGACAAATTTGCCGATTGCGCCACCGTTTGCCAGGATATCATCGGCGGTAAATATGGCTCTTATGCCCTGGAGACAAGATGGGATGCGCCTTTTGACTATAACAATGCCGCATCGAAGGAAACCATCTTCGGCTTTCCCGGCAGCTTTGGCCTCACCCACTGGCAATATGATGGCGGTATGTACTTCTGGATGCTGCCCTACCAGGCGCCCCGTTATTTTGGGTTCACGGATTTCGGGGATGCCAATCCGAAATATGCGATGCAGCCCGGCAGGGATGTGGACAGCGTGGAATATAGCTTCTCCCTGGGTAAGCCTTTTATCAAGTTCCAAAAGTATCCTGACGATTACAGGCTGGTGAAATACAAGAACCTCGGCAACAGCAAAAGGGAAGGCATGTTCCTGTATGGCTATCTGCCGTATGTCAACAAGGACGGGAACGATGACACCGTGAGAGGCAACAAGGGCCCCTATCCGTTGTTCTTTCGCGACCAGGTAGGGATGTTCCTGGATGCCACGCCGGGCACAGTCATCGCGGATAAGGAATCCGATATGAACCATGCCGATCATAATTCAGGCGTCTTTCCCGTCAAGTATCCTTATTATCCCAGCGACGATCCCAACAAGATCGCATCCGCCTATGCCGAGATACGGCTGGCGGAGATCTATTATTCTCTTGCCGAATGCAAATACAGGGCAGGCGACAAGGCCGGTGCAGCCGTATTGCTCAACACCGTGAGAGCGAGGAATTATCCGCCCGGCTCACCGAGTCTCTACAATCCCGACGGCAGCCAGCTTACCGACCAGGAGATGCTGGATGAATGGGGGCGTGAATTCCTCGTGGAAAGCAGAAGGCGTACGGATCTCGTCCGTTGGGGGATGTTCAGCACCGGTACCTGGTGGGATAAAAAACCCGATGCGGATAATCATACCGATATTTTCCCTATCGGGCAGAATGTGTTGAATGTGAGTACGCAGTTGAAGCAGAATCCGGGATATTGAGAAGAGGGTCTATTTTTTTGAAGCCCGCTTTGGAAGCGGGCTTCTTGTATTTATAGGATCGCAAAGATTTGAAAATTGCACAATTAATTTTTGAGGATACCCAACGGACATTATCGAAAGTAAACTATCGTATCCACACGGACGCGATCAAGGAAAACTTGACACCCGTTGCGCAGGCCGCGGAAAATCCCCCCCCAGCCTTTTAGAAACTAGGATCCATTTTCAAAATCCTGGATCCTTCTTCCATCCTCAAAACGTTCTGTAAACTGTCCTTTTTTGTATTTATCAATTACCCTGATCCAAAAGATCTGGGCCGGTTTGTTGCTTTCTTTTTGATAGACTTCTCATTGCCCCTTGTGTAAGTCGAAGATCTGTTCCGCCACCGCCTGACCGATCCCCTTTCG
>Ga0105241_10004188_pt1 | contig 10650 bp, 10 predicted proteins | sample KBSC64metaG_FD_80422 | JGI IMG/M metagenome (GOLD analysis project Ga0105241, IMG submission 80422) | Corn rhizosphere microbial communities from Kellogg Biological Station, Michigan, USA - KBS C6-4 metaG | ecosystem: Host-associated > Plants > Roots > Rhizosphere > Soil | place: Michigan, USA...
CGGCCGGCGGGGAGGGAGCTGCGGGGTGGCCCCGGCGGTGTGATGGTGAGCCGCGAGGTGACCCCGGTGGTGTGAAGGGGAGCCGGGAGGATTGCGGCCAGCGGTGTGGGCTGGCGGTGCTTTACGGCGCGAGAGGGTTGGCCCCGGCGGTGTGATGGTGAGCCGGGAGATGGCCCCGGCCGTCTAAGGGAGCCGCGAGTTGACCCCGGCGGTGTAAAGGAGAGCCGGGTGGATTGCGGCCGGCGGTGGAGGAGCCGCGAGATGGCGCCGGCGGCGTAAGGGAGCCGGCGGCGTAAGGGAGCCGCGAGATGTCCCGGGCGGTGTGAGGTGAGCCGGGAGGATTGCGGCCAGCGGTGAGGGCTGGCGGTGCTTGGCGGCGCGAGAGGTGAGGCGGCTGCGGAGTCGGGCCTCGGAGAGCGGCGAGCTGGCTGAGGCGATGCGGTGGAGGGTCGGAGCCGGCCTGATGCTGTGGCTGGATGGCAAGAGCTGTCGGCGCTCGTGGTTCGAAGGGCACGGCGCCGGGTTTCGGCGGGGCGGAGAGCTGGGCGCGGCCGATACGTCGGTGGGCTGGAGCGACCTGCGGCGGTGCGAGAGCGAGGGCCGGCCTTAGAGGGAGCGGCGAGAGAGATGCGCTGGCTCCAGGTCTGGGCCTTGGTGGGACGGCGCGCTGGCAGGGGTCACGTGGCCGGGAGCGTTAAGCGCGCGCCGGGTTGGGGTCTCGGCGGATCGCGGTGGCGCGCTTAATGTGGGGCGTATGCGGCCTCGTGTGGAGAATCCTTTGGCGCGTCTCGGTCTTGCTGAGCTTCGGACTCGGACCAGTATGAAGTGGCGGGAGTATCCGGGTGATGTGCTGCCCGTGTGGGTGGCGGAGATGGATGTGTTGACGCCGGAGCCGGTTGCGGAGGCGCTGGTGGGGGCTGTGCGGCGGGGGGATACCGGGTATCCGTTCGGGGATGGTTATGCGGAGGCTTTGGGGGACTTCGCTGTGCGGCGGTGGGGGTGGGATGGGGTTGTGGCGGCGCGGACGGCGGTGGTGCCGGACGTGATGCTCGGTGTGGTGGAGATGCTGAAGCTGGTTACGGGGCCGGGGGATCCGGTGGTGGTGAACAGTCCGGTGTATCCGCCGTTTTATGACTTCGTTGCGCACATGGATCGTCAGGTTGTTGAGGCGCCGTTGGGTGCTGATGGGCGGATCGACTTCGGGGTGATGGAGGCGGTGTTTCGGGGGATCGCTGGGCGGGGGCGGCGGGGCGCTTTTTTGCTGTGCAATCCGCACAATCCGACGGGGGTGGTGCATACGCGGGAGGAGTTGGAGCGCGTTGCCGAGCTTGCTGCGGAGTTCGGTGTGCGGGTGGTCGCCGATGAGATCCATGCGCCGTTGGTTGCGGCGGGGGAGAAGTTCACGCCTTATCTGAGCGTGGCGGGTGGGCAGGATGGGTTGGCGCTCATGTCGGCGTCGAAGGGGTGGAATCTGGCGGGGCTGAAGGCGGCCTTGGCTATTGCGGGGCCTGATTCGGCTGCGGACTTGGCGCGGATGCCGGAGGAAGTGGGGCATGGGGCGAGTCATCTGGGGGTGATCGCTCATGTGGCGGCGTTGCGTGAGGCCGGGGATTGGCTCGACGCCTTGTTGGCCGGGCTTGATGAGAACCGGGCGTTGTTGGGGCGGCTGCTGGCCGAGCATTTGCCCGAGGTCGGGTGGCGCTCGGGGCCGGGCACGTATCTCCAGTGGCTGGACTGTCGGGGCTTGGGGCTCGGCGACGATCCGGCGCAGGCGTTCCTTGAACGGGGGCGGGTGGCGGTGAACTCGGGGATTCCGTTCGGGACGGGTGGTGCGGGGCATGTGCGGATCAACATCGCGACGTCGCCGGACATCCTGACTGAGGCTGTCGAGCGGATGGCGTCGGCGGTGGGGTGAACGAGGTGAATTCGCGCGCCCTAAGCGCCATATAGCCGCAGAAACGGCGACGCCGTCGTCACGCCGAAGCCGCCAGCTCGAAGGCTGCGTACGCATCCTCGTCGAACAGTACGAAGCGCACTTCCTCCACCGAGGTCGTCGTGGCCCGAACCGTTGCGATGGCGATGCGTGCGGCGTCGGCGATCGGCCAGCCGAAGATGCCTGTCGAGATGGCGGGAAACGCGACTGTCTTGGCGTGAAGTGAATCAGCGACGCCGAGCGAGTTCGTGTGGCAGGCGGCGAGCAGCGCGGAGCGGTCCTCGTGTGCCGAATAGACCGGGCCGACGGTGTGGATGACCCAGCGGGCGGGGAGTCGGCCGGCGGTGGTGGCGACGGCTTGGCCCGTGGGCAGTCCGCGGCCGTAGTGCGAGGCGCGGAGTGCGCGGCAGGCGACGAGGATCTCCGGGCCGCCTGCTCGGTGGATGGCGCCGTCGACGCCGCCTCCGCCGAGCAGGGACGAGTTGGCCGCGTTCACGATCGCGTCCGCGTCCTGGGCGGTGATGTCGCCGCGGATCAGGGTGATGCGGGGCTGGGGCATGGCGCGAGCCTGCCAACCGGCGGCGAGTGTCGCAACTCGAGACGTCGTAACGAGAGAAGTCGTAACCAGGGAAGGCCTAACCAGGGAGGGCCTAACTAGAGAAGGCCTAAGCCGAGGAGTCACACCCCGGTAGAAGCCCAGAAGGAGAACCCAGCCACCCCGCCTACAAGCTCAGCGAAGAAGAAACCCAAGCACTCGCCGGGTGCTCATTCCGGTCCAGCCACAGGAAAGGCTGCTGATCCCGCCGTTCCGGATCCGCCCCCTCCTCCCACGGGAACCGCCCCTGCCGGTCCGGCCACACCGCCTGCAGCATCGGCCAGGGCGGCGTCTGGAAGAAGTCCAGCCCGGCTCCGAACATGGCGGGGTACCAGCTCGGGTGCACCGGCCGCGTGGCGACCTCGTAGCCCTCGATGACGTCCAGCCGGCGCTTCTCCGCGCCGAGCGGCCGGCCGTCGCGGACCTGGCGGGCGATCTTCGCCACCAGGGCCATGGCGTTCTCGACCGGCAGGCCGGTGATGCAGATGTCGTAGCCGCCGTGGGTGTGCCACATCCCTATGGAGTAGGCCCAGTCCGGGGTGTCATAGCCGGTCACGCCCATGGTGTGCCAGCCGTGCTCGCGGACGTTCTGCGCGATCGTCCGGTCGCGGAGGTCCCACTGCGCCTCGTCGGGATTGGCGGGCTGGCACAGCAGGCAGCGGCACGGGGTCGGTTCTATGTCCACGTCCTGAAGGTTACTCCGTGTCAGGTCCCTTGTGGCGGGTCGGACCGGTGGGGGGCGAGCGCGCCGGGGCCGTCGATCAGGCACTGCAGTGCCCGGTCCAGGATGGAGAACATGTCGGCCTCCGGGTCGGTGAGCCAGAGCTGCTGGGTGGCCACCATGGCGCCGATGACGGTGCCGGCCAGGACGCGGACCTCCAGGTCGCTGGAGGAGCGGTTCAGGCGTTCGGCGAACAGGTCGGCGAGCATGTCGGTGGTGGTGAACATGTGGTCCATCGCGCGGGCCCGGACTTCCGGGATGGCGTAGCTCAGGCGGGCGCGTTCGAGGGCTCCGGCCTGATCGTCGGCGGGGACCTGGAGCATCGCGGTGTCGACGGCGGCGCGGAAGGCCTCCAGGATCGGGAGGTCGGCCGGCTGCGCGCGGAACGCCGCGGCGAGCAGCGGGTCGTAGTCGTCGGTGAGGATCAGGTCTTCCTTGGTCGGGAAGTAGCGGTAGAGCGTGCTCGGGGACACGTCGGCCGCGGCGGCGATCTGCTCCATGGTGGTGGCGCTGTAGCCGGCCTCGCGGAAGAGGCGGAGCGCGTGCCGCTGGATCGCGGCACGCGTCTGCGCCTTCTTGCGTTCCCGGAGGCCCGTCGGAGCCGGAGCCGGGGCCAGGGCTTGGTCAGTCGGCGGCATTGAGGAGATCACTCTTCGATTCTGCTGCCTCGCCCGGCTCCCGGGGCACCCGGGGCTTGCGCGGAAGCTGCGTGGCGGCCAGCACGCCGACGATCGCGAAGCCCGCGCTGACCCACATCGTCATGCTCGTGGCGTGCACCAGGGCCGAGCGGACCGACTCCAGCAGCGACGGCGAGTGCAGCTTGGCCGCGACCGCGACGCCGGAGCCGGCGCTGCGGGTGGCCGCCGAGGCGAGCGGGGCCGGCAGGTTCGCCACGGCCGGGGTGAGGTGGCTGCGGTACTGACTGTTCAGGACTGTGCCCAGGATCGCGACCGCGCAGGTGCCGCCGATCTGGCGGATGGTCATCAGCAGGCCGGAGCCCACGCCGGCGCGCTCGGGGCTGAGCTCGTCCAGTGCGGCGTTCATCGTGACCGGCATCGCCAGGCCGACGCCCACGCCGCCGAGCGTGAGCCAGAAGGCGACGAAACCGTATCCGTCGTGCACGCCGGTCGTGCTGCCGATGATCAGCGAGACGGCCAGGAGAACGAACCCGGCGCCGATCAGCGGGCCGGATCCCACCTTCTTCAGGAACGGCTGCCCGATCCGCACCCCGGCCATCAGCCCGGCGATCATCGGCAGCAGCCGAAGGCCGGTGCCGAGCGCGTCGGCGCCCTCGACGGCCTGGTAGAACTGCGGCAGCGTGAACATCAGGCCGAACAGCGCGAAGCTGACGATCGTCGACAGGATCGTGCCCCAGGTGAAGCCGCGGGTCCGGAACAGGTCCAGGTCGATGAGCGTCTGCTTCGGGCTGCGCTGCAGCTGCACGAACCAGGCCAGCACCAGCAGCCCGCCGATCAGCGGAACCAGAGCCTGGGCCGAGCCCCAGCCGGTGTCGCCGGCCTTGATCAGGCCGTAGGTGACCGCGGCCAGTCCGACCGCGGAGGCGGCCAGGCCGGGCAGGTCGATGCGCGGCTTGCGCTCCGCCCTGGACTCCGGGACCAGCCAGATCACCGCGAGCAGCGCGATCACCACGACCGGCAGGTTGATCAGGAACACCGAGCCCCACCAGTAGTGGTCCAGCAGCCAGCCGCCCAGGATCGGGCCGAGCGGGATGCCCAGCATGTTCGCCGTGGCCCAGATGCCCATGGCGCGCGGCCGCTCCTCGGGCGTGAACAGCACCGTCAGCACGCTCATGCTCAGCGGGATCAGCAGCGCCGCCCCGAGGCCGAGCACCGCGCGCCAGGCGATCAGCTCGCCGGCGTTGGACGCGAAGGCACAGAAGCCCGAGGCGATGCCGAAGGCGGTCAGCGCGATGACCAGCATGCGCTTGCGGCCGAACCGGTCGCCGAGCAGCCCGCCGGGCAGCAGCGCGATGGCCATCGCCAGGTTGTAGGAGTTCGCGAACCACTGCAGCTGGCTGGTCGAGGCCTTCAGCGACGTGGCCAGCGTCGGCAGCGCGACGTTGAGCACCGTCAGGTCCAGCCCGACCACCAACAGGCTCAGCGCCAGGCCGCCCAGTGCCCACCACTTGCGGCCGTCCGCCCCCGGCGGCACCGCCGCCCCTCTCAGCTCTGTCTCCGACATGACAGCCCCCTTCTCTTGAGAGTTACCTCTAACTGGAAGTTACTCTCATAATTTTCCGGGGGCAAGGACTGCGCGCCGCTCAGCCGGTGAAGAATTCCAGGGCCGAGGTCAGCGGCTTGCGGCTCAGGGCGGGGACTTCGCAGTCGGCGGCCGGATAACCGATGGGGAAGAGGATGTAGGGCCGCTCGGTGGAGGGACGCTGGAGGATCTCGGTGAGGAAGGCCATCGGGTTCGGGGTGTGGGTCAGGGTGGCCAGGCCCATGGTGTGCAGGGCGGCTATGAACAGGCCGCAGGCGATGCCGACGCTCTCGTTGACGTAGTAGTTCTTGCGTAGGCGGCCGTCGGGCATCGGCGTGCTCTTCTCCGCGAAGGCCACGACGATCCACGGGGCGGTGTCGAGGTAGGACTTGTCGGAGTCGGTCTCCAGCGGCCCGAGCGCTTCGCGCCACGCGGCCGGCAGCCGGCCGCCTTCGTAGTTGATGCGCTCCTCCTGCTCGGCGGCCTCGCGGATGCGGTGCCGCAGCGCCGGATCGCCGACCGCGACGAACTTCCACGGCTGCTGGTGCGCCCCGGAGGGCGCGGTGTTCGCGGCGGCCACGGCCAGCTCGATCATCTCGGCCGGGACCGGGTCGGGGGAGAAGAAGCGGACGCTGCGGCGCGCGTCGAGGTGCGCCTGGAACTCGCGGCCGCGCTCGATCGCCTCGGCCTGGTCGAGGCGCTCGGGAGAGTACGGCAGGAACGGATGCGTGTGGCTCCGTGTGCTGGCTGTCATGGCGTTCAGGGTAGGGGCTGCGATGTGGCTGGAATCACGTGCTCGCGGCGGCTTCGAGGCGGGAGCGCCGGTCCCGATTGAGGTACAGCTGAGGCTATGAACGATGTCGAAGCCGGCGGTACCGAGCCGCCGTTGCACGTGTTCCGCACCCGGGTCTGGTTCGACGAGCTCGACAAGGTCGGCGTCCTGCACAACGCCCGGTACGCGGTCCACGCCGAGCGTGCGCTGAGCACCTGGTACGAGAGCCGTCCGGAGCTGATCGACGGGCCGGACATGCGGCACCTGGTGAAGGCGTACGAGGTCGAGTTCCGGGTGCCGGTCGCCGAGGTCGGCGAGCTGGACGTGGAGCTGCGCGTGGTGAAGATCGGGACGACGAGCTGCGTGTACGAGTTCCGCTTCGTCGGCGACGGCGGCGTGGTGCACGCGGTCGGTCGGCGGACCATCGTGCGGACCGGGCCGGATCGGCGGCCGGTGCCGTGGTCAGAGGAGTTCCGCCGGATTCACGAGCGCGGGGCCGAGTAGCGGACGCGCAGGCGCGAGGGGTCGGCGGGGTCGCGGTCGACGACGTGGACCGGCGGCCAGGTCCACTGCCAGACGCTGATGCCGGGGGCGCGCGAGAACTGGATGCGGCCACGGGTGCCTTCGACGGAGACGTGCGGCCAGGACCCGGCGATGCTCTTCCGGTCCGGGCCGTGGGAGCGCAGGATCTCGGCGAGGACGGCGATGGTGTCGTAGCCCTCGAAGGCGACGAAGGACGGCGGGCCGGCCAAGCGCTCGCGGAGTGCGGCGTCGACTTGGACGCCGAGCGGGGCGAGGGCTTCGGGAAGGTAGCTCAGGAACGGGATCCCGGTGCCGTCGGCGCCGAGGTGGCCGGCCCATTCGGAGAACTCGGGCTGGCCGGCGGGCGCGCCGATGAGGATGCCGGACAAGCGCGGGTCGGCGCGGACGGCCTTGACGATCGGCACGGCCGGCTCAGGGGTGCCGACGAGAAGCAAGAGGGCTGTCGCGCGGTCGTCGACGAGGGCATCGCAGAGCGCGGTGACCGAGGCGATGCCGACCTCGATGAGAGTGGCGCCGCGAGAGCTGAGACGGTCGCGCAGGATGCGGGTGCCGGATTCCCAGTAGACCGTCGGCTGGGCTGCGACGGCGATGCGGGTGTGGCCCGCGGCGAGGAGGAAGTCGGCGTAGACCTGCCAGCAGTGGGACTGGGCGGGGGCGATGCGGGCGACCCAGTCGGTCGGGTGGTCGGTGAGGGTGTCGAGGACCGCTGAGGAGCAGAGGAACGGGATCCCGTGTTCGTCGGCGCGTGCGGCCACGGCGCGGGCGACGACGCTGTGGTACTCGCCGACGACGGCGGTCGCGCCGAGGTCGGCCACCTCGTCGACGGCGGCGGTGGCCCTGGCGGGGTCGGCGGCGGTGTCGCGGACCAGGAGTTCGATGGGGAGGCCGCTGTCGCTGACGGCCGCCTCGATGCCGGCGAGGAGGTGGTGGCCGGCCTCGGTCCAGCCCGGCTTGCTCAGCGGGGCCAGTGCGCCGATGCGGATGGGCGACTGCGACGGCGGCTGGTTCATGAGCTGATCGTATGGGCGACCGGAAAGCCGGTTCCAAGGCCACTGGACACGCGATGGCCTGGCCGGACAAAGCAAAGCGCCGCCTCCGATCCGAAGACCGGCGGCGGCGCTCAGGGGTCGACCAGCTCAGGGTCGACCAGCTCAGGGTTCGACCAGCTCAGCTCAGCGAGTAAGGAGCCAGTTCCTTCGGCAGCTCCGAAGCCGATGCCCGGTCCAGCAGGAACAGGCTCCGCCCCCGCCCGCGCGCGCCGGCGGCCGGGATCTGCACGGGGCCGGCGCCGGACAGCGCCAGGTGCGTGACCTTCGCCTTCTCCGTGCCCGCGGCGACCACCCACACCTCGGCGGCGGCCTGGATCGAGGGCAGCGTCAGCGAGACCCGCAGCGGCGGGGGCTTCGGCGAGTTGTGCACGCCGACCGCGCTGCGCTTGTCCTCGTACAGGGCCGGGTGGCCCGGGAACAGCGAGGCGATGTGGCCGTCCGGGCCCATGCCGAGCAGCAGCACGTCGAAGGCCGGGACGTCCTCGCTGTTGCGGGCGAAGTCCGCCAGCGTCGCCGCGTACTGCTCCGCCGACTCCTCGGGCGTGAAGCCCGCCTTGTCGGCGGCCGGCATCGCGTGGATGTTCTCCGGCGGCAGCAGGCCCTCGGCGACCAGGCCGTCGAGCAGGGCCTCGCGGGCCTGGGTCTCGTTGCGCTCGGGGTCGCCGGAGGGCAGGAAGCGTTCGTCGCCCCACCACAGCTGGACGCGGGACCAGTCCACGGCGCCGCGCGCCGGGGAGGCCGCGACCGCCGCCAGCGTCTTGGTGCCGACGGTGCCGCCGGTGAGGACGACGTGCGCGGCGCCTCGCAGCGCCTGCACGTCGACCACGCGGGTGATCAGCCGCGCCGCCACAGCCTGCGCCAGGACCTCCGCGTCGCGGTGGACGATGACGACGGGAGTGGCGCTCATGGCGCGTCGCCCAGCGGCTTGTCGATCGCCGGGTCCTGCTCTTCCTTCTCCTGCTCGACCGTCTCCCTCGGCAGCTCGCCCAGCGGGCCCTTGTCCGGCTCGGCGGTCATCGTGATGGTCGAGTGCTTGGCCGGCTGCGGCCCCGCCTTCTCGATCGCCGCCACGTCCTGCTCGGTGACGTGCCGCAGCACTTCCTCGTACGTCTCGTCGACGTCCAGGCGGCGCAGCTCCTCGGTGAGCAGGTCGGCCAGCTCGCGGCGCTTGAGCGCGACGTGCCGGTCCGGCTGGTCGGGCATGGACAGCACCGCGAGCATGCCGTCGGGGCGGGTCAGGCTGATCTCGCCCTTGTCGGTGCCCAGGGTGACGCCGGTGATGCCCGGGCCGGTGTCCGTGGACAGCGTCACCGGCACCCCGAGGCGCCAGCCCAGCCAGACCGCCAGCAGCGTGGAGGACGCGTTGTCGACCTCCGCCGTGACCTTGACGTTCTTCACCGTCGAGGGCATCTGGTCCAGGGCCGCGGCCACCATGGAGCGCCACGGGGTGCAGCGGGTCCAGGCCAGGTCGGTGTCGCCGGGGGAGTAGCCGCGCAGCCGGTCGGCGACCGGGACCGGCTGGTGCGTGCCGGAGGCGTCGGTGATCCGGCGCATCGCCAGCTTGCCCAGCGAGGACTCGGCCGGGTCGGTCGGCGACTCCGAGGGCCACCAGGTGACCACCGGGGTGTCCGGCAGCAGCAGCGGCAGCACGACCGCGTCGGCGTGCGAGGCCAGCTCGCCGTTCAGCCGCATCACCACGGCCTCGCCCGGGCCCATCTCGTCGCCCACGCGCACCTCGGCGTCCAGCCCCGAGAAAGGCTGCTCCGGATGCGGGATCACGACCAGGATGCGCGAGGGGTGCGCGCGCGAGGCCTCGCGCGCGGCCCGCAGGGCGTAGTAGTGGTGCCGTTCGTCGGTCTCGATCACCAGGGTCAGGACCGCGCCGGTGGTGGCCGCCCCGGCCTCCTTGCGGATGTCGATCAGGGCGCCGGCGATCTTCGCCGAGGTGGTGGAATCCAGGTGCTTGATCATGGCCGCCGCCAGCTCCGTCCGTCCTTCGCGAGCATCTCGTCCGCCTTGGCCGGACCCCAGGTGCCCGAGGTGTACTGCTCCGGCTTGCCGTTCCGGGACCAGAAGTCCTCGATCGGGTCCAGCACCTCCCAGCCCAGCTCAACCTCCGCCACGCGCGGGAACAGCGGCGCGTCGCCGAGCAGCACGTCCAGGATCAGCCGCTCGTAGGCCTCCGGGGAGGACTCGGTGAACGCCTCGCCGTAGGCGAAGTCCATGTTCACGTCGCGCACCTCCATCGAGGTGCCCGGGACCTTGGAGCCGAAGCGGACCGTCACACCCTCGTCCGGCTGCACCCGGATCACCAGGGCGTTCTGCCCCAGCTCCTCGGTCTGCGTCGGGGTGAAGGGCAGGAACGGCGAGCGCTTGAACACCACCGCGATCTCGGTGACGCGCCGGCCCAGGCGCTTGCCGGTGCGCAGGTAGAACGGCACGCCGGCCCAGCGGCGGGTGTTCACCTCCAGCTTGACCGCGGCGTAGGTGTCGGTCACCGAGTCCGGCGAGATGCCGTCCTCCTGCAGGTAGCCGACCACTTTCTCGCCGCCCTGCCAGCCGGCCGCGTACTGCCCGCGCACGGTGTAGGTGTCCAGGTCGTCCGGGAGCCGGATGGCCGAGAGCACCTTGGTCTTCTCCGCGGCGATGGCGTCGGCGTCGAAGGACACCGGCTCCTCCATCGCGGTCAGCGCCAGCAGCTGCAGCAGGTGGTTCTGGATGACGTCGCGCGCCGCGCCGATGCCGTCGTAGTACCCGGCCCGGCCGCCGATGCCGATGTCCTCGGCCATCGTGATCTGGACGTGGTCCACGTAGCCG
>Ga0105241_10004191_pt1 | contig 10646 bp, 10 predicted proteins | sample KBSC64metaG_FD_80422 | JGI IMG/M metagenome (GOLD analysis project Ga0105241, IMG submission 80422) | Corn rhizosphere microbial communities from Kellogg Biological Station, Michigan, USA - KBS C6-4 metaG | ecosystem: Host-associated > Plants > Roots > Rhizosphere > Soil | place: Michigan, USA...
ACGGCGCGGCGGACTCGGGCTCGTTCACGGCGCCCATCAGAGCGGGATGTTCCCGTGCTTCTTGCTCGGCAGCAGCTCGCGCTTGGAGCCGAGCAGGCGCAGGGCCTTCACGATCTCGATCCGCGTCTCGTGCGGAGCGATGACGCCGTCGACGTACCCTCGCTCGGCGGCGACGTAGGGGTTGGCCAGCGTGTCGTCGTAGGCGGTGATCAGCTCGGCGCGCAGTGTCTCGGCGTCGTCGACCGCACGCAGCTCGTTGCGGTAGAGGATGTTCACCGCCCCCTGCGCGCCCATCACCGCGATCTGGGCCGTGGGCCAGGCCAGGTTGAGGTCGGCGCCGAGATGCTTGGACCCCATCACGTCGGACGCCCCGCCGTACGCCTTGCGGGTGATCACCGTGACTTTCGGGACGGTCGCCTCGGCGTACGCGTAGATGAGCTTGGCGCCGCGCCGGATGATCCCGCCCCACTCCTGCGAGGTGCCGGGCAGGAAGCCGGGCACGTCGACGAACGTGAGCACCGGGATGTTGAAGCAGTCGCAGGTCCGCACGAACCGGGCGGCCTTCTCCGACGCGTCGATGTCGAGCGTGCCGGCGAACTGCATCGGCTGGTTGGCGACCACGCCGACCGGTCGGCCCTCGACCCGGCCGAACCCGACCAGGATGTTCGGCGCGAACAGCGGCTGCACCTCGAGGAACTCGCCGTCGTCGACGACGTGCTCGATCACCGTGTGCATGTCGTACGGCTGGTTGGGCGAGTCGGGCACGAACGTGTCCAGCTCCCGGTCGAGGTCGGTCACCGACAGCTCGGGCTCGGTGTCCAGCACCGGCGGCTCGTCCAGGTTGTTCGACGGCAGGTACGACAGCAGCGCCTTGACGTAGTCGATCGCGTCGACCTCGTCGGCGGCCATGTAGTGCGCCACCCCCGACTTGGTGTTGTGCGCCCTGGCCCCGCCCAGGTCCTCGAACGCCACGTCCTCGCCGGTCACCGTCTTGATCACGTCCGGGCCGGTGATGAACATGTGCGAGGTCTGGTCGACCATCACGGTGAAGTCGGTGATCGCCGGGGAGTAGACCGCGCCGCCCGCGCACGGGCCCATCACCAGGCTGATCTGCGGCACCACGCCGGAGGCCATCACGTTGCGGTAGAAGATCTCGCCGTACAGGCCGAGGGAGACCACGCCCTCCTGGATCCGGGCGCCGCCGGAGTCGTTGATGCCGACGACCGGGCAGCCGGTCTTCATCGCCAGGTCCATGACCTTGACGATCTTCTCGCCGAAGACCTCGCCGAGGCTGCCGCCGAAGACCGTGAAGTCCTGCGCGAACACGCAGACCGGCCGGCCGTCGACGGTGCCGTAGCCGGTGACCACCCCGTCCCCGTACGGGCGCTCCCCGTCCATGCCGAAGTTCGTCGACCGGTGCCGGGCCAGCTCGTCCAGTTCCACGAACGAACCCTCGTCGAGCAGCAGCTCGATCCGCTCCCTGGCGGTCTTCTTGCCCTTGGCGTGCTGCCGCTCGACCGCCCGGGCCGAGCCGGCGTGCACCGCCTCCTCGTAGCGGTGCTGCAGGTCGGCGAGCTTCCCGGCGGAGGTGTGGATGTCCGGCTGCGACGCCACGGGTTCAGCGCTCATGTCGCGGACACTATGCCCCGCGCTCAGACGAACGCGCTGTGGCCCGTGACCGCCCGGCCCACGATCAGCGTGTTGATCTCCCGGGTGCCCTCGTACGAGTAGAGCGCCTCGGCGTCGGCGACGAACCGGCCGATGTCGTGGTCGAGCACGATCCCGTTGCCGGCGAGCAGCTCGCGGGCCCAGCCGACGGTCTCCCGCATCCGGCTGGTCACGTACGCCTTGGCCAGCGCCGAGTGCTCGTCCAGGTAGACCTGCTCGTCCTGCAGCTGGGCGAGCCGGATCACCATGCCGAGGCAGGCGGTGACGTTGCCGAGCATCCGGACCAGCAGGTCCTGCACGAGCTGGAAGCCGGCGATCGGCCGGCCGAACTGCTCGCGCTCGGTCGCGTACGCCAGCGCGATCTCGTACGCGGCGAGCATCACCCCCACCGACGACCAGGCCACGCCGGACCGGGTGCGGCGCAGGATCTCCGCGGTGTCCTTGAAGCTGTGCGCCTCCTGCAGCCGGTCCTCCCGGCGGCGACGTCGGAGCCGCCGGTCGGCTCGGTCAGCGCGAACGCGCCGATCCGCTCCAGCCGGCCCATCGCCGGCAGAAGTCGCCTCTGAGCAGGCCGTCGTCCGCCACGCCCGGTGACCTACCCGGGTCAGGGCCGCTCCATCCGGCGGGTCGGCTGGTCGAGGCCGTCCACCGGCCCGCCGTCGCGGTAGTCGGCGTCGTAGCGCGCTTCGTACTGCGCCTCGTAGCGGGCGGCGTTGCGGCTGCGTCGGTCGTGGTCGCCCTCCACCAGCCGGTTGATCAGCTGCTGGGTCTCGTCCGCGTTGGGGATGTTCCGGAAGACCTGCTGCCCGTCCTCGCCGGCCGACTCGACCACCAGCGTGCCGGAGTTGACGATCCGCTCGAAGAACGACTGCTCGTACATGGCGTTGTTGATGCGGTTGAGCGGGATGTCCCGTCCGGTGTGGCTGAGGATGCCGACCCGGGTCATCAGCCGGTGCGTGGTGAGCACGTAGTGGGTGGTCCGCCAGCGCAGGTAGGGGATCAGGGTGACGAGGATCAGCGCGATCACCCCGATCACGCCGATCGCGATCCGTCCGGGTGTCTGCAGTCCGCCGCCGGGGAAGATGGCGGCCAGGAACGAGCCGAGCGCGACGATCACGATCAGCAGCAGGACCGGCCGCACGAGCGTGATCCAGTGCGGGTGCAGGTGCTTGACGACGCGCTCGTCGTCGGCGAGCAGGCTGTCCGGGTACGCCACGGCACAAGCATGGCGGAGAGCCAGTCCGCCGTCACGGCGTTCCACCCAGCGGGCGGGTTCGTTGCCTACGTGTGACCGTCGGACGATCCGAACGTCACCGGACAGTGACCGGGCGGACCCGGGTGACGTCGCCGGCGGACACCTGCACGTCACCGTCCGTAGTCCTGACGACCAGCCGGCCCATCTCGTCCAGGCCGGTCGCGGTGCCGGCCAGCGCGCCGCCGTCGGGCAGCTGGACCCGCACGTCCTGCCCGATCGTGTCGCACACCGCCTCGTACGCGGGCCGCAGCCGGTCCGGGCCGGCGGCCCACTCCGCGTACCGGTCGGCCAGGGTGCGCAGGATCGCCCGCAGCAGCGGGTCCCGGTCGGTGCAGCCGGCGCCCTCGGTGAGCAGCGAGACCGCGCCTTCGGGCAGCTCAGCGCGACGGGTGGTCACGTTGAGCCCCACGCCGACGACCACCGCGTCACCAGTCGCCTGGGCCAGGATGCCGCCGGCCTTGCCGAGGTCGTCGCCGAGCAGCAGGTCGTTGGGCCACTTCAGCCTGGTCTCCACCGCGCCGAGCCGGGAGACAGCCTGCTGCACGGCGAGGCCGGCCAGCAGCGGGATCCAGGTGCGTCGCGGCGGCGGCAGCTGCGGGCGCAGCAGCACCGAGAACAGCAGGCCGGCCCGCGGCGGCGAGGTCCAGGTCCGGTCGAGCCGGCCGCGGCCGCCGGTCTGCGCCTCGGCGACCAGCACGACGCCCTCGGGACCGCCGCGGCGGGCGACCTCGGCCAGGTCGGCGTTGGTCGACCCGGTCTCGGCGACGACGTGCACCTCGCGCACGAAGCCGCCCGGCCGGACCAGCGCCGCCCGCAGCGCCCGCTCCGACAGCGGCGGCCGGCCCAGGTCCGACCACAGGCTCGTCACCGGGCCCACGCTAGCCCCCGAGGTCAGGTGATCTTGGGGAGGAGGGGGGCGGGCCGGCGGTCGCGCAGGGCACCGGCCCAGACGCCGGCGCCGTAGGCGAGGTCGTCGGCGACCCGCAGCGCCGCCCAGGCGAGCGGGTGCTGGTCCGGCGATCGCCCGTGCCGGGTGCGCACCAGCCGGACCGCGACCGCCAGCACGGTGGCCCGGCGCGCGGTCCGGCTCACCGTGGCCGCCGCGAGCATCGCCGGCAGCCACGGCCGGGCCGCCGCCTCGGCCAGCCCGAGCAGCGTCCAGCCGAGGCCGGCGGCGGTGAGCCGGACCGACTCGTCGGTCCGCCCCGGGCCGGCCGGCAGCCGGGTCCAGAGGCCGACCGCGGTCAGCGCCGTCCAGGCGGCCGCTCGCACCGGCCGGCGCGCGGCCACGCAGAGCAGCGCGGGCGCCGACCACCGGCTGATCACGACCGGGGCGAGCCGGTCCGGGTGCCGGGCGGCGAGCACCGCCCCGCTGCGGCCGTAGCCGAACCGCTGCGCGAGCCACCGGGCGAACCCCGGCCTGGTCTCGTGCTCGACGACGACCCGCGGCTCGTACCGGACCGGGTGGCCGGCCTCGGCGACCCGCCACACCAGGTCGACGTCCTCGCCGACCCGCATGGACTCGTCGAAGCCGGCGCCGAGCGCGTCCCGCCGGCACAGCAGCACGGCCGCCGGCAGGTAGCCGACCCGGGCGCCGGGGCCGACCGGGCTCGCGGTCCCGCCCAGGTCCAGCGGCCCGGAGCCGGCCTCGAACCGGGCCAGCGCGCCGGTGCCGCCGGTACCGAAGATCCGCGGGCCCACGATCGCGGTGCCGTCGGCGAGCACCGGCAGCAGGTCGGCCAGCCAGCCGGCCGGCAGCCGGCAGTCGGAGTCCACGAACGCGACCAGCGGCGTCCGGACGGCGGCCAGCCCGGTGTTGCGGGCCGCCGCCGGCCCGCCGTTGGCGGCGCGCGCGATCAGCTCCGCCCCGTGCCGGGCCGCCACCGCCGCCACCGCCGCCCGATCCCGGGACCCGTCGTCGACGACGATCACCCTGGCCGCGCCCGGGTCGAGGCTGGCCAGGCAGCGGTCGAGCGACTGCGGCCGGTCCAGCGCCGGGACCACGACCGTCACGTCGGCCGCGGTGTACGGCGAGCGGTCGGCGCGGACCACCGCCAGCCCGTACGAATGCAGCCGGGCGGCGAGCGCGGCCTCGGCCGGCCCGACCGGCGCGCCGGCACCGTCGCGCCAGCGCGCCACCACCCCGGCGGCCGCCGGGTTGAGCCGCAGCACCCGCAGCGGCTGCCCGCCGACCAGCAGCGCGCCGCCCGGTCCCGGGTGCAGCCGGGCGCCGGGATCGAGCTCGACGGTCGTCACGCCCCCAGTCTGCGGCCCGGCGGCCGGCTCTCAGCCGACCACGGCATGCGGGTTGAACCGCAGCGGCGGAACGGCCAGCACGGCGAGCTGATGCACCTGATCCGGCCACCAGACACCCGCGGCGGGGTCGACGACGCCCCACTCCGGGTCGACCGGGCCGGCCGTGCCGCGGGTGCAGCTGCCGTCGGACTCGCCGGGCACCTTCACCCACAGGTACGCGTCGAGCAGGGGCGTGCCGGTGTCCGCCGTGGGCGGCCGGCCGATCCCGCGGCCCGGCGGGTTGCACCAGTCCTGCGGGTCGGAGTAGACCCCGGCCGGCGGCGTCCACGGACCCTGGCCGTTGCGGCTGGAGTCGATGACGAAGTGGGTCAGCGCGGCGCCGGCCGGGACGTGGCCGGCATACCAGGCGTCGGCGTCCGCGGGAGGCCAGTACTGGTTCGCGCACTGGTCACCGGTCGAGCCCGACACGTTGGCCAGGTACCAGATGCAGCCGGCGATCATCGTCCCGTACCGGACCAGCTCGGCATCGGTGCGGTAGTTCGACACGTTGAGGAAGAAGCCCTGAGCGCGAGCGACACCGCCGTCCCGCAACCGCTGCGCCATGTCGCCGACCGCGTGCCAGCTGCTGTGCCCGGCGTCAAGGTAGACGTTCGCGCCGGGCTGCCGCTCCAGCCGATCGACCGCGTAGTTGATCTCGGTGACCCGGGCGGCCTGCTGCTCCGGCGTGCCGCCGCACTGGTCCGGGGAGAGGGCCAGCCCGTCCGGCTCGAGGATCACCACCGACCTGGTCCGGCCCAGCCCGGCGGCGAACCCGTCGACCCAGGTCTCGTACTCGGCCGTGTTCGCGGCCCCGCCGGCGGAGTACTGCGAGCAGTCCCGGCCGGGCACGTTGTACGCGGTGAGCACCGGCACCTGCCGGCGCAGCGCGGCGCTGGCCGTCAGCGCCGCGACGTCCCGGCGGGTCTGCTGTGCGCTCGTCCCGCCGGTGAACCAGGTCGCCACCGGCCAGGACGCGAGCTCGGCCATCCGGAGGGCGTCCGCGGTCCGGCCCGCCCTGGCGTCGGTGACCGCCTGCCCGACCGCCTTGCTGGTGAGGTCGACGTAGAACGACGTGCTGGCCGGCAGCGTCCGGGCGGACGTCGTGGGGGGCGCGGGCGCGGCCGCCGCCGCCGAGGCCGGCGCGAGCCCGAGCGCGCCGCTCGCCAGCACGGTCGCGAGGACTGTCCCGACCCTGATCGTGCGTATGCCCACGGTGCACGCTCCTTCGCGCCGGCGTGAGCGCTCCCATGCCCGCCCCCGGCCGACCGTCGCGGAGCGCTCCCAGGGATGGCGCCAGGATCGGGCTCACGGTCCGGGATGTCAACGGTCGGTGGCCGGTGTCCGGATCGGCTACTGGTACGAGATCATGCTCGGGGTCGGCTTGCGGGACATCGTCTGCGCCGGCGTGAGCATCGGCGTGTCCTCGTCGTAGAAGTTCTTCCAGCCGAACGGCACGCCCTTCGGCGCCGCGCGGACGACCGCGGCCCAGGTCTCGTCCTTGTTGCCGGTCGGGCCCTGGCCGTCCATGTGGATGAGCAGTTGCACCGAGTCGCGGTCGTGCTCGAGCGGCTGGTCGGCACCGATCATCGACAGCCGGAACTGGTGGATGACGAACAGCTTCTGCGGCAGCCGGAGCTGGTCGGTGAGGTCGGCCAGCCAGCGGTAGACCGAGTTGATCTCGGACGCCTTGGCGCTGCCGATCTCGGTCAGCGGGAGCTGGTCGGGCCGCAGCCGCCACTCCGGGTCGAGCGCCAGCCCCACGTACGGCAGCCGCAGCAGCGGTTCGTACAGCTTGGCCTGGTCGAGGAAGTTGGCCCGGCCCGGCTGCAGGTCGAGCACCACGTACATGCCGGCCTTGCCGGCCTCGACCACCCAGGGCCGCAGCATGCTGACCGGCGCCTCGTACGAGTAGTCGCCGCCGACGCCGGGGTTGGCCTGCGCGACGGTCGCGATCAGCTCGAAGGTCGGCACGACCGGGGTCGACCCGGACAGCGCCCGGTACGGCGCGGCCAGCCGCTTCGCCCGGGCGATCGCCTGCGGCAGCGGCTGCTCGCCGAGCACGCCGAGGGCGGCCGTGCCGGGGTGGCCGTACATGGCGACCAGCCGGCGGCCCGGCAGCACGACCTGGCCGCCGCCGGGCAGCTGGACGCCGGTGGCCGCGGTGGCGACCCGGGCGGCCAGCCGACCGGTCGGGCCGAACGCGGTGCCGGCGGCGACCACGTGCTGCGGCTTGTCCTGGGCCAGCGCGGTGACCGCCCGCCCGTCGGCCCGCGGGTCGGTCCCGCTGATCGGCACCACCCGGGCGCCCGCCGCTCTGCCGGTGGTGGTGACCGCGGTGGCGGTGGCCTCGGCGGTCTGGTCGACCAGCACGGTGGTCCCACCGGCGGCCTGCGGCCGGCCGACCTCGGGCAGCTGGGCCGCGTCGGTGACGACCTTCGCGCCGGTGGACGCGAGCCGGTCGGCCACGCCGGCGCCGAGCGCGAGCACGCTGTCCGGCTTGAGCCGCGTCACCTCGGCCGGCACCGGATCGGACTCCGGCGCGACGCCGGTCGCCGCCGATCCCGCGTTCCCGTCCACCTCGCCGGCGCCGGCGGCCGTGCCGGCCGCCCCGGACGCGTCGGGCGCCCCGGGTGCCCCGGTCCCATCGGTCGGGTCGGTCCCGCCGGGCCCGTCGGTCCCGCCGGGTGCGGCGGTGCCGCCCGGTGCCGCACTCCCATCAGGTGCCGCACTCTCCCCGGAAGCCGCAGTCCCGTCGGGTGCCGCGCTCGGCGTGGTCGGGTCGCCGGCGGCGGCGGGACCGTCGTCGAGGAGCATCGGCACGCCACGCCGCTCGGCCTCGGCGGCGCCGGCCGAGACCGCGCCCGCGTCGCCGGCCAGCGCGACCACCACGACCGGGGCCGAGGCGAACAGGCTCCGGCTGACCGCCGCGGTGATCTCGCCCGGCGTCCGCCCGGCCGCCACCGTGGTGGCCGCGGTCGGCGGCTTGGCCAGCGCCGCGGCCGGCGCGTCGCCCGCCGGCGTCTCGGCCGACCCGGCCGGCCCCGTGTCCCCCGTACAGCCGCCCGCCAGCAGCGCTCCGGCCACCAGGATTGCGGGCAAGGTCGTCCTGCGTCGACTCGTCATCGTCGGGCAGTATGCCCCGGGCGCCCGTTCGCGCCCCCCATTCTGCGGGATAGAAAGGTCGCCATGACCCAGACGACGCCTCAGTCGGACAGCAGCTGGCTCGGCGGCGAGGAGCTGGACGCCGCCCGGGCGCGGCTGCCGATCCTCTACGTCGACGCCATCCCGGTCCGGGTCGACGCGCAAGGCGTGGTCACCTCGGTCGGCCTGCTGCTGCGGGTGACCGGAGAGGGCCGGATCACCCGGGCCCTCGTGTCCGGCCGGGTGCTCTACCACGAGCGGGTGCGCTCGGCGCTGCTGCGGCACCTGGAGAAGGACCTCGGGCCGCTGGCGCTGCCGCGGGTGCCGCTCGCGCCGCAACCGTTCACGATCGCCGAATACTTCCCGACGCCCGGCGTGACCCCCTTCCACGACCCGCGCCAGCACGCGGTCTCGCTGGCCTACGTCGTGCCGGTGGAGGGCGACTGCGCGCCCCAGCAGGACGCGCTCGAGCTGACCTGGTTCACCCCGGACGAGGCCAGGGACGAGCGGCTGCTGGCCGAGATGACCGGCGGCCAGGGCAGGCTGCTCCAGCAGGGCCTGGCCTACATGGGCCACTAAATCGCTGGTCGGCGACCGTTACTGTTCGGGCGTGGAGCCAGACATCCACGTGTCCGGGCTGGCCAAGACCTTCCGGGTGCCCGTCCGGGAGGGCGGTCTCCGCGCGTCGCTGCGCAGCCTGGTGCGGCGGACCACCCGGGACGTCGTCGCGGTTGCTGGGATCGGCTTCACCGTGCAGCCCGGTGAGGTGGTCGGGTTCCTCGGCCCCAACGGTGCCGGCAAGACCACGACGCTGAAGATGCTGTCCGGGCTGCTGTTCCCGTCCGCCGGCGACGTCACGGTGCTCGGGCACGTGCCGTCCCGTCGCGAGCACGCCTTCCTGCGCCGGATCACGCTGGTCATGGGCAACCGCAACCAGCTGCAGTGGGACCTGCCCGCGCTCGACTCGTACGAGATGAACCGGGCGATCTACCGGATCCCGGAGCCCGAGTTCCGCCGTAGCCGGGACGAGCTGATCGAGCTGATGGACATCGGCGACGAGGTGCGCAAGCCGGTGCGCCAGCTCTCCCTCGGCGAGCGGATGAAGGCGGAGATCACCGGCGCGCTGCTGCACGGCCCGCAGGTGCTGTTCCTGGACGAGCCGACCATCGGGCTCGACGTGACGATGCAGAAGCGGATCCGGACGTTCCTGGCCGACTACAACGCCCGCCGCGGCGCCACCGTGCTGCTCACCAGCCACTACATGGCCGACGTGCAGGCGCTGTGCAAGCGGGTGATCGTCATCGACGCCGGCCGGATCCTGTACGACGGCGGCCTGCGCGAGCTGTCCACCCGGTACGCGCAGCGCCAGACGATCACCGCCACGGTCGGCGCGGCCGACCCGGCGCTGTTCGAGTCGTACGGCGAGCTGGTCGGCGTGGACGGCGAGCGGGTCACGCTGCGGGTGGACAAGGACCGCTCGGCGCAGGTCGCCGGCCGGCTGCTGGCCGAGCACGGCGTCACCGACCTCACCATCGAGGACCCGCCGGTCGAGGACGTGATCGAGCAGGTCTTCAGCTCCGGCGCGCTGCAGCCGTGAGCCGGCGGGGGAGTGAGCATCGCCGGGTCGCCCGCGGCGGCACCGGCCAGCTGCCGCTCCTCGGGCGGAGCGGGCCCGGGGGCGAACCGTGACCAGAGCGAAGGGGCTGGCCGGGCTCTACCCGGTGGTGATGAAGGCCGCCGTGCAGACGCAGTTCCAGTACCGCACCGCGAACTACGCCTACCTGCTCGGCATGGTCGCCGAGCCGGTGGTCTACCTGGTGGTGTGGTCGGCGGTGGCCACCTCGCGCGGTGGGTCCGTTCAGGGCATCACGGCGGGAGAGTTCGCCGCGTACTACATCGTCTGGACGCTGGTCCGGAACATGAACATCGTCTTCACCCCGTACGGCTGGGAGCACCGGATCCAGCAGGGCTAACTGTCCGGGATGCTGCTGCGGCCGGTGCACCCGATCCACTACGACCTCGCGTACTTCGCCGGCTGGAAGGTCGTCGCGGTGGTGCTGTGGATCCCGGTCGCTGCGGTGCTGTCGATCGCGTTCCGGCCGACGTTCCACATCACGCCGCTGCACGTGGTGGTGTTCTTCGTCGCGATCTGGGGCGCGTACCTGATCCGCTCGATGCTGCTCTGGGTACTCGGCATGATCACGTTCTGGACGACCAGGGTCAGCGCGATCTACGACACCTACTTCACCGCCGAGCTGCTGCTGTCCGGCCGGCTGGTGCCGCTGGC
>Ga0105241_10004195_pt1 | contig 10644 bp, 7 predicted proteins | sample KBSC64metaG_FD_80422 | JGI IMG/M metagenome (GOLD analysis project Ga0105241, IMG submission 80422) | Corn rhizosphere microbial communities from Kellogg Biological Station, Michigan, USA - KBS C6-4 metaG | ecosystem: Host-associated > Plants > Roots > Rhizosphere > Soil | place: Michigan, USA...
AGTTCCCGCTTGTGCCCTCTCGAGGAGGACACGCTCTTAGGCCTGATGGTATTGGCCAGCGCATTCAGTCACCGCACGAAATCTGTTCAGGAAGCTATGGACAATTTCAGACGGCACTATGCTGCGGAACTCAGTGCGGAAGACTAGAGTAAATTGATCAATCATTATTGCGGAGGGTATCGCCATTCCCTGGTCCAAGGAAAAAGCTCTCGCGCTGATTCGCGAAGTCGCAGTGATTCCAGTGGTCCGCGTTTCCACTCGCGAGCAGGCCATCTGCGCCGTGGATGGAATTATCTCGGCGGGCATTACCGTCGTCGAGATCACCCTGACCGTTCCGGGGGCCATCCAGATCGTTCAAGACTTGACGGCAAAGTACGGACAGAAGTTGCTGGTCGGAGCTGGCACCGTACTGGACGCCGAGACCTGCCGCCTGGCAGTTCTGGCCGGCGCGGAGTTTATTGTCAGTCCTGCTTTTGATGCCCGTGTGCTCGAGGTAGCCCGGACGTACGGAAAGATTTGCATGCCCGGCGCCTTGACTCCGACCGAAGCGCTTGTGGCCTGGCAAGCCGGAGCTGATCTGGTGAAAATATTTCCCTGCAATTCGGTTGGAGGCCCATCCTACATACGCTCGCTCAAGGGACCCTTCCCGCAGATGGAGGTTGTAGTCACCGGTGGGGTGAATCTCGAGAATGTAGGGCAATACCTCGCCGCTGGCGTGGCCGCGGTTGGTGTGGGCGAAATCATCCTGGAACGCGAAGCCATTGAGGCCGCAAATGTCGGCCAAATTACCGTCAATGCCCGCCGCTTTGTGGACGCCATCAAGGCTGCGCGGTCAAAGGCGTAAACATCGAAGGTATGCACTGGGAATCTTTGAGCAGATTCTACCGCAGCGTCCGCTGACCCTCGCTCAGCTTTTTCAATTGATCGAGCGCCACATTGCGGACTGGCTCGGGACCGAGTTCTGCAGCGCGGCGCAGTCTTTGTTCCGCGTCGTCTTTTTTTCCCGCCGCAGCTAGCGCCAGCCCTAATCTGAGAAACTGCACCCCCTGGGGACGAGGCACAAGGCTGATCGCCATTTCCAGTTCGCGGATGGCTGGCTGAAATTGTGAGCGCTGGAAAGCGACTACGCCAAGCACTCCATGGGCGTCAGACTGCATCTCGTGCTTGCGAATGTTCCACTGTTCGATCGAAAGCTCGCGCGGAATCTTGATCTGGTCGATTCCGTCCAGAGCCCGACGCGCGTACGACTCGGCCTGCGAGAGCAACTGGACCCGGTCCGGCCGAGCAGAAGCGCGGTTGGCCATCGCCGGGGCCAGCGCCAGCAAGGTATTCAGGCTGTCAGGATCTGCAGCCAACGCCTTGCCTCCGGCAGCCAACATCCCATCGAAATCGTTCAGTTGCTCGAAAGCCTGCAGTTGATATTGATAAGCCGCACCCAGGAGCTCCGATTTGGGAAACGCCGCAACGAAGATCTTTACCTTCTGCACTGCCGCGGTGGGGCCGGTCGCACTCACAATTTCCAGGTACCAATCCAATTCGTCTTGCGATCTCGCCTGGGCCGCCTGCCCCGGAGTAACGAGCGGACCGAATTGCGCTTCAAGACGTGCGGACATCCCGGCCAGCGCCGCACAGAAAACCAGCACCAAACCAAGGCAGTTAGTCGCGGTCATAGAGTGTCTTGACCTCTTGGAACGCTTTCAACGTCTGCGCGGCCCGGGGATCTCCCGCCTCGCGATAAAGCTTGTAAAGAGCATAACGGGCCGTGGAATCGCTTGGATTCTGGGCGGTAGCGGTCTCTGCCTCCTTGATCGCTTCGGGTATCTTCCCGAATCGCTCGTAGGCCTTCGCAAGAATTACGTGGTTGGAATATTCATCGGGTTGCAAGCTGACTGCTTTTTTCGCGAAATCCAGCGCAGCTTCCGGCTTTTCATCCAGCAACAGTCGCGCCATGCCCTGGTACGGCCAGCCGAACGGGTCATTGCTTTTTTCCACCAAAGTGATGGCTTTCGTGTAGCGATCGCGTGCCTCAGGCAGCTTTCCCAGCTGCTCAAGGCAGTTTCCGGCCTGATAGAGACTCTTCCAATCATCGGGATGTCGTTCTAGAGCCGTGTCGAAGAATTGCAGCGCGCCGGCGGCGTCCGAGCGGATAGTCCAGCGATACAAACCGAGATAGAAATAAGGAGTCGAATCGCGCGGATCCAGAGCAGCCGCTTTCTTCATTTGCTCTTCAAACAGGAAAAACTGGTTCAGATCGTAATACGCCAGACCCAACCCTTCGTGTGAAAGCGCACTGTTCAAGCCCAATTTTTCAGCGGCTCGAAATGCCTGCACCGAAGCGACAGGTTCATGGAGTTTGAGGTGGGATATCCCCAGCCAGTAGAGCGCAGTAGGATCGGAAGGATTCTGGCGATGGTTCCGGTCCGCCAACGCTGCTACTTCTTTCCAGCGCCCGGAACGAGCTAGGTCAGAAATACTGACGCTGGGATTCGCGACTTTCCCCGGCGAATCGGGTAGCGGCGAGTTTTCCGGCGGCGATTGAGCGAGAACCGCCGCCGCAGACAGCAACAAACAACCTGCGATCGAGAATGTCCGGTTCATCCGATTGCGGCGCCCGCAGCCGGATGGTAGCGCCTTCAGTGCCCGCGAGCAAGCGTACGCGACATATCTGTCGAATCTTTTCCAGGCGCCGCGCACGGACTACTTGGGGGAAGACAGCTTTACCGTCACCGTCTTCACTTCAGTATATTGTTGCAGCCCGTATTCGCCCAGCTCGCGCCCCATGCCGGACTGTTTGAAACCACCAAACGGAGCGCCGGCGTCAAACACGTTGTAGCAATTCACCCAGACCGTGCCCGCCCTGACGTTGTTTGCGATAGCGTGGGCTTTGCCAATGTCACGCGTCCAGACTGCGGCTGCGAGACCGTACACAGTAGCATTGGCGCGCTTCACCACTTCGTCAACGCCCTTGAACTTGATGATGCTCATCACTGGTCCGAAAATTTCTTCCCGGGCAATCTTCATGTTGTCCTGAACGTTGCCGAAGACAGTCGGCTCGACGAAGAATCCCTTGTCCCCCACGCGTTTGCCGCCCGCCAGAAGCGAGGCGCCCTCCTTCTTCCCCGAATCTATATAGGAGAGGATCTTTTCCATCTGCGCCTGGTCCACCTGTGGTCCCTGGTCGGTCTTGCTGTCGAAGGGATCACCCACGACGCGCTTGCCGGCGCGGGCAACACTGCGCTCGACAAATTCGTCGTAGCATTTCTCTTCCACGAACAGTCGCGAACCGGCAGTACAGCATTGACCGTGGTTGAAGAACAAGGCAAAGTGGGCGCCCTCGATTGCTTCTTCCAAATCGGCGTCAGCGAACACAATGTTGGGACTTTTGCCTCCAAGTTCGAGGGAAACCCGCTTCAGGTTCGACTTAGCGGCCGCTTCCATGATGATGTGGCCCACTTCAGTTGAGCCGGTGAATGCAACCTTGTCTATATCCATGTGCCGCGCGATCGCCGCGCCTGCGGTCGGGCCGTATCCTGGCAGGAGGTTGACGACTCCCGGCGGGAAGCCAGCTTCAACCGCGAGCTCACCAATCCGCAGGGCGCTGAGAGGTGTCTGTTCAGCGGGCTTGAGCACGACGGTATTGCCGGTAGCGAGCGCCGGGGCCAGTTTCCAGGCCTGCATCAGCAGAGGAAAATTCCAGGGGATGATCTGGCCGACCACGCCCACCGGTTCATGGCGGGTGTAACAAAAATATTCGCCCGCGATCGGGATAGTCTTGCCTTCCACCTTGTCGGCCCAGCCGGCATAGTAGCGATAGCAGGCGATGGTGAGCGGGAGGTCCGCGGCCAGCGCTACATGGTAAGGCTTGCCGTTGTCCAGAGTCTCGAGACGTGCAAGCTGCTCGGCGTTTTCTTCAATCAGGTCCGCAAAGCGGTTCAGCAGGCGGCCGCGATCGGCAGCCGACATCTTTCTCCATGGGCCTTCAAAGGCGCTACGGGCGGCCTTTACCGCCTTGTCAACATCGGCCGCATCGGCTTCCGCGACTTGGCAGATTTCTTCTCCCGTCGCCGGATTGAAGGTGGGAAACGTTTTTCCCGACAGGCTGTGGACCCACTCATTGTTGATAAGAATCCTGGTTTGCAGTCCGGACAGTATCTCCGAGTCAATTCGCGGCAGAACAGTGGTCACAGTTCATCCTCCAACCGCAAGATTTCGGTGCAACAAATTCCTACTGCGCTACTTCCTAGCGGCGCGCTTGTAGGTCAGCACGGCGGCACCCATCTTGTCTTTCAGTGAAACCTTCAAACCCTTCTCCATCAGTTCGCGTCCGGTCAACGTCTGGATACCCGGCTCGTCCGCATTCGTAATTTCGTAACGAGCATCGGCTTCTAGACCGTGGAGTTCAAGCTCGGCGGAACTCAAGGGGCTGTTGGAGCGGCGGAACGCCTGCACCAGCCCTTCGCCGCGCTCCGGCCGATCGAATTGCCACGCCATCCAGGCATGATCGGAAGGATCGTACGGAGTCAGTGGATAGTAGTCGCCCAGATAGTTGTCGGCCACGGCGCGCCATTGACCCGTGGCTTTGCGAATCCAGTCGTAATCAAGGTCTGCGCGCCGGAGGTCCCAGACAACATTGATCTGAGGTCCCCACGAACTCCGGAACACGTAGTTATCGCGGGCACCGTTCGGCGAGCCGAAGTAAGGAATCCAGAACGACATTCCGTAGGTGATGTTTTGCTGGCCCACCGGCTCGTAAGAATAATCACTGCGATGCATGGGAACCGCACGGCGAAGCGTTTCCAGATCGTTGCGCCGTCCGCCAGATGCGCAAGTATCAATCAGAACATCGGGATGAAGTTTTTGCAGCTGATCAAGATATTCCAGAAAGCCCATCGCATACTTGTTTTCGGTGATGCCCTGACGGTCAGGAGCATCGGTCTCGCGCCAGAAGGGCAGGGGCGCAATGTTGAAATCAATGCGGTAAACATCGACGGCTTCCTGGGTGATGAATTTGTCCAGATAAGAAACCACCCATTTGACGACTTCCGGGTTCCCCAGATTTAGCAACCGCTGACCACGCCGCTCTTCCTGATCGCTCTTCAGCAGCCAATCGGGATGGTTCTCCCACAGCCAGCTCCCACGCGTGACCCGCTCCAGCTCGAACCAGACGATGGACTGAATTCCCATCGAGTGAGCGTAATCATCGACCGGCCGCAGCCCGTTGGGGAAGCGTTTGGGGTCAATCTCCCAGGTTCCGGTGTTGGGCCAGGTTCCGTTGCTTACATACCAGCCGGCATCCATCCACCAGTAATCAATCTTGATTTTCTCCTGTCGGTAGCGATCGAGAAACAACTTCTGGCTGGACTCGTCGGCGCGCGACATCTCCGCGTACCAGGGCGCGCTGGAAGCAGCCAGCTTGGGGACAAGAGTTTGGCCTCTGGGGCGCGGCAGGTTGTGGGCAAGCATCCACTTTCGCCAGACGTTCTGGCCGCGTAGCCAATCGCCGGTCCAGAACAGCAGCGCAGTCATAGGCGAGCGGACTTTCTCGCCCGGTAAGAGTTTGAAGTGCGTCAACTCCTGTCCCGCCTGGACACGCACGCTTCGACTATCGTCGCGGCTGAAGTTCGCAGCCCACTGCCCCGGCCAGCCGAGTCCTACGATGACCCCCTTATCTTTCTGATCAATGTTGAAATAGCAGAGAGCGTTGTCGGTCGGGCGGCCGCCCGACGTAGCAATATGCTTCTCAATCTTGGGAGTCAGCTTGAGCTCGTAGGGCTGGAAGTCAACGGCCTGCGCCGGACTTCCGCGAAAGTGATGCAGCATGAACTCGCCGCCGGCGCTTCTCTGAAACCAGGTATCAACCGCTTGGATGTTCTCGAGTATGGGCGTATCCGCGGACCCGGTATTCTCGAAAAAGACCGTCCATTCGACGACCGGAAAATCGTGGTACTCCACTCCCGTCCAACGGACGAGCAGGCCGGTTGCGGGATCTTTAAAAGTGGTGACGTACTGGGTTCGGTTTCCGTCAAGCTCTGCGACCGTGCGCTGCCGGGACCATCCGCTCAGTAGTTCCGCGGAGGACTTGCCGCCGTAGGTGAAGGAAAATGGCAGAGCTGCGGTGAACGGTTCGGCTGGCGCCCCCACCGGCATGTCACCCAACCATACCGTGCTGCCGTTTTCGAACGTGACTTTGGCATCGGCCCAGACTGCTTCTCCGCACCACTCTTTTTGGCGGTCCTGTCCATTCTGGAGAGTGATCTCTGTAGCGCCACCGAGGTCGGCCTTCACTTCCACTCCAGCAGCAGCAACTTTCACCACGGTGGGCGGGAATACGACTTTGTCGCCGGCCTTGACGGAAAATTCCTGGCTGCCGTTGGTGTATCCGCAGCCGGCATAGCTGCTGTCGAGCCCGACCACCGCTTCGAACGTCTTCGCAGGAGACGTCAGGTGAACCGCAATGCCCTGGGCGCCATTCGTGTACAGACCGCGCTGGTATAGGGTATTAAAAATCCGCAGCGGACGGCCTTCGCCGGTACTGTAGAAGCCTTCGCCGATTTCGTGATCGGCCCGGACGTTGCGCTCAATCGAGCCCCGCTCGCCTACCAGGGTCAGGTAGTTGCCGGCGGGAACCGCCTCGATCTTTCCGGTGAACTTGGCCGCGGCCCAGCGCTTGGCTTCAGCTTGCTCCTCGCGGTTGACTTCCACTGCAAGCGCCGTCGAAATCAAAGTGGTGTGCAACAGAAACAAGCAGACGACTAATTCTATTTTTGCTCTCTGCTTCATTTCGCTTCCTCTCACAACCAATTCAATTCGACGTTGCGCCGACTCGCTTGTAAGTCACCAGGGCCGACTCCGGCGCCCGCTGCAACTGAATTTCGAGTCCTTGCCCCATCAATTCCTGTCCCGAAATCTCGCGGCTTCCCACAAGATCAAGATTAGTGACGGTGTAACGCGCGGCCGGATCCAGTCCTTGAAGTTTGAACCGCGCTGTCTCGTACGAACTACGCGAGCGACGGAAGACCTCTACGAAGCCCTCACCCACTTCCGGGCGATCAAACTGCATCGCACCCCAGACATCATTCGCCAGGCTGTACGACGTCAGCGGATAGAAGTCGCCGTAATAGTTCACCGACACCGTGCGCCACTGGCTGATCAGTTTTCGCATGGCGTCGGTGTCGCTATCTTTTCTGCGCAGGTCCCATGTTGTGATGACTCCCGGCGTCATCTGACTTCGGAAGACGTAGGGATCAACACCGCTAGTGCCGGTGCCGAAGTAAGGGATCCATTGCGCCATGCCTAAGGTCTGCATCTGCTGACTGATAGGCTCGCCCGGTTCCAACAGATAATCGCTGCGGGTAAGTGGGACAGCACGCCGAAGCGTGTCAATATCGTTGCGGCGGCCGCCGCTGGCGCAGGAATCGAGCAACATGTTGGGATGGCGCCGGCGAAGTTCGTCCCAGTAGGCGAGATATCCGGTGACATAGCGGATTTCCGAGATCCCCTGCCGGTCCGGCGCATCGTTGGCGCGCCAGTAGTTCAGCGGGTCCATGTTGAAATCCTGCCGGTACAAATCAATTCCCTGCGTTGTAATGATTTGGTCAACGTGATCGGTCATCCACTTCAGCGCGTCGGGATTGCCAAAGTTGAACAATCGCCATGCCGGATCGTAGAGCTGGTCGCCGGGAGTGGGTGGGGGAGTCAGCAACCACTCCGGGTGGTGGTCATACAACCACGAGTCCTTGGTCACTCGCTCTGGTTCGAACCACAAAATGATTTTTATTCCGTTGGCGTGGGCGTGGTCGCTGACCTCTTTCAATCCATGGGGGAATCGCTTCGGGTCAAATTCCCAAGTCCCGACATTCACCCAGCTGCCATTGTTTGGATACCAGCCGGCATCCATCCAGAAATAGTCGGGGTGGAGTTTTTCTTCCACGTAGCGGTCAATGAACATGTTTTCATCGGCTGCGGTCGCCTCGGTCATTTCGACATATTCGCGCGAGGTGTTGCCCGCCAGTTGAGGCGGCGGCAGCTTGCCTCCCGGACGGGGCATGTTGTGTGCCTGCATCCAGCGACGCCATATGTTTTGCGAACGCCTCCACTCGCCCTTCCAGAATTGCATGACGATGCGCGGCGAGCGGATTTCTTCGCCCGGGAGAAGCTTGAAGTGCGTGATTTCCTGTCCAATGGTTACTTGCAGGCCGTTCGCGGTATCGCGGGTAAGCTGGCCCGCCCACTGGCCGGGCCAACCGACAACGATAATGACACCTTCGCCCGGCCATGCCACATTCAAGTAAGGGAAGTCTCCGTTTGAAGGGCGGCCACCATGCGCCACCAGGTGACGCTCGGCTTTTTTGGGCAGCGGAGTTTCGTAAGGTTCATAGTCGTTGGCTGTCGCGGGTGCGCCCTTATTGTGGTGAAGCAGGAATTCGCCGTCGCCGTTTCTCTCGATGCGCGAATCCAACATCTGGATGTTTTCGAGAATCGGGGAATCTGCCGAACCTGTATTTTTGAAGAAGACGGTCCATTCAACTGTAGGAAAGTCGTGGTACTCCACGCCGACAAAGCGGACTTCCAACCCGGTCTTTGGATCCCGGTAGATCTGGGTATACTCGGTGCGGTCCGCATCAAGGTCGCGAGAGCTTCGCTGCGAAGTCCACGTATTCAACAGTTCGGAGAATTTCGCGCCGGCATACACAAATGAAAAAGGCGGCTCCGGAGTGTAATTTGCCCGCAGCGGGCCGACTGGGAGATCGTTCAATTCGAGTTCTTTTCCATCGGCCAGCGTGACTTTTGCGTCCGCGAAGTCAGCCTGGTCCCAATCGATGGGAGCGTTCGTGCCTTCAACGTGCAAAGTAAAATCGGTTGCGCCATTCAGATCAACGTCGACTGGAACAGCCGCCATCCCTTCACGCATAACCGGGGAGCGATAAGCTTCCTTGCCGTTGACATCTACCCAAACCGTCACGTTGCCGCGTCCCAGGCTCGAGTAGTAGGTAATGTCGTTGCTGTCCACTCCAATCGCGGCACTGAAGCGCCTGCCCGGAGCCGGCAGATGCACCTTGGCCGTCCCTACAGAAGGACAATGAATACCCCGCTCGAACGACTTGTCGCCAATTTTAAGTCCGTGATTTTGCCGGGAGTTTTTCTCCAGCGATCCGCGTTTGAGTTGAGGCAACAGATAGCCGAGGTCGGGCGCGGACTGTGGCTTCCCTTCGAACTTTGCCGATGCCCATCTCCGCGCCTCTGCTTTTTCAGCTGGCGATGGTTCTGTGGCGGCTAGACAGAGACTGGAAAAGATCAGAAGCAGGCTGAGCGAGAAGGGACGACGGAGTCTTTTCATTCGTGTGAGTCCTGAGCGTTCAAGGTGAGACACCTTTGCCACTTACTCAGACAAAATCAGAGCTGCCGGTCCGCGGAAATTCTTCTCTCCGTATAAAACTGTTTAGACCAGCGCGCCCGCCGGGCGCTTGCCCAGCAAGATGTCGCGGGCAGCTTCCGCTGCCTGAATCTGCAGCAGGTCCACGGCTCTCGCCGAAACCGACGCAGCATGGCTGGTCAGAATCACGTTCGGAAGAGAGCGCAGCGGACTGTCGGTAGCCAGCGGTTCCTTTTCGAATACGTCAAGCCCGGCTCCGACGATCTTTCCGGCTTTCAGCGCCGCCACCAGATCCGCTTCATTCACCAGCGGACCGCGCGCGGTGTTGACCAGGATCGTGCCGGGTTTCATCCGGGCAATCGCCTCCGCATTGATCATGTGCCGGGTTTGAGGAAGCAGCGGGCAATGCAGCGAGATGATGTCCGCGGTTCGCAGCAACGTGTCTAGCTCTACGCGTTCAACACCATACTTGGCGAACACTTCTGCCGGAACCACGGGATCGGACGCAATCTGGCGGAAGCGGAAAGGCTTCGCCTTCTCGCTGACTTTTCGTGCAATCGAGCCGAAGCCAACCAGGCCGAACGTAAGATCGGCAAAAGCGGGAATGGGAAGGAACGGCCCAATGCCCCAGCCACCGTGCTTGATCTGGTTGTCATCGTGCGGGATACGACGTGCCAGGCTCAAAATCATCGAGATGGCATGGTCCGATACCTCATCCTGACAATAGTTGGGAACGTTTGACACCATGCGTCCGAGTTGCTTCGCACCCTGGACGTCAATGTTGTCCACGCCAATGCCGTAACGGACAACGCCCTTGACGTTGGGGAGCGCCTCCAGAACGCGGCGGGTAATGGGGGCCCATTGCACCAGGAGCACATCAGCGCGGCCGCATTTCTGAATGACCTCGTATTCGGCTTTGCAGTTCGGCTTGATTTCTTCGAGGGTGAAGCCCGCAGCTTCTATGACTTTTCGCTGCAGATCAATTGCAGGAAAAACGTGGTCCGTGATGAGAACGGTTGCCAAATCTATCTCCTATGGGTCAGTGTAGCCGTTCCAGTTACGAGGCCACTGATCCGGCCCGGCTCTGGGGACTGGCGGTGAAGAATGTAGTCAGGCGGATATGTTGTCCGCGGATTTGGGCTCTCTGCGCGAAGCAAAATCGTGTACCCAAATGCTTACACACTGTTGAGCTCAGCATTGTCAAGTATGTTCGATAGGTTGAACATTGCAGCCACCGGTTCGCGGTATTGAACACTAAGTGTGGGCGGGAG
>Ga0105241_10004210_pt1 | contig 10624 bp, 14 predicted proteins | sample KBSC64metaG_FD_80422 | JGI IMG/M metagenome (GOLD analysis project Ga0105241, IMG submission 80422) | Corn rhizosphere microbial communities from Kellogg Biological Station, Michigan, USA - KBS C6-4 metaG | ecosystem: Host-associated > Plants > Roots > Rhizosphere > Soil | place: Michigan, USA...
ATAGGGTGTCATTAGTTGACCCTGTGACGAAGAAAAGGGTTTTGCCGGTGTTCTATAGCGACAACTACGTCTCGGTGTTACCGGGTGAAGAGAAGGTCATCACGATGGAATATAATTCTGCACCGGGGCAGAATGTGCCGGTGGTTTCGGTGGAGGGGTGGAATGTGGAGCGTATCGAGGTTACTTCCGGATCATGATCTCCTGGATGACATAAGCTGCCTGATCTTTGTCATAGAATCCGTAATATTCTTTTCCACTCATGCTGAACTGTTTGGTCGCTTTGGTCTTTTGGTTCGTGTCATCCACAAAGTCCTTGATCTGATCCCCAATGGAATCCGGGACTCTGCCTCTTGCGGGCTTTAAGGTGGTGGGATCCAGCAGCATTTTGAAGTAGATAGTCTTGTAATATCGTGCCGAGGTGGTCATGTAGGAGGATACTCCCGGGCGATAGTACAAATTGGGATTCCACTGTAATGGCAGACCGCCGGCGGTGCTCCCGGGGATATAGGTAGGATTATGTTCAAAGCCTCCCTGCCAGCTGCCGCCACCGACGCCGGAGGATATGATGATGGGATCATAGGTCCCCACCTGCAGGATGTATTGACCTGTCTTGTTCACCGACACGGTGAGCCCCTCTGTCCCTGTCTTAAATGCGCTGATCACCTTGCGAAAGTTGTCTATGTCTACGGCCTTTCTCTTGTTGCCCATTCTCGACTCGGAGACGGGTGTTTGCGCCAGGGACGCCATTGCGTCGTCGTCACTGAGTACAGTTTTATTGATCAATGCACCGCTTTGTTGATCATACACGGCGATCCTGATGTCTTTTTTATTAAGGACAAGCGTGAAGAGCCTGCCGTCCTTTAAAAAAGTGCTGATATAGGATTTGCCTTTACTCTCTTTATCCTCGAGATCGGAATGGTCGATGAACTTTTCCGTTGTGGTAAAGCCAGGCAACGCTACAGAAAATGTATGTGTAGGTTTAGCGTCGACATTCACGACAAAATCCAGACGGTCCGGGTGACAAAAAAGCTTGGCCTTTTCGGTGGCTATATTTAGCCCTGGCTCTTCGTTCTCCCGTACTATATGAATATTCGCCAGGTATTCCGTCAGTTCATTCTTATCCTTTTTGCCGGGAGGAATATTGAAATGAATGGTTTTCATGACGGCTTCCCCGGATGAGGTGACCTGGTAAAACTGCAGATCGCTGGTTTTTTTATTTGCGGTGATGGTGAAATAACGGTTGTGGTCCGAGAAAGACACCAGGAGCTGTTCCTCCTTCGGGATCTCAAAGATCTTCCTGCTGCTGACGGATTTTGCGTCGAAGTCCACCGTTTCTTCCATGTAAGTGGTATTTGTGGACAGGAACTTCTTATCCGTCACCTTGTATATATAATGATAAACATTCTTATCCGCGGTGCCGCCCAGGTACATATGCTGATCATGCGAGAAGATGGTCTCATCCATTTGCTTAGGGAACTGAGAGGCCACCTTGAATTTTTTGTCGGCCATCACATAGTTGACCTTTTTATTGTCCTTCAAAATGAAGGCAAAGCTTTCCCCTTCCTGGTTGTCCAGGAAATAAGCATCGTAATCGCTTTTTTGCAAAAAACTTTTTTCAAATTCGAAGGGGTAGGTCAGCACGCTCTTTTGTGCAAATAAAGTGCCACCCAGGCAAGATAGCACCAGCAAGAGAAAGATTCTTTTCATGTATGTCGGTTTAGGCTAGTGCAATATATGATTTTTCCTAACTTTAAGGATATGGCGACTGTATCACTCAGCAGTTCGGAGGGCAGATGGGTCATGACTGCAACCATCCTGGCTTCGGCGATGGCATTTATCGATGGCACTGCCCTCAATGTCGTTTTGCCTGCCTTGCAGAAAAGTCTCAACGCCACGGGGGCCGACCTCTTCTGGCTGTTGAACGCCTACCTGCTCATCCTGGCATCATTGATACTCGTCGGCGGCTCGCTGGGTGATAAGCTGGGGCGGAAGAAGATCTATATGATCGGCATCTTTGTTTTTATCGCCGGCTCTGCCGCCTGCGGAGTCGCGCCGAATGTGAATATTCTTATCGTGTGCCGGGTTATCCAGGGGATTGGCGGCGCGCTGATGATACCCGGCAGCCTGTCCCTTATATCTTCTTCCATTGATGAAAAAGAGAAAGGGAAAGCCATCGGCACCTGGTCGGCAGTGACGACCATCGTTACCCTCGGAGGGCCGATACTTGGTGGCGCGCTGGCTGATGCAGGCTTATGGCGTTATATCTTTTTTATCAATGTACCCATCGGTATCATCGCCTTGCTTATCCTCTGGAAAAAGGTGGCGGAGAGTAAAGAGGACCATGCGGACCCTGCGCTGGATTACCCTGGGGTCATCACCATAGCGCTGGGGCTGGCCTTGCTGACCTTTGGATCCCTCCGTATGCCTGCCGTAGGGCTTTCCAACTGGCAGGTGTATGGTAGTTTAAGTGTGGGAGTGCTATTGCTGGTGATGTTTGTATTCATCGAGAAGAAAAGCCGTCATCCCATGATGCCCCTGCATTTGTTCGCCAATAAGACGTTTAGCGGAGCGAACCTGCTGACCTTTTTCCTGTATGCCGGTCTGGGCTCGGGCATGTTGTTCCTTTCCCTCGATCTTGTCCAGGCCCAGGGCTATAGTCAGCTGGAATCCGGTCTTACCTTTTTGCCGTTTACGATACTGATGATCTCCCTGGCAAGAGCAGCAGGCAGCTATGCCGATAAGGTGGGGCCTAGGCTTATGTTGATCGTGGGGCCAGCCATGGCGGGGGTGGGTTTGCTGGTCCTTTCTTTTGTGGGACAGACGGATGGACCGAAGAGCTACTGGACCACTTTCTTTCCGGGCATTCTCCTGCTTGGACTGGGTATGTCCCTGACCGTAGCGCCGTTGACTACTGCCGTTATGCGTAGTGTGGACGATCAGTTCTCCGGCACCGCCTCGGGTGTCAACAATGCCATGACAAGGATCTCCAATGTTTTTGCCAACGCTATATTTGGCGCTCTGGCGGTCCTGTTGTTTGCAGGCTCCCTGTCGGGCAGATTGAATAGCGTGAAGTTAAGTGCCGGTGAAAAAAAAGCTGTTATCGGTCAGGCGGTGAACCTGGGTAATGCAAAGGTTCCCGAGGGGATGAATGGTCAGGATAAGGCTGTGATCAACCATGCCTACCGGGAAAGCTTTATCGATACTTATGCCGTCATCCTGCGTTTGTCGGCGGGGCTGGCTTTTTTAGGCGCCCTGATGACAGTGCTATTTATTAAAAGTCCGCCGCCAGGTAAGACTGGCGGCGGGATCTCCAGCTAGCGGTTCATTGCAAGAGTGGCCGTGTTGTTTGTTGTTTTTACATCTTTAGCGGGTGTCACTGTCTTGTGATGCGCAAATGCAGCCTTCATATGCTGCAAGGGGCAATACCTGAAATGATGCATGGTAACGCCGGCGGATACCAGCACGGTCGTGGAAAGAAGGATGATCTTTGTTCTCATTTTCTTGTTTTTTAAGCGTTAATAAATTAGATCGTCCTGTAAGATAGTAGCCGGGGCTGCGGGGAAAAATGGATTTATAGGCCGGATGGACAAAAATCGGGTCGAGGAGGACAGGGGACGAGTGGCGGTTCGGCGGGGAGCAGGACAGGGGATGAGTGGCGGTTCGGGGGGATTATGAATTGGCCAGCCAGGCGAGAAAAGGAGTGGTTTTTACTTTTCCTACCGTTATCTTCTCAGGGAAGGGTATCGTAAGATTGATCAGCAATTTTCTTCCAAAATACTGGGAGACGTCGCGGACAGCGCTTCGATTGACCAGGTATTGCCGATTGGCTCTGTAGAACTGGTCAGAGGTCATCTTTTCCAGCTCTTCCAGCGTATGGCTGATAAAATAATGTTGTTTATCAAAAGTGACCAGGTTGGTCAGCTCATGCTGCAGATAGAAGACAGCAATATTTTCGATCCTGACAGGGGTGATCTTTTCCTTATGGTATACCAATACAGACTTCTGTTCCTGCGTTTTTGCATTGCTGAAGAGCTCTCCAATGTTCTTATAGGAGGAGCTGTTTTTCGAGAGCTTTTCTTTCAGGTCTTTATACTTAGCCAGCGATGCGGCGATACTTTTTACTGTAAAGGGTTTTAGAATATAGTCGATACCGGCAGCCTTGAATGCATGCAGGGCGTATTCATCGTATGCGGTGCAGAATATTACAGGGGTCCTGTTCTCCGCCGTATCGAAAAGACTGAAACTAAGACCGTCACCCAATTGGATATCACTGAAGATCAGATCGAGGTCAGGGGCATCTTTTAAAAAAGCAGCTGCTTCCTTTACGGAAGATAAAACGGCAACAACCTCGGCTGCAGGCTCGGCTTTTTTGATGCACGTTACCAGATCTTTTGCAGTATGCTGCTCATCCTCAATGATCACTACGTTCATATTCAAGGGCTTTTATACTTACGGAGAAAGTGTCTTCTTTTTCTTCTATCATGATATTATTGCCCGACAGGATCCGGTAGCGCTCCTGCAGATTGGCCAATCCTACGCCTGTGCCTTGTGTGTCGGCCTCTTTTTTCTGCAGGTTGTTGCTGACGATGATGACCTCCTTCCGCCAGGAGATGGTGATCGTCAGGGGACGGTCCAAAGTTAATATATTGTGTTTGATGGCATTTTCGGCCAGCATTTGAAGAGAGAAGGCGGGTAGATAATAAGATGCCTGTATCTCCCGGGGAATATCGATAACGAATCTCAGTGCGTCTCCGAAGCGGATCTTTTGCATCTCAAGGTAATTGGTGGTCAGATTCAGTTCGTTGGTGAGGGGTGCTGTATTGAGCGCCTGGGAAGAAAGCGAAGAGCGCAGGAAGTCGGATAACCGTATGAGATAGTCCTCTGCACTTTCCGGGTTGGCGGCCATGAGCGATTTCAGGGTACTCAGGGAATTAAAGAGGAAGTGGGGTTGTATCTGCTGTTTCAACTGCTGATTGATGGCTTCCATGTTCTTTAGCTTTAGCGCCTGGTTCTCCAACTCTATTTCGGCGTTCTTCTCCCGGGTGATCACCAGGTTCTGCACGATAATGACAACAACGTTGACGGCGAAAAAGAGGATCAGATGAAAATGGAAGTTTATATGAGGCGATATGGGCATGGAGGTATTGTCCGCGAAGAGGACCCATACTACGAAGAGGGCGAGCGCAAAGCTGACCACGATGCTAAGCAGGGTCCTGTTGGTGGTGGATTTGGCGCCCATATACCATAAAAAAATATTTATCGCCCATAAGAAGAGCACCAGGGACATGGTAAAAAATACGGCAATAGCATATTTCCCGAGGGAATAGCGCTGTAATATGGCGATGGGACTCATGGACAACGCGGCGATCACAGGGGTCGTATAAAGGGCTACCAGCACCTGTTTTTTTATGGAAGCGTATGATCCCATGGAAGAAAATGCCCGTAATGTATAATTTTTTCACAGAAACGGAACAAATTCTACAGTTTATGCCGCCGAAATGGCCGAAATCCCGCTTGAAATGGACGTGGCACGGTTTTTAAATAATTACTTACATATAGATGGTGATTTCCTGCTGAACAATTACAACCTGCCAAAAGCAGACCCGTAAAAAGTAAAGGAATAGGCATCTAACGAGAGCTGTGTTCTGAAAAGAGTACAGCTCTTTATTTAAGATATTTGGTCTTATCCCAAAGCAGAGGATCGTGAAAAACCCCGCATGAGTGGATGCGGAATCCGAATAGGTCGACCCGATAGTTAAGGCATCGAGCCGACCTTTTTTTATTAACTTTAGGGAGTGATCCTGCATGAATTTCCAGATCTCCACTGGCTGAAAAGTCAAATCACCCAGGGATTCAGCAACCGCCTGGGCTGGGGGAACCTTATACTGGAAACGGATGGGTTTCCCAGCGTTATCATACACACTGTGACGCATGAATGTTTTCGACCTGATATAAAGGGACCTTTTTCGTTTTTTTTAAACCTGCGTGGCAATAGTCATTGCACGGTGGACGGTGAGACCCGCCGCATCGGGGAAGGCAGTTATTTTATTTCCAATCGTCAGCAGCCGTATACGCTCCAGGTAGAAGAGGGGAGCGAAACGGAGACTTTTAACATTCACTTCGGGGAGCATTTTGCGGAATCCGTCCTCCATTCCCTGATCACTCCTACCGACAGGATACTGGACCAGGGGATGGAAAAACAGCTGACACTTTTTTCTTTTTTCAACCAGCTGCACAAGAGGGATGATGTTTTTGATGCGCTCATCGGCCGGATCACTCGTTCATATAAAGAGGATGGATTTAATAAGCTGCTGTTTGAAGAGCAGCTTGCAGATCTATTGACCTATCACCTGCAGCAGCACCGTCACATCACGGATGCTGTACGTAAGCTGCCGTCTGTAAAGGTCGCCACCCGTATTCAGCTGTACAAGCAGCTATCCCGTGCTATGGACGCCATTCATTCCTGCCCCGGTGAAGAGCTGACGCTGGAAATGCTGTCGTCGGCAGCCTGTCTTTCCAAATACCATTTTTTACGGCTTTTCCGGAACGTCTATGGACATTCTCCCCATCAATATATACAGCAGCTGCGGATGGAAAAGGCCCGGAGCTTGTTGTCCCGTACTGACGTTCCTGTTTCAGAAGTAGCTGATCTGCTGGGGTTTGTCAACAGCCAATCCTTTAGCCGCCTGTTTTTCCAGCGTACGGGCGTCTCGCCATCCCGGTACCGTAGCCTTACAAAATAGCAATTTTGGTTATCTGGCCAGCCTGTTTTGGGGCGCAAATTTGCATTATGAACAACACATTACTTCCCACCGTCCTGCTCAGCTTATGCTGTCTGTTTTGCATTGTCTTCCTTGTTTTTGGTCTTCGGAGCGTTCTCGCCCGGACTTCCTGGGATAAGGGACGACAGGCGAGGGTACTGCGTACGGCGTCGCTGTTACTAAGCGGGTGGATACTGCTGTTGGGTTGGTTAGCCTTGAGAGGTTTTTTTGCCGATTTTTCCGCGCTTCCTCCACGGCAGGGCATTGCCATGCTGATCCCTTTGCCGGTGGTCTTGTGGATCGCGTTCTCAAAAGGAGGGAAGGAGTTATTACAACATACTCCGCCTCAGTGGATATTGTATCTGCAATCCTTCCGTATTATCGTGGAGCTTATGTTGTGGGTATCCGTTCTGGACAGGTTGCTTCCCGTGCAAGTGAGCCTGGAGGGAAGGAATTTCGATATCCTCAGCGGACTGTTCGCTATTCCCGTGGGATATTATTGTTTTGTAAAGAAGAGCTGGCCATCGTGGGTGGTGCTATTGTATAATACAGCGGGGCTGCTGTTATTGCTGAATGCTGTAGCGATAGCTGTACTTTCCATGCCTACACCGTTACGACAGTTCCATAATGAGCCTGCGGTTACACTGATCGTGCATTTTCCATTTATTTATCTTCCCGGCTTCCTGGTACCGGTGGCGTATACGTTGCATATTTTTTCCCTTCGTCAATGGGCGATGAGCCGGTCGACCGCCAGATATACCGGTAGATCAATACCGCCGCCAATAAAAGGGTGAGGCAGGAGATGCTCCCACTTGTTCTGACAGCCCAGGCAATGCTTGCTGCGCCACCAGTGGCCATGGCGCCGAATATCGCGACTCCCATCGCCCCTGCCGCCTGCCGGGTAGTGTTGAGCACAGCAGATGCCGTTCCACTCCGGGTCTTTTCGACACTGGAAAGGATGCCCGTTGTCATGGCCGGAACGGCTGTGCCCATGCCCAGGGGGATGATGACAAAAGGAATGAACAGCTGCCAGTAAGGAGTATCTGCTTTTGCGATGAGCAGACCCGCATAGCCGGCTGCCGCCAGCAGGGCGCCCATAAACAGCGGGAGCCGGATCCCATATTTTGCCATCAATTTTCCGCTGAAAAAATTCGAAATGATAAACCCACCCGTCAGGGGTAAAAATGCAAGCCCGGCCCGGACAGCGGGATAGTGCAATACATTCTGTAGATACAGGCTGAGCACGAATACGGTGCCGTAATAGGCATTGTTCACGATGATACCCAGCAGAACGAGTACATTGAACCTGCGGGCCTTAAAAAGATCCAACGGTAGTATGGGCGCTTTTGCTTTTTTTTCGATCATAAAGAACAGCAGCAACGTGATGCTGCTGAAGATCAGGCAACCCATGATCAGCGGGTGGCGGATGCCCTTGGCATGCCACTCGATGATGCCCGTGATGAATGCCGTGAGGGCCAGCATCCACAGCAGCTGGCCCGGGACATCAAGGCCTTGATGGGAATGACGTTCGCTTTCTTTTATCCTGGTACTCAGCAGGATCCCTGCCAGGCAAATGGGAATATTGACGATAAATATCAGCCGCCAGCTGCTGATATGCAGGAACAGACCGCCCAGGATCGGTCCGGCGGCAATGGATATCCCTCCCGCCATGGTCCATAAGGCGACAGCGCGCGCACGTTGATCCGGCTGATGGGAGAAAGCCTGATTGAGGATGGATAGTGAGCTGGGGATCATGGTGGCTGAGCCGATGCCCTGTAGGGCACGAAAGAAGATGAGGCTGCCTGCGTTCCAGGCGAGGCCACATCCCGTGGATGCCAGCCCGAATATGAGCAGCCCGGCCTGGAAGACCCGTTTGGATCCCAGCTTGTCACTCATGCCTCCGGCCGACAACATAAGGGCGGCAAAGGCAACGGTATAGGCGTCGGCGATCCATTGCAGCGCGCTGACGTTGACGGAAAAGGCATGGGCAATGCTGGGCAGCGCGATATTGACAATGGATACGTCTAACTGGGAGACGACAAAGGCGAGACTGGTGGTGGTGACGATGTATCCGAATGAAAGTTTTTCCCCTGGGTGGCTATTTGATGTCAATGCTTATTCTTTTGTAAGTGCCTTGCCTTTGTGTACTGCTACGTGGTCTGTCTTGCTGCTCCTGATCTCATATTGAGGATCATCCCTGGTGGCGTGATGCGTATAGCCTTTATAGTCGAAGTCTTTCATGTGGATCTTGACGATTGTACCGGACACCATTCCGGCTTCGGAGTTCCATTTTACATGGTCGCCTATTTTGAACTTCCGTTCCATACCACAAAGCTATTTCAAAAATTGTACCCTCTTTTGTAATTAAAAATAGATGGGTATTTTTAGGATAGCCTTTCGTAATATAGAAGGCTATAGTGACGAGGCCCGGGAAGCCCTGGAAAAGGTCGTCAAAAAAAGAGGCGGTCTGGAATCCATCAGGACGCGACTGTTTTGACGCCGGAGCAGGTGACCAGGATCATAGATGATACTTACCGGCAGGTACAGCTGGAAGTAGAGGATAGCAGGATCAAATCCCGGACGGTTATTGGCGGTCTTATCGGGATGGTGCTGGCCACGCTTATTGGAGGCGCTTTGTGGGGGCTTAAGTTGATCTATGGTCCTCCGGAAAGGATAGAGATGAAGATAGAGCTTATCCTGTTATTTGGTCTGCTGCTCGTTTGTTATGGGATCATCAAGCTGTGTACCAGGCAGTCCTGGAAGAATATAGTGGTTTTGATCGCTATTGTGCTGTCTTTTTTGATGGCTATTTTTCTTGGAATGAGGTTATTTGATGTGATAGGGCCGAGGTGACATTCTGATCAAAAAAGATCGCTAAAAAGAGTATATTTATAATGGAAAAATAACTTTTAAAACCTGGGCGTATGGCAGAAGTACTGACTAAGCAAGAAACTATCGATCAGATAGTTAAGGTTGCTAAAAAACTTGATAAGCTTGAGCTTCAAATACTGCTTACCAAGCTTCGTGTAAAAAAAATGAAGAAGGAAGGTGTATCACCGGCTGCAAAACTGCGTAAAGGTGTAAAATTGCCTTCCATGGAAGAAATCAATCAATGGAAACATGAGTCCCGGCAAGGCTATGCGGGTAGATAGGTTCGTATTTGACAACAACATCTGGGTCAGCTATTTAATATCCGGAAGCGAGCAAAGATTGATCGACATTATAGCTGAGTTTGAAAGAATGTTTTCAACTCCCCGTTGAGCCATTCCGAAACCTTCCCCGGCTTACCCTCCCCGATGGTCCGTCCATCCAGCTGTACCACCGGTAGCACATGTTTGGTCGTGCTGGTGATAAATGCCTCGCGGGCTGTCCATGTTTCCTCCAGTGACACAGGGCGCTCCTCGACCTTGAATTGTTTTTGTGCCAGTTGTAGCACTTTTCCCCGGATGACCCCTTTCAGAATGTTCTCCGAGGGAGTGGCCACGGTATCATCGGCGGTTACGATAAAGAAGTTGGAACGTGGGCATTCGGAGATCGCCCCATCTTTGTGATACAGCACATCGTCGGCGCCTTTTTCCCGTATATAAGGCTGCAGCCAGACGGCCATCAGGTAGTCGATGGATTTCGTATCCGGCAACTGGCGTTGATGCGGATAGCTCACCAGCTTGAGGCCCTTTTCAAAAGCTCCCGGCGCCGGCAGCTGCAGCGGGCTTTGTGTGATCACCAGGTTGGGTTTTGATAGTGTATAGCCATCTTCGGAGTAGCCGCCGGTGAGGATGAGCTTGATCCCGGAGTTGGGAATATTGTTTTTCTTTATCAACTGTACGATGATGTCGTACAGTTGCTCTTGCGACCTCCCCACG
>Ga0105241_10004212_pt1 | contig 10623 bp, 9 predicted proteins | sample KBSC64metaG_FD_80422 | JGI IMG/M metagenome (GOLD analysis project Ga0105241, IMG submission 80422) | Corn rhizosphere microbial communities from Kellogg Biological Station, Michigan, USA - KBS C6-4 metaG | ecosystem: Host-associated > Plants > Roots > Rhizosphere > Soil | place: Michigan, USA...
TTCCGTTTGGAACGAGCTTCCTTCCCCAGAATTGGGAAGGGCACGAGTTCACTTGTGCCGCATTACTCGGAACGAATCACGGCTTTAGCCGCTGAGGTTTGCTGTTACGGCGGCCGCGCCTAACGCTTTGTCGCCACTTCGCGCTTCTCCGTCTTGCTCTCGGTTTTGGCCAGGAATCGTTCGATGAACGTGGTGTCGAATTTGCCGGCGCGGAAGTCGGGATCGGCCAGGATTCTACGGTGCAGCGGAATCGTCGTGTAGATGCCTTCAATAATAAACATCTCCAGCGCCCGGCTCATGCGGGAGACCGCTTCGGCGCGGTCTTTGCCGCGCACGATCAGCTTGGCAATAAGCGAATCGTAGTAAGGCGGAATCACGCCTTCCGCGTAGGCGGCGGTGTCGATGCGAACTCCCGTGCCGCCCGGAGGATTGAACGTCGTAATTCTGCCTGCCGACGGCGTGAACTTTTCCGGATGCTCGGCATTGATGCGGCATTCAATGGCGTGTCCGCGATGCAGGATGGGGCCGTGCAGCACGCTCTCCAGACGCTCGCCGGCAGCCAGCAGGATCTGGCTTTTCACCAGATCGACGTCCGTGACCATCTCAGTGACCGGATGCTCTACCTGGATGCGAGTGTTCATCTCGATGAAGTAGAGCTTGCGGTCTTCGTCCATCAGGAATTCGATGGTGCCCGCGTTCACGTAGCCGACATCGGAGAGGGTCTTGCAGAGGACCTGCCCGATTTGTTCGCGCAGGTCGGGGGACACCTGAGTGGATGGCGATTCCTCCAGCAGTTTCTGGTGGCGGCGCTGGATGGAACACTCGCGTTCTCCCAGGCTGGCGACGTTTCCGTACTGGTCGGCGAGGACCTGGAATTCGATGTGGCGCGGGCGCTCGACGTATTTCTCCATGTAGAGATCGCCGTTGCCGAAGGCCGCCGCCGCTTCGGATGAAGCTGCCTTGAACAGCGCCGGAAGCTCTTCCTCGCTGCGCACGATGCGCATACCGCGCCCGCCGCCGCCGGCCGAGGCCTTAATGATGACCGGGAAGCCAACCTGCTTGGCCCACTCCATGGCCTCGCCGTCGCTGGCGAGAATTCCGTCCGAACCGGGAAGAATGGGCACGCCGGCGCGTTTCATCGCTGCGCGGGCTTTTTCTTTCTCACCCATCAGGCGCGTGACTTCGGGAGGAGGGCCGATGAACTTGATGTTGCAGGTCTCGGCGACCTCGGCAAAGTTCGCGTTTTCAGCGAGCAAGCCGTAGCCGGGATGGATGGCGTCCACGTTGGCAATTTCCGCCGCGCTGATCACCGACGGAATATTGAGATAGCTCTGCGACAGTTGTGGCGGGCCGATGCAGATGGCTTCATCGGCGAAGCGGACATGAAGCGAATTGCGGTCAGCCTCGCTGTAGATGGCGACGGTGCGGATGCCCAGCTCTTTGCAGGCGCAGATCACCCGCAGGGCTATCTCTCCGCGATTTGCGATCAGGATTTTCTTGAACATTGGCTAGCTAAAAACTTTTACCACAGAGGCACAGAGGCACAGAGGAAAGCAAAACCATGAAAAAGAACATTCGAAATTACTGTGCAGTCACTGCTGAACTATGGTCGTCGAGAGGCTTTTCCCAGTCCCAAGGTTTTCTCTGTGTCTCTGTGCCTCTGTGGTGAAAGGGGGGCCGTCCCCTACTTCCGCGGCCGGATGGCGAACAGTTCCTGCCCGTATTCGATGGGCGCGTTGTTCTCGACCAGCCTCTTCACGACCTCTCCTGCCACATCGGACTCGATCTCGTTCATCAACTTCATGGCTTCCACGATGCACAGAATCTGGCCGGCTTCGACAATGTCTCCGGGCTTCACAAAAGGTGGAGATCCAGGAGACGGCGACTCGTAGAACGTGCCTACGATCGGGGAGCGCACGACGTGCAGGCCTTCTTCGGGCGCGGGAGGCTTTTCGGCTGCGGGTGGAGCCGAGGCGGTTGCCGCCAAAGGGGCAGCGCCGGCTTCGGGTGCCGCAGGCGGCGCCGAATGGACAGCGAAAAAGCGCGGATCCGGCACAGATGCCGAAACCACGGTCTCGCTGCCGCGCTTGATCCGGACCTTGACGTCACCGCGTTCCAGTTCGAACTCGGCAATATCTTTTTCGATCAGGAACTCTATGAGTTCTTTTAGCTCTTTCTGATTCATCGTATGCGGTGGGACAGACTTTGCCTTCTTATGCGTCTGCCGGATAGGCACAAACCAGTGCCGGGGCCCACTCCCGTTCTACGGGAGATTACAGCTTATGAAATCTCTACTAGTTCCTTGCTGGTGGGTGTCAGGACCTCGCACCCTTGTTCCGTGACTACAACCATGTCCTCGATCCGTACTCCCCATTTGCCGGGGACGTACACACCGGGCTCGATGGTGATGACCATGCCCGGCCGCAAGATTTCAGTCTGTCCTGCAGCGACGCGTGGCGATTCGTGGATTTCCAAGCCTACGCCATGCCCCGTTGAATGGGTAAAGTATTTCGCTAACCCACTATTCTGCAATGACTTGCGGGCAGCCTTGTCAACTTCGCCTACGTTGATTCCGGGCCTGACGGCGTCCACCCCGGCCTGCTGCGCCTGCTTCACCGCCTGGTAAACCCTGCGGGCTTCCGCAGATGCGCGACCCACGTATACGGTGCGGGTCATATCGGAACAATAACCGGAGAGTATAACACCGAAGTCACAGACCACGAATCCCTGGGCCGGGATAGCGGTCCGTGAAGCCCGGCCGTGGGGCAGGGCCGATCGCTTTCCCGAAGCAATAATCGTGTCAAAAGACATGGCTTGCGCCCCGGCTGAACGGGCGGCGTATTCCATTTCGGCCGCCACTTCGGTTTCGAGCACTCCCGGACGGATGGTTTCCAGCGCGCGGTCGAAGAGGCTGGCTCCCAGAAGCACGGCGGACCGGATGCATTGGATCTCCTGCTCATCTTTTATCAAGCGGCCTTCTTCGACCAGCGGCGGAGCTTCGCGCAAACGGACGCCAGAAGGCAGAAGTTTGGCAAGACGGGAGCGGGCAGCTACCGTCAGGTGTTCGCCCTCGATGCCGACCCTAGTGCCCGATGCAGAGGAAGCACGGCGGCCAGCCTTCTGTTGGACCGACAGCCAATCTGCCGCTCCGGCCATCGGCCCTTTGCGAGTGATTACAATTCTGGCGGCTTGCACCTCGGCTCGAGCCTGGTCCGTGTAACGTCCGTCCGTGAAAAAGACGCTCTTTGTGCCGCTGACTAACAGAGCTCCGGCGCTGCCAGTGAATCCGCAAAGATAACGAACGTTGGGAAGATGAGTGACGAGCAGTGCGTCCAGGTGATGCGGGGACAGCGCCTTTTGCAGACGCTGCTGGCGGGCTTTGTGGTCCATAGTCGGAGTTTAACAAGAGTGCCGTGAGTGGCGTACTCAAGCCCACTTTTCGCTTGAGTTGCGATGTTTCCATGTCACACACTTGAAAACCACGAACGAATTAATCGTGCCAGCCACGGGACTAAGAGGCGCCAAGTACGGTCGCCGTAGCTTCGTGTAAATTGGAACGGTTCATCGCAATGCTCGACCACGTGTTACGGAATGCTCAACGCAAGTTCTGGGAATGGCGTCTGGCGCGACGACTGAAGCGCGATCCGGGCTACGCTTTTAGCAGCGATTACACTTCCTACAACACCTCAAACTGGGTACGTATCTTCCAGGAATATCGCGGTCAGGCCGGCATCCGCATGCTGGAAATCGGAAGTTATGAGGGGCGGTCGGCGGTATGGTTCCTGGAGAACATCCTCACGCATCCCAGCGCCAGCATTGTGTGCTTAGACTTTTTCAGCTCATTGCCCCTCAGCACGCGTTTCGACCACAATATCCAACGCTCGGGACAGGGCAGCAGAGTCACGAAACTGAAGGGCCGCTCGGACGCGATCCTGTCCACCCTACCGCTTGATCACTTCGACATCATCTATATCGACGGATCTCATCAGGCGGCCGATGTGCTGATGGATGCGATGCTCTCGTGGCACAGGATCAAGCCGGGAGGGATCATGCTCTTCGACGATTATTTGTGGGCGCCCGGAACCCCCGCGACCGAACGACCGCAAATGGCGATTGATCTATTCCTTCAATCGTTTGCAGGCCGCTACGAAATTCTGTTGAAAAGTTACCAGATCGCAATTCGCAAACTTCAGCCTGGCCGAGCCCAGTAGTAGGGTCAATCAGGCGGGTAGCCTCGATTAAGCGTAAGAAGATAGGAGCAATCATTAGTATCTTGGAGAATCTTCCTCTGGAGAAACGGCAATGACGAAAGACGAAGCCTGGAATCTGGCCAACCATTGGGTAGCGGCCTGGAACAGCCATGACCTGGACTTGATCATGACGCACTATGACGATGCCATTGAATTAACCTCGCCCGTTGCCGCACGGCTGCTGGGGACGTCCGATGGCAAGGTAGTTGGAAAGGCGAACTTGAGAGCTTACTTTCAGCGCGGGCTGGAAGCTTTTCCGGAACTCCAGTTTCGTCTCGACGACGTGCTCTGGGGTGTAAACAGCGTTGTGCTCTACTACACCAATCAAAAAGGAACGCGGACTGGAGAGTTCATGGAGCTGTTGGCGACGGGGAAAGTTGTTCGAGTTGTGGCGAACTACAGTGCGTAGCAAGCAGGCGATCCTCTGGAACGAATTGGGTGTACTATTCGGGCTTGTTGCGTACTAACTAAAGATAACGATCTTTTGATCGAGGACTGTAATGAATCTATCTCGACCCCTCTGCGTGACGCTGCTCGTTCTGTTAATTGTGACTGTCGGCTGTGGTGGAGGTAGTAGCTTTGATCCCAATAATGTGACTGTGGCGATTTCGCCGTCGGCTGCCACCATTCCGACCAGCGGGCAGGTAGCATTGCTAGCTATCGTGAAAGGCAGTCCCGCCGCACCTGCTCTGACCTGGAGCATTGCCGAGCTACAGGCAAATGGCGCCACCGGTTCGCAGTGCAACTGGTCAGGCTCTACGCCGCCTGCGGGACCTTGCCCGGATGGCACAATTCAAGGAGTCGATGCCGGCTCTCTGAAGGTGACATACCTTGCTCCCAGTACCACGGGCACGTTTCACGTTATTGCTCAGGACAACGTATCGCTGACTTTGGTGAAGGATGCAACGGCAGTCGTCACCGTTAGTCCCTAAGATTTGGTTCCCGCAGGTAAGAGCTACGATCCCCGCTCTCGCCCTCGAACGTGAGCAACCTGCGGTTGCATACATTGATCCTCGAATAAATAGTTCGTGCGGCGACAAGTGGAAAGACGCGGTGAATAGGATAGAGTAGTTGTCGCATTTCGGGGCTTGTGCCGGGTTGATCTCTTTCCTGCGACAGCCAAGGCTCGGCATCTTGTCCTCCTGGGCCATGATCGATTGCTTCTTTCCACAAATCACACAAGACATGAATGGGTGAACCAATGCAGGAGAGCATGCACAGCAAAAACCTAACGCGAAACCAGTCATGGATACTCGGTGTACTGGCACGACTGCTGATTTTGATCGCGGCCGTGAGCTCGGTTATGGCGCAGAACGCCAACCAGCCCTGGATGAACACCAGCCTCTCTCCCGAAGAACGCGCCGCGCTCGTCCTGAAGGAGATGACTCTGGAGGAGAAGGTTTCGCTGCTGCACGGCAACGGGATGGAGCATGCTCCGCAGTGGCAGATGCCGCTGACTCATATCTCCAACGGCGGCGCAGGCTACGTCGAAGGGGTGAAGCGTCTCGGCATTCCTCCGCTTTTCATTTCTGACGCAGCTTATGGTGTTCGCGACAGTGGGGCGAATGGCCGCTACGCGACGGCGATGCCGTCCAGCCTGGGCGCGGCGTCCAGTTGGGACACCCAGGGCGCCTGCGAATACGGCGCGCTTATCGCTCGCGAGTTGCGGGCTCAGGGCTTCAACATGACGCTGGGCGGAGGCGTAAACCTTACGCGTGAACCGAGGAACGGTCGGACATTCGAATACGCGGGTGAAGATCCGCTGCTCGCCGGAACCATGGTGGGCAATCTGATGAAGTGCGAACAGGGCGAGCACGTGGTTGGCGACATGAAGCATTACGTCCTGAATGACCAGGAAACCGGACGGAACGTGGTGAACGCGATCATCTCCAAACGTGCCTTGCAGGAGACCGATCTTCTTGCCTTCCATATCGGCATTCAGCTTGCGAACCCGGGCGCGGTGATGTGCTCCTACAACCGCATCAACGGCGACTACGCTTGCGAAAACTCCTACACGCTGCGGGACGTGCTTAAGGGGGAGTGGGGATACAAGGGTTTCGTCATCTCCGATTGGGACGCTACACACAGTACCGAGAAAGCATCGGCTGCAGGCCTTGACCAGGAACAACCCATGGCGGGGTATTTTGGTCCGGCTCTTCTGCAGGCAGCAAAAGACGGCAAGGTGCCGATGGCTGAAATCGATGACCACGCGCGCCGGGTTCTTTACGCCGAGTTCATGTCGGGCATTGTGGACCATCCTGTGGAGAAAGGTGTCGTCGATGTGCTCAGCGGTTTGGATGTTGCGCAGAGAATCGAAGAGAAAAGCATTGTGCTGCTCAAGAACGAGAAAGAGATTTTGCCGCTGAACCCCGCAAAGATCAAGACCATTGCCGTAATCGGCGGCCATGCGGACGTTGGCATGATTTCCGGCGGCGGCTCTGCTCAGGTGGATCCGCCGGGCGGCAATGCGATCATGCCCCCAGGCAAAGGCGCTACACACTGGCAGGACCATATCTGGTTTCCCACATCACCGCTCAAAGCGCTGCGGGCAAAGTTTCCCAATGCCAAGGTAGAATTCGATTCCGGTCAGGATGCAAGCGCGACTGCCGCACTGGCAAAAAAATCCGATGTCGCCATCGTCTTTGCCCACCAGTGGCTGGCGGAAGGCGTAGACCTCCCTAGCCTCTCACTGCCAGACGATCAGGACGCATTGATCGAGCAGGTGGCGGCGGCAAATCCAAATACGATTGTTGTTCTCGAAACCGGCACAGCCGTGACCATGCCCTGGATCGCAAAAGTGCGCGGCGTGGTGGAAGTTTGGTTTGCAGGCAGCAGCGGTCATACGGCTCTCGCGAACATACTGGCAGGAGACGTAAACCCCAGCGGAAAACTGGCAATGACCTTTCCGAAAAGTGAGGCCGACCTGCCGTATCCCGTCATTCCGCCGCTTCCGAAGGAAGACGAAGGCCAGGGCACCGGTGTAGAGAATGGGCCTACGCACGTCGCTTCGAAGTACACGGTGCATTACGACGATGGTCTGAAGGTTGGATACAAGTGGTACGAATCCGAACACAAGGAACCGCTATTCCCCTTCGGATTTGGGTTGTCCTACACGACCTATGCATATTCCAACCTCAAGGCTGACGGCGCACAGCGCAGCGTGAGCTTTGCATTGAAGAACACGGGCAAGCGCGCTGGCGCGGAAGTCGCACAGGTATACGCCACCCTTCCGGAGGCGGCCGGTGAACCGTTCAAGCGACTGGTGGGATGGCAAAGAATCGAACTTGCCCCTGGCGAGTCGAAGACGGTGACTGTACCGGTCGATGCGCGAGTGATGTCGATTTTCGATGAGCAGAAAAACGGTTGGAGCCTGTTGCCGGGCGCTTACAGGATTTTCGTCGGGCCTTCATCAAGCCAGACGCCATTGAATGCGACGCTGCAGGTGCAATAGTCGGATTTGCCATGAGGTATGTATTCGCGTTTTCATACCGTGTGATCTCAGTTCTGGCACTCGCGGTGATTATTGCGCCCACTTGCCCCGCCCAGGAACTTACGTCCCTGGACTTAACAAAGATCGAGGCACGCATCGACTTACGTCGACCAAAAGGAAGCCCCCCAACGCAGGGTCGATATAGCGGAAATGACGAAACCATTCCCTGTTTCGATTCCCAGCCGAACGCTGGCTCGTTGCATACATCTCTCGTAGCTCTAGACCGTACGCACTATGAGATCGACGATGAGCCAACGTTCGAGGTGACGATCGAGAACGACGGATTTACTCCGCTCAGAATTCCTTTTTCGCCGCATCTGAGCGACCTTCAACCCAGGAATCCAGCGCAGAAATTTTCTTACTTCGCTTTGGATATAACGTTGTGGATCGCTTCCGGCGAGCGTTGGAGTACCAATACCGGAGGCAATGTGACGTTGTACGGAGCGAACGATCATCCGGACACGATGCTGACTCTTTTGCCCGGGCAGTGGGTTCGAGTGGTCGGTAAAGGCCACCTGATTATTGCTGAATTTCCATCGTTCAGCGAGCCAGCGGATCATGCCTTCGCGATCGCGTCTTTGTTTCGCGAGGAGACTCTGATAACCCCGACCCAGTCGGCGACGGTAAGCCTTGAAGTCTGTCTGGCTAAAACGCGAGGGCAGAGTCTTCCGATTCAGCTGGCATTGAGCAACTCTGCAATATTGCGGTTACCCTGATTAGTTTTTAGGAAAGGCTCAAAGACACCGCGACCTGCTTGTGTCCGCGTTTCCGCCCCAGTTTTAATTGAACCCTTTACATTGCGGCCGTCAGCGGGGAAAATCTTGCTGAAATGCCGGACACACCTGTCAAACGGACTGCTCTCGAATGTACGACTTTCCTGATGAATCATCTCGCTGGGGCAGAGATGCCTCACGTATGGAATGAGTTCACATCCGCGCCAATCGCAGACCCGAGACTCGACGGGATCCGACTGCGATGCGTACAACTTGAGAATGAACAACCAGACGTTCGTGTCTCCGAACTAAAAAACGCATTACGAGTGTTACAACACCTGCAGCACGTCCACCACATCTAGGACCGGATCCCATTCACGCCCGATTCTGGCTCGAGTAGAGACGTCACATGTCACCGATTTTTGCTGGATTGCTGTGCCATGGAAATACGCGGAGAACAGGCCGGGGGGAAGACTCTGTCAGCGATAGAACTGCCCCAATCAAGCCAAAACCGGGTTTTGAGTGGGCCACCACCGAAAGCTGACTGATAGCGGATGCCACTCTCTGCTAAACTACGCGGCCATGAAGGAATTCCTCGTCCGAATCCTCTTCCTGGTGGCGTTCCTGGCGGGTCTCGCCGCAGCTCAGGATGTTATCCCTCTCTATCCCGGTACGGCGCCGGGATCGACGCAGGAGAATTATCCCGAGAAAGAATATTTCTCGAATGTATGGCACACCCAAGTCGTCACCAATGTGACCAAGCCCAGCCTGACCGTTTTCAAGCCGGCTCCGGAATTAAAGAACGGCACCGCTGTGGTCATATGTCCGGGTGGCGGTTTTATGGCCCTCTCCATCAATAGCGAGGGCAATGATGTCGCCAAATATCTGGCGGCGAAAGGCGTGACGGCGTTTGTTTTGAAATACCGTCTGGCCCGCACCGGCGACGACGGCACGCAGGAATTTATGACCCTGTTTCCCAACCGGCAGAAATTTGACCAACTGGTAGGGCCGGTCATTCCTCTGTCCGTCGCGGATGGGTTGACGGCAGTCACCTACGTTCGGCAGCACGCCTCGGAATGGGGAGTTTCTCCCGATCGCGTTGGCATCATCGGATTCTCCGCTGGCGGCAGGGTTGTTTCCGGAGTCGCCTTCAATTACTCAGCGGAGGGGCGTCCTGCGTTCGTGGCTCCGATTTATGCAGGCGGCGAAATTTCCAAAGACGTTCCCGTTCCAGCGGACGCGCCGCCGATGTTCGTTGCCGCCGCCACCGATGATCAACTCGGACTCGCGCCGGAAAGCGTCGCCTTGTACGAGAGGTGGACGGGCGCGCATAAAACGGCGGAACTGCATCTGTACGCAAAGGGCGGCCACGGCTTCGGAATGCGCACGCAAAACCTGCCAACGGATCACTGGATTGACCGCTTTGCTGAGTGGCTGGAATTAGAGGGGTTTTTGAAGAAGTAAGGTGAACCGGAATCTAGTTCCCGGTAACGGAGAACGAATCGAAGTAAGCGGTTGTGCCATGGGCCGAATTGTCGCCGTCGATCTGAAAATTCGCAACCTGTAGACCCGGTGGATACCAACGCAGCGCAAAATTGCTGGGTCCGGACGCATCGTTGAAAGCTTGCACAGTCCCGTCAAAACTGACTGAATCGTAGGTCACGACACCTGTTTCATCTCTGTGAAACTTGAGCACAAGGTGGTGCCAGGTGTTGGCTGTCCATTCCGAACGGCTGCAGGTCGGACTTGACGTATTCCAATGCGCCCGCGTGCCGTCTCTGGTGGTGAATTTCCATCTCCCCAACTTGAAGGAGCACTGCGTGCCGTAGATGATGGTTTCCCGGTTGGGCAGCACCTGGTTGAGGTCAAATTCGAGGTTGTTTATGTGGGTCAGATCGGTGATGTACCACCAGACATCGTAACTGAAGGACCTGGACGTGCCATCAAGAGGCCCTAACGTGGTACTGCAGCGCTCGCCGCCGTAGGAGTTCCATGAGATATCGAAGCGCCGCGCTTGCCCATCCCTTGAGGGACTATCCACGAGAGCGGTAGTTCCTTCGGCAAATCCCGGAGTGTCGGCATCGTGCTTGCACTTCCACGAATCGCGTGAATCGATGTTTGGAACCGTTCCCGCCAATCCCGCGGCAGACGTCAGCACCACAGCCAGAAA
>Ga0105241_10004213_pt1 | contig 10622 bp, 11 predicted proteins | sample KBSC64metaG_FD_80422 | JGI IMG/M metagenome (GOLD analysis project Ga0105241, IMG submission 80422) | Corn rhizosphere microbial communities from Kellogg Biological Station, Michigan, USA - KBS C6-4 metaG | ecosystem: Host-associated > Plants > Roots > Rhizosphere > Soil | place: Michigan, USA...
AACAGCGCGGCCGGTCCGGGATATATCTCGACACATCCGGCCTGTTCTAAGGGAGCTCTCCGTGACCCCGCCGCAAAGCACGCCAATCGTCGCGATCCTCGCTTTTCCTGCCGCTTCGGCATCATAAGGCGTGTCACCGATTGCGACGGCATCGGCGCCTTCGATTTGGAGCTTCCTCAGAACGATCTCAAAGATGTCTGGCGCGGGCTTCGATTCCTCGACATCATCGGAAGAAGTCGTTAACTCTGCTAGGTCCGTGATGCGCGCAATGTCGAGATACTTGTCGAGTTCATCCTTCTTGGCCGAGGATGCGACGGCGATTCGCAGCCCAGTATCGCGCACGCGTCGCAACAAGTCCGGGACCGCCGAGAAGGGGCGGACGAGCGGTAGATACGTGGTCTTGAAACGATTGCCACGCCACTCTTCCAGCTCTTTGCCGTGGTCTCGTTGTTCGTCAGGGGACAGGAAGACCGGAATGAGTTTGTCTCCGCCCTTGCCAATCTGGCTTCGAGCCTGCTCAAAACTCACATCATGGCTAAACTTCAGCAGAGCTTCCTGCCATGCAATCGCGTGGAGATCCACAGAGTCCAGAAGCGTGCCGTCCAGGTCGAAGATGGCGGCTTTCGGCAATTCAATGTCCTCCGGTCTGAGAACAAGCGAGCCTCGCATCGAGCCTGAGGCTTGCCGCACGATAAAGTTTGCCGCGGACCACGAAGTAGCGACCGTCAGGCGTTACTGGATGCTGTACGATAGGCTAGGCCGACTTACGCTGTGATTCTAGCCGCCGGCCTTTTTGCCGTGGCCTCCTTCGCCAGCTTCCTGCCGGCTATCGGCATTAGCATTTCCTTCTGACCGCTTGTGATCCTACGTGACTTCTTTGCCGGCTTTGAAACCTTGGCGGGCTCGGCGGCGCCGATGCTTTTGCGCAGCGCGTCCATCAAGTCCACCACGTTTTCACCACGGGGCCGCTCTTTCGCCGTGATCGGCTTGCCGGCGCGCTTCGCGTTGATCAGATCGATCAGGGCCGTTTCATACTGGTCTTCGAACTTGTCGGGCTCGAAATGGCCCGCTTTCTGATTCACGATATGCTTGGCGAGATCGAGCATGTCCTTGGTTACTTTGACATCCTGGATATCGTCGAAGTACTCCTCCTCGGAGCGTACTTCATAGGGATAGCGCAGCAGCGTTCCCATTAGCCCCTTGTCCAAAGGTTCAAGCGCTATGATGTGCTCTCGGTTCGTTAGAACTACGCGACCGATTGCGACTTTGTTCATCTCGCGGATGGTTTCGCGGATAACGGCGAATGCATCGTGCCCGACCTTGCCGTCCGGACGCAGGTAGTAGGGGCGAATCAGATACCGAGAATCGATTTCGCCACGGTCGACGAACTCATCGATCTCGATGGTTCGCCTCGATTCCAGTGCGACGTTCTCAAGCTCCTCCTTTGTCACCTGTCGGTATCGACCCTGTAACCTTTGACGATATCCTCGTTTGCAACCTCCTCGCCGGTTTCGGCGTCCACCTTAGCATATTTGATGCGATGGCCGGTTTTCCGATTGAGTTGGTTGAAGGAGACCTTTTCGGATTCCGACGTGGCCGGATAGAGCGCTACCGGGCAGGGGACAAGAGAAAGGCGGAGAAAGCCTTTCCAATTAGCGCGGGGGGCCATAGAGGCGAACTCCAGAACTGATGCCGGATTCAAGACGATCGCCCAAGCTTGGTTCCGACAGCGCGAACGTTCTGACGGCATGTTTTTTTCTCGGAGACAGCCCAGCGAATTTTGATGTCGTTCGTGTTGTGTTCTCGTTTCTATTGATCAACGACATGAGGGCCGGCCTACGCCGGGGAAGATTGCTTGGGACTGGCGGCTTGCACTTCGCGCCTGCGGTCGCCGTCGCGAGCTCCCGCAGAGGTTTGAAACATGTCCGCCTCCCTGATGCTCTTCGACATGTCGGAACCAAATCGATAGAGAGCGTATTAAGACTTCATGCTCAACACGTTCCATCCAGCCTTTCGAGTTGGGAGGCTTGTAGTTCTTGCGCTCGCAGCACCGGCGGGGCTTACCTCGCCAGGTAATGCCGATCCAGTTTCCGAGAACCCGACGCTGAAAAAGCCCGCCGACTTCGCGTCGATCTCGAATTCGGCTGAGCGCTCGCGGATCATCTTCGGCGAAATTGGGAAAGTGCTTACCCATCCGCGCTGCATGAATTGTCACCCCGCCGGCGACCATCCATTGCAGGGTGACGACCATCACGAGCACATGCCGCCTGTGTGGCGCGCAGAGACTGGACATTTCGAGGCGAACTGCTCCGGCTGCCATACCGGAAAGAACGTCACACTTCGTGAAGCTGCTACCTATCAAAGTATTCCCGGTCATCCACGATGGGGCTTTGCGCCGCTGTCCATGGCCTGGGAAGGCAAATCATTGGGCGAGATCTGCCGCCAGCTTAAGGATGTTCAACTCAATGGCGGTCGCGACTTTGCCGCGCTGCAGGAGCATATTGCCAAGGACGATCTCGTGGCCTGGGCATGGAATCCAGGGGAGGGTCGTAAGCCCGCTCCCGGCAGCCAAGAAGCCGCGGGAAAACTGGTGCAGGCCTGGATCGACAGCGGAGCGGAGTGCCCCCGCTAGTCACGTCGCGCGTTGAGCAAACCACCGATCGAACCGGTGATTTAACGGGTGGTCGGCGGCTGACCAACCTCATTCAAAGTGTTAGATCATGACGTGCTTGCAGGTCGGAAATTCCGGGAAAAGAACATGGCTAAGAAGAAGACTAAGAAGGCGAAGAAGAAATCCATTACGACGACTGCCAAAAGCCTAGCCAAGAATTTTGGCAAGCTGGCCGTTGACGTGCAGCGCGTTGCTCTAAGGGAAATGGCTGCAGGTTTACGAGAGAGCAGCCTCCGCGACCACGAAGACGAGGAAAGCGAAGAAGGCGAGAACTATCGCCAAAAAGCGGAAGTAACTGGGCGGCTCAAGTTTTGGCAGAGCCTTGCTCCGGTGGGTGAGGGATGGCTGGCCACTTTTGCATCGGCCGATGACTCCGATAAGCAGGGGAACTTTCCTGATTTTTCTCGGTTTCAAGCCCACTAGGCGAGCGGACTGAGTTTTTTCACCGGCTGAATGCTGATGGCGCACAAGCTAGTCAGGCGAGACCAATTCAATATCTCCCCGCAAGGTATCGTTCATAAGCCGACCGATGCGGCGTTTACGCCCGACCCCACGGCGCCGTGTCTGCAAGTTCCGAAAGCAGGCAGGAGGCCGACCTTCGGTGGCGTGCACAGGAACGGTCTTGGCGCCGAGCCGGCTTGCAGCCAGACCGGGCAAGCTAGGGAAAGCTCAAGGCGGAAACTTTTCTTTGAACCTAATATTCCACCGGAAGACATACATCTGACCGGCCGCGGTGACTGACCAACGCCGCCGAGCGATCATATTCCGCTCGGGCGGCGTTGTGCTTTGGTCCGTCGTGCATCGCGCCACCTAGAACGTTTCCAACATTGCTAGATGAACAATGCTCTGATCTGAACCGTCTTACTTATGGAGACGGTCCAGGATCAGAGCGACGATCCGCGGGAACTAGAACGCAAGATCGAACAAGCGACCCGGATTGCTTCGCGTGCCGCTGATCAAACGACTATAGAACGGCTGAGGGCGTGGATTGAGGATCTGAAGCAGAGGTTGCGGCAGCGTCGGGAGGCGAAGCGCATCAAGCAGCAGATCATTCAACGTGCGCAGGAAATTTGGGAGCAGAACGGACGTCCCTCTGGCCGCGACTTGGAGTTTTGGCTTCAGGCGGAGTCCGAGATCGGCAGGAAAGATTAGGACGAATGCCTCGCCCTGCCTGCATGACACACTCGCCTCTTCGCCGAGCCACTGAGAAGTTCTTGCAATCGATGAGTGCGGCCATCGTCATGCTTCACCGTGGCGCAGCTCGCCAGGCCAACCCGAGCGGTTGTCTTTGCTTTGCAGCAGTGGGGTAGGGACGTCCCCACGGATGTTCGCGTGCATTATGGAACGACCGCTTCTGCGGATAGTGTTGAAAAAGTCCTTTTTCGCTGATGAGCGAAAATTCTCAGGACCGCTGGCGCGTCTCACTCGTCACGACGTGAGGGACCACATCAATCATCGCAAAAACGATCGCTGACCCTCGTACTGATTCTACAGAGCCTTGCAGCGGCTGAAATCGGCAATGCGCTACATTTGCGAGACTTTCGGAGCTCCGCGACTTTCGAGTTTTTCAACACAATCGGCGCAATGCGGACATTCGTGAAGGCTAAATGCCAGCCGGAGACATAGAAGTTCGCTACCCGATGATTTCATCGGCGTGCATTAGCGGACGCGACGGGCAAATCGAGTTAGCGAAAATTAGAAGCTGCCTCCCTGCGCGAAGGGCCCTAGCCCAGCCATTGCTGCATCGATCCGGCGACCGAGCTGTCGCCGGCCCAACGCCAGGCGTTGCTCGTTCTTTCTCCAACTGGGGAACTTTGCCGGTGCCGGTAAATTATCGGTGAGAAGTGGGGTCAGGTACAAGGGAGCAAGCTCATGAACGGACTTATCTATCTCGTCGGCCTCGTCGTCGTAATTCTGGCGGTTCTTTCCTTCTTCGGCCTTCGCTAAGGCCATGGAAATGTCGATGGAAAATATCCCGCCAGCAGCCCGAAATGATACAACGCCAGTGGCACGAAACGATCATGGGTGGCGCTTCGTAGAGTGGTCGCCCGTTGTGCTTGGTGCATTAGCGGCGACCGCTCTGTCTTCGGTGTTAGTTGGTTTCGGGGTCACCGTAGGGCTTGGCATCTCGTCAACTGCGCCTACCTGGCGCGATGCGTCCGCGGCGCTCGCAATCCTCTCCGGTGTCTACTTGATCTTGCAGGCAATCGTCAGCTTCGGGGTCGGCGGATATTTGGCTGGCCGTGTCAGAACTGCGGCCGAGAGTAGAGCAACGGTGGTCGAGGAGACCGAACGGGCCGATGGTGTTCACGGTCTAGGTGCCTGGGCCTTGGCAGTGGTAATGGGCGCGATTCTCGCCGTTTTGATCGGTGCGGCCACAGTAAGCCGGACGTCCTCCCTCCGGAGTGGCGCACAAGCAAGCACGGCGGAGCCGCTGCTGAGCTACGAGCTCGATCGACTGTTTCGTGCCGGTCGCCGCTCGCCCAACGTAGATCTCAGTGCGGAACGGGCTGAAGCCGGCCGCATTCTCCTCACTACTTCAAGTCACAGCGGCGTAACCGCGGACGATCGCGCCTATCTGGTTCAGCAGGTGGGTGCCCTGACAGGTCAGTCACCAGCGGACTCGGAGCGTCGGGTCGACAACGCGCTGACAAACGCCAAAACGGCAATAGCGAGGACACGGCGCAGCAGCGTTATAGTGGCGTTCTCGATCGCCACAGCCGTGCTGCTCGGCGCTGTGGCGGCATGGGGGGCCGCGTGCGCTGGTGGGAGGCACCGTGATGGTGCGCCATTGCCGCACTGGATGGCGCGGTCGAATGAGTTCAGTCGGCATGAGAAAGTGCTGCCTTAAGAGCACAGAACTCGAACAAGCCGCCGCTGGTTTCCGGCGGCGTCGTTGTTGTCTTTGCTGGACGGCGGCAGTCCAATTGCAAAAAAGGGCCGCCAAAGGCGGCCCAAGTCTTGTCTGCTTTTGGGCGCCGAGCGGACGTTGAGACGCTTGAAAGGTACCAACTAGCTCTGTTGGCATGACGTACTCAATTTCCCGCTGAGGTCGCCGCAACGATCGCGGCGGCACGGAGGATTAGGCTCATCCATCAAGCGGGCGGGCAATCTGCCACGGTCGTTGCCGCCGAGCGATCCAGAAAGATAGACGGGAGCCGAACACAGCTTTCCGGCCGGTAGGCGTGACAAAGCGTCTTCCGCTTCCCGCATTCCGACCAAAAATTTTCAAGAAAGCGGAACGAAACCATCGACGCAGGGTTAGGGAACTCGTGATGGGAACCTAGGAACTTAATCTTTTAGAAGCTGTGTAACCGCCATTTTTGGATGCTCGGAACCCCACACCCAACGGTCGACAGAGGCGGCGCTCCCGATTTCCTGGAGGGGTCGGGCGAAATGGCGTCGATGATGCGGGATTTCGATTGGGCATCTACGGACCTCGGTCCGCCCGGATCATGGCCTCAAAGCCTCAAGACAGTCGTACGGATCGTGTTGACCTCCCGGTATGCGATGTGGATGGCTTGGGGTCCGAACCTCAGATTCTTCTGCAATGATGCGTATCTTCCGACGGTCGGCATCAAGCGGGACTGGGTTCTTGGTTCGAGATCGGACAAGGTCTGGGAGGAGATCTGGCCGGACATCGGGCCTCGCATCGAGCGGGTGCTGAGCACCGGCGAGGCGACCTGGGACGAAGGGCTGCTTCTGTTCCTTGAGCGCCTAGGCTTTCCCGAAGAGACTTATCACACTTTTTCCTACAGCCCGCTGGCCGACGATGATGGCCGGATCAGCGGTATGCTGTGCGTCGTGACGGAAGTGACGGAGCGTGTCGTAGGCGAGCGGCGTCTCGCCACCCTGAGCGAGCTTGCCGGCCGACTGGCATCGGCCCGGGCCGAGTCGGAAGTGTTGGACGCAATCAAGGAAGGCATGGATGCGGCCGACAAGGACGTGCCGTTCTCTCTGCTATACCTTTACGATGATCAAGCCGCCTTGCGGCTCGCGCGCGGGTCCGGCATCGAGAGCGGTCATCCGGCTTCGCCGGCTGTAATCCTCCCGGGCGGTTCGTGGCCCCATGATATCCCGGACTCGGGAAGCCTGATGGTGAACGATCTGTCCGCTGCCGTGGAAGCTCCTCTGCCGCGCGGGTTCTGGGACAAATCACCCACCCAAGCCGTCATTCTTCCGATCGTGGTCAAGGGACAGGAAAAGCCCGTCGGCTGCCTTATTTGCGGACTCAACCCGTATCGGAAATACGATGAGGGCTATTCCAGCTTCATCGAGCTTCTGGCGGGCCAGATTTCGGCCAGCCTCGCCGGCGCGCGCGCTTTCGAGGAAGAGCGCCGGCGCGGCGATGCGTTGGCGGAAATCGACCGAGCGAAGACGCTGTTCTTCTCCAATGTCAGCCACGAATTCCGCACGCCATTGACCTTGATGCTCGGACCAGTCCAGGACGCGCTGAACGATTCTTCCGCTTCTGCCCTCGATCCCGTCCAACGGCAGCGTCTCGACGTCGCCCAGCGGAATTCACTGCGGTTGCTCAAGCTGGTGAACACGCTGCTTGATTTTTCCCGTATCGAAGCCGGCCGCGCGAATGCCAATTATCAGCCGACCGACCTGTCGGCGTTCACGGCCGAGCTCGCGTCCAATTTTCATTCTGCAACGGAGAAGGCCGGGCTGAAGCTTGAAATCGGATGCGAACCTCTGCCGCAGCGCGTGTCGGTCGACCGCGACATGTGGGAAAAGATCGTCTTCAACCTCCTGTCGAACGCCTTCAAATTCACTTTCGAAGGAAGCATCTCAATTCGAATGCGCGCGGCCGACAATGGTGCCGAGTTGGTCGTGCATGATACCGGCGACGGCATACCACCGCACGAATTGCCGAGACTCTTTGAACGTTTTCATCGCGTTGAAAACCAGAAGGGGCGATCGTTTGAGGGATCCGGTATTGGTCTTGCGCTGGTGCAGGAGCTCGTCAAGCTTCACGGTGGTTCGCTGATTGCCGAGAGCGAAGTCGGCAGGGGATCGTCGTTCAAGGTCAGCATACCCTTCGCTTCCGATCGGCGTGCGGCCGATAATCTTGATTCCGAACCCCTCGACGTGCCCGCGGCTTCGCGCGCCCAAGCCTATGTCGAAGAAGCATTGAGTTGGCTGCCTCCGGACTCTACGACGAAGCTTGCTGTGCCTCAGCGGGACGTCGCTGGCCCGGATGTCGGAGGGAAGACGCTTCATGGCCGTGTCCTGGTCGCCGACGACAATTCAGACATGCGCGCCTATATCGAAAGGCTGCTCGGCGCCCATTGGGATGTCGATACGGTGGAAGACGGCAATTCGGCGATCGAAGCGATCTGGAAAAGTCCGCCTGACCTCGTCGTAACCGACGCGATGATGCCAGGACTTGACGGCTTCGGTCTGTTGGCTGCGATCCGGAACGATCCCGGGTTGCGCGACCTGCCGGTCATCATGCTGTCCGCGCGCGCCGGTGAGGAGGCCCGCATCGAAGGCCTGGAAGCCGGTGCCGACTACTACCTGACAAAACCATTTTCCGCTCGCGAACTTGTTGCGCAAGTCAACGCGAACCTGACGCTCGCGCGCGTCAGAAGCGAAGCCGCGCGCGATCTTCGCGCAAGCGAGGACGCCCTGCGACGACGGACTACCCAGTTCGAGACACTGCTGAATGAAGCGCCGTTAGGAGTGTATCTTGTCGATGCCGACTTCAAGATTCAGGCTGTGAATCCTACCGCCTTGCCGGTGTTCGGGGATATTCCAAACCTCGTCGGACGGGATTTCGGCGAGGTTGTTCGCATCCTTTGGCCGGAGGACTATGCCGACGAGCTCGTACACCTGTTCCGGAATACGCTCGAAACCGGCGAGCCGTTCATGACGTCCGAGCACATCGAGGAACGGCGGGACCGGAAGGTCAGGGAATATTACGAGTGGCGGATCAACCGCATTCCGCTCCCCGAGGGTCGCTTCGGCGTGGTTTGTTATTTCAGGGACATATCCGCCCAGGTCCGGGCCCGTCAGCAGCGCGAACTGCTGATTAACGAGCTCAACCATCGGGTGAAGAACACGCTTGCGACGGTCCAGTCCATCGCGGCCCAGACGTTGAAGGGAACGACCGTCCCGGTGACCGTCAAGAGTGCGCTCGAATCCCGTCTGCTCTCGATGGCCGGTGCCCACGACGTGCTGACTCAGCAGAACTGGGAAGGCGCGGACTTGCGCAATATCGTGGAAAGGGCGCTGTCGCCCTTCACGGCGCCCAGGCGGGAATTCGATGTCGATGGTCCCGTCATCAGGCTGCTTCCGAAGTCGGCGCTTGCCATAGCCATGGCGGTTCATGAACTTGCGACGAATGCGGCCAAGTACGGCGCGCTGTCAAACGGTTCGGGTCGCGTATCCGTGCACTGGACGATTGCCGAACGTGATGAGGAGCATCTGCAGATCGTTTGGACCGAAACGGGCGGCCCCAAGGTCGCCGCGCCCAGCAGAAAGGGTTTCGGCTCGCGACTCATTGAGCGGGGCCTGGCGGGTCAACTGGGCGGAGAAGCGGTGATCGACTATCGCGAGACCGGCGTCGTTTGCAGGATCTTGGCGCCTTTGGGCACTATTGCGGGAAGCGTGCCGGACATTCTTTCATAGTATCCGCATACGCGGAGGAGAAGTATTTGAGCAAGCGGGAATTATCGAATCGCAAGGTCCTAGTCGTTGAAGACGAGATGATGATTGCGATGCTGATCGAGGACATGCTCGACGAGTTCGGTTGCAAGTTGGTCGGACCGGCCACCAATGTTCCGCGCGCACTGGAGCTTATCGGCAAGGAACAGGTGGAAATAGCGGTCCTCGACCTGAATTTGGATGGTAAGGACACCTATGCGATAGCCGACGCGCTACGCCAGAAGAACGTGCCTTTCATCTTTGCGACCGGGTACGGATCGACCGGCATGCGGCCAGAGTACAGTGATCGCCCGGTGCTGCAGAAGCCGTTTCAAGCGATAGATCTCGAAACTGCACTCGCGCAAGCGTTGGCCGGTTCGAATGTGGTCGCCGGGGACAACGTGATCAACTAGGTCCTGCGTTGGCTTGACGTTGCAGTGCTGTCAGCATTTGCGCGGCCTCCGCCTTTTGGCCGTCCACCGGCTCGAATTGCTCTCGCGCGAAATGATGAACGGTTAGGCCCGTTCAAGGTGCAGGCAACGTTTGGCTCGAAGTCGTGTATGGCATGTCTCAAAGGTGCCAATCGGAAGTACCGGACGCGACGTATTCTCGCATTCAATCCACCAGACCAGGAACGGACGTATGATACGCGCGCCATGGGATGTGAGGCGTTACGGCGCTCTTGCCGGATCAGGCGCTAGGTACCGTCGCGCGCGGCGTTCGGCCGACCGGACTGATGCAAAAACGGATCCACGGACTCAGCTAACAGGGTAGCCAATTGGGCGGCGGCGGGCGTGGACTGCTTTTCGGGCGGCAGCGGGCCGACAGAATGGATCGCCACTCCAGCGGCAACGGCAACTATCGCACTTGCAGCAAGATATTCGATCCTCATGCCGATGGTTCCTCCATCGGCCCCACGGACTAACCCGCCCCTCTCTGAAATGGTTCCAGAGCGCGCATCTAATCTGGTCTGCAATCGCGGCGTTGTTCTACTCACTGCAGCAAGCACATGTCACGCTGCCGCTGCAGCCATAGTCATTGCAAGAATTTCCCTAGCCTGCCCGGGACAAGCCTCCGAACTCGGGGGGCAATGACCCGATGTTCTGCATTCTGCGCGGCAAGTTCCTCATGCGTCGGCTTGGCGCTCCGATGCTTCCTCCCGTTCGAACGGTCGTCACGATCAGAAGTCGGGGAACGCAAGCTCCGGTCAAGACTTTAGAAGTACGAGTTCGTCGCTCGCCGTTAACTACACGGCGCATGTCGCGGATAGCCAAAGGTTCCTACTGCAGGGCCCGCTGTT
>Ga0105241_10004222_pt1 | contig 10612 bp, 8 predicted proteins | sample KBSC64metaG_FD_80422 | JGI IMG/M metagenome (GOLD analysis project Ga0105241, IMG submission 80422) | Corn rhizosphere microbial communities from Kellogg Biological Station, Michigan, USA - KBS C6-4 metaG | ecosystem: Host-associated > Plants > Roots > Rhizosphere > Soil | place: Michigan, USA...
GCCCAGCTCGCGAGCCAGCGCGTCGATGTTGAGCCGTTCCAGCGGCGCGAAGCTGCCGGAGTGGATCCGGTCCCGGAGGATCGTATAGGTGCGTTCCTGCTTGTTCACAGTTATCTAGCGTAACCGCAGCCGTGACGTTCCGGCGCAGGCTATACGATGCCGGAATGACCGAGCCTGTGCGCGTGCCGCTGCCGGACTGGATCGCGGCGCTGGCCGCGTCTCGTCCCTTCGGCGCCGGCGACCGGCGCGGCACGGCGAACCTTGTCGACGCGGCCGCGCGGGCGCGCGCGGCCGCCTGCGTGAGGACCGGCGATTCGGTCAGCCTGGCCCGCCCGCTGCTCGGCGGGGATTACAACACGACAGCGGACCGGCCCGGATTCCGGCACGAGACCTGGTACCGCCCGGAGGCCGACGGCACCGGCTGGGGCCAGGACCACCTGGTGCTCAACCCGCACGGCCTGCAGAACACCCACCTGGACGCGCTCAACCACGTCGCCGTCGACGGCACCTTCTACGGCGGGCGGCCGGTGGCGGACGCCGAGCAGGGCTCGGCCGACGTACTCGCCCCCGACGGGCTGGTGACCCGCGCCATCTACGTGGACATCCCCTATCTCCGCGGCACCGACTGGGCCGACCGCCCGGTGGACGGCGCGGACATCGACGCCGCGCTCGCCGCGGCCGGGCTCGTCTTGGAGCGGGGCGATTCGCTCTGCCTCGACATGGGGCGAGACCGGTTCGAAGCGGCCGCGGGCCACATGCTCGGCGGCCCGGAGACCGGACAGGACGCGGGCGGCGGGCTGTCCGCCGACGGTGCCCGCTGGGTCGCGGAGCATCAGGTCTCGATCCTGGCCTGGGACATGCTCGACTCCAGGGACGCCAAGGCCGCGTACGCCTCCGCGCACGTCCTGACCTGGGCGATCGGGCTCTTGCTGCTGGACAACTGTGACTTCGCCGCGCTGCGCCGCGGGCACGCCCGGGGGGCCAGGGTGGCGGGGGCGCTGGTGGTGTCGCTGCTGGCCGTCGAGGGCGCGAACGGGGTCAACCTCAACCCCCTGGTGCTGACCTAGCCATATAGGATCCGGTCAAACGCTGGTCAGTGCAGCCCGGTCAGGGCCGGCGCCAGCCGGCGCCAGGCGCCGAGCGGCAGCTCCTCGCCGGCGCCGCCGACGACGTAGATGCACACGTGATCGGCGCCCGCGTCGTAGTGCGCGCGCACCCGGGCCGCGATCGCGTCCTCGTCGCCGCGGGCGACCAGCGCGTCGACGAGCCGGTCGCTCGCCGGGGCGGCCAGGTCGTCATCGGTGAACCCGAGACGGCGGAGGTTGCGCACGTAGTTCGGCAGGGCGAGATAGTCGTTGACGAAGGCCCTGGCGATCTCACGGCCGCGCCCCGGATCGGCGACGGGCACCACGGCTTGCTCCGGGGCGAGCAGGACGCCGGGACCGAGCGCCTGGCGCGCCATGGCCGTGTGCTCGGGCGGGACCAGGTACGGATGCGCCGCGCCCGCTCGCGTTCGCGCCAGGGACAGCATCTGGGGGCCGAGAGCGGCCAGCATCCGCATGTCCGCGGGCACCGGCGGCTCCGCCTTGTCCAGCGCGTCCAGGTACGCCGTCATCTTCGAGTACGGGCGGGCGTACGGCACGCCCAGGGCGCCCTCGACCAGCGGCGCGTGGCTGTTCCCGAGCCCGAGCAGGAACCGCGGGCCGAACCGCGCCAGCAGGCTCGCGCGCCTGCGCGCTACCTCGGCCGGGTCGTGCATCCATATATTCAGCACGCCGGTCGCGAACGGCATCCGCCGGGTCGCGGCCAGCAGGTGCTCGACCGCGCCCAATACATCGCCTCCCGCGTCCGGGATGAAGATGGCCTGGTACCCGAGGTCCTCCAGTTCGGCCGCTGCAGCGGCCCGTGCACCCGGGTCGGGGTTATACCGGAGCTCACGGCTCCAGATTCCTATCCTGCCCAGGTCAACGGTCATGTCTGTCGCTCCTCTGTGTCGTGGGCGGGGCTGCAACGGCACCGGCCGCGACCCGGGCTCGTCCCGCTCGCTGCCGTTGACGGGCGTCAGCGCGAGACAAGATCGTGATGGTTAGCTCTCGACGCTCCGCGCGTGCCTGGTCTATCGTTTCATATATGTTTCGCCCCGGATAAGGCGATTAGCCTGGAGGTTCTTGAGCATGGTGGGCTCAGGTAGCACAGCCGCGATGAGGGCTCTCCCGACCGACGACCGTGCTGGCCGCACTCCTTTCCGCACCGTGCAGGCCTCATGGGACCAGGTTGACGAGAGCCGCACGTCGATTCGCGGCGGTCGCCCGGAGCCGGACATCGTTCCTGCCAGCAGCTCCGCATGCCGGAAGTCGTATATCGCCGGGGAGTCATCGCGGTGACGTCGGACGAAGGCGCCGCGGTCATCGACGCGCCCGGTGCGCCGAGCGTCCCCGACATCCTGGTCCGGGTGGAGCACGTGGCGAAGGCGTTCGGGCCCACCCAGGCGCTCAGGGACTGCTCGTTCGAGCTGCGTGCCGGTGAGGTTCACGCCCTGGCCGGGGAGAACGGCTCGGGCAAGAGCACGCTGGTGAAGATCTTGAGCGGGGTGCACGCGCCCGACTCGGGCCGGGTCGAGGTCGCCGGGGCCGAGGTCCAGCTGCGCAGCCCCAAGTCCGCCCAGCAGCATGGCGTCGTCACCGTCTTCCAGGAGGTCCTGGTCGCCGAGGCCCGCTCGGTCCTGGACAACGTATGGCTCGGCGCCGACGACACCTGGCGGACCAGGATCCCGGCCCGGGATAAGCGGCGCCTGGCCAAGGCCGCGCTGGAGGAGCTCTTCGACCGGCCGGTCGACTTGTCCACGGCTATGGAAGACCTCTCCCTCAGCGACCGCCAAGCCTGCTGCATCGTGCGGGCCCTGCTGCGCCGGCCGCGCATCCTGATCCTCGACGAGGCGACCTCGGCGCTCGACGTGGTCACGCGCGACCGGCTGTTCGCGCTGATCGCCCGGCTGGCCGCCGATGGCGTGGGCGTCATCTTCATTACCCACCGGATGGACGAGATCGAGGAGATCGGCGACCGCATCACGGTCATGCGCTCGGGCGAGACCGTCGCGAGCCTCAGCCGCGGGGCCTGGACGCCGCGCCAGCTCGTCGGCCTGATGACCGGCGCGGCGGAACTGGTCACCGTCGGCCGTCCGGAGAAGCGGCTGGCCGTGACCGGCCGCGGGGCGCCGGTGCTGAGCGTGCGCGGCCTGCGGCTCCGTCCCGACGGCCGGCCCATCGACCTGGACGTGCACGCCGGGGAGCTGATCGGACTGGCCGGATTGGAGGGGCACGGCCAGAACGAGTTCCTCGAGGCCCTGTGGGGCGAGAACGTCGTCGCCGGCGAGGTCATCCGTCACCTGCCCCGCCGTGACGTCGTCGTCCGCTCCCCGGTCCACGCCGCCGACTGCGACATCGCCTACGTCCCGCGCGAGCGCAGGCTCGACTCCTTGTTCAGCTGGATGACGATCCGGGAGAACTTCGCGCTGCCGACGCTGAGCATGGACAGCCGGTTCGGCTGGCTCAGCCCGCGCTCCTCGCGGCGCCGCTTCGCCTCCTACGTCGACCGGCTCAAGATCGTCCTGGGTTCCCCCGAGGACCAGATCACCACGCTGTCCGGCGGCAACCAGCAGCGCGTCATCATCGCCCGCTGGCTCGCCTTCGGACCGCGGATCCTGCTGCTGAACGATCCCACCCGCGGCATCGACATCAACGCCAAGCACGACCTCTACGCGCTGTTCGACGCGCTGGCCCGTGAGCAGCTGGCCGTGGTGATGCTCTCGACCGAACTCGACGAGCACGTCGAGCTGATGGACCGGGTGCTCGTGTTCCGGGAACACGAGCTGTTCCGTGAGCTCGACCGGAGTGAGCTGTCCCGCAATGCGCTGGTCGGGGCGTTCTTCGGGGAAAGCGGCGAGGACTGAGATGGCACCGGCATCCACGCTGTCCGCCCGGCCGCAGGGCGCGCCCGCGCGCCAGGCCGTGCAGCGGGCGGTCCGTACCTACAGCTTCGGCTTCGCGGCCGTCCTGGCCGTCGCGATGCTCGTCGCGAACATCGCCACGGTGCACGGCGGATTCGGCGTCGCCGACCAGCTTGCCAACGTCGCCCCGATGGCGATCGCCGCGATGGCCAGCGCGCCCTCGATCATCGCCGGCGGCTTCGACATCTCGATCTCTCCGCTGATCCTGCTGACGAATGCCGTCTACATCGTCTGGCTGGCCCCGAACGGGCTGGGCGGTGCCGTCTCGGTCCCGATCATCCTGGGTCTCGGGCTGGCGGTCGGCCTATTGAACGGCCTGCTCATCATCGTGCTGCGGGTCCAGGCGATCGTCGTCACGCTCGCGATGTTCTTCAGCCTCCAGGGCGTCGTTCTGTTCGTCGCCCCGAACCCGGTCTCGCTCAGCGGCAGCGGCTGGATCCAGCACCTCGCCGGGTCGGTAGGGCCCATACCCGGCGGCGTGTTCACCATCGGGCTGCCCCTGCTCATCTGGTTCAGCCTGCGGCTGGTCCCGTTGGGGCGGCTGCTGTACGCCGTCGGGAGCAACGACACGACGGCCTTTTCCAGCGGCGTCAACGTCAACGCGGTACGGGTGGCGAGCTACGGGCTCGGCGGCCTGTTCGCCGGGATCGGCGGCCTGGCCCTGACCGGCCTGGTGAACTCGGCCAACGCGTCGAGCTCCACCGAGTACACCCTGGTCGCGATCGCGGCCGTGGTGCTCGGCGGCACCCCCCTGGTCGGCGGGCGCGGCGGCCTGGTCGGCCCGCTCCTCGGCGCGTTCTCCATCTACCTGATGCAGAACCTCCTGGCCACCTTCGCGATCAACCCCGCGTACCTGCAGATCGTCTACGGGGGCATCCTCATCGTCGCGGTCGTACTCGGCGGCGCGGTCTCCCGGGAGAGCGGAGGCGGGCTCCGCCGCACGGGCACGACGCCGGGTCGTCGGCACAAGCGGCCGGTCCAGCCGGCCCTGACCCTGCCGGACGCGCTGCCGGCCAAGGGCGATCGGGCGGCCGAGCCTGTCCCGGCCGGCCGGGGACAGCAGACCCCGCTCCGGATGGCCTGGGCCAGGCTCGGCGCGGTCCAGGCCAGGTTCCCGGTCGCCCAGGTCGTGGCGCTCATCGTGATCTTCATCTACGGCGCCATCACGCTGCCGGGGCTCGGCTCCTGGACCGCCATCCGCTCGATCCTCGTCCTCGCCGCCCTGGTGGGGCTCGCCTCCGGCGGGCAGACCCTGCTGATCCTGATCGGCGGCTTCGACCTGGGGGTATCCGGCTTCATCGTGGCCGGCGCGCTCACCGTGACCGCGCTGCGATCCGCCTACCACCTGTCGTTCGGCGTGGCCCTGCTGCTGGCCATCGTCGGGTCCGGCCTGCTGGGCGGGGCGGCCGGCTATATCTGCCACCGGTTCGCGATCAACCCGCTGGTCGTCACGCTGGCCATGGGCACGCTGGCCATCGGGATCGTGGCCGTCCTGAACGGCGGCCTGGTCAACGGGAATTCCCCGCCGTGGCTGTCCGACCTGGCCGAGCCGGCCACCAGGACCTTCGGTCTTTCGATTCCGCCGTCCATCGTCATCTGGGCCGTCGTCCTGGTCCTGTTCGCCATCCTGCTGCACCGGACCAGGCTGGGCCGCAGCCTGCTGGCGACCGGCGCGAACTCCCGGGCGGCCGACTACGCGCTGATCAGCACCAGGCGGGTGTGGACCACGACGTTCGCGTTCAGCGCGATCGCGTCGGCCCTCGTGGGCCTGCTGATCGGCGGGTTCGCCGGCACGATCAGCGACGGCCTCGGTGACCCGTACCTGTTCCAGAGCGTGGTCGCGGTGATCGTCGGAGGGACGGTGTTCGGCGGGCCGGGGGATTACACGCGCACGTGCGTCGGCGCGCTGTTCCTCACCGTGCTGACCACCGTGCTGGTCGGCCACGGGGCCAGCCCGGCCGTCGAGGAGATCGTCTACGGCCTGATCATCTTGGCCGCCATCGCGGTCTACGGCCGGCAGCGCCGGCTCCGCGACCGTCTGTGACATGCGGGCTCAGCCAGACACCGCCACCCAGACCAACCGAGAGTGAGGGATGAACCTATGAAGCGCAGGAAGAACGGGTTCGGGACCCGGTTCAGACAGATCGGAACCGGCCTGGCCGGTGTGGTCCTGGTCTCGGCGCTCGCCGCGGCCTGCTCGTCGTCGTCCTCGACCACGTCCTCGTCGGGGTCCACGGCCGGCTCCGGTGGCGGAGCCGCCACGACCAGCTCGTGCGGGACCGCCGTCGCGGTCGGCCCGAAGAATCCCAACGGCGTCTACAGTTCCCTCTCGCCGGAGCTGAAGAAGATCTACACGAGCTATCCGGACGACCTGATCGCGAGCCCGTGGGCGACGACGAAGATCACCGCCAAGCCCCCGTGGAAGATCGGCTACGTCGCCTTCGCCATCACGAACCCGTACAACCAGCACGTGCTGGACGGACTGAAGCAGCAGTTCGCCGACGCTAAGGCGGCCGGCCTGGTGACGGGCAGCCTGGTCACCAACATCCCGGCGACCATGGCCGCGTCAACGGCCGAGCAGCAGATCTCCGCGATCCAGCAGATGGTGCGGCAGGGCGTGAACGCGATCATCGTGCTACCGGTGGACAGCGTGGCCGAGACCCCGGCCATCAACGCCGCCGGGAAGGCGGGCGTGCCCGTCATCCTGGCCGACACCCCGCCCGCGCCCGGCAACAACTACGCGGTCTCGGCCTGGACCCAGAACCAGGTCCAGGCGGACGCCGGCGCCCTGGGCCTGATCGGGAAGGGCAACATCGTCATCGTCAAGGGCATCGCGGGCAACCAGAACGACGTCGTGCTCTACAACCAGAAGATCGCCAACCTGAAGAACTGCCCCGACATCAAGGTCGCGGCGACGCTCTACGGCAACTGGGACGAGGGCACGGCCAAGACCGTCGTCTCCCAGTACATCGCCTCGCACCCGCAGCCGCTGGCCGGCGTCCTCCAGGACGGCGGCATGATGGCCGGGATCGTGCAGGCCTTCGAGGCCAACGGGCAGAAGGTGCCGGTGATTGCCGACGGCCAGTGCGGCGGCGGCGACCTGTCCTGGTGGCTGCAGCACAAGGACACCTACAAGACCGTGGGCGGCTGCATCAACGGCTTCCAGGGCGCCTACACCTACTTCAACGTGACCCTCCGGGTGCTGGACAACAAGGGCCCGAAGGTCAACATCTTGTCGATGCCGATCACGCCCATCACCAACGCGAACCTGGCCACGTTCGCCAAGCCCGGCCTGCCGCTCAGCTCGCAGGAAGAGGTCGGCGGCCCAGCAACCGCGTGGTGTGACAACACGTGCCTGGACAAGTACTTCAACACCCCCGGCGCGGCGAGCGCCAGCTAAGACCGGATCTCGCGCCCCCGGGGCCCGGGCCCCGGGGGCGCCCCAGCTGCTCGGCCTGCTGACGCGGGCGCGTGTCCCACGCGTCACTGCCGACCCAGCGCCGCTCATTGACACGCAATAACGTGATCATGGCCCGGAAGGGCGGCCGGGGCAGTTCATCCGGGGCAGTTCATCCGGGGCTGGCGCGACTGGTGTGGCGGTCCGCCCGGGCGACATCCAGGAGCGGCCCGCGACGGCGCGTCCTCCCCAGTGCTCTTGCGCGTCAGCCGATGTCGGTCGGGGCTTCGCGGCGCAGGAACCGCCACCGGCCGGCCTCACGGATCAGCTGGTCGTCGTAGTGGCCCAGTTTGCACAGCGCGGGCGCGCCGTCTTCGCCCTTGACCACGTACAGCCACGTCACCTGGGCCCGCGCCCGGTCGGGGTCGGCCGCGTCGAGTTCGATCAGCGGGTTGACGACGACGTGGAAGTCCGCGCCCGGCTCGGATCCGAGCAGGCTGCCGGGCATCGCCTCCACCAGCGCCTGGATGGCCGCGGGCCCCTTGGCCTGCTGCAGGCCCTGCTCCGGGGTCGCGATGAACTCGCCGTCGGCGGCGAACAGCGCGCCGTAGGCGGCGAAGTCCTGCTTGTCCAGCACCATCTTGTACTCGACGAACAGCTGGCGGATCTGCTCCAGGTCCTCCAGCCGCCGCAGCCGGGCTTCGGCGTCGCCCTCAGCCCGCGCTTCGCTGCCAGCCCTGGATGCCGTTCCCTCCGCCCAGTCGGCGGGCACGTCCAAAGTCCGGTGCGGGATGTCGGTGTGGGCGATCCGCCGCTGGTAGCGCCACCGGCCGCGCTCGCGCACGTAGCTGTCCTGGTAGTGGCCGAGCAGCCGCATCACCGGCGTGCCCGCATCGCCGCGCCCCACCCAGGTCCAGGTGACCGTGCCGGTGGCCCGGTCGCCGTCCAGGCTGATCTCCGGCTCGGTGACCAGGTGCCACGCCGTCGGGCCGTCGGAACCGCGGGCGGGCAGCCGCTCGTTCAGCATCGCCGTGATCCCGGCCGGTCCCTGGCCGTAGCCGGTGCCGCCCAGCCATTCCCCGTCGTCGGCGAACAGCCGCCCGTAGCCGTCGAGGTCACGCGCATCAAGGAGGCGGCGGTACTCCTGGGTGAGCGTGCGGATCTGCGCGGCGTCCTCCAGCCGCCCCAGCCGCCCGTCCACGTCGTCATCCGGTGGCGTCGTGCCCCCGTCAGCGGCAGCGGCGGCCGCCCACTCCGGGGGCACATCCAGCGCACGGTACGGGATGTCGGTGTAGGCGATCCGGCGCCGGTAGCGCCAGCGGCCGCGCTCGCGCACGTAGACGTCGTCGTAGTGGCCGAGCAGTCGCATCACCGGCTGGTCGCCGTCGCCGCGCTGGATCAGCGCCCAGGTGACCGTGCCGGTCGCCCAGTCGCCGCGGACGTCGACGCCGGACTCGGTCACCAGGTGCCAGGACGTCGGCCCGGGCGCGGCGGGGTTGCCGGCCAGCCGTTCGGTGAGCATCGCGGTGATCCCGGCCGGTCCCTGGCCGTAGCCGGTGCCGCCCAGCCATTCCCCGTCGTCGGCGAACAGCCGCCCGTAGGCGTCGAGGTCCCGCGCGTCGAGGTGGCGGCGGTAGGCCAGGTTGAGCTGGCGGATCTGCTCGGCGTCCTCGAGCCGGCGCAGCCGCTCGGCGAAGGTGTCGCCCATCAAAATCCTCCCTCAGTAGGGGAGCGGGGCCGGGCCGACCGTGGTCCGGATCAGGTGCATGCTGGTCGAGGTGCACACGAACAGCGAGCGCAGGTCCTCGCCGCCCCAGACCAGGCTGCCGGACACCTCGGGCGTCTCGATGATGCCGAGCAGCCCGCCGGACGGGGCGATCACCCAGATCCCGCCCCGCGCGGTGCACCACACGTTGCCGAGCGCATCGCACTCCATCCCGTCCGGGTTGCCGTTGCCCGGCACCCCGGTGCTGCCCATCTCGTCGTACACGACCCGCACGTTCGCGAGCGACCCGTCCGGCGCGACGTCGTACGCCTTGAGGTTCTGCCGGTCGTTGACGTACAGGATGCTTTCGTCGGGCGAGAAACACAGGCCGTTCGGCTGCTCGAATTCCTTCTCCGCCACCACGAGTTCCGCGTCGCCGCCGCCCGGCGGCACCCGGAACACGCCCTGGAAGTCGAGCTCGCACTCGCGGGCGACGCCGACGGCCACCGGCCAGCGGCCGTAGTTCGGGTCGGTGAAGTAGATACTTCCATCCGAACGGACGATGACATCGTTGGGACTGTTCAGGTACTTGCCCTGGTAATGGAAGGCGACGACCTGCCGCAGCCCGTCCGGCCTGATCCGGATGAGGGAGCTCGTGACCTGCTCGCACACCAGCAGGCTGCCGTCGGGCTCGTACGCCATGCCGTTGCCCTTGTAGGTCGGCCAGGCGTCCAGCTCCATGCCGCCCTGCTAGCTCCAGCGCCAGCGCCGGTCGCCGGGGATGTCGCTGAACATCAGGTAGTTGCCCGGCGTGTTCCAGGCGGGCCCCTCGGTAAAGCCGAAGCCGGTGCCGAGCAGCCTGAAGTCCTGGTCGCGGTCGATGAGCTCGTCCAGCGCGCTGGTGGCTTGAGCGAACGTGAGCATCGCGGACTCCTGTCGTCGTCGCTGCCGCATCCGGTAATGATCATATATGAACGCTCTAATCGGCCGCTAGGTCGATCGACCACCACTGCTTGTGCGCCTCGGAATGGTCGGCGGCGAAGCCCAGGGCGGCCGCCGCCTCGGCCCAGCGGTCCCTGACCAATTGGCAGGCCGGGGCGTCCACGCCCACCGCCTCGGCCAGGCCAGCCGCGATGCCCACGTCCTTGGCCAGCAGGCCGAGGGCGAACCCGGTGCCGTACCGGCCCGTGATGACGTCGTCCTTCAGCACGACCTCGGTGTTGAAGCTCCGGCCCGTCGAGGAGTTGACTACGTCCAGCATCACCCGCGGGTCGAGGCCGAACTCCTTCCCGATGGCGAGCGCCTCCGCCGCGGTCGTATACGCCGAGGCGCCGAGGAAGTTGTTCAGCGCCTTCATCGCGTGGCCCGATCCGAGCGGCCCGGTCCGGAAGATCCGCTGGCCCAGCGTCTCCAGCACCGGGCGCACCTGCGCGAACGCGTCCTCGTCCTGGCCGCCGACCATGAGCGACAGGGTGCCCGCCTCGGCGCGGGTGATCCCGCCGGA
>Ga0105241_10004224_pt1 | contig 10609 bp, 11 predicted proteins | sample KBSC64metaG_FD_80422 | JGI IMG/M metagenome (GOLD analysis project Ga0105241, IMG submission 80422) | Corn rhizosphere microbial communities from Kellogg Biological Station, Michigan, USA - KBS C6-4 metaG | ecosystem: Host-associated > Plants > Roots > Rhizosphere > Soil | place: Michigan, USA...
AGCACGTGTTGCAGATGCTCAAAGGTAAAGTGCGGTTGGTAGAAGTCCTCAGCATGGCGGACGAGGGCGCAAATCGCTGCCTCCACCGAGTCTTGGGCGAGTTCGGGGTAGCGCATGCCTTTCAGGGCCGAGGTGACCGCGTTGGTGAGGTCATTCGTGGAGGGGACGCCAAGCTCGAGCGACGCGCCAGCACCGACGAGAACCGTTAGAGCCTTCTTCATATTAGAGCTTCTTTCACGATGTCCCTCCGGTCTTTTTGGAATTGCCCGGTCACGCCGGACCCCGCTTGTCATGATGCCAGTTGCTGATTCCTAACTTCAACGGCTGAATGGAGTTCCGGACATCTTGAGCGTGACTATGCAGCGACCTGAGCAACGTCACCAGCTCGAAAGTTGATGGGCAATTGTTTTCCTGCGGTCGAGTGGCGGCGTTTAGCGTTGTCGTAGTTTCGGTGTGGCTCCTGAGCACGACGTACCCTCCGAAGCGCGCATCAAAAAGCGCAACCCTCGTAGGACCTCGCTCAGCACTGTCATGACGAGATGAGAATTCTGTTCGAGACTCTCAGGCACGGGTGAGCATGCGTGAAGAGTTGAGGTGGGAGTTGTCGACGCTGGGTCCGCGGGCGTGGGCGGCCGGCTCCGAAGAGCTCGCCGGAAAAATTTTGTCGTATACCGTCGCGAGGTGACGGCAAGGCGGCGAAGATCGTCGGAGGTGGAGACTGAGTGGGATGGATTTCCAGGCGCTCGCGCGCTGGGTGGGCGAGACGCTAGCGGCGAAGCGCGTCGGGGTAGTGACGGCAACCACTGCTCCGGCCCGGCGTGCGCTCGTCGTGCACGGTCCGCGCAGGTTGCGCCTCGAGGGTCTCGATCTAGCCAAGCGTGATCGAGCTCGTGTGTCGAGGCGCCGAGTGATGTGCTCGGGCCGGCGGATCGCCGTGCACGCCTTGGGCGAACCGGCGAAAATGCGGAAGCTTCATATGCTGCCGGTGCCGGTGGTCGCGCTTTCTTTTCGTCAGCCCTGATCGCAAGCGCGGAAGGTGCCGTTTTCCGACGACAACGGGCTTTGCACGCTAGCGAACCGACTCGAAAAGGGTCGTTTCGCGCAATGTACGAGCGCGCGAAAGACGACGTGCTGCAATTGACACCGAGCGAGGTGAAGCTCTTCATTGAAGGTAGCGACGCTTCACCGTCAGAGGGGAATGGCGCGGCTTGTTTCGAGAGCTCGGCCGCGGTTGTATCGCTCGGCACGGCTAGTACCACACGCGTTGCGCTGTGTGACTTCGTCCGCGTCGAGTTTCGCGCAGTGAGCGCGGCTACGATCACGAGGGCGTCAGTTCTGGTGCGCGCGTTGTTCAATGGGTTCTCCAGGTCACCTGAGCGAGCAATTGCCTCGCTGGCGGTTCGAGGGAGCCGAGCGTCTAGATGGTCAAGCCGATCGCAGAGATACGTCGATCCGTTACAACCCCGCGATGCGCGAACGTTCCTACTTCGCCGGGCGTTTCCTGGGACGACCTGGCTTCGCGGGATTCGCGCTGAGTGGGGCCACGAATAGGTCGCCGACGGCGACGTCGAGGAGGTTCGCCATTCTCACCAGTGTTTCGATCGTCAGGTTCTGGTGACCTTGCTCGATTCGCGCGTAGTTGGACGTCAACATTCGTAGGCGGGTGGCGGCCTCTTCCTGAGTCATTCCGCTGGCGCTGCGGAGCTCACTGATCCGCCGCCCGACGGCTCGTTGGACCGCATCCGCGGAGCGCCTTTCCCGAGCCATCCGGGGCTGACGCTGCGGCTTCTTGCACGCGCAGAAACAGCGTATTATAAGAGTAGTTTAGGGAGCGCTCACTTGGCCGCAGAAAATCAGGCAGAACCGTCTGCACCAGGCGCGGGGACAGGCCGTTCCGACGTGATCATCGAGCGCGAGCGCGGCGCTGCTCTCCGCCTCGGAACCGTGCTCAAGGGAAAGTGGACGATCCAAGCTTTGCTCGGTAGCGGCGGCATGGCGTCGGTCTACGGGGCAACGCACCGCAACGGCAAGCGCGTGGCGATAAAGCTCTTGCACCCGGAGTTGTCGATGAATCTAGCGATTCGGCAACGCTTCCTACGTGAGGGCTACGTCGCGAATTCCGTGCAGCATGCTGGTGCGGTCAGCGTGGACGACGAGGATGTCACCGATGATGGGTGCGCATTTCTTGTGATGGAGTTACTCGAGGGCGAAACCCTCGACGCGCGCTGGGAACGCAAGGGGAGGCGACTCGAAGCTCCAGAGGTTTTGGCTCTTATGGACCAGGTCCTCGACACACTCAGTGCGGCCCACGAGAAAGGCATCGTCCACCGCGACCTCAAACCCGAGAACCTGTTTCTCACGCACGGGGGTCAGGTAAAGGTGCTCGACTTCGGAATTGCTCGTGTTCGCGAGCTCAGCCTCGGTGCGTCGCACACACAGACAGGGAGCTTGATGGGCACGCCCACGTTCATGCCGCCAGAACAGGCCCGAGGCCGGTGGTCTGAGGTCGACGGCGCGAGCGATATTTGGGCGGTTGGGGCAACCATGTTTGCCTTGCTTACGGGGCGCTTCGTTCACCTCTCGACGACGGTCAACGAGGCACTCGTTTTGGCTGTCACTCAGCCGGCGCCGTCCGTGGGCGCGGTCGGTGTGGCGCTTCCCGTCGAGGTAGTGGCACTTGTCGATCGGGCGCTCGCATATGAAAAGGACGCGCGATGGCCGGACGCGCGGGCGATGCAGGACGCGCTCCGTCACGCTTATGCATCGCTGACGAACAAGCCCATCACTCTCTTAGATGCGATCGACGACGACGAACCAAGCGCCGCTGCGTGGCCCGGCACTGTGATTGCGCACGAGACGGTGATCACTCGGGATGGCGTCATGGCAACGCCGGCTAACTCCGGGATCGGCGTCAACGGTTTGAGTCGGGTTCGCCTGCGTGTGGCAGCAGCTGTTGGCATGACCACCCTGATTGGGGTGTTCGCTTTGGTCGGGAACTCGAGGCGCTCCGATCCGAGGCCGCCGGATGAGAAACATGTTGCCGCGAGTCCCGCCGCTGACTCGATGGCGGCGTCGCCACTGCCCGAGGCCGATGCGAAGCGGGATTCGACTGCGGTTGTTCCGATTGAACGCTTACCGGCGGCTCCGGCGGACGCGTCAATCGCGCCACGAAACGATTCGCCGCGGCGGAATCCGGAGTTATCGCGTTTTCCGAGCGCGGCCATCCCGTTGGCGAGTGCATCGAGCGGTCTACCAACTGCTGCGAGGTCCAACACTCGCGCGTCCGATCCTTTTGCAGCGCGCCGTTGATCATGCCCAACAACCTCACGCTGCGCACCTCGTGTCAATCCCGGCGGGACGCGTCCCGCCGAGCGCCATTGGGCTTGGCGAGGCTGCGAGTCGGCATAGTTGCGAGCTTGATTGTCGTTCTTCATCCGCACACGGCGGGCGCACAGGATTCCACCGCGGCGGCCGAGGCGCTGTTCAACGAGGCGCGCAGCGCCATGGCCGAGAAGAAGTTCGACACGGCTTGTGACAAGTTCCGAGAGAGCAACCGGTTGGACCCGGCGCTCGGCACGCTCTTCAACCTGGCCAATTGTGAGGAGCAACGTGGCCGTCTTGCGACAGCGTCGGCTCTCTATCGTCAGGTGATCGAGAGGCTTCCCGCAGGCGACGGTCGACTTCCGGTGGCAAAGGATCGAGCTCTGGCGCTTGATGCTCGGGTGCCTCGACTCACTCTGCGCGCGCGACACGCGTTGCCCGCCGGAACCGTCATCACAGTGGCCGGCCTTGCGCGGCAGGCAGCATCGCTCGGTTCGCCGATACTTTTGGACCCCGGTACCTACCGCGTTCTGGTACTGACGCCCGGAAAGGCGACGCAACAGTACGAAGTCACGCTTTCGGAGGGCGACTCGGCCGAGTTCCCAGTTGACGCAGTGCCGTCCACCCCAGCCGTTTTCGTTGCTGCGCCTTCTGACCAGAGCGCACGCGACAGGCGGCAACTGTTTGCCTATGTCGCGGGGGGCGTTGGCGTGACCGCTATGACTATCGGATTCTTTTCCGGCTTGGCCGCGCTGCACCAGAAATCGCTCGGCGATCATAACTGCAATGATCAGACGCGCACCTGTAACCAGGCTGGCCTCGATGCGAATGGTCGGGCGCGGACATTCGCGCGGATCAGCTCGGTCGGGCTGGTGGTTGGAGTCGTAGGGCTTGGTTTGGGTACCTACGTCTGGATGACCCTGCCCGAACCAAAACGCGCCCCGGATGCTATGGTGCTGGCAGGTTGGGGGACTCGGTGGTGAGAAGCGTCCACGGCATGGTCAGCGAGAAGCTTTTTGGTCGCTGGCGGCGGAAGGGTTTGTTCGTGCCCCTAGGCCTCCTTGCGATGGTGAGCGCAGCGCTGCCAACCGGTTGCGTCGTCGATTTGAAAGACTACCCACTCGCCTCAGTTCCAAGCGCTGGTGGCTCCTTGAACGCTGCCGGAGCACAGGGTTCAACGGGCGGTGCAGGCGGCAGCCATGTCGTTGGTTTCCAGGGCGGAGAGGCGCCGGGCGGCGCGGGCGGCCAGGGAGGCTCCGTGGTTGCGGGAGCATCAGGAGTGGGCGGAGCGAGCGTCGAGCCGAAGTGCGCGGTACGCGACGCGGTGGTTACCGACAGCCTGCTTTCCGTAACACCTTGGCAAGACTATTCCGGAAAGTTCGGGGATTGTGGAAAGTGCGCCCACATCCCGTGCGGACAAACCACCATCACCTGGCAATATCCTGTGGCGGTGACGTCGGCGACCACGTTTAGATCAACGGTCCAGGGCGGTGACGCCGCGCTCGTCAGCATGCTCGCTGGTACTTGCGGAAGCGAAAACGAGAAGTGCTCTCTTGGTTACTCGTTCAGCGCGAGCTTCGAATTTAACCTCACGCCCACAGCCAGTGGTTGGAAGGTAACTTCGGTGAATCAGGTTTTCTCCGTTCCCGACTACCCCGACACATCGCCATTCATCATCGGGTCCGTCGTGTGCCCGCAGGGATATCACTTCCCGCAACTCGAGGCCGCCATGTCTGACGATCTATACGGCGAGCTGAAGGCCGCACTGCTGCAACAAGAATTCCCATGTCCGTAAACGCCGCAGGCGCGTTGTGGCCGACGCCCGGCAAAGCGGAAACTGTGTCTTCGCTCCGTCGGTGTTGCCAAGTGGCACATATCGAACCCGACCCATCATGAAGGCTCGATTGGGATCATCACCGATGTGCACGGTGACATCGAGCGCACTCAGCAGGATCGCATTCCTTCAAAGTACGGCTGCGACCGGATGGTCTGTCTCGGAGACATCGTTGAGGGCGAGCCCTTCGACGGAGAAACCATCGAGCCTTTGCGTGGAGAGAAGGTTGAGTGCGTTCGTGGCAACCATGATTGCTGGGCCACCTCCGTAACTCTCAATTACGCTTTTGAACGCCCGTCCGCTCTCGACAAAGCTTCAACTGTTCGGGCAGAGGTTGGCGGCGTGGCACGCGCGCCCCGGCGGCGATTTACATGGGATCGGCCGGATAAGTTGACCGGCACACGGATGCGTCCGCGCTGCTCGACGAAGCGGAGGGCCCGCTTGCGCGGCGACGCCGCGAGCGCAAACGCAAAACGCGGGACAGCTTTGGCTAACTCCGCGTTTTCCTTGGTCGTTGCGCGGGGCGTAACGCGGGTTGGAGTACGAATAGGTCCGCGGTGACGTACCTAGCAGTGCCTGCTACCCGCGCACCGGATGGTTGAAGACGACGTTGCAGGTTCCACCACGCCGCTGGCGGTTCAATCGGTCGACGGTGCAAATCATGCTGCCATCAGCGACTGCCAAACAATGTCCGCGTCGTCGCTTCTGCTTATCCGAATTCAGCTATAGTCCAACGTGTTGTGCCGTTGGACTATAGTCAACTCCAGACGTTACGGCGTTCGCACCCAGCGTGGCGACTGCTGGCGGCCGACAACGCGCCGATGATCGTGGCGTTCGTACGGAACGCCTTCATCGAACCGAACGTACGAAGCGTGAGCCAGCTCGCGCTCACCGCGCAACTTGACGACTTCCTCCACGACCTGCGTAAGCGCGCGGGTGATGCGGGCGAGGATCCGTTTCCGCGCTCGGCGACGCAATACCTCGAGACGTGGTCGAGCAACGAACACCGATGGCTGCGGAAGTACTACGTCTTGGATGACGATGAACCCTGGTTCGACATTACTCCGGCGACGGAGAAGGCTATTGCTTGGCTCGCGAGCCTTGAACAGCGTCAATTCGTCGGTACCGAATCGCGTCTCAAGACGGTCTTCGACTTACTGCGCCAGATCGTCGAAGGAACCGAGGTCGACGCTGACACGCGGGTCGCTGACCTGATGAAGAGACGCGGCGCGATCGACAGCGAGATTCAGCGCATTCGGAGCGGCCGCATCGACCTAATGGACGCAACGCAGATCAAAGACGCGTTCCAACAGATGGCCGCTACGGCCCGTGAGCTCCTTTCGGATTTTCGAGAGGTCGAGCAGAATTTTCGTGACCTCGATCGCGCGCTGAGAGAGCGCATCGCTACCTGGGATGGCGCGAAAGGTGCACTCTTGGCTGAGATTTTCGGCGAGCGCGACTCCATCAACGATTCCGATCAGGGCAAGAGCTTTCGCGCGTTTTGGGACTTGCTCATGTCCCCGGCTCGGCAGGAGGAGCTTTCAGCGCTCATGGCGAAGGTATTTTCGTTGGATGCGGTCCGGGACCTTCAACCGGACCCGCGCATTCAGCGCGTCCACTACGATTGGCTCGGCGCCGGTGAGGTAGCACAGCGCACGGTCGCGCGCGTATCCGAGCAGTTGCGGCGCTACCTCGACGATCAGACGTGGCTCGAAAATCGTCGAATTGTGCAGCTAATACGGGAGATCGAACAGCATGCGCTAGCGCTACGGGAGAACGTTCCCGCAGGCGCCGTAGCGACGATTGATGCATCGGAGCCGGAGATTAGGCTGCCGATGGAGCGGCCGCTCTTCCGGCCCGCCTATGTTCCGCGGATCAATTCCAAGGAGTTGCTGGCAGGCGATGAGGACATTCCGACCAGTGCCCTGTTCGATCAGACGTTTGTCGATAAGGCTCGGTTGCAGGCTCAGATCCGCAGAGCTTTGCAGACGCGGAACCAGATCTCGCTTGCCGAGCTCGTGGAAGCTCACCCGCTTGAGCATGGGCTAGCGGAGCTCGTCGCTTACCTAAGCCTCGCCGTCGACGACCGCAAGGCCGTGATCGACGAGGAACGCCAACAGACGCTGGTGTGGCGTGATACCGCGCATGGGGCGCGGCAGGCGACCTTGCCCTCGATCATCTTTACCCGGTGAGCCACGTGATGACTCAAGGTCAGCCCCAAGAAAGTCTATCCGGCGCCCTGATTGCGCTCATGAAGGGGGTTACCTATCGCGACTCGGACGAGCCGCACTGGCAAAACCTGCTCCGCGTGCAGTCTCAAGTCAGGGACTACGTGAGCGTGCTCGGTCTGGAGTTGGTGCTCGACGAGTCGGAGGGCTACGCGTATCTGAAGCAGCGCCCCAGCATCGATGGCGAAGCAGAGATGCCTCGTCTCGTGCCGCGGCGACAGCTGGGCTACCAGGTCAGTCTGCTGCTTGTGGCGTTACGCAAGCGCCTCGCGGAGTTCGACGCAAAGAGCGGAGACACGCGCTTAGTGATGAGCGGTGATGACCTCGCGGAGCTGGTGGGCGTGCTATCACCACCTTCCGCCAACGAGGCGCAATTCCGCGACCGGATGGGTACACACATCAACAAAGTCGTGGAGCTTGGTTTCTTGCGCCGGTTGCGGGGCGGCGACGACCAGTTCGAGGTTCAGCGGATCCTGAAGGCGTTCGTCGACGCCCAATGGCTCGGTGATTTCGAGGCACGCCTAGCCGAATACCGTGATCACGGCAGCTCGCCCGCAGGCGGGTCAACTGAGGGCGCCCCATGAGTGATGAGCTCGCGGCGCCGATCACTGAGCTGCCGCAGACGAGGTCGCTAGCTGGCTTTAGACTCGCCAAGCTCGAAGTTCTCAACTGGGGCACCTTTGATACGCGCGTCTGGTCCCTCGATCTGCGTGGTGAGAATACGTTGCTCACTGGTGATATTGGCTCCGGCAAGTCGACCCTTGTCGACGCAGTCACCACGCTACTCGTGCCGACGAACCGCCTGGCGTACAACAAGGCCGCCGGAGCCGACGCTCGCGAGCGTTCATTGAGGTCGTATGTGCTCGGTCACTATAAGTCCGAACGCTCGGATTCTGGCGCTGCGCGACCTGTGGCCCTGCGGGATCGCGATAGCCACTCGGTCATATTGGGGCGGTTCGAAAACCCCGGCCTTGGCGAGACGGTAACTTTGGCACAAGTGTTCTGGACGAAAGACCTCGAAGGACAGCCTGCGCGCATGTTCGTGGTCGCCAATAAGCCGCTGTCAATCACGGAGCACTTTGCCAACTTTGGCAGCGATATTGGCGATCTGCGCAAACGGTTGCGTCGCTCGGGTTTCGAGGTCGGTGACACATTCCCGCCCTATGCAGTCGCGTTCCGGCGACTCCTGGGGATTGACAACGAGCAGGCGCTCGATTTGTTTCATCAAACAGTTTCCATGAAGTCCGTCGGTAACCTGACCGATTTCGTCCGCCAGCACATGCTGCAACCAGCTGCAACCGAGACGCGTGTTGCTGCTCTGATTAGTCATTTCGACGACTTGAGCCGCGCGCACGCAGCCGTGGCGAAAGCGCGCGCGCAAATCGAACAACTAGAACCGCTCGTCGCCGACTGCGACCAACACGCGCGCTTAGGCGGTGAGATAGACGCCATGAAGGTGTCCCGTGACGCCCTGCGGCCCTGGTTCGCCTTAGCCAAGCGGGCGTTGCTGGACGCACGAATCGAAAAGCTCGGTCTAGAGATCGCGCGGCTCGAAGACAAAACACGAGCGTTGGACGAGTCGCGAGGCTCACAGCACCGCGAGCGCGATGAGATCAAGCAGGCGATTGCCGACAACGGTGGCGACCGCATCGAACGGCTCAAAGCAGAAATTCTGCGTATTGGGAACGAGAAGGAAGCGCGCCAAGCACGGGCGAGCAAGTACGACGAGCGGGCCATTGCCGCTGGCCTCTCGCCTGCTTCCGATGCAGAGGCATTTCGCCGGAATCAGGCTGCTTTGCAGCGGGCGTTGGCGCAGGTCGACGAGGAGCAAGCCAGCCTGCAGAACGCTCGAACCGAGGTTGAGGTCGAGTTTAGAGATCTCCGAGTTCAACATGAAGCCGTCCAACGGGAGCTGCAGTCTTTATTGCAGCGTCGTTCGAACATTCCGGCGCGTATGCTGGAGCTTCGCGCCCAACTGTGCGAGGCCGAGGGGATACCTGAAGAAGCGTTGCCCTTCGCTGGCGAGCTGCTTCAGGTACGCGATGGCGAGCAGGACTGGGAAGGTGCCATTGAACGACTGCTCCACAACTTCGGGCTTTCTTTGCTCGTCGCAGAGGCCGAATACGCGGCTGTCGCCGCCTGGGTCGATCGAACTCACCTGCGCGGGCGCCTCGTTTATTACCGCGTCCGTCCCCAACACGCGCCCCTGCACGTTTCTCTGGGTCCTGACTCGCTGGTCAGGAAGCTTGCTATCAAGCCTGATTCTGCTGTCTACGCTTGGCTCGAGTCGGAGGTCACACGTCGCTTCGATTTCACCTGCACCACACTCGACGGCCTCCGACGAGAAAAGCGCGCCATCACCCGTACCGGGCAGGTGAAGGATTCGGGTGAACGTCATGAGAAAGACGATCGCCACGCCCTCGACGACCGATCGCGATACGTCCTTGGCTGGTCCAACGAGGCGAAGGTTGCGACGTTCGAAAGGCAGCGACGTGACCTAGAGAGCCGAATCCAGTCTCAGGCCCAGCGCCTGGCGGACTTGAACGCTGTCCTAGCCTCGCTCACGACGCGTCGAGATCGGCTCCAACAGGTCGCCGTCTACGAGGCCTTCGGCGAGCTCGATTGGCGTCCGCTCGTCACCCAGATTGATGACTTTGAGCGTGAACGCAAGCGGCTTGAATCGGAGTCTGATGTGCTCCGGGCGCTACAGGCGCGGCTGCTGGAGGTCGACGAGTTGCTAGTGACGATTCAGGGTGATCTTCGGACAGCCCAGGGCGCCCTGGCTACTTCACAGGATCGGCGAGCTTCCGCAGAGCGACTTCGCGACGACTGCAACGACGTGGTTGCGCGGACTGCGGAGACGATCCGAGGTGCGTTCCTAGTCCTCGATGAGCTAGTGCCCGAGGCGCTCGGCGAGCACGTGCTGACGATCGAGGGGTGCGACAGTCGCGAGCGTGAAGTGCGTGAGTGGCTGCAAGCCAAAATCGACGCTGAGGATAAGGGACTGAAGCGGCTTACGGAGAAGATAACCCAAGCCATGGCGGCCTTCCGTCACGCCTACCCGATGGACACCCGCGAGGCCGACGCAAGCGTCGCGAGCGCTTCCGAGTACACACTCATGCTCGTCCGCCTTCGTACGGATGACCTGTTGTGGTTCGAGAAGCGGTTTAAGGAGCTGCTCAATGAAAACACGATCCGTGAGGTCGCCGCCTTTCAATCGCAGCTG
>Ga0105241_10004229_pt1 | contig 10603 bp, 7 predicted proteins | sample KBSC64metaG_FD_80422 | JGI IMG/M metagenome (GOLD analysis project Ga0105241, IMG submission 80422) | Corn rhizosphere microbial communities from Kellogg Biological Station, Michigan, USA - KBS C6-4 metaG | ecosystem: Host-associated > Plants > Roots > Rhizosphere > Soil | place: Michigan, USA...
CAAATACGCCGCTCGAGCTCAGTGCAAAGATCAGCATCACCACGGTGAGAGCAAAGACGAACACAGGGGACTGCAACTGGAAGCCCCAGCCCAGTTGCTGCCCGCCGGCGCGAAGTACGGCAAGTACCGCAGCCAAACCCCAGAAGGACAGGAGTACTCCGGCCGTGAACGCCAGACCGTGGATCGTGATCTTGCGCCGGTCGCTGTTTGCCTGGTTCACGAAACCGACAACCTTGATTCCCAACACGGGGAAGACACACGGCATCAGATTGAGAATGAGCCCCCCTACCAGGGCCAACAGGCTCGTGACAAACAGACTCGCCCGGGCTATTGCAGGTGATCCCGTGCCGATCGCCGCGCCAACCGTGCTCGAATTGGAACCGCTGGGCGCGCCCGAGTCCGGGCCGGATACCGGACTACCGGCGGCGGCGGTTGAGTCCAACGGGGTGCTCATCTGAGCACCGCGGTAGATACCCTTCTCGTCGATATACGCCAGGACCCCGACGAGCCTGTTGGTTGAGAGATCGGCGTCATCGGCAACCTGCAGAGTCAGTTTGAGATTGCCACCGTCGCCGGTGGCCGGCTGGGGCTGGTCATACTGAATGAAGTCATCTTCACTGAAGAAATGGGGGGCATCGATTCCCGCGGCTCCGCCAATCTGAAGAGTAACCGTCTTATCGGTGCGTTTAGCGGTGATGTGCCAGGCAGCTTCGGTCCGCGGCATCGGCATGTTGGCCAACGCATCCCTCACCACCGCATTCGGCGTGGGTGGGCCCGGGGACACCTTCAATGTCGTTGTGGCATCACCTTCACCCGGAATGCAGATATCGGCACACATCAGCCACTTGATGTGAACTTTCAATTTGACATTGCCGGGCTGCGCATCGGCGGGAGCTGTTACAGCCACTGGCAGGTAAAGCACGCCATCATAACCGTTACCGGTCACCTCACCGTGTGAGCCCTTGATGGTGATCGGTGTGGGCCATTGGATGGGTCCCGCCGTCCAGCCGGAGGGCAAATCCCATTTGAGTGAGGTGGGGTAACCCGTACCCGCTCTGATCCAGTAGGTGTGCCAATGCGGATCGTGTTCCAGGCGCACCGCGACTGTCACGGGCTTCCCTGGCTGTACTGCAGTATCGGCGGCGACCAGCGAGCTCCTGACCTGGGCTTCGGCGCCCAGAGGCGCCAGGAGCCACAGTGCCACCAGGGCGGTGAGTGCTTTGAGCATTTTCACATCATACCTGCTGACACCAACTAGCGTTTGCGACAGGCATCCACATGTTGTTTGAACTCGACGGCTGCGGTGAAGCCGTTCAGCTGGCACTTTTTGAGCTCGTGTCCCTGCGCATCAAAAAAGGCCATGAGGGGTGGCCCCTGCGCGCCGAAACGCTGGAGCAGGGCCTGGTCCTCCATCGAGTTCCGGGTCACATCGACCCGCAGCAGCACGAACTGCGCGAGCACGGCCCGAACAGCCGGGTCCGTAAAAGTGGTGCGTTCCATTCTCTTGCAGGGCGCGCACCAGGTGGCAGTGAAGTCCAGCATGACGGGCTCGTGTTTCTCCCTGGCGTTGGCAATCGCCTGGTTCAGCTCGGCCAGGGTTTTAACGGAGTTGAACTCAGCGGAGCTTGCGTTGGCCAGGAGTGGGCATGAGGCACAGATGAGCGCCCACAGACGCATGGGAATCCTGTTTCCGCGCTTCGATCGGTCGGTCGCCACATGTTTCTCCGTAACGGCTTGCATCGTCAGGATGAGGGAAGCGTGCCCGCCTTGATGACCACCATTTTGTCAGGATCGAGATGCCGTTTGATCGCGGTGTTCACCTGCTCGAGGGTGAGGGTTTGAATGGCTTTTGGATATTCATCGAGCCAGGTTAGGTCACGACCCGTCAGCACTGTGTTGAGCAGCATCCCGGCCATTTCGGAAGTGGTGGCCAATCCGACCTGATAGCTCCCGACCAGGAATGTCTTACGGGCAGCGAGCTCCTGATCGGTTATGCCGTCCTTCCACCAACGCTGGACTTCGCGCTGCGTGGATATAGTGCCGCGGTCGAGCAATTGAGGGGCGAATGACCCGCTCACCTGCCAGCTTCCGTCACTGAAAACATTATTGGCGAGCTGCGCGCCAACGCCATAGGTGAGACCCTCTTGATCGCGTACAGCGTGCATGAGACGGCCGGTAAAGCCGCTGCCCAGGACGACAGTGCCCACATCGAGCGCCAAAGATTCGGGATCCTTGTCGCGCAGGCCTGTGGCCTGGCCAATCGTCAGGACGGTGCTTGTCTTGCCGGGGATATCCACTGTAGTGGTGTGCTCGGGCGGTTGCGACAGGGTGGCGGGTTCTGAATCACGCAGGTAGCCCGTACCCCCCTTCCAACCTCGGAACGCGGTGCCCATCGCGCTCCGAGCCTGGGCCAGGTTGACATCGCCCACCAGCACGAGGGTCATATGGCTCGGGCCGTAGTGCTCGTGATGGAAGGCTTTGACCTGCTCCAAAGTCACGTTCTGTGCTGCGCCAAGGGATTCGGCTGTCGAGGCCGCATAGTTTGGATGTCCCGCCGGGAAGACGGCCCGCCTGAACGCTTCACTCGATCGCGCCTGTACATCATCGCTGCGGTTCTTGAGCTCGCCGATGTATTGTTGTCGGACCCGCTCGAATTCAGAGACGTTGAAGGCTGGCGAGCGCAGTTGTTCCGCCATCAGCTCCAGAACCAGAGGCAGGTCCTTCTTCAGGCAACGTGCCTGAATACGCAGCGGCTGGTCGCGAGTAGTGAACTGTATGGTCGCGCCGACGCCCTCCAGCCTCTTAGCGATGGCAAACTTGTCTTCCTTCGTAGTCCCCTGGTCCAACATCATGGCAGTCAGAACGGCCACCGACACGTTCTGCCGGTTGGCCAGCGCCAAGGCGGTTCCCGCTGGCAGGGCACCCAGGATGGTCACGACATCATGGATGGCGGTTGGATAGGTGAGTACATCAATGCCATCGATTTTCTTACGTCCCACGTGCTCGGCCATGGCTGCTGAGACGATTGCGGGCGCCGCCAGGGTCGCGAACAGGGCAAATACCATTTTCTTCATCTCAAATCACTCCTGTTTGCTCTGCGCCACTGGCACGAACCAGCCGGTGGTGCTCTGGTCTTCGTTGAGGTAGGTCTTCGCTACGCGCTGTACGTCTGCGGGGGTTACCTTTTGTACTGCATCTGCGAACCGCACGAATTGCGTCCAATCGCCCGTGGCAACCCATTCGTTCAACTCATAGACGACCGACATCGTGCCGTCGAGGCGGTAAGCGCGGTCGGCCCGGTATTTATGGCGGGCGCGCTCAACCTCCTCGGAGGTGACGCCCTGTGCCTTGATCAGCTCGATCTGCTCGAGGAACGCCTTCTCGACCTGCTCGTGCGTAGCATTCGGAGCGAGATCCGCGCTCATGAAATGCAGGTTCAGATCGCGATATGTCGTTGTCTGTGCGGACGCGCTGAGCGCGATCCCCTTGTCCACCAGAGCGCGATACAGGCGGGAGTCCTTGCCCTCGCCTCCCAGGATGGAATCCAGGACTGCCAGGGCCGGCTGATCCGGGCTGAGCCCGTTGGTCGTCTTGTGGGCAATAGCGATCGACCCTAACTCACCCGGCTTTTTGACGATGATCCGTCGCGCACCCGTCTGTTCCGGTTCCTGGGTGTACATGACCGGGATCGGATGCGGTGCCTGCGGATAGGCCCCGTAGTACTTGCGAATCATCGCGAGCATCGCCTGAGGTTCAATGTCGCCCGCCACGATGATCGTGGCATTGTCCGGCCAATAGAAAGTGTCATAGAACTCGCGCAGCTTCTCGATCGGGACGTTCTCAATGTCGCTGCGCCAACCGATCGTCGAGTGGTGGTACGGCAAGGCCTGGTAAGCAGCCGCCGTCACCTCTTCGAACAGCAGGTTCTGTGGATCGTTCTTGCCGCGTTCAAATTCGTTACGCACGACCGTCATCTCCGATTGGCGGTCGCTCTCGTGTAGCCACAGATTGCGCATGCGGTCCGCTTCAATTGCAACATAACCGTCGAGGGCGTCGCGTCCGACCGTTGCAAAATAGTGGGTGCGGTCCAGGAAGGTCGTGGCGTTGTACTCGCCACCCACCTTCTCCAGATATACCTTGATGTCATTGCCCGCCGGTGGGTTGTAGTGCTCGCTGCCTTTGAACATGAGGTGCTCGAGCAGGTGCGTTGCCCCCGTTGTACCCGTGACCTCATTGCGGGAGCCCACTCGGTAGGTGACGTTGAACGAGACAACCGGCGCCGAGTGATCGGGCATCAACAGTACCTGCAGGCCATTGGAGTCCAGGCGGTATTCGTCAATTCCTCCGAGTGATTTGACGAGCGAAAACCCCGGAGTCCCGCTGCTGGCTGCCACTGCATGAGATCCCAGCAGCACGCCGCAAATTCCAATGACGCAACCCAGCGGCCACGCGCGCAGCGGCTGGCTCAAATTAATCCACTTCATGAAAGTCCTCGGGTTCCTGAAATCTGTCTTCATTGCCGGAGTACAACCGGAGCCACGTGAAAGCGATAACCATCCTCGTCGGAGAAGTACAGTCGGCTGCGATTGCTATCGAGCCACTTCCGCCATTGTTGTGGGGTCTGCAGTTTCTCGCCGCTGTAGCGGGTCAGGATGCGCGTCACTTTCGTCACATCGAGGTTGCTCTCGAGCATCGCCACGCACAGCTCGAGCAACTCCACGTCGTGATTGGGCACAGCCAGCGATCGCACGTCCTCGTCCACCTCGAAGGTATACAGCTTGGGACCCGGGACGAGATATCCCAGATTCTGCTGGTAGTACGGCAAATATTTGTCGAGAGCGGAACCAAACTGAGCCACCACACTGGGCGCCTGGAGACTCAGAGCAGCCTCCTTCAACCATTGCTCGCGGGTCGCAAGTGCCGGCATCGGCTCCGTCATGGCCTTCACGTCAGACTCATCGAGCTGCTGTCCGGCTTGCTGCATGCGGTGCAGGTAGTCCTGTCGCATCTCGTAACTGTCCTTCTGCTGCTTCACCCAATCCTCATAGGTCTGTTGCGTCTGAATGTAGGCCAGGTCCAATGCGACTTGGCGGTTATGAGGGAAAGCCATGCGGAACGGCCGGCGGCTGTAGGGACGTTGGCCCTTGAACCTGGCGATGTAATGCACCGAATTGATGAACGCCAGTTGCGCCTGATCCGTCATGTCTTGCGGACTGGCACTGAAACCCCAGTGAAAGAAATTGCCATGGCGCGCGAGCGCCACCGAGTCCTGAGTCTTCGTATTCACACCGTCGGCGATCACTTCCGCATCACTCGCGTCCGTGAAACCTCGCCCTGTGGACACGAGGCCTGAAGGGTACCCCTTGCCATCCTCATGGGCTTCCTTTTGAGCGCGCCACATCGGCATGACCTTCGGCAAGTCGCGCCCCGCGTAATAATGCCGGTAGCTCTCGGGTGTCGGACGGTATTCGAGCGTGGGCTTTACCTTGTATGGCGTGTTGAAGATGGGATGATCCAACCTGATGTCGTGCGCGTGCGCCTCGAGGCACTCGCAGAGCCAGTCCATCTTGTACTCCAACGGCTCGGCGAGCTTCGGTGAGTTGGTCGAGATCAGAAGCGCGGCAGCGGAGAACTGCGCAGTCAGGTACTCGGCAGCGTGAAACCGCACGGGTTGTCCCGTCTTCGGATCGTTCTCCATGAACGATTCCTGAATCGGACGCGGCTCGGCGTCGAAGACCGTCACGTCATAGTCCGCCGACAGGGCTTCCTGATAGTCCTTGGCGTACAGCACTTTGACGGTCTTGAAATATCGACGCAGCAGTTGCTCGAACTGCGGTGTGCGGACCTTTCGCAATGCCAACATTCGATCCGCAAAGGGCTGGGTCTTCTCTTCCGCGGTCAGGGTGAGCGTTGCCGGGTCGCTACCCACCAACAGAATCCGCAGCGCCGAGAGCTCCGCGGCTTGCGCATGCGCGCTCACCATGAGGGCGGCCAGCATGCCCACGAGTATGAGTCTCATCCCGATTCTTCCGTAACAAATCATTGTGATTGCGTCGCGACCGTCAGTTTGAGATCAAACGTTTTGCGGGTAGGCGGCAGGCAGCGAATGAAATTGCATGTCTGGAACACGAGTCCGGTACGCACACCAATCTCACCTGAGGCATTGTCCGCAATTCGAAACTCGTGCATGAAGATCAGCGGCTGCGATCCGCTCTGGTACAACTTCATGCGCGGGTTCTGTGCGTCGGGTACCGGTGGAGGGGCGATCCAATCTCCCATCGCCGTCAGTCCAGTCCCAGGCTCCAACAGCCACTGGGTCTGCACATAGGGCTCCTCTGCAGGAACGTACGCATAGGTATGCCATCCCGGCAGCAGCCGCACGCCGATCAACACCGCTACTGTCTTGCCGGGCTCACCACTCGGCTGCGTCAATACGGCGTTAGTCGTCATGGGCACGAGCTCGCTCGGTGGATCTATCTGCAGAGCGGTTCCGGAAGTCTGGAGCTGCCCAGCCACGCCCACGCAACCCGCCGTCCCGAGGAGCACCCCGAGCGACCATGCTTGCCAGCGAGTTTTCATTGCAGTGCTCCTCCGGTCATTCTCGGTGCTGCGACCAATCAAACTTCCTCGCAACCTCCAGGTAGAGCACCCGGCCGCGCAGGTCGACCCGCCGCGAATCCCAGGGAAACCCGGAGACTGCACTACCGGCGGCATTGTTGAAGAACGGGAAGGAGCGGTTCAGAAGATTTCTCGCACCGCCGCTGAGCGACCAGACACCACGCAGATTGTATGATCCCGTCAGATCGAATGTCAGATAGGATGCGACGGGCTGAGGTCCGGAGCCGCCGAAATTGTTGTTGAGGTAATGGCCCGAATAGTTGGCATATAGATTGAGGCCGTAGGCGGCCCGCGACCAACCCACCGAACCTCGCAACTTCACTTTCTCCGGCCCGGCTTCGGTTCCCACCAGGATCAGTGGCGTCGCTCCCGGTACCGTGGATTCCGTCAGCTGTAGCGCATAGGTGCCGTTCAGTCCAAAGACCCAATCGCCGCTGGGTGTGTTGGCGATATAGGTCGTGGAGAAATCGACATTCTGGCTGTGTTCGCCGGCGATATTCACCGGCCCCAGATTGATGCGGCTGATGTTGCCGCCGGCATCGCGCTCCACGACACCCGGAACATTGAACAGGAGCTCCGGCGTAAACGCCGCGATCGTGCCCAGGCCGTTGATTACATTCTTGAAGTTGATCTTGTTGTAGCTGAGTGCCACAGACAGGCCCTGTAGGAATCCCGGGGGCTTCCAGTCCAGACCGGCAGAGAGGTTATCCGAGGTTTCCGGCCGCAGGGCGGGATTGCCCATGTTGTAAACATCTGGATAGATTACGCCCGCCGACGGGTTTCGCGGATCGACCATTCCGAAGAAGTTGTAAGGGCCGGAACTCGCGACAAACAGGTCGGTCAAGGCAGGCGCCCGGAATGCGTGACTGTAGGTAGCTCGCAGCTTCAGTGGCGACCAGGGATACCAGCTGACGCCGAATTTCGGCGAGGTCTGACTGAAGACCTGGGTCCGCGACGGCGCAGAGAGCCCAGCGAATTGCCCCGAGATCGAATACCTTTCCCAGCGCGCCGCCGCAAACAGGTCCAGGGCATAGATACCCGCCACCCGATTTGCCTCGCCGAGCAACGGAACGTTGGTTTCGCCATACACGGCAGCCACCTTCCGCGACGGATTGTCCACATACAAGCCCGTTCTGGAGGAATCGCCTGTGTAATCGAATTTCTCCCTGCGGAACTCGGTTCCCGTGGCCAACCTCACTGCGCCGCCTGGCAGGCTGAGCAACGGTCCTTCCGCCGAGAGCAGCGCAGAATCGGTGGTGGAGATGTTGGAGGGCGTATAGGTGCCAGGAATGCTGGAGGACATCAGCCCGGCCAATGCCGCAGCACTTTGCGCCGAACCGTTACCGAACAGGTTGAGCTGCTGGGACGCCGGCAAAGCAATCCCGTGGGCATCTATTCCCGCGGCGCGCTCGGCCAGAACCGCGGGGTCGAGCATCACGATCATCTGCGAAGCATCTTCCCGCGAGTGGTTCCCCGAAATGTCAGCAGTCCAGTCGCGAGGCAGGGTTATCTTCCAACCGAGTGTCGCCGCCAGGGACCTCTGGTCACTTGCATAGGAGTTGCCAACGAGCCCGTCGAGATACTCCTGCCCAAACACGTAGTTGACCAGGACCGGAGCACCTGAGTCATTGTAGTGATTGGTCGTCGGCACGGTGACATAGGGGGCCAAAGGTGCACCGGCCGACGCGTGGGAAGTATTATTGGCATACGAGACTTCCGCATAGGCGCGCGCCCACTCGCTGAGACTCTGCTCCGCGTTGACATCGAACGAGAGGGTTGTTCGCCTGCTCACCACATCAAATGGATATCGAGCCGCGTCGTAAGCCACCGTGTTGGCTGGAGACAGCTTCCCAGCTATTCCCGTATTGCCCGAATCACCTGCGGGCAGCGATCCGACGACCGCGCCGGTCATCGGGTCCAGCACCACGCCGGGCTGCCCCAGATATGTAGTACGCAGATCGCTACCCCCGCGAGCGCTGAAATTCTCGGTGGTGAGTCCCGCTCGGTTGCTCAGAACCGGATTGCTGCGAGCGTAACGTCCGCCCATCGTGATGTTGCCCGATGACCAGCTCAGGCCCAGAGACTGGTCCGCCGAGACTGCATCGCCGCCGTTGCTACCCAGCTCCTGTCGGACATGCGTCTCGGCACCCTCGTAGTTCTTCTTCAGGATGAAATTGATGACGCCGGCCACCGCATCAGAGCCATAAATCGCCGAAGCGCCGTCGGTAATGACCTCGACTCGCTCTATGGCGCTGACGGGTATGGTGTTCAGGTTCACCGTGCCATCGCCGAAGGTTGACGAGGCGGCGCGGCGGCGGCCGTTCACGAGAATCAGGGTGTTCTGCGAGCCCAGGCCGCGCAAATCCGCGCTTGCCTGCCCCTGGGCACCGATTGGATTCAGCGCGTTGTCGAGTGTGGAACCGGCATTGATCGTCGAGTAGTTCTGCGGCAGCGAACGTACGATGTCATCGACGGTGCTCAACCCCTGCTTCTTTATATCCTCCTTTGTAATTACCGTCATCGGCGAAGCCGTCTTGTCGGTCTTCAGATGGGTGCCGGTTACAACGACTTCCTCCAGCACGAACTTCTTTTGGGTAGCATCGCTGCCCTGCTCTACCGTAGCAGGCTGCGCGGCCGCCGCGTCAGGCGTTTGCGCCTGGCGCAAGGAGTTGGATGATCCCTTGATCTCCTCGTTGCTGGCAGCGGGCGGGGTCGGTGTATCCGTCAACCCGGACTGCGCGCCAGGTGAGTTTGGTTGAGTGAGCGGAAATATGGTGACGGTCTTCTCATCCAGATACTTGTAAGTCAGCCCTGTACCGATCAGGAGTTGTTTGAGGGCCTCATCCAGGGTGTACTCACCCACAGCCCCTGCGGTGCGGCGATCGCTGATGTCCTCGGAGACGTAGATGATCTGAAAATTGCGGTCTCTGGCGAGGCCCTGCAGGGCCTCGGCCAGGGGCTGTGCCGGTATGTTGGTGGACTTTCTGATGGAGGCTCGTACTTCATCCGCATTGGACAGGCCGGCGACGGTCATGCAGATTGCGGTCGCGACAACACCCAGGCGCATGAGCACCCTTCCGATTGCAAGCATGTTATGTAGGCCCACCGTGGCACGTCTGGGTGGGCTCATGCTTCAGAAGAGCGTTTCATGACGACGCGGTTACCCTTTCGAGGCGCTTTTTTTTCAGACAGTCTTCTCGATGCGGATCTGCGTGGATGTTTCGGTGACGCGCAGGCCGGGCCGATCGCGCAGGAAGCGGATCAGGGGGGCGGGATCGGTGGACAGGAAAACACCACTGATGTGGGTGCTTCCCAGCGCCGATGGGTCTATCACGAGCTTGCGTTTGTTGTACCGGTTGAATTCCTCCGCGACGTCGCTGAGGGATGCGGCGTCGAAGACGAGTTGGTGTTGTGTCCAGGCGGTGGCACCGGCAACGTTGGGGTGCGGGTTTTTCCGGGCCGTTTGCGATGTAACGGTAATCTGCTCACCTGCCGCCAGGAGGATGCTGCCCGCGAATGTCGTCGGGCCGCCGGCAGAAACGGCTGGCAGCGGCGTTGTTAGTGATGTATCGGGGCCGGAGCCTCCCTCGCGGCTGCTGGCTGCCCGCTTCCCGCCATCCTCGAGAATCGCGACGCGGCCCTCGACCCACGTGCTCTACCGCGCGGCAGCGGCGGCGGTTGTTGACGGATGTCACGCCAGATTTGCGAAACCACAGGACCAAACATGGACGGACCGCGCGCCGCCGTTGCCAACACCAGCACCGGGGCGGCAAGGCCCCTTCGACTCACCTCAGGTCAGCACTCGGGTCCGGATTCCCTTCATCCCGCCGCGCAATGAGTAGACCTCGCTGAGTCCCCGGTCGCGCAGTTCCTGTGTCGCGGCCAGACTGCGCCTGCCGGTGGCACAGACGAGAAGTGTCTTGCGGCCGGGCGCAAAGGAGGCTGTTCCATGGAGCAGCTCGGCCAGCGGAACGTTCCGGGATCC
>Ga0105241_10004234_pt1 | contig 10600 bp, 7 predicted proteins | sample KBSC64metaG_FD_80422 | JGI IMG/M metagenome (GOLD analysis project Ga0105241, IMG submission 80422) | Corn rhizosphere microbial communities from Kellogg Biological Station, Michigan, USA - KBS C6-4 metaG | ecosystem: Host-associated > Plants > Roots > Rhizosphere > Soil | place: Michigan, USA...
ATTTCCGGTCGCCCATGTTTGAAGCTTCCACGCCGCAGAACAACGACGACTTAGAGGCAGAGAAGGGGCCGGGGTGCGACATCCGTCATCGGTTCGCGTTGAGTGCAGTGTACAGTTCACATCCAGTGGGTTCGAATCGACTGATGCAGGCGCTTAGCCGAGACTGGCGCACATCGCTTGAATACCAGGTGCAGAGCGGGTTTCCTTTCACTGTTTCGGTGTTCGGGGACACCGCGAACGCCGGGACCGTAGTGGGCGAGAACCCGATCCGCGCAAACTTGACGGGCGAGAAGATATTCCCGTCGGGAACACGCAATTCGACGACATGGGTCAATCCGAAGGCCTTTGTGGCACCGCCTGCGTACACGTATGGGAATTCCGGGCGGAACTCGGTGTATGGGCCTGGGATGCAGACACTTGATTTGGGCCTCGTTCGAGAATTCAGCGTTGCGGAGAAGGCGCGCTTCGAGGCGCGGGCGGAATTCTTCAATGCACTCAACCACACGAATCTGGGCACGCCGAACCGCTTTGTGAACACCGCCAGCTTTGGCAGCATCACCGAGGTGTCCACGCCGGGCAGGGAGATCCAGCTCAGCGGGCGCATCACCTTCTGATCAAGAGGGATGATCTCAGGGCGGGGTCGGCCAGACCTCGCCCTTTCTCTTTAGGGTGCTGTCCGGCGAAGGAAGCGGACTACCTCCGGGCCGATTACTTTGGCGCACTCGTTGGGCGCGAGATGGCCGCAGCCCCGCACAACATCCATTTGCGATTGCGGGATTAGGTTGTGCATTTTTTGGCCTTCACTCAAGGGCGTGATCTGGTCGAGCTCGCCCCAGACGATCAACACACGCATTTTAAGTTGAGGCAAAAGCAGGTCGGTGGTCTCGCGGCCCTGGAGCATGGTGTCGAGAGAACGGTGCATGACCCAGGAGTGCTCGCGGGAGACGCGAAGAATATCGCGCGAGACAAAGTCCGGCAGGCTTGGTGGCTGGGGCATCAGGAGCTTGTCGAGCTTCTCGACTTCGGCTGGAGATATGGGCGTGAATAGGCGAGTGTCCCACTCCGGCTTGACGTAAAGGCCTGCGCTGTCAAAGAGCATGAGGCTTGAAACGTGCTCGGGGTTCTTTGCCGCGACTAACTGAACGATCCATCCACCCATCGACCAGCCACCAAGATCAACGCTCTTCAACCCGAGCGTATCAAGGAAGCCGACGACGACTCTAGCCTGGTCCGTAACGGAGTAGGAGAAATCTGTGGGTTTGTCGCTTTGGCCGAAGCCGGGCAGGTCGAGGAGGTAGATGCGATGACCGGAATCACGGAGGTAGGGCGCTAGCTTCTCCCAATCTTCGGCTCGACCGCCGAGGCCATGAACCAAAACAACCGGCCGGCCGTCTTCTGGACCAAGTGTGTAGTAGTGAATCCGATATTGGTTGACGATCGTGTAGTGGTTTCGAGCACCGATGAAATACATCTGGGCTGCGTTGAAAACTCTAAATACGCTTATAGGTCGCGCCCAAAACAGTAGTCCAGCTGACACTAGAAGCAGCAAAAGCGGGAGAGCGATCCATCCGCGGCGGCGCATGGGTCAGCGGCTCTCTTGGTTTTCAAGGGTAGCAGCGCGCTGCCAAGCGGCTTCGATCACCCGGACGGTGATGGGGTCCAGGGCGACGGCAGAGGGGCTATTCCACTCTGCACGCGCGACCCAGCGGGCTGCTTCGGCGTCGGAGGCGGCCTTCAATGTTCCACCGACCACTCGGCACAGGTAGTCGGCGATGACATAGTGGTATCGGACGCGCTCGCCTTCGGGGCTTTGTTCGCGAATGATGCGGTCCAGGAGTTCGACCAGTTCGATGGGTTCGACGCGAAGACCTGTCTCCTCCTCAACCTCGCGAATGACTCCCTCGTGCAGAGATTCGCCAATCTCGAGCATCCCGCCGGGTAGCGACCACTTCCCTTTCAGGGGTTCGCGTCCACGCTGGACGAGCAGCACACGACCTGCGTCAACGACGATAGCCCCGACCCCAACAAGGGGCGACTGGGGAAACTCGCGCTGTATCGGCTCAGCCATCCGGTCATCTCTAGCATAGATTGCCATCTAACACTTGCGTACCGAGTTAAGTCCATTCCAGTGTTCATGCATCGGATGAACACGAGTATCATCAAAAGCAACAGGAGACCATGATGGGGGAGTTCAGACTGCGCATCGACGGAATGCATTGCGGGTCCTGTGTCCGGCGGGTCACGCAGACGTTGAATTCGACGGAAGGCGTTCAGGTGCAAGAGGTTCGTATCGGAGCTGCGCGCCTGGAATCAGAGGACCGTCCGCAGGTAGATGCGGCGATCGCCGCCCTGGCGAAAGCTGGATACTCGGCTCACCTGGAACAGTAAGCTCAACATGCCTGCGCAAGAGACAGAGTCGCTCACGGTACCGGTGATTGGCATGACCTGTGCCGCCTGCCAGCATCATGTGGAAAGCGCGCTGAAGGAAACTACGGGGGTGAAGTCTGCCCACGTCGACCTGATGGCGAATCGGGCAAATGTCGTATTCGATCCTCAGGAAGCCTCTGCGGAGAAGTTGCTGGAAGCCATTCGGGGAGCCGGCTATGACGCGGTGCTTCCGCGTTCCGGAGTGCTGAACAGCGGTGCGCCCGGATCTGATGAAACCGACGCGCTTGCAAAGGCTGTTGCGACTCTGGTTGGCGGCGCGATTGCAATGCTTTTGGCGATGCCTCTCAGCGCCGACATGGGGCTGCTGGACCACCTCTTGATGCACGTGCTTCCCGGGCTGTACCAAACGCCGCAGGATGCACTGCGATGGACGATGCTGATTCTCACTGCAGTTCTGATGATCTGGGCGGGGCGCAAGATCTATTTCGCAGCCGGAAAAGCATTGCAGCACGGCGGCACGAACATGAACACGTTGGTCAGCCTCGGTACCGGCGTGGCGTTTATGTATTCGGCGTACGGGACAATCTCGCCTGCACCTGGTCGCGATCTCTACTACGACGCGGTTCTTCTCATTTTGGGGTTTCTGCTTCTCGGCAAAGCTCTGGAGGCTCGCGCGAAGCGCCATGCTTTGGCGGCAGTAAACGCACTTGGCCGGCTTCGCCCGTCGACAGCGCGACGCATCGTGGATGGAGTGCAAACCCTCGTATCGCTCGAAGATGTCAGGGTTGGTGATGATGTGCTGGTTTTGCCGGGCGAACGGTTCCCGGTGGATGCGAAGGTGCACGAGGGCAGAACCAGCGTCGATGAGTCGATGCTTACAGGTGAAGCAACGCCTTTGGCGCGAGAAGTGGGAGATCGCGTACTTGCCGGGTCACTGAATTACGACGGAGCCGTCGTATGCCGGGCGGAGTCGCTGGGCGCGGACACCGTGCTTGCGCGGATTACGCGAATGGTGGAGCAGGCGCAGTCTTCTCGAGCGCCGACACAACGGCTTGCCGATCGCGCCAGTGCTATTTTTGTGCCGATCGTGTTGTTGCTATCCGCAATCACGTTTGTTGTCTGGTACTTCTCCACAAGCTCCATGTCATTGGCGCTCGCCGCGACGGTATCGGTTCTCGTAATCGCCTGCCCTTGCGCAATGGGGCTTGCGGTTCCAGCCGCGTTGACGGTCGCGGTCGGGCGAGGCGCTCAAATGGGCATTCTGTATAAGGGCGGGGAGGCTCTGGAACGGACGGCCAATTTGAATGCAATTGTGCTGGACAAGACAGGTACACTGACGGTCGGTCGCCCGGTGTTGCAGGCGGTTCGCCCGGTCAAAGGGTACTCCGAAGAAGACCTGATACGACTGGCCGCGGCAGCTGAGGAACGCTCGAATCACCCGCTGGCGCATGCCGTTGTGGACTACGCACGAGCGCAGGCTGTGAAATGGGCACCTGCTCGAGAGGTCCAGGTGATACCCGGGCGCGGACTGATGGCACGGGTTGAAGATTACGATTGCCTGATCGGAAATGAAGCACTATTCCAGGAAAATGGAATTCGACTTAATGACACGATTCCGCCCGCCAGGCCGGGCACAACGCGCCTCTGGATAGCGATCGACAACCAGTCGATCGGCTGCTTCGATTCGCGTGACACTCTCCGCCCGGATGCTGCTGAAACCGTGAACGCACTGAAGGACAAGGGCCTTCGCGTCCTGATGCTGACCGGAGACTCCGCTGCGGCCTCTGCCCCGATTGCGAACCAGGCCGGGATCGGGGAGATCGAAGCAGGACTTGACCCCGCCGGCAAGCTGGCGCGTATTCGTTCGCTGCAGGAGCAGGGCGTGCGTGTCGCAATGGTGGGGGATGGCATCAATGATGCGGCCGCACTGGCGCAGGCCGACGCTGGAATCTCGATGGGCAGCGGCGCAGACCTGGCGCAGGAAGCTGGGGATGTTCTTCTGCTTCGTGCGCAGCCGGCCGCCATTCTTTCATCGATCGAACTTGCCGAATCGACCGTGAAGGTGATGCGGCAGAATTTGTTCTGGGCAGCCGGTTACAACGTCCTGGGCATTCCCCTGGCCGCTGGGGTACTGTATCCCGCGTTCCACATCCTTCTCAGCCCATGGATTGCGGCGGCCGCGATGGCGCTGAGTTCTGTCAGCGTGTTGAGCAACAGCCTGCGGCTTCGTGCGTGGCAGCCCAGCCGTTGAAGTTAAACTAGCGGCAGAGCCTAACGTGCGCATCCTCACCCGGTACATTCTCGGCGAGATTCTGTCGTATACCTTGATCGGCTGCGCCGTATTCACTTTCATTCTGTTCATTCGCGATCTGAATCACATTCTGGAAGCAGTGGTTCGCAACAGCTCCACCTTCGGAAGTATCGCGGAGATTTTCATTTTCAGTCTGCCGAACACCTTCAAAGTGACAATTCCGATGGCGGTGCTGGTGGGTATTCTACTTGGGCTGAGCCGCCTGGCAGCGGATAGCGAAATCATCGCCATGCGTGCCTCTGGGCTAGGCGTCTGGTATTTTGTGCGTGTTGCGTCGGTGGTTGCCATTGGCGGAACCTTGTTCGGCTTGGTGAACGCAGTTTTCGTTGCTCCTCGAGCCAATCGCTCCATTATGGAGATGGAACAGGAGCTGGAAACTTCACAGGCTTCCTTCGAGATTCAGCCGCGCGTGTTCTATGAAGATTTCCGCAATGCCGTGCTCTACGTGCAGAGCGTGCGCGGTGGAACTGGTGCCTCCAATTGGGATAAAGTCTTCATGGCGGACCTGTCGGATCCGGGGAATCCGATCATTACCACTGCAGAATCTGCAACCGTCGTCAGCGACTCGAGCCAGGAGTTGCTGATGCGGCTCCGCAATGGTTCACGACACGAAACCGTGAACGGGCAGCCCCAGCAATACAATGTTTCGACCTTTTCCCAAACCGATTTGCCGCTGACACTTGGGCCTCAGGGAGAGACTCACCTCGGGCGGCTCGATACGGCGATATACGCGTTGCCGATGAAGGCACTTGAAGCGCGCACCCACGCACCCGACGGAAGAAGATACTTGCTTGAATTGAATACTCGATTCTCCTATCCCGCGGCGTGCCTGGTGCTAATGCTTGTCGGTGTTCCGCTGGGGATCATTTCGCGTCGGGGAGGCAAAAGCTCAGGTCTCGTATTCACCCTTCTGCTGGTATTGGTCTATTACGTCCTCTCGTACACCGGAATAGCGTTGAGCCGGTCTGGAAAGCTTAGCCCGTTTCTGGGCGTGTGGATGGCAAACCTGGTGTTCGCCGTGGTCGGTGTCTTTCTTCTGTGGCAGATGGCAAGCGGAGGGCGGGTCCTCACTGCAATTTCAGGGCTCCTGTCGCGGACGAGACGCCCGGCAATGCAGACAAAGGCAAATGGGAACCACCTCACCGCACTGCTCGAGAAACTGCAGCCGCGTGCTGTTCGGATTGGTTCGCGCGGCGTGTTCCCTCGCCTTCTGGATGCCTACGTGGTCCGTGAGTTCTTCGGCATGTTTGTTCTCGTCCTGGGCAGCTTTGTGCTCTTGATGCTGGTTTTTACGTTCTTCGAGCTTGTGGGCGACATCGCTCGTAATCACGTGCCGCTGGGAATGGTTGGCGACTACCTGGTGAACCTGGCGCCCAGCATGATCTACACCATCACCCCCCTGGCCGTACTCGTTTCTGTGCTGGTGACCTTTGGCGTATTTAACCGGAACAGCGAGATCGTTGCGATGAAGGCAACCGGCATCAGTCTGTATCGCCTAGTGATTCCGGTGGTGTCCATCTCGGCGATTCTGGCCGTTGGTTTGTTTGTGTTCGATGATTACTATCTTCCGGCGGCTAATCGCCGACAGGAGTTTCTGCGGAGCACGATCAAGGGACGCCCACCACAGACGTTTCTGCATCCTGAAGAGAAATGGATGTTTGGCCAATCGGGTCAGGGCGAACCGGCTCATATCTTCTATTACCAGTTCTTCGACCGCGATGACGATGCGTTTGCGAACCTATCGATTTTCGAATTCAACCAGTCGACTTTTGCCCTGACGCGAAGGATTTCTGCTTCACGAGTCGTATGGGATGAGAAGACTGAGTCCTGGCACTTTCTGAATGGATGGGTTCGGACCATGGACGGTGTTGGCCGCGGATATGTTGAATTCAAGAACACCACTTTTGCCGAGATTCACGAGGACCCCGGATACTTCAAAAAGGAGAATCTGCAGTCGCAGGAGATGAACTTCCAGCAACTCAGGGCCTATATCCGGGACCTTAGGCAAAGCGGCTTCGATACGATGCGGCTGCGGGTTGCACTCTGGCACAAGCTGGCCTACCCCTTGATTGCTGTCATTATGGCGATGCTGGCGATCCCGTTCGCTTTATCTATGGGCAGGCGAGGTTCTCTAACCGGTATTGCCGTTGCGATTCTGGTGGCGCTTGCTTATCTGGTGGTTGATGGACTCTTCGGCGCCATGGGAAACGTGAATTATCTTCCGGCTGCTCTGGCCGCATGGTCCCCTGATTTGCTGTTCGCGCTGACGGGCGGGTATCTGCTGCTGCGAACGCCGACCTGATCTTGTCGTACCTGCCGGATCGATTCTTCTCATCGAACCCGTACAATGAGAACATGCTTCGCGACCTGGGCCCGTTGTTCGGCTACATGCGCCGCTATCGCTGGGGATATATCTGGGGCACGCTCGCGTGCATCGCCACTAATATCGCCGCGGTTCAGGGCCCGCAGATTCTGAAGAAGGCGATCGATGAATTGGAGCGCGGAGTATCGCGTGAGCGTATCGTGTTTCTGGCCTGCGTTTTCGTCGGCATCTATTTGGTCAAGGGCGTGTTTCTGTACGCCCAGCGCTGGATCCTGATCGGAATCTCGCGTGAGATCGAGTTCGATCTCCGCAACGACCTCTTCCTGCAGCTGGAACGACAGGATGCCGGTTTCTACCAGAAATACCGTACCGGCGACATCATGGCCCGCATGACGAACGACTTGAATGCGGTGCGCATGCTGCTGGGGCCGGCATTGATGTACAGCGCGAATACGGTCTTCTTCACTGTGGGCGCGCTGTTCTTTCTCCTTCGAATCAGCCCCTGGTTGACGCTGGTCGCGTGGGCTCCAATGCCGCTCGCGAGCATCCTGGTTCAGTATTTCGGGCGGAAGATCCACGACAAATTCGAGAAGATTCAGGAGAGCTTCTCCGAGATTTCGTCGCAGGCACAGGAGAACTACAGCGGCGCTCGCCTCGTCCGCGCGTTCGGACGGGAGCAATCTCAGATCAGCCTATTCGAGAAGCTCAACAAGCAGTACATCGTGCGCGCTCAGGGCCTGGTACAACTCATGGGGATGTTGTGGCCGACACTGGAGTTCATTCTCGGGATTGCGATGATCATCACGCTTCTGGTGGGAGGCCATGAGGTTGTAGCGCATCGCATCACTCCGGGTGAGTTCGTAGCGTTCAACACCTATATGATTCTGTTGATATGGCCCATTATTGCCGTGGGCTGGGTGGTCAATCTTTTCCAGCGGGGCACCGCGTCAGTCAAGCGCATCGATGAGCTACTGAATGCCAAGCCGGCGATCAACGACAAAGACGCTGATCCGGGTATTCCGATGAATGCTACGCTTCGCGGCGGAATCGAATTTCGCGATCTGAGTTTCAGCTATAGCGACAATCCCGTTTTGCGTAACGTGTCGCTGAAGATTCCGGCGGGGTCGAGCCTGGCGATTGTGGGACCCACCGGCTCCGGCAAAACGACTCTGGTCAATTTGATCTCGCGGCTCTATGAGGCGCCAGAGGGAACTCTCTTTGTAGATGAGAGGCCGATTCGCGAATATCCGCTGGAGGTGCTTCGCCGCAACCTGGGCATCGTTCCCCAGGAGACATTTCTTTTCAGCGAAACTATCCGCGAGAATCTTGCCTTTGGCGTTCCGGATGCTTCCACGGAAGATCTGCTGCAGACGGCGGAAGCTGCCCACATCCGGCGCGAGTTTGAGGAGTTTCCGCAAGGATTTGAAACCATGGTCGGCGAGCGAGGGATGACGCTGTCAGGCGGCCAAAAGCAGCGATCGGCTATCGCACGCGCGCTGCTGCGGCGGCCGGCGATTCTGATTCTTGATGACGCGTTGGCAAGCGTGGACACGTACACGGAAGAGCGTATCCTAGGAGGGTTGCGGAGCTACACGGAGACTTCAACAACGATCCTGATTTCGCATCGTGTGTCCACAGTGCGTAATGCAGATCAGATCGCTGTTCTTGACCGTGGTCGCATTGTGGAACTCGGACGTCATGAAGATTTGCTCGCCCGGGATGGTTATTACGCGAGTCTCTATCAGAAGCAGCAGCTTGAAGAAGAACTGACGGTCGCAAGCTAGGCTATGCGGTCCAAGAACTACCCCGCGCACCGTTGGACGGAGGGGGCCAGGACTCTCCCGGAATGTCCGGTGCTTCTTTAGCGCTGTTGCCGGTGGTTTCAGCCAGGGCCTGCTTCCACGCCTCTCGCACATTGCGAACATTCGCGATAACCTGCTCGAACTTTTGCCTGGAGTTTCCCTGTGAGCCTTGGAGCATGAGCGCAAACATTGCGGTGTAGAACTCTGTCGAGGCCTCGGCGGGTTTGCCTCCCTGCTTTCGGTCCAGCGTCACCTGCAGGTACATGACGATGTCCATTGCTTTTTTGACGGCGGCGCGGCGCTGATCTGCGTCGTTCTGCTCGACGGCTGCGATAGCGTCGAGCATGAAACGGACGATGCCATCGTAAAGCGCGATGGTGATCTCAACTGGGCTGGCACCCTCGAGGGCATGAGCCTTGTAATTGTTCATCTGCATTCCTATCCGTTCTGATTGCGGTTGTAACCTGTAATGGCGCTATACATTTCGCTCACCTGATTGATCTGCTCCGGAATCGCTTGGAGGATCTGATTGGCAAGGTTGAGTTCCGTCGTGAGCCGGATCTTTTGCGTGTCGATCAGCGACTCCTGCCTTGAGATGTTGTCGTTGAGAGTAGATTCCTGGCTCCTATTCTCTTTCAGAGCAAGGGCGATCGCTCCGCCGGCGGCGGTGTTCGTTCCCAAACTCTCCAGCGTGTCCATGAAGGACGAGCCGAAGCTGCCGGAGTCCTGGAAGAGGGAGACAACCTGGTCGAAGTTGCCGTTCAACGCGCTGGTCAACTTATCGGCATCGAGGGTAATCGTGCCATCTGCTGTTGAGCTGGCCTTGATCCCGAGTGCAATTACAGAATTGATTGCGCTCGTTCCGAAGGACGCACTGACGGCGGTCAGCAAGCCCTCCTGAATCTGCGCGGCGACGCCTGTGCCGTAGAGCGGTTCCGGATTGCCGGAGGAGTCCTTGCCTTCTTGTGAGTTGATGGCTTTGATTGCAGCATTGTAGTCTGTCACGAATTTCGCAACCGCGGACTCGATGCTCGACGTATCGTTATCGATCACCACCTGGATGCTTGGCGGCGTGGCATTTTGATCCGTGGTACCCGTCGACAGCAGCTGAAAAGTTACGCCCGGAATAGCGTTGGTGACATTGTTGGAGGCACTGATGACGCTGACGCCGTCCACCTTCATCGTGGCGTCGATGCCGTTCTGGATCACAGCAAGTCCCAGGTTGGCGTTTGTGTCCGCTGTGGTCGTGTCGGATAGGTTGGTTGGGCTGGTGGGATTGTTCGTGGAGTCGGCGATCGTAATCTGCCCGGCACTCCCATCCGTCTTGCTCACCAGCGACAACCGCGCAGTGCCGTCCGCATTTGTCAGCACGCTTGCCGTCACGCCAAGGCTCGCATTGTTGATCGCAGCCGATAGCCCTGCAATCGTCGAATCCGTCGACGCATCCCCCACATGAACGGTCTTCCACTCCCCGGTGCCGATCTTGAAAGTGATGCTGCCTGCGATCGCATCCGTCGCCTTTACCGCATCTGTGGCCGCCGTTGAAACCTGCGCCAGATTCTGTACAACCACCGTATGCGTGCCGGCAACAGCATTAGCGCTTGCTGAAGATAAGTGCAGAACATCCGTGTTTGAACTGGAACCTGTCTTGTATGCCATGGTGCCGTTGAAATCGGTGAGCGCCTGAAGGTCGGAGGTGAGAGCAGAGAGCTGGGTGCCAAGGCTCGACAGCGCCGTGTCTTTGGACTGCAACGCGGTGAGTTGGTCTTTCCATGG
>Ga0105241_10004241_pt1 | contig 10591 bp, 8 predicted proteins | sample KBSC64metaG_FD_80422 | JGI IMG/M metagenome (GOLD analysis project Ga0105241, IMG submission 80422) | Corn rhizosphere microbial communities from Kellogg Biological Station, Michigan, USA - KBS C6-4 metaG | ecosystem: Host-associated > Plants > Roots > Rhizosphere > Soil | place: Michigan, USA...
AGCAGAGTGGGAGCTGAAAGCGGCGGATCAACCCCCAAATCCAGGGATGAGCTCAGCGCGTTACTGAGATTAGCGGCTGCGCCGCTTGCGTCCCTGATGGTCGCGCCGTTTGGCAAGTTGACCTGGGTAATCCCGAGCGCCGGGACGGTGGTGTCAGAAGCGCCCGGTGTATAGGTAAACACCAGCGCGTTGGTGCCGGAGCCGCCGACATAGGTCGCGGTGCCACCGTTGTTAAGCTTTAGATTAGGCGTGCCAGTAACATTCACCGACCCACTGAAGACCAGCGTCAGCGTGACTGCGTTGGGGTTCGTTGAATTAGCAATAACATCCCGCACCGCGGTGGTGTTAACCGCTCCGCCGCCAGGTGGCAGGCCCAGGTAAGCACCGGTCTGCAGATTGACGTTATTGAATGTGCTTGCAGTTGCATGCAGGGGGCCGCTGCTATATTGGCCGACAAAAGAATAGCCCCACAGCGCCTTTGTAGTATCGATGTAATTATTGGCCAATACGGCAGGCCCATTGAGCCAACTCGTGTCGATGATAGCCATGCCGTAGGCAATGCCCGTTGAGGCCGACAGAATAGCGGTATTGTTTTGAATGCTTTCGTTCAGCAGGTAAGTATTAACATTACCTGCGGCCGTAACGACGCTTATGCCTTGCCCCGCGCTCAGAGGGTTGTTTTGAATGAACGTGTTATAGTTGATTTGAACATTATTGAAAGTTTGAGTGCCGTTAGTAGCGATGCCGAAGTCTTGTATGAAATCCCCGTGCGTACCATCGATGGTATAGCCTAGTCCGGTATTGGCTATCACATTGTACTGGATGATTTGAGCATCATTCGAGGCAGATCCGGTGCCTCCGGAAGGGCTCGCCTGGATAGCGGTCGAGTAAGCATTCTGGATTAAGTTATATTCGATCGTTGTTGTGCCCTGATCCAGAAGCCAAATCAGGCCAACGTTAGGAATTGGTTTTATACCGCTTCCGTCGATAACGTTGTTCTTGATCGTAATACTATTAATATCGCTACCGCCTGTATTGATCGGAGCTACAGCGTTAGCGCCAACCTTGAAGTAGTTGTTTTGAATAGTGGCATTGTCGCCTGTAACCTGGACTCCCCAACCGCCCTCCAAGGAAAAATTCCAGCCGCTGAGGACAACATTGTCCCCGGTGATCTTGAAAATGTGGTTGGCGACGTCGCGCGTTACGCCGGCCGGCAACGTTCCCGTAAGTGGATCTTTCAGAACTGTCCCTGACTGTATGCCTACGGCATAGTCAACGCCAGCAACCTGCCATTCCGGTCGAACCGCATAACCGTCCAACAAGTTTGGCAGCTGCGGTGTACCTGCCGGAGCATTCGCCGAACCGTCACTCATATCATCAACTCCGCCGAAGCTGCCTCGGTCACCTTCACCGTCTCAAAGTTGACGCTCCCTGATGGGGTCGTCGCCGCAGAGTCGGCAACACCCGCGTCGAGAGCCCGGCGCTGGAAGGATTTGGGAGAAAACGCTTTTAGCACGGTGGTCTCCTCGATTGGGTTCGAGCTTGCTAGGCTGCTGGCGCAAATACGCGCCTTTAGTCGGAGGCCGACGCTAGTGCCATTATTTGAAAAAGTTATTGGATAAGCAGGTAAAACTTTACGGGTTTCCCCCGAGACACACCGGTGCGATCGGAAGCTGTCCGCCAAAGCAATTTCGTTAGACGCCAACGACGAAATGACGCTGCGGCCCGAGATTGAATTAATCATAGATGTATACAGCAAGCCCGTTTGTGTCCTCTGGGTTACAAGTGTCTACAAGCGCGCTGGCACCCGTCGCTCTGGACGCGCAGCAGCTCACTCATGCTGGAAAGCAAGAACGCCAACAAAGAAGCGGTCATGTCGACCGGCCGCTATCCTGTGGTACTTTTCATGAGATCCCCACCAAGCCCCCCGGCCCCGCGGCAATGCACCCCCCGATCTGGAACCGCCAGGACCGTACGATATGGTTAACTGCCCGGCTAAGGCTTTTTTGGGACGCTTTGGCGGATAGACCGAGGTTACTTTCGGCCGGCCGGCCGGCCACGACCACGATCTGAAATGACGCATAAGGCGGGCTTGGCCTTCGATATTAGGTGTTTAATTACCTTCAGATCGTGCGGTCAGTCGCAAGTCAGCAACTGCCGCGATGTCCAATTAAGTTAGCGGTGGCAATCAAGTCAGCTGTGGTATTTTTGGAGGTTGTCCGTCTGTTCCGTACCGACGACGCTGGTTTGCGCACCTTCCTGGTTCCACGGAACGGACGACACAAACAGCCACAAGAATGACACCGAAGAGTTTGGTGAGAAGATTTGAGGTGGCTCTTGAACAAGCTGCGACCTGGCACCGACGCCAAGGAGCGGCCGGGCGGCTTTGCGGTCGTCAACACCGATTCGCCCCTACGAGCACTGGCACAGTCGAACTACGCATCCCAAAGCTACGTAAAGGCTCCTATTTCCCGGGCTTCCTGGAGCGCCACATGGCCGAGCGGGCGCTTACCGCCATGGTGATAATAGGCGGCCGGCCGTATTTATGGATTGACGCCAACTACGCGAGATTTGCGCCGGACCGGGCGCATCGTGTCGGGCGTGGTGAATGTCGCGGTCGGAGTTCAACAGTGACGGCCGGCGCGAGGCGCCCGGCATGAACATCGGTCCTTCCGAGGCTGAGACGTTTTGGACGCCGTTCCTGCCCAAGCTCGTCCGCCGCGGCCTGCGCGGCATCAAACTCGTCGTCCGCGACGCCCACGCCGGCGTCAAGGCCACTGTTCGCAAGGGTCGTCAACACCGGTTGGCAGGATTGCCGCGTCCACTTCATGCGCAACACACGTTGGCGCATGCCGGCGAGAGCAGACCGCGCGTGGTCGCCGCCTTCATTGCCACCGCGTTCGCCCAGGACGATGCCGAGACCACAACAGCCCAGTGGTGCAAGGTCGCCGAAGCTTGCCGGAACCTCGGCATCAGGCACGTCCGCGCGAGGGCCCTACCCGCCCAAAATCAACGGAAAGGCCGAGCGCACGAACCGGCCCCCCTGAGGGACACGACCGTCAGCGTCTTTTTGCGCGTAGCCAAACATTCATGCCGAATGATAGTCGGCCATCAGGCCAAACTCGGCGAGTTCCGCCACCGACACCGTTCGCGAAAATTTCTTCGGCTTATGGCCACGGATCCGGCCCGTCTTGGCGGAGCTGGTCTTGCCGAAGATCCAGAGAATGCCGTGTCGCCTTCACGGCCCGCCGAAACCAGCTTCGGCTCGCCTCGTCATCCCGCGCTCCGATCATGGAAATCGAGCGTCGAGCCAAATGAGCGGAGCGCTGACTTAAGCGAGTGCCCACCTTACTCGTTCTTGTGAAAGCTTACCGTCGGTCAATTGGCCAAGCATGATGTATTGCTTCGCCAAATGATGCCGCAACCCGCCAAACGACACGAGATCTAGCAGCTTTGACTTGGGACCCTGTATCCCGGAAACTAAACCCGCAGTGACAATAAAATTTGCATCGTTAAGTAGCTTGATGGCTGTGCCTTCGACAAAGAATTTCAGGTGAGTGCGGTCTAAAATACCCGCATCTTGATAATCAAACCGACGTTGCAGCAGAAGCGGAACCGAAACGCTCAAATGGGCAATATTCGGTACCGAGACAATGACCTGACCATTTGCTTCCAGGTGCTTCGAAAGGTTTCTCAGAGTCGCAGTTGGGTCTGAAAGGTGCTCAAGTACGTCCAGAAAAAGAATAAGATCATAACTTTTGAGCTGGGGAAGCGCCTCGTCTATCGGACCAATAATCGGAACATCAACGTTCTGCCTTAATTCTTGCAGCAAGGCCGAGTTTATCTCCACCGCTGTTGTCTCAGTTTTTGGGTAGAGTTCCTTGATCCATTTCAGAGTGTGGCCAGCACCGGCGCCGACTTCAAGTATTCTGGAAGGGTTCTTGGGCAAAAGTGGCTTAATCTCCTGCCGCACCCAGTGATAGTAATCCATATGTCCGAAAACCCTAGGTAAATAGATACGCGAAGGCCATCAGATCCTCCGTCAAACAAACATAACAGCAATTTTTGGATGAACCCACCCCAAAGCGGCGAGAACGTTAATCTTGCCTGGATTACTCAAGCGATTGTCAACGATATTGTCTTCCCGCGAAAACAGCCGTCCGTCGATTAGAAAGATCCAACGCCTCAGGCCGATCCGCGCCGGGTCCTGCGACTGAGCTGCTCTTGGTCGATTGTCCCATAGCCGTTATCGTCGGGCAGCTACAAGGTTGGCCGATGTGCCGCCCGCCTTCCCGCCACCGAGATTCGACGTAAATCAGAACGCGTATTGATGCTCATGAAACGATTAACCGATGTAGCAAACGGCCGCGACAACAACTTCAATCTCCTTCGAATGATTGCGGCCAGCGCCGTCTTGGTTTCACACGCTTATCCCCTTGCGATCGGTAACGGCGCAATTGAGCCACTGTCGTCGTTGCTACAAATGTCTCTGGGGACGCTTGCGGTGATATCTTTTTTCGCCATTTCGGGCTTCTTCATTTCGCAGAGCTTTGATCGCAGCAAAGGCCTTATCGGCTTTGTCGTGGCCCGCGTTCTGCGCGTATATCCGGGACTAGTGGCCATTCTTCTACTAACGGTCTTCGTTTTAGGACCAATCTTCACCACCCAATCCCGAACGTCGTATTTCTCCCAGCCGGAAACGTTCTTGTATTTTCCTCGAAACCTTTCACTCAAGTGGCTGCAATTTAACCTACCGGGCGTCTTTCAACAGAATCCATACGGACCTGCGATCAATGGCTCGTTGTGGAGTCTGTTCTATGAGGTTGTATGTTACGGCATAGTGGCAGCTTTGGGCGTGATTTCGCTTAAGGGAAGAAACTGGGCGTTCAGCGGTTTTCTTGCTGCTTACGTGATTGCTTACGTCTCACTGAAGTTGTTCGGTGGAAAGCTACTTGCGCAATCTGGCCTTCTCGCGAACTTTCATCTGCTGACTTTGCCGTTTGTCATAGGAATGGCCTTCTACCAGTTCCGTCGGCTTTTGCCCTTGAGCATATTCTTACTTGCCGCTCTAAGTATTGTAACCGTGCTGACCTACGGAGGTTTCTGGTTCAGGGAAGTCTTCGTTGTCTGCTTGTGCTATTCTATTTTTTACGTTGGCTACCTTCGATTGGCACCATTAAGAGCTTACAATAATTTGGGGGACTATTCCTATGGAATGTATATTTACGCGTTTCCTTGCGAACAGATGGTCGCGACATTGTGGAAGGACATTTCACCGCTTATGTTGATCTCGATTTCTTTCCCAGCGACTTTAGTGGCCGCAATGCTGTCTTGGCACTTTATCGAAAGTCGGGCGCTTGCTCACCGGTTGCCCGTGGCGAAATGGCTTCAAAGCCGCCTCGCATGATCACGGTTGTTCGGTTACCGATTTAATGGGCAAGCGCGTCAGCTGTACGCATGCCAATCGTCCTGCACTTCAAGCACATGCGGCCTGGTGGAAATCGCGAAGGAGCCGCTCGCCCTTACGACTTGCTAGTTGCGCACTGGCAATTTTCGCACACTACCAATCTCATGGCTGATCCGGTGCGAGGCTCGTTAGCTCGACGCGTGCCTACCGCCCATGCACGTCATCCAACCGCACAATATATATCGTCTTCGCCGAGATAACTGCCGACTTGCACTTCGACCAATTCGAGCGGGATCTTTCCCGGATTGGCGAGTCGATGAGCGCCGCCAATCGGGATGTGGACGCATTCGTTTTCGTGGACCGCGCTGACCTTGCCGTCGACCCTGGCCTCGGCCGTACCTTTCACCACCACCTAGTGCTCGGCGCGGTGGAAATGCTTTTGCAGCGACAGCTTGCCATTTGGCTTACCATCCCCACCAACATTATTGATAACGATTGGTCGTTGGTGGCGCTTTTGCCTGCAGGCGCCGCTGCGGCTGTCGCGCGCAAGCCGCATAATCCGGCTCCCATCCTGCCGTGGTCCTACACCTACAGCTTAGATATCCATAGGCTCGCGCCGCCGCGGAGTTGTTCCCACCCCTTGGCGTTTCCTGTCTTCACCAGGTGATCATTCCAGAACTCGATCTGGTAAGCGCTATTCGAAGTGAGGAAGGCGCGCAGGGCATAGATCTCGTTCCACGAAACGTTCCGGTTTATCCAAAGTGCCGGGTATTCGAACGGATACTGAATGTCGTGAAAATGGATCATAACGCCGGGTTTTATGATCGGCAAAACCTCGAAGAGTTCGAATGCCAGATCCGAACACGTCTTGAGAATATGCGTAGAGTCGATGAATAGAATGTCGCCGGCTTCAAGCTCCTCGAACACGGGGAGCGGAACGTTCTGCACAAAATCGGAGATGATTTTGACGCGGTTTCGGTCGGCACTGGTGAGCGCGAGGAGTAACTGCGTTGGCCGGGGGTCGATGAAAGTGCATTTAGTTTCGATCTGCTCGTGGTCAAGCGTGTCAAGAATGCAGGCGGAAGAGAACCCGGAGCCAACTTCTATGAAGCGTTTCGGCTTCAACTCTCGTATAAAACAGCTCAGCGAGGTGGCATCGCCAAGTTCGTATTGGCTGTTGTTCCAGTAGTAACGACGACGATCCTTATGCTTTGGAAAATTGATCGGCTCAAGCTCGGACCATCGCTGAAGACGGCGCATCTGATGCTCTAAATTGAGGTCGATACCTGGAAGTGGCACTTCGCCATTGCGGTTTGAATCGCGATAACCAATCAGCGTTTCCGGATTGCAAATGGGAGAATAAAAGTGTCCCGGTGGGTAGGCAAGATGGACAGATTTAAAAATATTCTTCACATGTTGCAGTGGTTTCACATGCGACAGGCGATCCAGTAACATGGCAACTCCTAACTAAACGCGCGCCATTATTGAGGTCGATGCCTGGAAGTGGCACTTCGCCATTGCGGCTTGAATCGCGATAACCGATCAGCGTTTCCGAATTGCAAATGGGAGAATAAAAGTGTCCCGGTGGGTAGGCAAGATGGACAGATTTAAAAATATTCTTCACATACTACAGTGGTTTCACATGCGACAAACGATGCAGTAAGACAGCAACTCCTAACTAAACGCGCGCCATTTTGGGCAAAAGGACGCCGATTGCAATAGCCCCGAGAATCAATTTTGCAATGTAACCTTCGGATTTCTGGGGGCTCCACGGTTCTTGGCTTATGTACGTTGATCCCATCCCCGGCACTTAGGGTGACCTGCTCCCCAGCTTGCCCTCGTTCAAAGCTTCGCTTCAAGGCCGCTTACACTTCCGGGATCTGCGGCCAAAGGGTGAAATTGCCTAACCGGCTAACGGCCGGAGCGCCTAATGGGCCCTGTATGCTCGCTTGTAAAGTCCGGGAAGTGACAACCCTGCATAAGCGACGACAACGAGCAGAAAGACGCCTCCGATCGCAACTCGGCTGGCTAACACGTCGCCACTTCGCGCTAACAGCATCGTGACGCCAGCCGCAACGACAATCGCGAACATCGCCAAGGCAGAAAATACATGATCGTAGATAGCAGACCTCAATAAACGGCGCGCGATGTATCCAATTACAAGAAGACCTGCGATCTCTCCAACCAGGCTTCCGACCAGCACCGCTTCGAGCGTCGGATGAATGATGACTAGCCCTGCGGTGACAAATAGACCGATGAAAGGTGCTTGGCCGGCGATCGCGAGTTTGCGTGTATTTTGCGCATTAAACAGCAGCGATGTTTGAGGATCAGTGCGTATGATGCGAACATAAACCACCAACGCCAGGAGGAAGATCATGGACTCGGAAACAATAAATCTCTTCCCGAAAACCGCGGGTATGAGCTCGCCATAAACCGCAATGATACAGACGGCAAAGGCTGCCGCTACCACTGGAACGGCGCGGCTGTACAGCTTAAGCCGAGCGTCATATTCACCAGTTTCGATTCTTGCGTTATGCAAGCCCGCAAATTGGATCGGGCTCATTATCTTATAGAGACCCGTCAACGGAACAAAGGCCGCAAGTGTAATGAGCGAGTAAAGACCGAGCAAAGGCAACCCCAACAGGCTGCCAACGATCCAGCGGTCGCCCTGAGACATGATGGCCAAGCCAACGCCGTTTAAAAGGAGAGGCAGCCCGAAAACGAGAGCCTTCCTAACAAAAGGCGTCCGATAGTTGACGGAATATCGGCTGGACGCCAACAAGTGGGTCATAAGCACATAAACAGGCGCCTGGACCAACAAGTAGGCTATGTAGGCATAATGGTTTCCGAATTCATATGCGATTAAAGCCAATGCCAAGAGACCGCTACCATGCGACGCGATGGAGGCTATTGCCGGCGGCCAATACCGATAATCGCGGCTTGCGTTGACGCGAATTTCCAAATGCCCAAATGACTGAATAAACGTGGCGAGAGCAAGCCAGGCGAAACTTGGCCAATCGACGCAAGCTGCAAGTGTGCACGCCACAGGCATCGACGCAAGCAACACAAAACATCCGACACAAAATCCGCGCACCATGGAAACGGCGTGCGCACCGGCGACGGCTTCAGCATAGACAGAGCGCGGGCTCGAAAAAACAAAGTTGGTGATTGCGATATCCGTAATTAGTTCGAATGTCGCATAGGTCGCAGCGAGGGCGGCCGCAAACCCGAATTCATAAGGACCAAGGAGGTGGGTGAGGACGAACGTCCTCATGAAGGGAATTACAATATTAGAAGCGCTGTCAATAAAAAGAGGTAGCGTCCTATGGAATATCCGCGCAAATGAATTGATTTGCATGCTGTGAGACTAGCGCAAAAACCGCCGATCAAGCAACCGGCGACGCTGTGAGCGTTATTCTCGCCGCGCGCTCATCTGAACTCCCTCACGCAGCAACTACGTTGCGGTTGCGCGTCCGGGCCAATTGTTCCTCAATCCATTGGTAGGTTTTTTCCATCCCTGCCAGGAGCGGTTGTTTGGGCTCCCAGCCGAGGCTTTTGCGAATGAGCCTGTTGTCTGAGTTGCGACCGCGCACTCCGGTAGGACCGGGAATATGCCGGATGTTTAGTTTCTTGCCGGCGATCCTCATCGCCATCGCAGCAAGTTGATTGATCGAAACCATTTCCTCGGACCCGATGTTGACGGGGCCGATAAAGCCGGAGCGAGTAAGCCGAAGCGTGCCTTCCACACACTCATCAATAAAAAGGAAAGAGCGAGTCTGTTCGCCATCACCCCAGATTTCGATCTCTCCTCCGTCGCGTGCTTCTGCGACTTTACGGCAAATCGCGGCAGGCGCCTTCTCGCGACCTCCCTGCCAAGTGCCGAGGGGTCCGAATATGTTGTGATAACGGGCGACGCGAGCTTCTATTCCTAGATTGCGGTTGTAAGCAAGGTAAAGCCGCTCGCTAAACAGTTTCTCCCAGCCGTATTCGCTGTCTGGATTGGCAGGGTACGCGCTGTCTTCGCTTGTAACGGGCTTGTGAGTGTCTTCCTGATTGTGCGCCGGATACATGCACGCCGACGAGGAATAAAATATCCGACTACAGTTTCGCTTGCTCGCTGTATCGAGAATGTTGAGATTGATGGTGGCCGAATTGTGCATGATATGGGCATCGTTCTCGCCGGTGAAGATATAGCCGGCGCCCCCCATGTCCGCTGCCAACTGGTAGATCTCATCAAAACGACGATCAATGATCGCACGGCAAAAAGCCGGGTCACGCAAATCACCAACGACAAAGTCGTCGGCTTCGGTCTGCGAGAATTCCGGATATTTCAAGTCGACGCCGCGGACCCAAAGGCCCTCTTTTTTCAGCCGCGATACAAGGTGATTGCCAATGAAGCCGCCGGCTCCGCACACAAGCGCACACTTCATACCGTAACTCCTTTTGAATTTGCGAGCATTGGATGTACTATTAAATCAAATTGCGGGATAGCGATTTCTATGGCAGGAGTGCAAATAATTTAAATTGGGTTAATACAGTAAAATCACACTGGAACCAAGAAAAAGGTAATGGAGCTAATATTTGCCCCGCGGTTTTCTTGTTTGGGCTTGGCTATACCAGATTGCGGTTAATTGCCGATGACCTCTGCTCGACCGCGGTCGGCCAGCGATCACGCCGAGGCCAAGGTTCCGGCTTAGTGCCTTCGGGACACGGCGCGGTTGACGCAAGGGACGCAGCATATGATGCACATCGCCGCCGGCGCGGACCGGCACCCGCAATATGCGCTATACCAGTAAATTGGTACACGATAAGATGGATAGGATTGTCGACAAGGAAAAAATTCGGACCACATAAGTTACGCTGCTACCTGGTCAGTAGGAGATGGCGGAGATTTTGGGGCCGCGAATTCAAGTCCCGCAAGGAACTGACCAGGGTGAAGAAAGCATCTTTTCAGATTCGCCCAGTCGATCCTGCGTTCCACATCCGATTGAAGTAGGAATTCAGGGCACGTCATGGCCCGTATCGAGAGCATAACCGCAACACCCTACCCACCATAAAATCGCCGAGGCGGCCCACATGATTCGAACCGAGAAGAAAAATACTGACGTGGCACAAATTGATATGAAGACCTCCTCTTTGGCCGATCAACCTGAGACAAAGATCCAGTCAGCTGCAAAATACTTG
>Ga0105241_10004242_pt1 | contig 10591 bp, 15 predicted proteins | sample KBSC64metaG_FD_80422 | JGI IMG/M metagenome (GOLD analysis project Ga0105241, IMG submission 80422) | Corn rhizosphere microbial communities from Kellogg Biological Station, Michigan, USA - KBS C6-4 metaG | ecosystem: Host-associated > Plants > Roots > Rhizosphere > Soil | place: Michigan, USA...
CGCGACGCGCGCGACTGGCCGGCCTTCTTCGCCCGCGCCGTCCAGGCCCGGCGCAACATCCTGATCTCCGGCGCGACGGGCTCGGGCAAGACCACCTTCGCCAAGGGCTTGGTGCAGTTGATCCCCGCCGAGGAGCGGCTGATCACGCTCGAGGACACCCGCGAGCTGGTGACGCCGCACCGCAACGTCGTGCATCTGATCTACGCCAAGGACGGCCAGGGCCTGGCCCAGGTCTCCGCACGCCAGCTCCTGGAGAGCTCGCTGCGCATGCGCCCGGACCGCATCCTGCTGCAGGAACTGCGCGACGCCACCGCCTTCTACTATCTTCGCAACGTCAACTCGGGACACCCGGGCTCGATCACGACCCTGCACGCCGACTCCGCCGCGCTCGCCTTCGAGCAGCTGACCCTGCTGGTGAAGGAGTCTGAGGGCGGCCGCGACCTGGCCCGGGACGACATCCGCGCTCTGCTCCACCTGCTGGTCGACATCGTCGTCCAGATCAGGCGCGTGGGGGGCCGCTTCCGCATCACCGAGGTCTGGTATGAGCCGCTTCGCAAGCGCGCCCTGGCCGCTTAAGGCCGCCTACGCCGGGCTGCTCGGAACGGCCGCCGCCGCGGCCCTGGCCACGCTCGCGGCCGGCGTCGCGCTGGCCGGCCTGCACCGGCTGTCGCCGCATCTGCAGCCGACGCAGGTCCCCGCCTGGTTCTGGTACTACCGCCACGATCCGCTGGTCCGCCGCTGGGCCGGCGCAGGCGCGCTCACGGCGTTGATGGCCGCCGGCGTCGCTGGAATCGGGATCGCGCGCAACCTGCGCCCGCCCCTGCACGGCGCCGCGCGCTGGGCTAGCGAAGCGGAGATGATCAAGGGCGGCCTGCGCGCGAAGCGCGGGATCGTCCTAGGCCGCAAAGGCGGCCGGCTGATCGTCTTCGGCGGCTCCGAGCACGTCCTGATCCATGCGCCCACTCGCAGCGGCAAGGGCGTGGGCGTGGTGATCCCCAACCTGCTCACCTGGCCGGACTCCGTCGTGGTCCTCGACGTCAAGCGCGAGAACTGGGACGCCACCGCCGGCTTCCGCGCAGCCCACGGCCAGCGGGCGATCCTATTCGACCCCTTCGACGCCGAAGGCCGGACCGCGCGATTCAATCCGCTCGGCTACATCGACCGCACCGATCCGATCCAGGTGCTGAACGAGCTGCAAAAGCTGGCGGCCATGCTGTTCGCCGCCCATCCGGGCCAGGAACCCTTCTGGACCGACTCCGCGCGCACCGGCTTCATCGGCGTCGCGAGCTTCGTCGCCGAAACCCCCGACCTGCCCTTCACCCTGGGAACGGTCTACGCCCAGCTCAGCCACGACGATCCAAGAACGCGGCTCCCGCAGGAGATCGCCGCGCGCGCCGCAGCTGGAACGCCCTTGTCCGCCGGCTGCGTCCAGGCGCTCAGTGACTTCTGCGGAGCCTCGGAGAACACGTTCGCCTCGGTCCGTCAGACCCTGACCAGCCGGCTGAACCTGTGGCTTAATCCCCGCGTCTGCGCGGCCACCGCCACGTCCGACTTCGACCTCAGAGACCTGCGCACCCACGCGATCTCCCTCTATCTGGTGGCCACGGCGGACAATCTGGTGCGCGTGGCGCCGCTCTACAATCTGCTGTTCCAGCAGCTGGTCGACCTCAACACCCGCGAGCGCCCTGGCGACGGCCGCCATCCGCGCCAGGTGCTGCTGATCCTCGACGAGTTCGCGCGGCTCGGCCACGCCGCTGTCCTAGCCCACGCCTTCGCCTATGTGGCGGGCTTCGGCCTGCGTCTGATGCCCGTCCTGCAGAGCCCCGCCCAGCTGCGCGCCGAATATGGCCCCGACCTCGCCGAGGAGATTATCACCAACTGCGGGGTCGAGGTCGCCTTCGCGCCCAAGGACCTCAAGACCGCCCGCGACCTCTCGGCCCGGCTGGGCGACTACACCTACGAAGCCCGCAGCCTCAGCCGCCCGGCCGGTCTTTCCAGCGGCCGCCGCAGCCAGACCGAGTCCGGCCAGCGCCGCGCTCTACTCATGCCGCAGGAGCTGAGCGCCATGCCCGACCATCAGCTGATCGTCCTGCGCGCCGGCCTGCCTGCCATCCGCGGCCGCAAGATCGTCTATTGGCGGGAACGGGCCTTCACCAAGCGGGTCTCGTCGCCGCCAGTCGTTCCGCCACGCCTAATCCACCAACCCGCACCAACACCGTCGGCGGATCCGCTGCGCCTCGCCCTCCCCGAGTTCGACGGCCTGGAGGCGCTGCCGACCGAGGGTGCGACGCCGGCGGAAGTGGAAGCCTGGGTCGAACGCTACATCGACGCCGCCGCCCAGCCGACCACCGGAGCCCCGGTCCATGCCTGATCCCGCAGACACCAACCGCATGGCCCCCGGCGGCCGCACCCGCTCGATGACCCTGGGCGACGTCCCCGACAGCGTGAGGCGCCGCTACTACGTTGACGGACGCGGGATCCTGGGCCTGGCCTTCTACGTCGACGCCACCATCAAGACGCCCGCCTTCCACGACCGCGGGGCGCGCCTCACCACCGCCCGCGCCGACCCCAACGCGATCCGCCACATGACAGAGATCGCCCTCCACCGGGGCTGGACGGTCATCCTCGTGCGCGGCGACCCCGACTTCCGCCGCGAAGCCTGGCTGGCCGGCCGCCTGAACAACCTCGAGGTCCACGGCTACAAGCCCACCGTCCGCGACCTGGAAGCGCTGCAGCGCCGGCTCGCCGCCCAACGCACCCGCGAAGAGGACAGAGCCCAGGATCGGCAAGCCCCGTCACGGTCCTTCGACCGGATGCCCCCAGGCCTTCGAAGCCGCGTCAATGTGGTGGAAACCGTCGTCCGCGGCCGCGTGCGCGACCCCCAAGAGCAGGACCGTATCCTCACCGCCGCCCGCGCCCGCATCGCCACCTGGCTGGAGCGCGGCGCGACCTTCCCGGAAAAGCGCGCACGCGAGCGCCGGCCCGCCGAGCAGGAGCAACGGCGTTAGTCCTGCAGGGAGGCGTCTCCGATCGGCTCGAGGCGGCCGTCGTCCAGGATCCAGACCGCCTTGAACTTCGCCACGGCGGGCGCGAGCGCCTCTGCCTGGCCCCTCTTCAGCTCGGCGCTTCCCGCAACTGGCCAGACGTTGAGATAGACGATCAGCGCACTGCCGGCGGCGTAGCTGACGGCCGCCTTTGCGGCGGCCGTCCGCCGCAGTTGCGCGAGCACGTCGGCGGCCGGCGTCCACGCCTCCTGAGGCACATCCACCGGCGCGGCGCGCTCAGCCGGGGTCTTGCGCCGATCGGCCTTCAGTTCGTCGCCCCGACGGCGTCCGGGCGCCTGGACCTCGACGACCTCGAAGCTCACCCCCCGCCGACCCCAGCGAAGCTCGAAGTCCGGGGGATCGGCGCCGAGGCGGACGCCTTCGGCCTCCCAGGTCTCGGCGCACTTCGCCGCGACCCAGGCGTCCCGAAACACCGATCCCGCCTGGTCGATGGCATGGTCGCCGTGGGCGTCACGAAGGTCTTCGACCATCGCGGCGAACTCCGCGGGCCCCAACCACTCCGAAATGACCCGCCGCCAGGCGGCCAGTTCGTCTGGCGTCGCGGGTCGAACAGTTCGGGACATCTAACTCAGCCCTCGGTCCTCGATTGCCCGAAGCCGGACCAGAACCAGCCCCGGACGGCGACTAGTTACGCCCGATCCTTGGAGGAACGGCAATGCGCTGCGGCGGCCGTTAGGCACGAGGCGGACTGCCTCCCGTCGGCGTGGCCCCCTATCTGGATAGGGTTGTCGAAAGACCCTGGGGGCCGCCGTGAACGACCTGGAGCGCTACCTCGAGGTGATCGTCGAGCCGACGTTTGCCGAGTTCACTTCCAAGCCAAACTCCCGGCTCGCCTTCCTGACCTGCGTCGCGATCTTTCACGCCGTCGACCGGGCGGCCTATCCCAACAAGCCCGCGAAGCTGCGGCAGGCCTGGTGCAGGGAGTCTCTGGACTTCAAGCTCGTGGAGATCGTCGCCCACCACTTCAAGCACGTGAAGAGCAGCGACGAGAAGATCACCGGTCGTCCGGGGCTCCCCGTCGCGCGCCTTTTCCGGTTCAACGAAGAGGGTGACGAGATGGAGCTGCGGAACTTCTGGTACGTGATGCGCGACGCGATCAGTTTCCTGCGCCGCAAGGTTGCCGACCTCGACAGCGCCGCTGAGCCTTCGGCCGCCATGTCCTCAACCTAGGCGGCGTTGCCGGACGAACGGCCGCGTGCTCCGCTGGCGCCATGTGCAACCTCTACTCCATCGGCGAAAACCGGGTTGAGATCGCCTTCCGCGCCAAGGCCGAAAGCGACTTCAACAACAACCAGCCGCCCATGGCCGGGGTCTACCCGGACTACGCCGCGCCGGTGGTGTTCCGCGACGCGTCCGGCCAGCGGGTGATGAAGGACATGCGTTGGGGCATGCCGACGCCTAGGCAGTATCTGGATGAGGCGGCGCAGAACCGCGCCGACAAACTCATCGCCAAAGGCAAGCCCGTCGACCTGGCGGAGCTCTTCCGCATGGAGCCCGACAAGGGCGTCACCAACGTCCGCCACGCCGAGATCGCGCACTGGCAACAGTGGCTGGCCCCCAGCAACCGCTGCCTGGTGCCGATGACCTCCTTCAGCGAGCCGGACCAGGTCGGCGGCAGTCTGAAGCCCATCTGGTTCGCGCTGGAGGAGGACCGGCCGCTGGCCTTCTTCGCGGGCGTCTGGACGCCCTGGGCCTGCGTGCGAAGGATCAAGACCGGCTGGGAGGAATGCGACGTCTTTGGGTTCCTGACCACCTACGCCACCGAACCGGTGAAGACCTATCACAACAAGGCTCAGCCGGTGATCCTCACCGAAGAGGCCCAGTGGGATCTCTGGCTGAGCGACGCGCCGTGGGGCGAGGTCAAACAGCTGCAACGACCGCTCCCGGACGCCGCGCTCAAGGTGGTCGCCCGCGACCTCCGCGAAGACCTGGCTGCAGTCCGCCAGCCCAGCCTCTAGGACGGCGGCCAGCTCCAGGCCCCCGCGAAGGGGTGCGGGAAGACCGCGATCTCGTGCGAGCCGCAGGCCTTGTCGCTGCACTTCAGCCGCGCGGCAACGTCGTGCATCTCCACGTGCAGTCGCCCCACGAAGCGTTCCGCCAGGTCGACCGGCGTCCACTCCACCAGGCGGCGGCAGTCCTTGCAGCAGATCGCCAGCGACGCACCCTTCTCGAGAAACCACCGCACCGGTCGGTCCCGCTTGACCATCCCAAGATGGAAGGCCGCGAGCGCCTTGGCGGACGGCGCAGGGATGTTCGAGGGCGTCGCCGCAGCTGCCATGGCGGACATGGATACGGGCCTTTCCTTAGATCGCGAACAGCACGCGGCGCGAGCCGCACTGGCCGCAGCGGAGCTTGTCGCGGAGGTCGATCGGGGTGGCCTCGGGCCGGCATCGCCGAATGGCCTCGCCACGGCCCCACGCGACCGCGTGCGCGCAGTCCTGGCAGGTGATCCGAAGCGGCCGTTCGTCACTCACTACGCGGTGGACCATCTCGAACAGCACGGCGTCAGTTCCGCGCCCGCGCGGCGAGGCGCTTGATGTCGGAGTCGCGCATCCCCGGCCGCCAGGCCAGCTCCGCGCGCCAGTCCCGCACGCCGCACTTGCAGGTCTTGTCGATCCGGCCCGCGACATCGCCGAAGGTCGCGAGCGTCCCCCCAAGCCGCAGTTCGCGTAGCCGCATGACGACTCGTCCCGGGCTGTAGCTCTTGCGGTGGCCGCACGCGTTGCAGGTCACCAGCAGGTGGCTGCCGGGATAGAAATCGGCGTCCGCCAGGGTGCCGTTGCGCGGCTCGATCACCCGCCAGCTCATTGCGGCCTCTGAATCCCGACCGGACCCGCGCTGTCAGCCTTGGCGCCGAAGAACGCCGGGTCATGGGTGAAGTGGTAGGCGGCGGTCCCCAGCGCCGCCTTGGTGATCATCAGCGCCTGGTAGTCCTCCCCGAACGGCCGGCACCGCTTCATGAGCGCCAGCAACCGGTCCGCGTACCGGCCGAGCTCGGCGAAGGCCGCGATGGCGGCGTTGTGGCCCAGGCCGGGATGATCGTCGCGGTGATAGTCGATCGGGAGCTTCAGCTGGTCGTAGTAGTAGGGCCGGCGCGTGAAGTGGAAGGCCGTGGTCTCCAGCGCCAGCACCGGGAGGTTCAGGGCCAGGAAGTCGGGCCCGTCTGGCCGGCAGTCCTGCTGCATCGCCCGCAGCGCCGAAACATACGGCCTGAACTCGTCAAACACCCGCACCGCGGTCTCCCCGCGGCCGATCCCGACGTAAACCACCTTCACCATGGCCGAACCTCCATGATGAGAACAGAAACAGAACATTTAGCGGCGTGCGAGTCATTTCTCCGACCATCGGACACGCCCGGCCGCACGCCTCCAGCAAATCCCCCGTCAGAACAATCGACGAACATTCAGAGCTTGGCGAGCTGGCGCGGGGAGTCCATTGTGCCGCTCGTCATGGAATCGAAGGCCCCCACCTCCCGCTACGCCATCCGCCCCGACGCCGAAGGGTTCAGCGTCTACGACGTCTGGACCGGCCAGCCCCTACAGCTGGCCATGGTCGCCCAGACCGGCCTCTCCGCGGAGGACGCCGAACACACCGCGCGGCTGTTCAACGAGCGCGTGGAACGCGGGGAACGCACCGTCCGGCAATAGGCGCGGCGCCCTAGACCCAGAGCCCTTGTGGCTTGAAGGCCTGGTAGGCGCGAAGCGCATCGGCCTCGTCCGCAAACATCACGGTCAGCCACCGGCGGGTGCGCTTGCTGGCCCAGGCGCCCGCGCAGTTGAGGGTCAGCCATTCGGTGAGGACCGTGTTGCCGGTATAGCCCTGCGGCGCTGTCTCTGGCCTCAGGATCCGGGCCGTCCAAGACCACCCGGCGGCCTTCGCCTGTTCAAACCGAACTCGCATCCCAACCCAGCCGAATCGTCCCCAACCGGCGCCAAGTGCACCAGTCTGGCCGGACGCGGGCAAGTCAGCGTCTGTCGGCCCTCGGCGAACCTGGACCCGTCGCCGTCGCGTCAGGAGGTGGGCTTCGTTCTCGGGCGCCGATGGCGCGGCGCCGGTGCGGCCTTGTCGTTGACGGCGCCGCCATCCGCCGCGCCCTCCTTGAAAGCGGCGTCCAGCCCGGTCCACAGCTTCGGGCTCGCAACCACGAAGAACAGACCACCTCGCTTGAACTGTGAGTGCTCGCAGGTGTCGCCCTGGCCGGGATCGAGGAAGCCGGCCTGGTTCTCGTCCCCGAAGATCACCAGTTGCTTCGCGTTCTTCGCCGAAATGCCGATCTTGGCGTGATTGCCGTCGCCGTTCTGCGGAGTCGCGAGCTCAAGGTTAAAGTCCGTCGTGTCCCAGACCCCGCCGTGCACCGTGCTGACGTCACCAGGACCTTGGCCCTTCGGCCAGCAGGTGTGGGTCTCGCCGGCCTTGGTGTCCGGCACCGGCTGATCCTTTGGCTTGGGACCCCACCAGTTGGCGACACGCAGCGGTTCACCTTCGAGCATCGAGGAGACGACCTGCCAGGGCGGCGCCCACAGATCGGATGGCTTGGCGATCAACTCCACGCCGCTGTCCAGCTTATCGAGGGTCGCTGTGGTCGTGGTCGACTGCGCGACCCCGACATTCGTCGCGGCCAGCTGAATGTCCGGCGGTCCGCCGTTGTTGAAGAGCTCGGGATACACCGGGACTTTCTTCCCAGTGTGCGGGTCCACCTTCATCGACGTGTCGGTGACAACGCTGGCGGTCTGCAGGGCGTTGAGCACCTTCTTGACGTCGGCGTGTGACAGCTTCAGCGCGAAGAAGTGCTGACTGAAGATGACGTTGTTGTGCGCCATGCAGCCAAGGGTGTTGCCCTCGTTCTTGCGCGGAAAGGCCTGGCTCGCCGACCGCGGCCAGTCGGGCGTGGTCACCTGAATGACCACGCCGTGACCATCCTCATCCCAGGCCACCATGCCCTTGGCATGCGCCCAGGTCCCGGTCGCCCGTTCGCCCCCATGGACGAGCGGCTGGTCGTCGAACTGATCGTTCCAGACGATGTAGTGATACTTGCCGGTGTAGATTTGCCCGAAGGTTGCGCCGAGCGGATCCTGGTCCGACGTCCCGATCTGCCCAGGGCCATCCTTCAGGGTCGGTGAGCCCTTGCTGGCCATGAAGTAGCGCTGACCGACGGCGCCGGCGGTCATCTTGTCCCCGCCGTACAGGCAGTCCCCGCCGGCGTCGCTGAGCTTCGTGGGAAATTTTCTAGCGTTCAGTTTGAACGCGAACACCCACTGGTCCGGCGACCCGGCCTTCACCAGCGGAGACAACTCCGCGCCTGTCGCGGCCGGGGCCTGTGCGATGAGGCCGAGCCCCAGCGTGATGGCCAGCAGTGGACGCGTACATCCTTGCAGAAAGCCCATAGCCACCCCCGTGACGTGTCTGGACAATCAGTCGCTCATAAGCTGTGCTGTGGGTCAAGCGCGCCCTACGCGCGCAGCTGACGAGGGATCGGATCGACATGGGCGCAGCTGTGATCGAAGCGTCGGGAAGCGTCCGGCGCGGCGCCGTGACGCCGGTGCTGCTGGCCATCGCGCTCGCGTCGCCCGCCGCCGCCGCCTTCGCTCAGGACAAGTGCCCCCACGATCCCCCGGGACACTTCGAATTCTACATGCTGTCGCTCTCCTGGGAGCCCGGGTGGTGCGCCACCCAGGGCAAGAACAAGCACGCCCAGGAATGCGTCACACCCACGGGCTTCGGCCTGCATGGCCTGTGGCCGGAAGACAGCGGCGGGAAATACCCCTGCTTCTGCGGGGACGGGACCCTCAGCGCGTCCGAGCTCGCAGCCTCAAAGGGTGTGTTCGCCGACGACAGCATGGTCGCCAATGAGTGGCCCAAGCACGGCACCTGCACCACCCTGGGGGCGCCCGCGTATTTCAAGAAGTCGAAGGCTGAATTCACTCGGGTGAAGATGCCGACTGAATTCCCGGTCCACGCGGCCATCCCGGCCGCGAAGGTTCCGGCCCTGAAGGCGGCCTTCGTCAAACTGAATCCGGGCCTCACCGCCGAAGGCATGATCGTCAAGACCATGTCGAAGCAAGTTGTCGAGGTCGACGTCTGCTTCACCATGGATGACAAGTACCGGCCCTGTCTCTGACGAGATCGACCGCATCGATACGGCCAGCTCGGCGCGCTCGCGATTTGAACGACGCTTAAGACGTCGCCCCGAGCGCGTGGAAGTCCTCCTCATCGGCGACGCGTCCACGCTGACCGGTCTCGCGTCCCCAGGCCTCATAGATGGCCTGTGCCAGATGCGCCGGCATCACCTCGCCATCGCGGGAATAGAAACTCATGAAGCTGTCGCGGCCCGGCGTGACCACGGGCGCGGCCACTGGCGTCTCCACCAGGAAGATGACGTTGACGCTGCTGTTCCGCCCCTCCCGCAGCGCGTCGCCCACCAGCCAGGCGACCGAACGGCGATCAAGCTTGAACGGTGGTGTGATCAGCGCCAGCACACCCTTCGCATTGGGACGATTGAGCGCCGCCTTCGTGGCCTTGATCTGGGTGTTCGCCGCCTGGACCTCGATGAGCACCCGCTTGCCGATGATCCGCAGGGTATTGGCCGCCACCATGGGCGGCAGGTCGTGCAGGCCGATCTGCATCGTGCCAAACAGAACCGGCGCCCCGAGGTGGATGCTGCGCGCGAACATCTCCCCCACGGCGTCGGTAATCCGCGGATCAGCGGCGCGGTCCGTCGTGAGGGACTTCACCTCGACGATGAGATCGTCGTCAGGGAAAACAACGTCCGCCTTCCGGCCGAGATAGTCGGACGGCAGGTACGCCTCCGGCGGTTGGCCGCCCGCGGCTATCAGCACCTCGACCATCAGATCGTGTTGGGTCATCGCAGTCCGCCGGCGCCGAGACTTGGTAGGGGGCCTGACGTCAAACTAGGGAGGACGACGTGCCGTGCAAGGTCTCCACCCGATGATGCATGCGCCGCCTCCCGCCGGCCCCGGGTGGGGCTCGAACAAATTGAGAACCCACCCCTTGCCCTTCGCCATGGTCAAGCCCATGTGCCGCGTGCCTAAGGCGAAGCCTCGCCGGCAGCAAAAAGGCCCACCCAATGAAAGAACCCGGTCTCGACGGTCGCCACCGCGACAAGGCTCCGCCCAAAGCGGGCCGCATCCAGCAGAAGCGCAGCGACACGCTCAACAAGAACCTGCCCAAGCCGATCCCGCAGTTCTCGCCCAACGCCAAGCTGGGCACGATGCGCAAGGCCACTGGAAAGGTCAGTGAGGACGCGGTCCGCCGCGCCGCAGCGAAGCTGCGCCCGTAGACGACGTCGGCGCGCCAGCGAGGGGCCTGGTTCGCGATCTCGGCCTATGGACGGGACTGCGACGGGTCCGACAAGGTTTCGGCCCGGTGACGCATGCTGCACCCGCAATGTCACGATCGGTCCTTGGACCGATCACCCGGGACCTCACGGCCTGGCCGTGTCCGCGCGTTAGCCGCCCGCAGCTCACGCGCCAGCACCAAGCGTTGACTGTCCGGCGCCGGCATGCCGC
>Ga0105241_10004253_pt1 | contig 10585 bp, 11 predicted proteins | sample KBSC64metaG_FD_80422 | JGI IMG/M metagenome (GOLD analysis project Ga0105241, IMG submission 80422) | Corn rhizosphere microbial communities from Kellogg Biological Station, Michigan, USA - KBS C6-4 metaG | ecosystem: Host-associated > Plants > Roots > Rhizosphere > Soil | place: Michigan, USA...
AAGCCATGACGTTCGATTTCTCATCAATATTCTTCATAGTGATTGCGCTCATGGCGCTGCAGCCTCTGCTTATGGGGCGGTGGTACGCCATGCGCCGGGCCCAGGCGATCAGGGCAGTTGAAAAGGAGCATGGCACCCGAGTTATCACAATGATCCATCGTCAGGAGAGGCGCAGCCTCTTCGGCTTTGCTGTTTCTCGACACATCGACCTCGAGGACGCCCAGACGGTCATTGCCGCGATCAAGGACACGCCTGAGGACACTCCGATCGATCTTATTATCCACACGCCTGGGGGCATCGTATTGGCAGCGATGCAAATCGCCCGCGCCGTCGAAGCCCACCCGGCGAAAGTCACCGCCTATGTTCCAGTTTATGCGATGTCTGGTGGAACACTGATTGCACTCGCCGCGGATGAGATCGTCATGGGCGAGTTCTCTGTCCTTGGCCCGATTGATCCACAAATCCTCGGGCTTCCAGCTGCAAGTATCGTTAGAGCGCGCGACTCGAAACCCGTCGCCGACGTTTTCGACCTCACGCTTGTTTTGGCCGATGTCAGCGAGAAGGCCGTCGCTCAGGTTAAACGAGGGGCAGTGGAATTGTTGACGCCGCGTTTGGACCAATCGGCGGCAGAGACCATTGCGGAGAAGCTAACAGGTGGCTACTGGACACATGACTATGCGCTCACCGCCACCGAAGCGAAAGCACTTGGCCTTCCGGTCAAAGTTGGTATGCCGGTTCAGATCATGGAGTTTATGAAGCTCTACCCTCAACCAATTCAACAATCCGGGATTGAGTACCTCCCCATCGATCCTGCTCGTCGACGGCGAGGCTGAACGAGTCAACAAGGCTCCTTAATGCTCCCAGAGCGACACGCTGATCAAACATCAGCCTTTCGAAGTCGAAACACTCACCTCGGACAATGTGTTCGGCACGCTGACTCGAACACTGGATTTTACGTGGGCGTCACGATGCCGTCTGCGGGTCGCTAAGTAACGTTTGACAGCGATATCCGCTTTGAGGCGAGGACCCTTTAACGGACGGTCGAGCTCGTCCGCTTTGCGCCAATAGGCGGCATTAGCCGACTTAGACAAAAGGAAGAATCGCCTCGCGGCGGTCTCTCCAAAATCCAAGCCGACTGCCCTAGAAATCGACATTTTTTCTGACGACACTCGGCGTTTAAGGGGGATTTCATTCACTTTTCAGCTGCGTCTTGTAGCGGTGTCATTGAAGGACTGGCTTTCTTGAAGGCCCAGGCCGTCGATTGAATGAGGGAACAGGAATGATGCTGAGACGCGCGGGCCTTGGCCTCTTCGTCGGAGCGATCTTGGTGGCTCCTTCGCTCGCTTCCGCCGCTCCCGCGCTCGTCTTTGAGCCCTATAACGGCACCGTCCTATACGCCGAGGATCCCGATGCCCAATGGTTCCCGGCATCGCTGACCAAGCTGATGACGGCCTACGTTACCTTCCAGGCCCTCAAGGCCGGCGCCGTCACGCCCGACACCAAGGTCACGTGCTCGCAAACCGCGGCGCTGCAGGCGCCTTCGAAGCTCGGACTTCCGATCGGCGGCTCTATCACGCTCGACATCGCGCTCAAAGTCCTCATCGTGAAGTCCGCCAACGACGTCGCCGTCATGATCGCGGAGGCTGTCGCCGGCAGCCAGGCCGCCTTCATTGCGCGCATGAACGAAGCGGCGCAGCACCTTGGCATGACCCGCACGCATTTCACTAATGTCAACGGCCTCCCTGACGAGCGCCAGATCACCACAGCCCGTGACCTGGCCAAGCTCGCCCGAGCCATTATTGTCGAGTTTCCTGAGCACGCCGACCTCTTCTCGTCGATCCAAGTGCAAGTGGGTAAGAAGACCATGCGCACCCATAATAGCCTCCTAGTCAGCTTCCCCGGGGCCGACGGCATGAAGACCGGTTTCATTTGCGAATCGGGGTTTAACGTCGTGGCGAGCGCCACTCGTGACGGCCGCAAGCTCGTCGCGGTCGTTCTCGGCGAGCCGTCAGTCGCATCGCGCAACGACCGCGCCACCGACCTCCTCGAGAAGGGCTTCAGGCGCTACTTCTGGAAATCGCTGTTCGGCTCGAGGCTCGATGGCCTCGCGATTCAAGCCTCGCTGAGCGACGGCCCGATGCACCTGCGCGACAGCGTGTGTGGAGTAGCCAGAGCCAAGTCGACGGTTAGACGATCGGTCAAGTCCAAATTGCACGGACTCGACGCCCGGGGTAGCGACGCCCCAACGAGCGCGGTTAGCGCTAGCGAAGCGAATTGAGCGCTTCTCACCATCCCCGCAGTCAGTAGCCGGGAGAAGGTCTACTCACGGCAAGACATACGCGCGCAGGTCATTTTCAGTGCCATTGAAATAGTCGCTGTCGTACGTCCCCGAAACGCCGTTGCCGTGGAAATTCTCCGCTTTTTGCCAAAAGCTGAATCTCACCCAGGGCAACGGAACGATCGGATCACTGGTCGACTGATAATCGACAACCCACAAGGGACAATCCGCAAATTGCATTGGATTGCCAAGCTCATCCCAAACCCTCGCCTTGGTGTAGATCATCGGCTTGAGACCCCGAAGCCTCATTGACACCAACTGAACCATTCTCTCGACCTGGTTGATCCGCTCCTGCACCGGAAGGCTACATTTGTTGTCGTAATCGTCTTCGATGTCGAGAGTTGGCAAGAGGTCGCCAGCTTGCGGCGTGTAAACCGACAAGAATCTTCTGATCGAGGTCTCAGCGCCCGCATTTGGATGACAGCGTAGATATGCGCCGTGCAACAATCCGAGTCGCTGTAAGGCTCGTCGATAATTGGCAAACCTAAGATTGGCGTAGCAGGACGCTTCGTCCTTACCTATGTGATAGGCCTGTACAAACACGAAGCGTGGGTTGAGCTTCGAGACGACAACAGACCAATCGATCTCTGCGCCCCACTTTGACACGTCGATGCCGAACGTTCGCGGGCCAGGAAACTGAGCGAAGGTTTGGAAGGGAGATCCGAAGGAAGCCGCAAGCAAAATGCCGCCCGTGCCCAAGTGCTTGATTAGCGAGCGGCGATTAAAAAGGCGTGCTTTCGGCATTGGCGCGCCATTGGTGGGGACACGCAATCGTTACTGAATATACGATTCGTCCCCTCCTGCTCTCCCCTTTGTGTCTGCAAATGTCCGCTAAGGGTCATTTGCGGACATGAGCAAGCGGATCACGAATGACCGCTTTACCCCCGAGAGCTGACATTGCCGACGGCCAGCGTCCGCTAAGTGCCATAAGCGGACGTTCTCATGCCCGTTGAAAGGGCTTCGGACACCACGAAGTTATGGGATTGACTTAGCCGCGGAGCTTCTGCTTTTTGGTCGCGGCCTGATTATTTGCCACAAAACGGGAGGGAAACATGCGTAGGCAACTGTTCAGTTTCTTTGTGTTCTCAGCAGCACTAATGGTGAGCCCGCTTGCATTTGCTCAGCAGGAAATTGCGAGTGAGGCAGGAAAAGTCGTTCTCGATGCCACCGTCAATGCCATCGATGTGGAGAACCGGTTGCTTACTGTCACCGGGCCGGATGGCAACACGATTGTGATCAAAGCAACCCCAGAGATCCTCGGTCGCGTCAGGATCAACGAGCAAATTACTATTCGTTACGCTGATGAATTAGCGACGGCGCTTCGCACCATCAATGACGCACCACCTGTCAATAAAGCGAATGCCATCGAACGTGAAGAAACAGGCGGAATGGGCATGAATGCGCCTACTGTCGCGGAACAGACTTGGGTAGAGGCAGCGCCACAAGGCGAAACCGAACTTAACACGGTCGAGGTCACCGCGACGGTCGCCAATGTTGAGTATGGGAGACGCATTGTCACCTTCTATGGTCCTAACGGAACGATGCGGAATGTCAGGATTGCGCCTGGCGTGCAGGGTCTAGACGCGATTCAGCAGGGCGATAGAGTTGTTATGCTGCTGACACGCGCAACGGCTATCGATGTAAAGCCTCTATGAACGCAGCCCGGGGGTCGGTTGAGACGATCGCCATTCAGCCTACTAAACGATCTTCGACAGAAGCCGCAGAGGTTGGGCACGGCGTCCAAATACACTGCGCTGAACGGTATTGGCTATTTGGCGATAGGAGCAATTCTAATCGCTTGGCCGGGTGCAATACAGATAGTCTTCAGGGAACCTCCTTTCGCGGGCCATGAGCAAGCACTTATGCGCGTGGTCGGTCTGACCGTCGTTGTGATCGGATGGCTTTACCTCTTTGGTGGTCGCTCGGGAGCGCGACAATTCATTGTTGCTTCCGTCATCGACCGATTGGTCTTCGTCCCGGCGGTACTGGTTCCTCTCGCCATTGCTGGTGTGTTTCCTCGCCTTTTTTTGACATTCACGATAGTTGATGCGTTGCTGGCTGTGGGCGCGTGGACATTGCTTGCCCGCAAGTGAACGTCCGCTTTGGGTCATGAGCGGACATTGTCCAGCGTCCGCGTCATGTCCGCTTTACCCCCGATAGCGGACATTCGTCGGTGCCGGTGGGATGTCCGAAAAGTGCCATAAGCAGACATCGCGGCCGGACAACCCGTATGTCCGGAGATGCAAGGCCAAATCCAAACTGTGGCGTTTTGATCACTCGCTAACTTTATCTATTGGTTAGAGAGGCCTGACCTAAAATTGCCAACACAACACTCCCAGAGCGGACCCGCCCTGGCGCTTGTGGTGCAAATCACCAATTTGGAAGTCGATCAGAAGGCACAGGCTCGCCGAGGAACCGCTGTGTCGGCAGTGTGCAATTGAGGGTCGAACTGCGGCTGCAAGCCACGTCGACCACGTCGATCCGCATCGCGGCCAGTGGTCGCTCTTCTTCAAATATAAGAATACCCAAAGCCTATGTGCTCACCACCACAACAGGCACAAGCAACAAGAGAAGCGCAACTGATTGCGAAAGCTAGGGTGTGTACTCATAAATCTTCCTGGCTGCCCCGGTGTTCGGGTTTCGCGTGGGCATCATGGCAGTGACCTGGAGACTCGTGTGTCGATTTCCGCTTTGGGTCATTAGCGGACATTCCACATGCTCATTGGGCATGTCCGCTTTCGGGCCGAAAGCAGACCTCGTGATGAGAGCGTCTGAAAGTCCGCTAAGTGCCAATAGCAGACGTTCGCGGCTGCAAGCTTGTTTAGCCTCGCGAGACGCACTTAACAGCGTCAGCGCGATTAAGGCCGCTCTGGTTTGAGCGGGAAGGCTAATATCGAAGGCTGCTTTATCGTAAGCCGCAGCGATATGGGAGTGCTGTTCTGGCCTAAGAAACATCCGCGCAGGATGCCGCTGGTACGCAGCACCCACGCTCATCAATAGCGGTTTAGCGTGATTCATGGAGCCCTCTTGCTGGACCCTCGCCGAATTAAACAAACGCTATTTTAGCGCGCGACCCAGGACGGTAGCAGTGCGACGCAACATCGCCGCGACAACTGGCGGAAATTCGTCCCATCTGTGTATTTCGTTCAGAGACAGTGATAGACCCGCCGACGCATCAAAAGCGCTATAGTGGCCCTTTAAGGGCTTTCTGGTTGCAGCCATGGAAGCAATCAAACCACTTTTGCACCCGTCGCCGTTAGACGCACCAACCGTTGGCGCGCTTGCACATCTTTATCGCGGTGAGATTTACCGCAGCACTATCTGGCGCACCCGCCTAGACAACACGACAAACTGGGCGGTGGTCACGCTTGGCATCGCGCTCTCGGTGACGTTTTCGAGGTCGGAAGCCTCGCCACTGCCGCTCCTGCTCGCAGGCATCCTTTGCATCGTGTTCTTGATTTTCGAGGCACGGCGTTACCGCTATTTCAATGTGTGGCGGGCACGAGCCCGCTGGATTGAGCGAAATTTCTACGCGCCCATGCTGCGCGGCGAGACCCTCATGTCCGATTCCGAGTGGTCCGACGTGCTGGCGAACGACTACTGCGCGCCGCGCCATCACATCAGCTTCGCTCGCGCCATCGGTCGGCGGCTGCGCCGCAATTACATCTGGATTCTCGGCATCCAGACGGTCGCCTATTACGGCAAGATCGCGATTCACCCGGCGCCGGTATCTAGCCTCTCCGAGCTGGTGCAGCGTGCCAGTCTCGGTCCAATCCCGGGCGAGCTAATGTTACTGGCTGGCGTGATATTCACCGCGGGCTGGATCAGTTTCGCTGCGATCACCTACTTCCTTGATCGTGCCAAGCATGGACCAGGGCCTCGCGTCACGATGGGTTAGGCGCAACGCATCTGAGGAACTCATGCCGACCTATCAATACCGTTGCGAGAAATGCGGAAAAAGGTTCGAGCGCACCGAGACCATCTCCGAGCATGAAGCGGTGAAACCGCAATGCCCGAAGTGTGGGAGCAAGAAGGTCACCTTCGTGCCAGGCCGTGTTTTCGTGGTGACATCGAAGAAGAGCTGAAACGAGTCGATGTCGCTAGCCAGCATACCGAAGCCGCCAGGACCACCACCGGAACCACCGCCGTGGCCGAAGCCACCACCACCACCGCCAGGAAGGTTATTGATCGCGCCCAGATTGCTCGCGTGGACGCTTCACAGATGCGAGACCTCCCGACGTCACCACGGCTGCCCACCTACCTTGCGGCTGTCCAGCCGCAATAATCGCTGTGATATAAAACGCGACTCGCTTCTCGGGATGCTAGTTTTCGGCACGTTCTCAATCAATTGGAGTGGCCTATGCCCACGATCTACATTTCCGATAGCGGTGATGATAAGAACGATGGTTTGTCGCCTCAGACCGCGATCTATTCGTTGAAGCGGGCGAAGAAACTCCATGGCGGCAGGAATGACTATAGCTGGCACTTTGGGCCGCGAGCATGGAAGCGAATCCAAAAGGAGCTTTCCGACAAGAAAAAGAAGAAGGGTGATTAGGGCGACGCGCCGCGTGTGTTTTTGATCCTCGATTATCTCTCTCCATCTAACCCAACTGACGCCCTATCTCTCGCAAACGTCGCTCGCTCAGGGGTTCGCCTTCGAGCTTGCCGTCACTCGCGCCCCTGAACCTTGGTGGACCCGTATCCACAGGAGCCAGCGGCCAACACGCGCGCATTTTCCCCGGCCATAAGTGCAGGCTTAACTCCTTTGGCGGCATTAGCCGCTTAGCCGGGGCGGCGGAGAAGCCCAGCCGCCTGAGAGTCGCTGGGCTTCTTTTTGGCGATTGTATACTTCCCACACCCAACCCGCGCGGCGAGGCTTTTTCTTTTTGGCGGCCGTGAACCGCATTGCGCTTGCGGGGTTACGGCAAAAAAGGGGGGGGGCTTCTTGAGCGGCCCTTCGATGACAACAACACACACGTACCACTATCAGGGATACGAGATCGTCCCTCAGCGCCAATGGGCGAACTGGTGTGCCGGTATATACGCCACACGGGCTAACTTACCTCTGATGTCGCACTCTACGCTGCAGACTTTGGCACCTCGCATGGAAGAGGCTGTCGCCGAGGCCAAACACTGCATCGACGAAGCCCTGGCGGACATGAATGATTGGCTCGGGAACTGATGGGCTAGATGCCGGGTTTGCTCTGTTAGGAGATCGGTGAGCATATTCCCCCTAGCGCAAACTCAGGCTGCCGATCTCGCTGAGCTCCTTTTTGGAAGTTTCTGCGTAAGAAGCCCTGGTCACCCTGCCCGGGGCTTCTTCCTTTTCTGGCAGCCACCAGGACCGCCGCCCGGTCCACCGTCGCGGCCAAAGCCACCGCCGCCACCGTCAGGCCAAAGGTTACTCATCGCGGTCAGATTACTCACGTGTACGCTTCACAGATACGCGCACCCAGATGCATCTTGAACTACCCCAGTACCAACGCCTCTGCGGTTAGGCAGCCGTGCACAACTCGGCTCCAAGATACCGAGGCCTGGATAGCCTCGCGAGCCTGGTTCAACTGTGTAATCCCCCGTGAGCGCTAATCCCCTGGGCAAAGCTCCGCTAGCTTCGACCACACTCTTAGGTCCGTGTCCCCTGTCGAGCTCTTGACTCTAATGGGCGTCCGGTCGCCGGTGGCAAATATGTCCACTACGGCCGCACAAATCCCGGTGGCAAGTACTTGCACGTTTGAGTCAGCATCGGTTGGCGAGAGGGAAGGGGCTTGGGCCGACATGAAGGAGCTGTGCGGGAATGAGGTGAGCGTGCTACGGCCAAGAATCCTGATATATAGCGCACCATCATCAATGTGGAGGTTTGTTTAATGCCAAGGGGACGCAGGCAGACAGTTCGTCGCAAGTGGACTGCACAGGACGAGAGGGAACTAAAGCGACACTCGAAAAACAAGACTCCTGTGGCGAGAATTTCCAAGGCGTTGAAGCGTACTGTCGGCGCTTTAAGACAGAAGGCACGCAATTTAGGAATCGCAATCGGGCACAGACAACGGCCCAAAAGGCGTTCTCGGCGTCGTTAACCTGGCAGGACGATACTTGCAGAGCTCGTCTGCTGTGAAACTGGATTGCGCGGGCGTTTAGGTTAAGTCCGCTTAGGGTCATTAGCGGACCTTAAACCGCGGATGAGGGGTGTCCGCCTTACCTCCCAACGCGGACATGTTCAGCGGCGGCCTCGATGTCTGCTAAGTGCCAATAGCAGACATCGCAAGTGGTGGCTCGCCTCCGGCGCTTCATCCGAAGAAACGCCGTCGTGGAACTCGTTGCGATGCATACTAGAAAGTCGCTTCCGGCGCTTCCGGCGCTTTAAACAGAATTAGCAACAAGCAGACGAGGGACCGTTTTTCTTATTGCCCCTTTTTTATGAATGGCGAACAAGCGGAAAAAGCGCCGGAAACGAATAAAGCCATTTTCGCCATCAATTTAGGGTCGACGTTTGGCTCTCCGAAGCGCGCCCTACCCGTCCCTTTCCTAATTAGTGCTCCTCAGGCCCGGGCGTGGTCCAGTGTGGGGAAAAAGCTAGGTCCCTCACCCATGGAGCGGTTGGGCTACCGCCACGTCTAAGGCCAGACGTAACAGGGCGCTTTGAGCGGTCGGGTTAGAAGTTAGCCCTTGCTTTACGATATGGTTGTATTTTCGTTTACCAAACGAAATCCAACCTTCGGGGGGTTTCCGTGCGCCTCATTTTCTTGCTGCTTACGACCATTGTCGTCGTCGTCGCGGCCATCTTCTTTGTAGGTCCGCTGTTCATCTCGGCTGATGAGGTTCGCAATCAGCTTTTCGCGCAAATTGAGTCGGCCACCGGCTATCGTCTCTGGATAAGCGGTCCACTCAACGTCACGTTGTTCCCCTCGTTCCATTTAGTCGCCGAGGAGGTCGGTATCTCGCAGCCCGCGGCCCGCGGCGACACAGAATTGGCCACGGCGAAGAAGCTCAAGTTCGGGCTAATGCTCAGGGGGTTTTTGGACGGCAAGATGCGGATGACCGAGGTGACCCTCATCGATCCCGTGATTGCGGTGCCGACTGCCCCGACCAAGCCAGTTGCGGGGGAGCAAGCCGTTGGGGCCCACGGTGACCGGCCGGGCGGAGGCAGCACCCCTGGGGTTGCCGAGCAGCTCAGCTCTCTCAGCCTCGATAAGCTCGTCATCGAGAATGGCACGGTGATCCTCCCGCCGTCTGGCCAAACGCCCGGCAAACGTATCGAGAAACTAAAGCTCGCGGCCTCTCTCCCGGCCTTCGACGGCACTCTTGCGTTCGAGGCCGCAGCGATCGTCGACGGTAAGGCGATCAAGGCCGCTGGTTCGATCGGCAACTTTGGTCGGTTCTTAGAGGGCTCTCCGGCCCCTGTGTCCCTTCAAGGCAACGCGCCTTCTTATTTCGAGGGGAAAGCCACGCTATCCGGCACAGCTACGTACAAGGACAATGCTTTTGCCCTGAGCCGCTTCAGCGTAGAGGCGGGAGACCAGACGTTGACCGGGACGGCGCTCTACAAGAATGAAACCGTTACGCTCAGTCAATTCACAGCCACGTCCGGCCCCTATAGCGTCGCCGGCAATGCGAGCTATAGCAACAACAAAATCACAATCAATCCATTTCGGGCGAATGTGCGCGGCAACCCCTTTGCCGGTTGGATAACGGCCGATCTGTCCAATCAGGTGCCTTATTTCGTGGCATCGCTCACCGCGAAGATGGTCGACATCAATGCGCTGATAGGCGCCGCGAAATCGCAGCCCTCCGGTGGCGGCAGCGTTACAAATGCTGGGAATGACACTAGTGGCGATCGCAATGGTGCCTCCGCTTGGAGCAACTCTCCCATCGACTTCTCTCCGCTCAAAAGCATAAACGGCAAGTTCGGTCTCTCCGCCGAGGAAAGCAAGTACGCAAATATCAAGATCAAACCCGTCAAGGTTCAGGCTATCCTTTCGGCAGGGAAGCTCGATGCGACGGTTGCTGACTTCAAACTTTACGGCGGCGACGGGAAGGCGGCAGTCGTGATCGATGCAAGCAGCAGGACACCGGCGCAAAGCGTGAAAGTTTCACTAGTAAATTTCGACGCCTATCCGTTTCTCCGGAATGCGGCGAACTTCCAGAGCATCGAGGGCAAGGGAACGATAACGCTGGATCTTAACGCGACTGGAGCAAGCCAGAGCGCAATCGTCTCGGCGCTCGGAGGCAGTGCCAAACTAGAGTTCGCCG
>Ga0105241_10004254_pt1 | contig 10583 bp, 12 predicted proteins | sample KBSC64metaG_FD_80422 | JGI IMG/M metagenome (GOLD analysis project Ga0105241, IMG submission 80422) | Corn rhizosphere microbial communities from Kellogg Biological Station, Michigan, USA - KBS C6-4 metaG | ecosystem: Host-associated > Plants > Roots > Rhizosphere > Soil | place: Michigan, USA...
CAGTGCCGCAGCCATGTATCGATGCGAAAGAGCACCGTCGACCAACGCCTGTCTCAGCGCATCGTCGCGCAGACCGGCCACGATCTCGAGCTGGGTCGTCAACTCGTTGAGGACGATCGTGTAGCGGGCCGCTCTCGTGAGTGCGTCCTCGACCGTGGCCGCTGAGGCGCACAGCTGATCGACCGTCCGCGCAAGCGTCGCCCGTGTCTGCCGCGCGTGACTTCCCGGGCCCCGATGGGCCCTGCGGGCCGCACCCTCTCGGTCCGTCGTCAATCTCGTGCGCCGTCAGCGTCCCAGCGCAGTCGGCGGATCTGCTCGCGCGTCGGCCACAGGCGCACGGCCAACATCGCCTCGAGCCGCTCGACGACCTCCAGGGTCACCGCCATCTCGCCGGCCAGAACACCCGCAACCACACCACCGGCGCCCACATCGGCTCCCTCAATCGTGGAGCCACCGGCGAGAGAAGAGCCCGAGTCGACAACGACCGTCACCAGATTCGTCACGAACGCGGCGCTGTAGAGCACAAGCGGTGGTGCATCCCGGCGGAAAGGACCCGACGGCCACGAGCGCCCGCCCTCGAGCCAGTCGGCCGGTCGCAGCCTCGGGCGCCCGCCCCGCCATCCAGTCATGGCACCCCCAAGTTCCCTCGGAACTTCGCGGCCTATCGCCAGTGGCTAGGGGGCTAGCCAATTGACGCATGTGTCCGCACTGTAGTTCATGAGGGACAACTGGTGGGTCGGCGCGCCGCGTCCAGCGTCAGCTTCCTCGCGTGGGCCAGAAGGTCCGGTCGAAGTACTCCTCGAGGAGCGTAAGCACGTACACGTCGACAATCGTCTGACCGCCGAGGATGTCGTAGAGCGTGGAGCGGGCGACGCCGATGCCGTCGGCAGTTGCGGTCATCGACGCGCCGGACTCGGTGATGGCGCGCTGAAGCGCGACGGCAACAGCGGCGGCGTTCAGCACGGTCGACGGCGTGTCCTTTCGGAACGGGCCGGTGGGGTACGTGCCGTTGGCGAGGACGTAGTCCCTCGGTTTGCCGGTCACCCCGGGTCGTCGCGACATGGCGCACAGCATCCCATGCAGGCACGACGGAGTAGATCACCGCTAGCGCGCGCGATGGCGCGTCACTGCGCCTTCTTACTCGGCACCGAGGGCGCGGTGCCGCATGGCAGGGCCGATGCGCGTCGTCGATGCTGATTGCGGTTCTCGGACCGGTTGGGGGCCGGGAACCTTCGTCGGCCCCGTCAGCGTCCGCGTCAATGTCCTCGAGAACCCGGGAAGCCAACGTGGCCGGGGGTGCACGACCGGACTTAGGACCGGGGCGGTCACTGGCGTGGGCGGCCGCCGGCACGGGCGATCTTCGCGAGCTGATCGAGGCGTTGACGCGACATGTGCAACTGCGGTGACAGCTTACGGTGCGACAGTGACGGGTGCTCCGCGATGATTTCGATCAAGGTTGCGTCACGCTCGGCGGCCAACCATTCGAGCTGCTCCTGCATCGCGGCCATGATGTGCGAGTACCCGATCGCCCGCTCCATCGGATCTCGGGCCTTAGCTGCGCGGGCCGCCGCCCGGGCTACGGCCTGGACGAGCCCCGGGTACGCGTCGCTGGCCGGGTCGACCGGCTGGCGTGACTCTCGGGGCGGCACGCGGCCCAGGATCGGACTGGCTAGGGCCCTTGCCGGTTGGAGGCGCGCCGATGGCTAGGGCAATAGCCGACACGGCGCCCGCCAGTCGCACGCCGCGGAGCCGAGCTGGGCAGCGTGCGGGGCCCGCCCGCCGAATGGCCGCCGCCGCCAACCGGTGGCCCGCGCTCACGCGGGCACCACACGAACCCGGTACGACAGCTTTCCGCGGCCCGACCCATCGCACATCTGGACCCATTGCCGGTCAAACCCCAGCCGGATGCCCGTACAGGTCGAACATCCACAGCGTGCCGAGCGCATGCTCGACGATCGCCCACACGACGTCACGAACCTCTCGGAATGCGTCCTCGTCACGGTGGAATGCGTTCGGCCGTGTCCGCATCCAGCCCGCGAAGGTTCGGCCCGTGGGCGCTGAACACACGTACACGTACACGACACCGGGCGCGGAGAGGCGCTGGAACAGCAACGCGTCGACGGTGCGGTCACCGGACGCGCCGATCACCGACCACGCCACCCCGGCCGGGTCCTCGGCCGACCGTTCCAAGAAGGCGAGCACGTCACTGTCGAGCAGCACCACCGACGGGTCCCAGCCGCGGAAGTCCACGTCGTGGCCAGTTGCCTCCAGCGTCCGCAACGTCGTGAACAGCAACGGAGTCAGCTGCGTCCGCGCGATGATGCGGGCCGCCAAGCCCGGCGCGACCCCTGGCCAGGGCAGCCAGGTTGCCGTCGCGGGCGAGCGCGTTCGGTCGCACGCCAGCAACCCGAGCATCGGCTCGGATCCGAAGTCCTCCCGCGTCGCGAACTGCCTGCGCACAAACCCTGGAGCGAGCCAACACAGCCACACGTGCGCGCCAATTCCGGCGGCTGTGCGCGCGAACGCCGCCACCTCGAACCGCCCGCCCTCATCCGGATGGACAACGGTCAGGGGCAACGGTTCGCCGTGCACCTGCAGCCGCTCGCGTTGCTGATCATCGACCAGCGACTCCAACCGCTGCCCATCCGAGCCGGCATCGACCAGCTGGAATCGCCGGGCCCCCTGCGCCACCAAGTCCGCCACGATCGACCGAGTCCACTGCGCCGCCTGCCCGAAATCCCACGTCGGCAAACCCAGAGCGGTGAGAGCCGCCGCCACATCCGCGCTGCGAATGACACCGCCCGCGCCCGGTCGCAACGCACGACGCAACTCCTGCGCCCCGCCCCGATCGGCCGCCAACGCGTCCAAGAGCCGCCGCAGACGCTCATCGGGCGAATGCCCCGCACACAACCGCTCCACCCAGCCCGCATCGTGCAGGTCGGCGCGTCCGGCCGCGGCCAGCCGGCTGGGGGCCATCAGACTCATCAGCAGCATGCGCGTCGCGACTTCACGCCCGCCGGAGTCGCCAACCACGTCGGCGAGAGTTTCTGCGTCACGAAGGAACGACAGATACGCCAAGTTCCCACGCAGATGCTCGAGCCCGCCCTCGACATCGTGCACCGCCACGAACGTCGCGAACGCCTCGTGCGTTCGCCGGCACGCCAACCCCAGCCGCCGCCACGCCGACGTCCCGACCGTGCCCGCACTGTCGGGCGTTGCCGCAGCAACCATCGCCAAACCCCAGGGTGTGCTGCTGTGCAGCTCCTGATGCGCCCGCTCGTGACGTGACACGAACGCCTGGCGCTCCCCCGCCGGATCGGCCGCCACGTTCACGGTCCACGAATCCAGCCCGTCGTGATGTCCGAGCACCACATGGCCCAACGGTTCCTCGGCACACGCGAACACCACGCGCTCCCCCCGGCCCGGTCCCGCGTCAATCCGCGACGAACCAGCCCCCGCTGTCGGCGACCAACACGCCACGCGCCGTCAAAGCTGACAGCCGCGCCCGCAAGTCACCCCCCTCGCCGTCGTACGCCGCCTGCACGTCCGCCAGCGACGCGGGCCGCACCGGCGGCTTCTTCGAGGACGTGCCCAGCACGACCAGCAGCAGGTCCACCTCGTCCTCGGTCAACATCTTCACGCTGTTCGCGATCTTGCGGAACAGCGAGACGGCCGACGCCGCCGTCAATGATTGCGTGAAGCAGTACACGGACGCCGTCGCGTAGACGTCGCCGCGCAACTCCTTCGCCCGCGCCTTGTTGACGAAGATCCGGGTTCGCGGCACGAGATGACCCATCACGCCCGGCGGTAACTTCGGCCACGTCGTCTCGGTCCGCAACCACTCCCTGCTGACCGGCTGACCGAGAAGCAGTTCGAACGCCGCCTGCGACACGGCACCGTCCGCACGAGGCGCCCCGATGGCGTTCATCGCCTCAGCCACCGTCAGCTCGACCCACCCGTCATCCATGGGTGCATTTCTATCGTGCGACGCCCACCTGATGACGGGCGGTGCGACAGGACACGACACGACACGCACAGAGTCGTCCACCGGTCGAACCGAGCTGGGCAACTGGTGGCCTGGGCGAACGTCGCCCACCCCGTACCGATGCGGCGCCCGCCCTGCACGGCCGAAAGAGACGAGCTGGTCGCCGCACCGAAACGGACACGGTGCGGCCGATGGCCGTCGGCAGCGGCAAAGGCGCAGCTGGGGGGCCGCCCGGCGGTGGTGAAGTCAGCGGCCGGTGTGAACGCGGAGTTGCCGGAGAAGCTTGGCCGCGTGCTCCAACGCGATGTGCGTGCGCTCGTTCGACGCAACGAGCTCCATTTTCGCCCCCGAACCCGTACAAGGGGTCGGTCAGTTCTTCCACACGCTCGAGGGCCGCACCGAGTTCGAGGTGGAGCCCATCGAGCAGCGCGGTCAGCTGGGCCTCGTATCGATCGAGTTCGCCATCGAAGCTGGACACGGAGACACCGTAATGCCCGGGCAATGGCCACCGCGGAGATGATCGATGAGATCGTTGATCGACATGCGCGGATGCGCGGCTAGGGCGAGGTCGCGCGCATGGAGGTGCTCGCGCACAGCGCTTTCAGCCGCGTCCACCCAGGCGGCGATCGCTGCGAGATCGCCTGGGTCGACGCCACCGATCCGACCCGCACACGCAAGTTGAAGCTTCCACAGCTGCTCGCTGGACAGTGCCGAGAACAGACCTGCCGCCGGATGCGGCCGGCGCCGGGCGATAATCGCGTCGAGAAATGCCTGCGTGGTCGGAGCGGTCATGGATGCCACTGTGCCGCCTGTCGGCCGCCCGGCATCCATTCCACTCGTTCGCCCAGGCACGGTTCAGTTGAGGGCGCAATTGCGGTCACACCTTCGGCGTCGGTCGGCGGTCCGGACGAGCAGCGCATGGTCAGCGCTACCTGCCTCTACGAATCCGACGTCGCGGGTATCCGCCGAGCACACCGCGCACATGGACCGGCACAGCCACAGTCTCGGGTCGACGGCCACAGCCGGCGTCATTCGCGCCAAGCGGCAGGCGAGCGGTCAACCGCGCGTTCGGCCTTCCGAGCGGGGGCACCTTGCCGGTGGTCCCCGTAGGTGCGTCCCGCGACAGCCCCTCTGGCTAGCCCCCTAGCCAGAGCAGCGACCGTGAGCGGCCACGCCGCCCGTCGTTCCCACAGCTGAACCCGTGCGCCACCCGTCGATGCCACGGCCGCCTCCGCCCAGTCGACTGGGCGAGCTGATGCCCTCCCGTCTCGCGCAGAGACCCGTTCAAGGGTGCCAGGTGACCAAGAGGTGGCGCCTCGACTGTGCGACGCGCGCCTGCGGGGCGGCGCAGCAGGTTGGCTAGGAGGATAGCCACACTGAGTCGGGGCGAACTGGACCTAACCCGGTTTCAAAGATGGATGAGCGAGATGTTCGTTGGCTCTCGTGCCCATCCCGCGTCCAGCAGTCGCCGTTCGACGTCGGCAGCTTGCGAGTCCGGTACGCGTGCGGTGACCGTCGGGCTCTGCCCGCCGTGGATGTGCCCGTCGTCCCACAGCTCTTCGACGTGCTGACCGTCGGGATCGATGATCTCGACCGCATCACGGACGTCATCGACTGACCCGCTGACCAGCGCATCTCCCGCGTAGGGCCCGTCGTCGTCGCCGTCGTGGACCTCCACGGCATGCCTGTCCAGCGACATTGGGTCTCCCCTTCCCCTGCGTCTGCCTCCAAGCGGTCGGTTGCGGTCGCTGCCGGCACCGAACAAGGCGCTGTTTGAGGACCCTCACTGCGACCTCAGTGAGCGGCGCCGCTCAAGCACGGACGGTCATGCCAGTCTTGGCGCGCACCGCCGACAGGAACGCCGCGTAGCTCCATGTGAGGTCTCGGACGCTTTTCTCGTAGCCGGTGATGCCGTCGTACTGCTCGCTGAGCTCGAGGTGGTCGCTGTGGCTGACGACAGCGAACAACATCGCGTCACCAGCCTTGACGAGCGCAGCAGCGGCATCGCGCGCCGTAGTCGTGTCGCTGATGCCAAGCTGCGCGAAGAACGGCTCAGACAGCGAATCAAACGGAACGGCCCCCGAGTCGGAGATCTCCGTAGCCAGCAGGTAATGCAGTTCCGCCATGTTCGCGGTGCACAGCGCCCACGGATGCTCACCAATACCGCCGCCCCCGCCGTCGTAGGTGTCCCCCGGGTAGCGCCCGAACATGGGCCCCAGGCCACTGGCCGCGTCAGACAAGTTGATGGGGTAGGCGCGGTCCGAGGACGGGTCAGCCCAAGCACCACGCAGCAGAGCCGCGGTCGCCAGCATCTTCGTATCGGTACACGGGATTGCGCCATAGATGCAGGCTTGGACGATGTCGATGTTCGGGTCGTAGCCGTACGGGACGGTCGACTCCGCCGGGTTCCCCGGCGCTTGACCGCCGATCATCGTGGCGTAATACGACCCGGTCCAGTGAACTTCGAGCGCCGACTCCAACCACGCGATCGCCGATCTCACCTCAGCCGGCACGGGCAGCTCAATGTCGTTCGCAACGACCTCGCGGAACGCGCGAAGCTGCACCGAGCGCGCGAAGAAGGAGTAACCAACATGCTCCTCCCACAGGTTCGTAGTCTGGTCGGTGTACGCCTCGAGCAGGAAGTTCACGTTGTCGGCGATCAACGCCTTGGCGAAACCCTGAGACTGGCTGCTCAGGAGCGGGTACGCGGCCAGCAGCGCCAGACACTGGATCGCAGGGCCATCGTTCTGTTCGGTCCAAGGCCGCGATTCACCCGCGACGGTGAAGCAGGCGTGGCCCTTGGTCGGAACCGCGTTGTCGAAGCACGTCCGGGCAAACGACACGTAGTCGACCAACGGCTGTACCGGCGCCCCAGGCGTCGCCGCGACCGCAGCGATGACCTCGAGCATCGTGATGGCGCCATCGCGCACCCAGTTGAAGACATAGTCTTGGCTGATCCCAGGCGCATTTGCCGGGTACGACGGTGCGGCAATGACGCACCCCGGCCGCGATACGAGCGTGTGGGTCGAATCGGTGAAGGGGAACCCATCGCTCGCGACGTTGCGCAGCAGCAGGGCGTACATGTGCTGCGCGATCGTCTGCAAGTCAGCCTGCTCGACCGCAACGCTGCTGCGGGCCATGCCGACAACGGGCTGCGGCGGCGTCAACGCGCGGGTCGCCGTGATCGAATTTGAAGCGTAGGAAAGCTCGGTGCTCAGCGTAGACATGGTTCCACGACCTTTCTGATCAAGGAATGGAAGCTCGGGGAGCCTGCGGCACCTCACGCCCAAACTCTCGGCTGACTGCGTCCCCGACGGTCACTCGCGGCAGTGCGCTCCTGCGCGGAGCGTCGTACACCGGCGCCGGGGTGGAGGGCCGGAGACCGCCGGTAGTCGCCGGCCCTCCACCCATCGCGGCCCTCGCGCTCACGCCCAGCGGCAGTCGGCGGCGAAGGCCACTTCAGTTACACCTCTTCGACGTCGGTGAACACGATCCGCACGCCGCCGGTCGCCAGCTCCTTGACCTTCCCGACGAACGCTTTCGCCTGCTCGGTCGTCACGGCTTCGCTCGCCACTTCGTAGTTCGGGAAGTGCAGGTCGAGCAGGCGGTGCGCGGGAGTCTCACTTCCGTCTTCCTTCGGAAAAACCTTCGCACTGTCGACCCGCTCGACGCCGGGCATCTTCTTGGCGAGCGCAACCTGATCCGGATATCCGGCCTCGAACGTTTCCGCGTCAACTGGGTTGTCGAAGATGACAGTGATTTTCGTGGGCATGGGTTTAGTCCTCTCGTACTTTCGTTGGATTTAGCCGCGATCCGGCCGATTGCTACGTAAACCTACTAGTTCGAGGCGATTGGCCGCAATTCCATGCGGGGTGCATCGAGGCCTCAGGTCGTCTTCCACTCGGCGTTGACAGGAAGGGACTTCTCGTCGATGACTACCTGGATGATCGATGGACTGTTGGTGTTGGCCATTGCCTCCTTCACGGCGTCGTTCAACTCGCCGTAGGTCGTGACCTCCCAGCCTTGACAGCCGAATACGTCCGCAAGCCTGCTGTATTTCCACGGATGCAGGCGGCAGGATTCGTAGAAGGGGTCGTCCGTATGAAAGACGGAGGGGTCGGCGAGCCATTGCTCGACGCCGTAAACGCCGTTGTCCATCACGAAGACGATCGGGTTCAGGCCGAAGCGTGTCTGCGTCGACAGGCATTGGGCGCTCATCTGGAAGCCGCCGTCTCCGGCGAAGACCAGGACCCGTTGGTCCTTCGTCTTCGCCAGGCAGACGCCTGTCGCCGCCGGCGTGATGTAACCGATCGAAGAGTAGGACGACTGGGCGAAGAATGCCCCGGCTGCCGGTACTTTGAGCAGCAGACTACCGAAGTAGTTCAGACTCGCATCGCTGCCGACGATGGTGTCCTTATCGATGTACTGCGGCATGAAATCGTAGAACCCAGAATACGTAATGCTGGCGCCGGAATCTACGACGCTCAGCGGCACTCGCCCCACGAGGCCCGTCGCTGTTCGCCGAAGCGCTTGAGGTCTTAGCTGCGGAGTCAGTCCGGCAATGAAATGCTCCAGTGCGACCTGGGGTTGGAAGTAAGTGCCGTACTTGACGGTGTCGAATGTCACGAATGCGGTCTTGTCGTAGTCCGGACTCCACCCGAGGGAGTTCAGGTCGGTTAGCCAGACGCCCAAGGCGAGCACGAAGTCGGCGTTCCTGACCAGAGCCTGGACCTCAGCCGATGACGCCTGCCCGTCGAAGACGCCCGCGAAGAGCGGCTCGTCCTCGGCGAGGACCGACTTGCTGAGCAGTTCGGTGACGAAGGGGACGTTGAGCTGACGAAGGAGCGTTGCCGCCTGATCGTGGAGGCCGAGGCGATCGATCTCGATACCCAGCCAAATGAGCGGCTTTTCGGCGTTCTCCAGAGCTGCGGCGATCGTTGCGATCGAATCGCTCAGGTTGGTTTGGTCGGAGAGTGTGCGCGCCACCTTGAGTTCGCCCTTGGGCGGGTCACACTCCAAGTCAATCATGTCCTGCAGCAGTTCGATGTATACCGGCCGCCGTTCGCTAATGCATTGCGTGAGAGCGTAGTCGATGAGCAGACCGGCGAGATCCGGGTTGTCGATCCTCACGGCGGCAGCCGTCAAATGCTCGAAAGCTTGAAGGTCGGTCGCGCGACCGCTGATGAAGTGATGCGCACTCAACCCGGTCTGCTCGAATGTCAGCGTCTTCTTGATATCGGGCGTCCCATTGATCAGTACGACCGGCACTCGCTCGACATACGCACCAGCGATGGCGTTGATCGCACATAGCGCTCCAGCCGAGTAGGTCACGCAGAGCGCGCCTATCCCTTTGAACCGGGCGTAGCCATCGGCCGCATATCCAGCGTTAAGTTCGTTGACTTCCTCGATGATCTCGATGGAGCTCGGCGCCACGTAGCCGTGCACCCACCCGATCGAGTAGTCCCCGGCGATCGAGAACAGATGGCCCAGGCCGATCTGGGCGAGGCGGTCGACCAGGTACTGGCCGACCGTGTAAGTCTTGGTCACGTTCAAGTTCCTCCGTTGCCGGCTTTCAGTGATCTAGTAGCTGGCCGCGCCGCCGAACAGTCGGGGCAGGTAGATGTCGAAAATCGCGGGGCATCGGCGTTCCGGATAGCGTGCGAGCAGGAACTCTTTGAACGCGGTGCCGGCGAGCCCGGCTGAAACAGCGGAGCTGGCTGCAGAAAGGTACTCGACGTTACGCGCGACCTCGTTCTTGTCGGCCGGCAGGCCATGGCCTGGCATATACAGGTCGTAGTCTTCCTGGAGCATCTGGCTCAGGACACGAATCCAGTGCTGCATGTCGGACGTCAAGTAGAGGTGCGTCCCGCTGTAGATGAGGTCTTGCGCGAAGTGGACGCCCAATTCTGGGAGTCTGATCGTGAGGTGATAGTCGATCTCGGTTTCGGTGATCCGATCGAACAGGTAGCTGATCCCGTCGATCGTCTCCTCGCCCGGCTCGGCGATACCTTCCGGGACGACGATCGACTCGGGAGCGAAGGTGCCGAGTTTCCAGTGGTCGGCGCGGGAGTCTTCGCCGTGCGACTTGATGAAGTCGACGGTCTCGGGGAGCGCGAAGATGGGCACGTCGCTGAAGGACGTGCCTAGGCCGAACCAGTGGTCGGGGTGACGGTGGGACAGGTACAGCCGCTCGATCGGTTTGCCGAGGCTATCGGCGTACTCCCGGAACTTCCGGGCATAGGGCGCGAGAAACTGTCCGTCGATGAGGACCAGCTTGTTCTTGCTCTCGACGATGTGTGTGGCGTTGGCGATGTTGTTACCGTCGAACGACGAGACGAACGTGTGGATCCTGACGTCGCCGGATCGCCGCACGACCATGGTGATCGGATCCGTCAATGGGACCGACCCTTGTGACCCCCGAGGGGGTGATGAGCGGGTGGGCGTCTGCTACCGGGCCACGCGGGCCAGTTGGGCTCGCACCGTGTCGATGGCGGCGGCAGCTACCTTGTACGCGCTGTCTGCTGAGGTCGGGTCGTCTTCGCCGGGTCGCCAGAAGCGGCGGCGCGTCATCCGCATGGAGTTGACGAATGGCGGGACG
>Ga0105241_10004259_pt1 | contig 10577 bp, 5 predicted proteins | sample KBSC64metaG_FD_80422 | JGI IMG/M metagenome (GOLD analysis project Ga0105241, IMG submission 80422) | Corn rhizosphere microbial communities from Kellogg Biological Station, Michigan, USA - KBS C6-4 metaG | ecosystem: Host-associated > Plants > Roots > Rhizosphere > Soil | place: Michigan, USA...
AGGCCAATACCTACACCCAAGGCGCCCAGTATTACGGTTATTCTGTCAACAGGAAGCCCCGATGCGGCTATTGCTAACAAAAAGCCGCCAATTAACAAAACAAGCCGGGTAATCAACAACCTGGAACGTGGACTCTTATTATCAAAAGATGCATCATCGCCAAGGTCTCCAAAAAAGTAGGGAATATATTTTTGCAAATAGTTGGCAAACCAAATGATTCCCAGAAATAAAATGAGCCCACCTAATGTAAAGGAAAAGCTTCCTATTATCCTCGGAGTAGAGAGGAGTTCATCAAACTTAGTTGACAGAACATCAAATAAATTAAGATTGGTTACAAAAACAACCAGCCATATAATAACTGAACAAAAAATAATTATTGGCCTGATGTTTTTCACTATCGCTCCCGGATCGAAGCTCTCGGGATAATGCTTTCGAATACGGCTGCTTTGAATTTGCAACAGGATAGACTCAATAATAGACCGTTCAAAAACCACCAATGCAATGGCCTGTATAAATGCATAGGTTGCGGTTGAGCTAAAAATCTGCATGAGCGTTGCTCTTCCAAATAAATTGCACACCACGGCCAAAAAACTAAAAATGGTATATAACCCAGCGGCCCCGGCCAGGATTTTTTGTTGGCGGTATCGCCTATAAAATCGAAATGTAGCATACAATCCCAGCAAAGATGAAATACAGTTAAGTACAAATGAAAGCCATCGGGTTAAATAAAAAGGTAATCCAAAATATCTTGAAAACGACAACAAGAACAAGACTACAAAAATAATCCATAGATAAAAAAGCTTTTTTGGCAGTCTTTTGCCAAATGAGAAGCTAAGTACGATCATCAGCAAAAATTCAATGAAATCAATATACACAACGGGCGCATCCAGATCGAATAGCGGGGCAAGGTTAAGCATAAACACGAGCGAAGCAATAAAAGGCAGGTTATTTATGTATTGAAATTGGAACGGTCGCAAAGTACCTAGCTTATCACGTCGCTTCAATGTCTTGAAATTGAAAAATATCCAAAAGAAAAATAGTACACCGATCAGAAGTAAAAAATTCAGTTGATAGTTAGTATGCGTAAAATAATATTGAGTAATCTTTTTTTCGGAGTTTAACGTCTTTTTAAATTGTCCCGAAAATGATTGTGATTGTTTCGCAGGCCTGGATTCCCACAAGTATTTTCTTTCTTTGGTAAATGCCCTGGCCCCGGTTGTTACTTCCCGGTTTTGTGTTTGAAGTTGAAGTTCATCTGTCGCAATCGTATTAGCCGAAGAATGAGCCAATGTATTATCTATAAGCACATTTACATACCGGATAAGGCTATCCGCGTATAAATATTTCACCTTCAGTTCCTTTAACTGTGGCCTAAAAGATGCCTTCAAGATTGAGTCCCTGAAAATATGCCGCACCACGGTATCTTTCCTAAGATCAAAAATGTCCTTTTTGGTGGCGTCTAATACGCTATCATATTTATTGAGTTCTTTAGCGTATTTTTTGGTATTACTTTTTATCAGATCTAAAATAATACTGAACGTTTGAAGACTGCGTACGTTAAGTGCTCTGTCATTATTGGTCAGCCGGTCACTTATTATATTTATTACCGAATCATCCTCATTCATCCTGTTAACCATAAGCATAATAGCCGGAACAGGCTGAGATAGCGCAGTTGCTTTGTTTAGCATCTGAAAGACCTTTGAAAAACTTTGCAAATAATCATTGCGGGTAAGCGTATCATCATCTGCAAACATGGTCCTTTCAAAAGATCTTTTGGCTGGTTTAGCAGTATCGGTAACCTGCGCAGATAATGTAATACTGCATAAAATAAAGACGACAACAACAAAATAAGATTTCATAAAAAAGGATCTAAGAAAAATAAAAATACTCTATTAATTGTTCCCGATATAACTATCTAAAAACGCAGGGTTAAGTTGTTTCAGTATATTTTTTAAAATTATTAAGCATGGCTGAGACAGGCGTCTGCTGTACAATCGTTTTCTACAGTTGGAGTATGGCAGCCGTCGGACGCCTTGTTCGATCGAGTTATATGTTCGGGTAGCCGAGTATTCCCATATTTTTTCAACCAAGTAATTCACCGAATTAGTTAGTGTATTTACCGTTTATAGTTCGGTTTTTCCTGATTTCAGCTAATAAATATTTTCGATGCTAACATTTATAAATCAGACAGAATAGATGATGCACCGGGGCTATAATTGAAGGTATAATTTGCGATAAAGAAATTTAAGGCGAATTTTATTTGCTCAATGTTATTGCTTTGTTCACCTTATTTTGTAATGTTGTTCGCTATAAATTCATTTTCATTTCTCAATTGTTAATTTTTAGTTTCTGATCAGAAAAATTCCAATTCGCAACAGGTTACGCGTCGTTCAACTGGCGGCAATAATTTTTTTCACAGTATCAGGCGGCCCATACGGACTGGAGCCGTTGCTGGGGTATGCAGGGAGGAATGGAGCTTTACTACTCTTATTAATAACTCCTTTACTTTGGGATGTACCCGCTATACTAACGGTGTTGGAACTCAACAGCATGATGCCTGTTACAGGAGGCTATTATCAATGGGTTAAAAAAACTCTTGGGCTGCGTTTTGGATTTTACGAAGGTTGGTGGACATGGCTTTACACCTTTGTTGACCTCGCCATTTATCCTGTTCTTTTTGTGGGCTATGCCTCTTTTTTTTATCCGGAAATCGCACATTATAAAATTCCCATATGCCTCGTGATTATATGGTCGGGGGCAATCTTAAATATTCTCGGCATTTCGCCCGTGGGTAAAACGGCTACAATGTTGAGCCTGCTGGTACTTGCTCCTTTTGCGGCCATGTTTATTATGGCGATAAGGGATGCGGGCCATATCTCCTTCCCGGCACCTTCGTTAAAAGGTATCTCATTCCCATTTTTAGGTATGGCACTTTATACCGTAATGTGGAATTTTTTTGGATGGGATAATACTACCACATATGCAGAGGAAGTTGACAGGCCCGTAAGTACTTACCTTAAATCGGTAAGCATTGCCTTCGTAACGGTGGCCGCTGTATATGTGATGGTTTTATTTGCAACTTTGCATTATAACGTAAACGCTGAAACGCTAAATGAGCAGGGTTATCCTGTATTGGGTGTTCTTGCTGGCGGTGAGTGGCTCGGCGCTGCAATTTCTGTCGGTGGCATGGCAAGTGCCCTTGGCTTATTTTCAGCGGTATTGCTTTCGGTATCGCGTGTTCCGCAGGTAATGGCGGAAGATGGTTTGTTACCTGCTAAAATTCACGCCCTTCATCCAAAATTTAAAACACCCTATATCTCCATTGCTATTTGCGCAGCGGTTGTAAGTTTCATGATAGTTTGGAGTTTCCAGGAATTGATTGTTATTGACGTGACGCTTTACGGTGCAGGTTTATTTTTAGAATTTGCAACATTGATAGTGCTTAGAATTAAACAACCATTTGCGTCCAGGCCGTTTAAAATACCTTTGCCTATAAAAGGATTGTATTTAATGCTGCTATTCCCTGTTACTGTTTTTGCAATTGCCCTGTCAGGTGCATTTACCAACCAGGGGAAAATGTTTATGCCGGCGTTATTCGCTGTTTGCGCTTTAGCGAGTGCAGAGTTTTTGTGGCAAATAATCAAAAGAATCAGGAAGAAAATCTGATCCAAATATTAATTAACTTATTACAAACGATTTCGCTTCTATTATTTTGAAGGATATAATATTACATCATTTACATACATAGGCAGGTCTTTCTTAACTACAGCAATAGCACTAACTTCCGGCTGATTGAGCATCTTGATATCATCACAACTATTGCAACCAAGCATCACTGCCGTTTTCTTAAAATCAATTTTTCCGCTTTCAGCCGGCTTAACCATAAAAGCCAACTCAGATGCATTTCCATAAATATTAAAATCTTTTTGATTTAACCGTAGCAGTTCTTTTATATCCATACCCGGATAAATTCCATTTTGAAATTGCCATTCGCTGTTTCCGGTTACAGGATTGTTTACCTCAGCGCCTTTCGTTGGAAGAACGTGCGGAACAAGTATATATAAAAGATCATCAAGATTTTTTTCATCTCCCCAAACAAAAACAACCTGGTATTTAGTTCCGCTAAATAATACGGAACATTTTTTTAGTTCCTTTTCTGAAAAATAGTACATATCTCGTTTTACATTCTGCGGCCCAAAAAAACTTGCGAGAAATTCGTGAGAGTCAAATTGGAGAAGATCTTCAGCATATTTTATCCTTTCCGGTATTTTTTTCACAGTTAATTCGAAAGTGTACTGCGAAGCAGTATCGGATTTTTTAGAAGAGGCTAGTATTACAACGTTTCCTTTTTGAAAAAGCATTGATGAGTCTCTGTTAACATCAGCGGTTTCGTCGTAGAAAAAACCTGATTTTATTAATTGTCTTTGCCCGTCAACATATTCATTTGCCAGAGAGGTCTGTAAACTGTACGATCTATAATTATCAGCAAGTGATATGTATATATTTTTCGGGTGGCTAAAAATTTCCTTGTGCGCTTTTATCCTTGTTGTGAATGCAGCCTCGGTTGAAAGGCTATCTGTTTTAGTACTTGAGAGATCAAATCCCTTTTTGTATAGGTAATGGTCAATCGCCTTTGTGGGCAAATAAGATAATTTGATAAGGTCACCGATATCAAATGACTGTGCGTAAGTAAAGCCTGTGGTAAAACTTTGCAGAAAGAGTATAAGTAATACTTTCTTCATCTTGATTCTTGTTGGTATTCGCAATATGCAATGGCAGTTTTAATAAGGATGGGGCAGGAAGAAAAAAGCTGAAATGTCGGTTTAACCGGAATTGAAGGCCTAAAATAATGTGGTTTTATTTAAGATCAAAGCATCTGATAAAATATTTTTTTTTAAAAAGGGCGGGTAGTTACCCTGTAGAATTGTGCCGTTTAAGCATAGCCGTTATAAATATGTGGTAATAAAGCAACAATAATGGTTAATCCTTTTTATAGTATTTGCCAATGATTGGAAGCATTTGGATATGAAGCCAAATTAGAAAGACTACGCGAAAAACCATTCCTTTAATATTTGACCCACTGCATTCAATACATGCAAGTATTTAATTATTACAAGGTGCACATAATTAAATATTTTTGCTCTGGCTTTTTATTATTAACAAAATAACAATTACTAAAGTTGATAATCTTAGCGCATCTTTTATAAATTTTTTGTATCACGTAGAAACAGAAAATTTTTTGTGCAAAGAACTTTATTCCAATCCCAAAGATTACTATGACAGCAGAACATCAGCGACTCGAAAATAATTCACCTAAAAGAGTACCTCTTGAGCAATGGGGACCCTATCTCAGTGAACGCCAATGGGGTACCGTTCGCGAAGATTATGGGCAATTTGGGGATGCATGGAATTATTTCCCTTTTGACCAATCGCATTACAGAACTTACCTGTGGGGCGAAGACGGGATCGCAGGTATTTCAGACCTGTTTCAAAATCTTTGTTTTGCCGTTACATTGTGGAACCGCAAAGATCCCATATTAAAAGAACGATTATTTGGCCTTGGTAATAACGACGGTAATCATGGTGAAGACGTAAAGGAATTGTATTATTACCTGGATAATATTCCTACGCATTATTATATGGAATATTTGTATAAATATCCTCAAAAAGAATTTCCTTACGAAGATATAAAAGTACAGAACCGAAACCGGTCAAAAAACGAGCCCGAATACGAGATTCTTGATACGGGCATTTTCAATAACGATGAGTATTTTGATGTAACGGTAACTTATGCAAAACAGGATTCGCAGGATATTTTTATTAAAATAAATATTTGTAACCGCAATACCCAAAGTGCCGGTATAACGGTATTGCCTACACTATGGTTTTACAATCGTTCCAGCAATCACAGGCTTAAAGAAAAACCTGTTATTACCGGCTATAATAAGACAACTGTGAAAGCCAGCCATCAGAGATTGGGGACTTACTATCTATACTTCCAAAAAGCAAGGGCTACTTTTTATACTGAGAATATTAGCAATACTGAAAAGGTTCTGAAAATTCCTAATGCAACCCCGTTTGTAAAAGACGCTTTTCATGATGGTATCATCCGAAAAAAAAATGTAAAGTCGCTGCGCAAAAATACTTCAGGTACCAAGTTTGCGCCCATATACGATCTTGCTATTGAAGGTGGCGCATCAAAAACTATTTACCTGCGACTCGCCAATAAAGAACTTGCTAACGGGTTTGAAGAAGGTTTTGAAAATATTTTTGCAATACGAAAGGCTGAAGCCGATGATTTTTACAATACAATACTTCCCGCAAATATTTCCCCTGAATTAAGAAATATACAGAGGCAGGCGCTTTCAGGAATGCTCTGGAGCAAGCAGTTTTATCATTACGATGTTGAAAGATGGCTCACTACAAGCGACGGAATTACCCCGGTAAATGAAGGCAAACTTAATGGCCGCAACCATGAATGGAGGCACCTGAAAAATCAAAACATTATTTTAATGCCGGATAAATGGGAATACCCATGGTATGCCGCCTGGGATCTCGGCTTTCACTGTATAGCGATGGCAATGCTTGATCCCGGATTTGCCAAGCATCAGTTGCTCCTGATTATGCGGGAATGGTATATGAAACCCGACGGACAGTTGCCTGCATACGAATGGCATTTTAGTGATGTAAATCCTCCGGTGCATGCATGGTCTGCCTTGCAGGTTTTCAGGATTGAAAAAAACATGACAGGAAAAGGAGATATCAATTTTTTAAAAAGAATATTTCACAAACTCCTTATCAACTTTACGTGGTGGATTAACCGGAAAGATGCCAGTGGCAATAACATTTTCCAGGGTGGATTTCTTGGCCTTGACAACATAGGTGTCTTTAACAGGAGCATTGAAATGCCGGGAAACCACCGGCTGGAGCAGGCAGACGGCACAAGCTGGATGGGTATGTATGCCTTAAATATGATGGACATGGCTTTGGAGATTGCTATGGTAGATGAAACGTTTGAAGATACAGCCACAAAATTTTTTGAGCATTTTATTCTCATATCGGAAGCCTTGAATCAATATGGTTTATGGAACGACACCGATAAGTTTTTTTACGACATACTTTCAAAAGACGGCGTAAGCCCCATTCATTTACGTATCCAATCAATCGTAGGTATAACAACACTATTTGCTGTGTCCATTGTTGACAAAAAAGTGCGTGATAAGCTTGGTGACTTTAGAAAAAGAACCGCCTGGTTTGAAAAATACAGGAAGAAAAACAATCGCTTCTGGCCTAATGAAGAACACACAGGAGGGGAAAAACTTTTATTATCGCTTGTTCAGCAAGACAGGCTAAAAAATATATTGCAACATTTATTGAATGAAGATGAATTTCTTTCACCCGGTGGCATAAGGGCATTATCTAAATATCACGAAAAGAATCCCTATGCAGTAAATATTGATAACATTGAATACAGTATTCAATACGATCCCGGAGATTCAACTTCAAATTTTTTCGGCGGCAACTCTAACTGGCGTGGCCCGGTGTGGATTCCTATAAACTATATACTCATTCAATCCATTCGAAAATATGGAGAATTTTATGGCGACGAATTATTGGTTGAGTGCCCAACGGGCTCTGGTATCCAGGTGAATTTAAAACAAGTTGCCGATGAATTGACAAAACGGGTTATCAGTTTATTTGAAAAAGATGCAGAAGGTAATCGCAGAATTTACGGAAAGGAAAATTGGTTTTACAACAGGCCAGGTAATGAACACCTTGTTTTATTTTACGAATATTTTCATGGCGATAATGGCAACGGGCTTGGAGCAAGCCATCAAACCGGCTGGACGGCGTTGGTGGCAAGTTTAATAAGTGAATTGGAGGGGAAAAATATTTGATATACCATCATAAAACGTAATGTAACGGAGACGTATACACGTCTTTCCGAACACAAAAAAATATACTTCGTCCAAAAACTAAAGCTTGTTATTTAAGGCTTGAATATACCATCGTCTCAAATTTTCCTTCAATATCTCCATGGCTATTTGGATTCTGCTGTGTCATGAAAAGGCAGACGAGGTGAGCTTTTGGATCCGCCCAATAAGTGGTTCCATAATAGCCTCCCCATGCAAATGATCCAGCATATCTTGGCCCTCTTGCTGCAGATTTTTCTGAAGTAATTTCAAAGCCTAATCCAAAATTATCATCACCAAACAGACCGGGAGCCAATTGCCCGCTGGTCATCATTTCTACGGTTCTTTTTGCGAGTATGCGATGACCGTTATAGATACCACCATTTAATAACATTTGCATAAAAACTGCATAATCAAATGCGGTAGAAGTTAACCCGGCACCGCCGGAAAAATAATGTTTATCCATCAATGGATAGTCAGGATCTATATGACGAAACTCATGACTCCATTTAATTATATGATGTAAAGAGTCTTCTGTATAAACCGTTGCCAGCCTGTTTGCTTTTGATGCGGGCACGTTAAAGTAAGTATCTTTCATACCCAGCGGTTCAAAAATATTCTTAGTTAAGAAATCTTCCAGATTGGTTCCACTAATCACTTCAATTAAACAACCAAGCAAATCACTGTTTAAACCATACTGCCATTTTTGGCCTGGTTGAAAGGAGAGGGGTAATTTGCCAAGCGCTTTCATTCGGTCCAGTAAGTTCGCATCAAAATAACCCAGCCCCGACGGTATGTGATTCTTTGAATAAATATCCATGACTTTTGAACTTCCAATATCTGTATAATCCAGGCCTGAAGTGTGTGTCAGAAGATCACGGAATGTAATCTCTCTTTTTGCAGGGACCGTGGTATACGTTGTATCTGCATCATTAAATTTATCAAGTACGACCTGGTGTCTAAATTCGGGAATAAAGTCTGATATGGGTTCGTCCAGCATTAGCTTTCCCTGTTCGTATAAAATCATAATACCCACGCTGGTAATGGCTTTCGATTGTGACATAATGCGAAACATCGCATCATTTTTCATTGGCTTTTTGGTTTCAATATCTGCATAACCATATCCTTTGTATTGTAAAAGCTGGTTATCTTTTATTAAAATAGTAACAGCCCCTGTCAACCAGTTTTTAGCTACATAATTATTTACCAACTCATCAATCTTAGCCAATTTTGCATAATCGACAGAATTGTCTTTCGTGTTTGTTTGGATTACTTGTGTCCGGGCAAGTATGGGTATAAAAAAAATTATGAATGCGAAAACAACCTTTTGGAGACTTATAATCTTTATCATAGTTATGGCCGTGTTTGTAGCAGGAAGATAACTCAAAATATCACATCTACTTTTAATTTTAGTATTCTTTATCAATTTTTTCAATTTGGCATGCCTCCCTAAATTTAATTTTACGACCTTTTCTTATACGGCAAATTGTAAGCATTGAAGTTGATATATAATTAAGCTACTTTAGCAATTTGACTAAGAAAATATTTTAATATGAAAATAAAGATTTATGCATCGGTCATAATATATATCCTGGTGATCTTACCTTCGTCCTATGTTGCGGCGCAGCAATCGAATGCTTCTGTAATCCTGAATCGGGAATATAATTTAGTTCCTCAACATTCGAAGGACACTCAGTATTATAAAATGGAGTCAATATTGCAGAAACATGCGCTGGATGGTACTTTGAAGGGAAAGGATGTTTATCGTTTATATCTTCGTTGTTTGCCTTCGGGCGATTCATCGCGTGGAGATGAATATACTTGCCTGAAATTTACAATTCAAAAAAATGATTCGACTGAAGTATTGATACCAGCACTTACAGATTGGAAATATTATTTTTCATTAACGGCAACCAATAAAGATGAAAAGGGCCAGGTATTTGGAATTGACCACAGCAAATTTGAAAACCTGAAAGACGAAAATGGCAAACCGATTCCAGTTGAAAATATGTACCATGTTTATAATGCCTTTATTGACTTTCACTCCATGAGCGTATTTTCTGAACAAACATTAGCAGGGAAAGGAATTCAGAATTTAAAACATATTGGTGATAAAATTATTCATGTTGCTTCCTTTTCGCAGCCGCCAGTAAACCTTGGAAGTCAAATTGCAGAGGGGTCTTATTTTAAAAACGGAGAAATTACATTAGGATTTAAGGGACTCGGATTGGTAAATGAGAAAACTTGTGCCATAATAGAATATGATTCTGGAGAAAGCTCTTTTTATATGCTCATAAAGCCAATGGCTAACATTCAAATTCCTACCAAAGGAAGTTCTCATTATTGGGGAGATATCTACAAAGACTTAACCGGGGGATGGATTCAAAAAGCAGTACTTTACGAGATAGTAATCAGCGAAACCGATGTACCGGGGATCGCCAATAAAATACATTCGGTGATTGAAAGAAGCATAAGTATAAAAAATGTAAAGAAGATTACGTTTTAAATGAAAAGGAAATATAAAAAACCATTGACCTGGCAATGCATGGAACTCAGCTATTATACCATCTACATTGTTTCATCTGCAGAAGGCCCATACATTCCGGGTACAGGAATATCGAGCAAACGAAGGTAAACACTTAGTTGGCCGCGATGATGATATAC